>ENA-UOOK01000322-UOOK01000322.1-fermentation-metagenome-genome-assembly--contig:-NODE-322-length-62108-cov-9.533770_pt1 | contig 62108 bp, 48 predicted proteins | sample MGYA00245777_ERZ724023 | MGnify/ENA primary metagenome ERZ724023 (study PRJEB28704, sample SAMN03018312) | fermentation metagenome | biome: anthropogenic terrestrial biome; feature: soil; material... | reverse complement strand
ACCGGCACCGTATTCAGCCTGTAAAAAAGATCTTCCCGGAACCTTCCCGAGCCTACTGCCTGGACAATATCAACATTGGTGGCGGTTATGACCCTGACATCGGTCTTCTGAACCTTTGATGAACCAACCCTTATGAATTCACCTGTCTCCAGCACCCTGAGCAGCCTGACCTGCGTCGAGAGGGGCAGTTCAGCCACCTCGTCAAGAAATATTGATCCTCCGTTTGCGACCTCGAAGTAGCCCTTGCGACTGTCAGTTGCCCCGGTGAAAGCGCCCTTCTCGTGGCCGAAGAGTTCCGAATCAATCGTTCCCTCCGGTATGGCGCCACAGTTCACCGCAATGTACGGACCGTGCTTGCGCATGCTGAATGAGTGTATCACCTGCGGAAAGACCTCCTTCCCGGTTCCGCTTTCACCTGTTATAAGTACAGAGAGATCTGTGGGGGCCACCTGAACGGCTATGTCAATTGCCCTGTTCAGTCCCTCATGATTGCCAATTATTCCAAACCTCTGTTTTACGCTCTGTAAGTCCTTCATCAAAATTCAATGAACTGCGAATTTACGACTTTTTTGCATTATGTTAAAGCTGTTTTTTAGTAATTTGGAACCATGAAAGAGAGCCATACACCGCGTTTTACAGGAATCATACCCGCACGATTTGCCTCGTCGCGCTTTCCCGGGAAACCCCTTGCCGTCATCGGCGGTATTACAATGATTGAGAGAGTCTACCGGCAGGCTTCACTGGTGCTGGAGGAGACGTGGGTAGCAACTGACGATGAACGCATCCGTGAAGCTGTAACAGCCTTCGGAGGCCAGGTTGTGATGACATCGACATCGCACCGGAGCGGAACTGACCGCTGTGCCGAGGCGGCGGGTGCAGTCACCGACGGAAGCGGGAACACTGTCATTATCAATATTCAGGGAGATGAACCATTTATCAGGCCGGAACAGATCAGGGCTCTCATGGATTGCTTCACTGAGCAGGAGGTGATGATAGCCACCCTTATCCGAAAGGCTGAACCAGATGAAGATCTACATAATCCCAACCAGCCAAAGGTCATTGTCAGTAAAAACATGGACGCCATCTGCTTCAGCAGGTCAGTCATCCCATTCTTCCGTGATGCCCCGGCAGAAGAATGGAGCCGGAAGCATACCTATTACAAGCATATTGGCCTCTACGGCTACCGCGCCTCAACACTCAGGGAACTGACCCTCCTTCCGCAGTCTCCACTGGAAAAAGCCGAGAGCCTTGAGCAGATGAGATGGATAGAAAACGGCTATTCAATCCGTTGTGCTGTTACACCCTGGGAGAGCATCGGCATAGATACACCGGAAGACCTCGACAGGGCAGCAAGGATGCTGGGGGAAAAATAACTCTAAACTTTTACACTCTCTTTTTGTTATAATGCTTAGTAAGTAACATTGAGAGAGATGAATGCAGGAAGCAGAACATACTCCATCAAGGATCTGGAGAATTTCTGTGGTATAAAGGCACATACCATCAGAATGTGGGAGAAGAGGTACGGGATCCTTACACCCGAAAGGAGTGATTCCAACATACGGCACTATACTGAAGATGAGCTCAAAAAGCTCATAACCGTTTCCATCCTGAACCGCAACGGTATGAAAATATCAAAGATCGCGCGGCTGAATGACAGCGAGCTGCTGAAGGAAGTGCTCAGGTCCGGAACCGGCGAGGATGGAGGTGACGGCACATTCAAACCAGGAGAACTGATTATGTCCGCACTCCGTTTCAGCGAGGAGGAGTTCAGAGAAAAACTGAATCATTTTGTCGTTGAAAAAGGGCTGGCACAGGCATATCTCCAGGTGTTCCATCCACTGATGCAGAAGGCAAGAGCACTGTGGCTCACTGATTGTATCTCAAAACCGCAGGAGCAGTTCATAAGGCATGTCATCAGGACGATCCTCATTGCCGGAGACATGTCACACGAAGCTCATACCAGCGGCCAGAGTGCTGCAATAATCAACCTTGGTGACACTGAAAGCGAAAACAACCTTGTCTTTCTCAAATACCTTCTGAGACAAAAGGGATTTAACGTGATCTATACTGAAGGTACCCTGTCAGTAGAAGACATAAAAGAAATTCATACTGTAAGACCTTTTACCGTCCTGGCCCTGAACATCCCGGGATCCGAACCTGACGATGAGGTACGGGGATTTTGCGATGCCACAGCCAGGGAACTCGATCTGAAAAAGGTTCTTGTGCTGGGGAGGTATGACAACAGCAGAACATGGAGCAACGGCAAAACGAAAGCTGTCTGCTCCCCTGCCGGACTGGCAGAGTGGGCAGACAGCCTCTGACAATTTCACCTTTTACTTTCCTATTCTTACCACAACCGAGTCAGCTATCTGAAGCGCGGTTGTTATTGTAGTCAGGTCAGTGAAGAGCTCACCCGTCGCACCCGTCGGATGGCCGTGGCCGACCGGCCTGAGGAGATACCTGTCTTTCAAACCTGACATATCAACCGTACCCTCGTAAACAACAGCAGGCTGGGCGTTGAACAGGTAGTTCCTGTCGCCCGGGAACTTATCGTTGGTCCAGTACTCATTCCAGTCCCAGTTCTGGTTTACCTCGAACATAACCCTGAAGCGGGCCGGCAGCGGGTTGTCTGCCCGGGTCTTAAGCACAAAACTGGTAGTTGGCGTTGCCCCGCTGTATGCGTCAGGTACCGGGTTTGACGGATCGGGCATAAAAAGCCCGTCATCTGCCCTGATACCACGCTTGTGCGACCAGTATGGAAGTGTCTGGGGAGCACGCTTGGCTGCTTCCACCCACTTGCCGGTGGCATTTGATCCGTATTTGAAAACGCCGGTCGCAACAGCCTTCGGGACAAACAGTGTCTGAATGTAGCTGCCATTTTCGTCCTCAAGCCAGACAGCCATGAGCGGGTAATAAAGCGAGGGGCCTCCGTAAAAGCTTACCTCAATCTCTTCGCCCTGACCTGAAGTATTGGTAACGACATCGGTCATTGTCTGCCTCTTCAACAAGTTGGAAGCTGAAGGCTTTGATGAACACGATGCAAAAAGTACCGTCAATAGGATTATAAAGCATTTCATCTCTTACAGTTTTTTAGATTTCAATTATTATCCCAATGGTGGGAAGCACTGTTCCGGCTTCTGCCTCAATATACTTCAGCAGGTACCGCTCCGGATCAATTGGATTGACAACCGGTGCCCCGGCTGCATCGGTCTGCAGCACAAGTATATCAGGCTGGTCAGCTTTGAAGTTGTATACATTCTGCACATCAGCGTAGAGCATCAGAGACCATTTGTCGAAATAGAACTGCTTGTCAATACGCAGGTCGAGCTGATGGAATCCTTTCAGCCTGTTGCTGTTGAAACGGCTGTAATCGAGGTACCCCTGCCCTGTCACTTTCCATGCGTCAATGTATGACGACTTGTCAGTGTCATAGGGTGTGTACGGTGCACCGCCCACATATCGCCACCGGAAACCGGCGTCCCAGCTTTTTCCTATGCTCTTTGTGGCAGTCACGCTTATAAGATGCCTGTTGTCCCAGGCTGTAGGTATGTATTGCCCGTCTGATCCCTCGAATTCGCTGCGCACGTAGGTATAGGAAAAGACCATGTTCAGTCCTTCAAAATCCCTGGCCCGTCCCATGAGCTCAAATCCGTAAGCCCTGCCAACGGCTGTTGAAGTAAGGGGCTCATTGCCAAAGATTCCGTAACCGGCGCTCTTGGTTGAGAGGGGGACCTGATCAGCCAATGAGAAGGGGTAATCGGAATAGCTTTTGAAGAATCCTTCAAGGGTAAACTGGAGTCTCTCATCCGGAACCAGTTCAACACCGCCCACAATATGATCTGAGGTGATATATTTCAGGTCGTTCTCCCTGTTGATATAATTGCCTTCATTGTCGCGCAACCCGAGTGAGGTATATGACGGTAACTGGTAATATCTTCCTGCATTGAAATTGAGATTCATCTCACCAGTCAGGGCATAGGATGCCGAAAAACGTGGTGATATCTGTGTCAGCGGGTTTGCCATCCCCTTTGAAAAGGTATTGGCATCGGTACGCAGACCTAACGAAAACTTCAGCCTCTCATCAACGAATGAACGGCTGAGCTGCCCGAATGCAGCATACTTGAAGAAAACCAGGTTGGAGTTGTAAAGCTCTGTCTCCAATCCGTCTCCTGCAAAAAACTGACGGTAGGTGTCATTGCGGTACCTTGACATCTCTGTGCCCGCTCCGTAGCTCAGTCTAAGTGAATTAGGCCAGACGATGGTACGCTCATACCTCAGGCGGATGTCTCCCTCCCCGCTCTGATAGTCATAGGTTTTATTAGCAGGATTGGAATCATCATTGTTTAAATATTTGTACTGAGTGTTGTTCAAATAATTACGACTCAGTACTACCATGTCAGAGCCGTTTGAGCGGAAATGCCTGTAAACGGCGCCCACGGTGTAACTGTACTGCTCCTGGGTGGGAATGTAACCCAAAATGTAACGCTGGTACTCAGTCTCATTGGCTTCAAGGTTAAGGCTGAAGTCGTCCTTTGCCCCGATGCCCAGTACGGTAAGCTCATTCTTCTGGTCAAATTTCACTTTGTACTTGAACTGGAAATCAGTATAGGTGGGAAGGAATGGCAGGCCGATAGCCCCGAACAGGAACTGAAGGTATGATCTCCGGGCCGAGACAATCAGTGAACTGTTCCCGCCAACAGGGCCGTTAAATGTCAGACCCAGGTCAGAGGCGCCAACGGTTGCCCTCAGCGATCGCTTTTCACGATTCCCTTCTATCAGGGTAAAGTCCATAACCGAGCTTAATGCATTACCTCGCGATGCCGGAAAAGCCCCTGAAAGAAAATCAACCGACCTGACGAAGTCAACGTTAATTATGCCGGTTGGTCCTCCGGAAGAGCCCTGGGTGGAGAAATGATTGAGATATGGAATCTCAACGTTATCAATGAAAAACCTGTTCTCATTCGGCCCTCCTCCCCTGACAATTACATCATTCCTGAAAGCAGGGGTGGACGCAACACCGGGGAAAGACTGGATGACACGTGATATGTCACGGTTTCCGCCTGGATTGAGCTCTATCTCCTGAATCCCTATGATCCTTGCTGAGACAGGGCTCTCAACCGACTTGCGGAAGGGTGACGGTCTGACAATGACATCACCTACTTCCACTACAGTGGCCTCGAGGGGGATCATAAGGTTGACCTCATTGTTGTTTGTGACCATGACACCTTCAGTAACATAAGTCTTGTATCCCACTGAAGATATCCTCAGTTCCACAAAACCCGGCCTGATGCCTGTGAACGTGAAATTTCCGTCAAAATCTGTCATTGCCCCGGTAGTGGTGTTCCAGATGACCACACTTGCAAAGGGTACCGGCTCATTGGTGGCCGCATCGACCACCTGGCCGCGGATGACACCTCCTCCTTCCTGGCCGGAGAGGCTGATATAAATAAAGGTCATCACCAAAAGTAAAACGCTTCGTTTCATTTTTGTTAAGATTTCATGAAACAAAACAACCGGATAGTAGTTTTGTTTAACTATTGTTGCTTTTTTATCTACAAAAGTTTCTTGAAGTATTCCTCCTCCCGGTCAAGGTTGAGAAATGGTGCCCTGTTTCTAAGGTCGTTGATCTTGTCAAGCATTGCGTTGGCGAACGGAGTTGTTTCAGGCTTTGCGCCAGAGATCCGGTGGGCCATTGCGCGGGTGATTCTGGCTGCCTCGTTCCAGAGTCTCAGAGTGTGGGCTGAGATAAATATACTGCTGAATTTTTCCCATACGTAATCGATTGCCGTCTCTGAGGGATGAACCATATCAGAGGCATAGTAACGATAATCGCGCAGTTCATCCATGAATATCTCGTAGGCCGGGAAGTAACCCTCGACAGCAGGGTGAGAAAGCAGTTCCTCTGTTGCTAGCAGAAGTTGTGCCTTGCTCAGCTGGTTCGCATGGGCGCCGTCACTCAGGTGGCGGACAGGACTGACAGTAAACCATACCTTCAGTGAGGGATTGGCCTCAGCCAGACGATCGAGTGTCTCCCTCCAGCGTGCGGCTATTTCTGACCATGATGCCTGCCTTCGGACGAAGAGCGATGATGGCAGCTTGTGGCAGTTGGCCACTATGGTTCCGCTCTCTTTGAGAGTATAAATATAGGAAGTGCCGAATGTTACGAAGAGGAATGAAGCCTTCCTGGTGAAAACAGAGGCGGAGAGGCTGACTTCATTCAGTCTTTCAATCAGTACATCACGCTCATATGATGAAAAAGCGGTGTGATGATCAAGGCTCAAGTACCTGTTCTGGTGAAGATAAATATCTTTCCCGGTGTAGATATGCCCGGCGATGAACCTGTCAACAGCACCAGCCACTGAAAATGGATTGAAGAGGGTGCCGTGCGGGTTGGTCATCACCGGAAGCTTGCCGGCTGCCATCCGGTAACCAATCTCGTTGGCGAAGCATGATCCAAGAAACATCACCGGAGTTTCATAACTGATCTCCGATGCTGCGGCAGGCAGTTGCACCCCGGTAAGAAGGTCCATCACTGAAACGCATTTATATTAATGTGTCCATCCACTCAGTGATGAAGTCGAAGTGCTCCTCCTTAAGCGGATCATTGTGCAGCTCATGGTAGCCTTCGTCCCACAGTTTCAGGGTGGCGCGTGGTGCCAGGCCCGCCACCTGCACTGACCCTGACGGAGAGGTGATCATGTCATTGCGCCCATGTGCCAGCAACAGAGGAACGGTGATCTCATGGGCATGTGCCAGGGTCTCTTCCGCGGCAGATGACATCCAGAGATAGAGCCCGGCAGAGATCTGACCGTGCACCAGCGGGTCACTCCGGTAAGCTTTTACAACCTCCGGGTCACGCGAGAGGTACTCAGTCTTCAGCCCTGACGACTGGGTCATGCCCGGCATCAGTGTACCGGCTGCCTTTGCGAGAAAAACCTTCAGGGGAGGAGGTGTTTCAGAAAGGATAACCCAGGGTGAAGTCACAATTGCACCAGTCACTGACGGCTTTCTGCGGATGAGATAGTTGAGTACTATTCCCCCCCCAAGGCTGTGGCCATAAATGAAGAGCGGTACGCCCGGGAAGCTCAAGGCAGCCTCGCTGAGTAAACTATCAATGGTGTCATAAACCTTCTCAGGCGATGGTATCACGCCCCAACGGCCGGGAGTATGCCCGTGGCCCGGCAAATCAATCGCCAGGAGAGTCACCCCTCTCTCATTGAACCGTTCAGCCCATTTCTTGTACCTGCCTGCATGCTCACCCAGGCCGTGGATAAGCAGAATGACCGACCGTAGCTCACCTGCAGCATCAAACTGGTAAAATGCTGTTTTTCCTGAGGGTAAATTTCTCAATTCCATAGCCACTTTTTTGTAAAGATAATCAAAAGCTCTGAAGCGCAGAACGGGGTAACCACAGTAGAGTGATGAACAGGATCACCATGTCCCTGTCAGCCTGTATCACATTGTTATTGTGTTGTTTAGGTAATACATATTTACTTCCTCCCCTCTCCTTCCATTCAGTCCCGGTCAGGCCCGAATTATAAAAATACCTGTTTATCTTAATTTAGACATCATACTTTTATCTGCCTGATTTTGTTTGAATTGGAATTTAGAAAAGTGGTTGTCCGGGCTGGCTTTAACAATATTTTAAGATATTAAGATTTGGATATCCGAATATCAATGTTTAACTTTGTGTCAACAAACAAAAAAACAGAGAGATGACTGCACAGGAATTTACATCAAGTATAATAGGTCTGAAGGGCAATCTTCAGAAGTATGCCCTGAGTCTCACCCTCGACCGTGACAATGCCCTTGATCTCGTCCAGGATACCTTTCTCAAGGCAATACAGAACCAGGACAAATTCGTGGATGCCACGAATCTCAAGGCCTGGGTATTCACAATAATGAAAAACACCTTCATCAACAATTATCGTCGCAAGATGAGGGAAAACACGATGATGGACGGAACGCAGGAGCTATACTATCTCAATCTCCCCTCTGACAAGGGAGGCATTTCCCCCGAATCTTCATATGCAGGCAATGAAATTGAGAAGGCCATTGACGGACTGCATGAAGACTACCGTCTCCCCTTCCGTATGCATATCGACGGTTTTAAATACGAGGAGATTGCCGAGAATCTCAATCTTAAGCTCGGCACGGTCAAGAGCCGGATTTTCTTCGCACGCCAGAAACTCATGAGTGTTCTTAAAGATTACAATGGTTAGGTTAAACAGATGGTAATGAGGAACTGCCGGAATGCAATTGTCCGGCAGTTTTTTTTTCGGCAGGGTTCTTGTCATCTTTGTTCATAAATCTCTTTTTCGATAACTTTATAAAAATTTCAATAAAATGAAAAAATATCTCTTCGTTGCGTTTTTTGCCATAGCGCTTTGTTCTTCCACTATGGAGGGGCAGGAAAAATATATCCAGATCCCTGTAAGTCATGTTACTGTCTTCAGTCATGGTGCACAACTATCAGGTGATGCAGCCGTCAATCTTCAACCAGGGACATGGGAGTACGTTGCCGGAGGTCTTTCGCCATATATCGATCCCAACAGCATTCAGGTCAGGGGTGAGGGTGATTTCATGATAATGGGTGTGACTCACCGTAACAATTACCTGGAGAATCCCGCAGAGTCAGATGAAATCAGTACTCTGCGCGACAGGATAAAGGCCCTGCAGGCCAGGATCGAGGACGAGGAAACTGCCACAGAGGTGCTTCTGGAGAGGGAGCGTTTCCTCAAAGCCAACTATGACGTTGTTAGCCAGAAGTCGACCATATCACCTGACCAGTTGAAGGCTCTGATAGACATTTATGGTACAGGCATGGAGGATGTAAAAACTGCAATTCTTAAAAAAACCAGGATATTAAAGGATTATAAGGAGGAAAAGGAAAAACTTGACCAGCAGCTTGCTGGCACCATTGACCGCTCCAGGATGCCCACAGGCGAGATTGTCATGACCCTTTCCGGCAGCAAGCCCGTAACCGGGAAACTAATAATATCATATGTAGTAATGAATGCAGGATGGCAGCCGGCATATGATATCAGGGTTGATGATATTACCGATCCGGCCGTGATCATCTATAAGGCGAATATCTGGCAGAACAGCGGTGTTGAGTGGAAGGATGTAAAAATCAGTCTCTCCAATGCTGCACCCATGACAGCCGGCTATCTGCCCGTTCTTAATCCGTGGTTCATAGATTTCTACCAGGAGTATGCCCTTAATGAAGTGGTCATAAGGGGTTACGGAACAAAGTCCAGACCTGTTGCACGTGAAGCCAAGGCAGAGGAGGCAGTGATGGACCTGGAAGCCAGCGCTCCCATGCCTGTTACAGTGACCGAGTCAAACATCAGCTTCAGCTTCGATATTAATGTGCCCAAGACAATTGCTTCAGGCGGCAAGCCGGAGACTGTAGAGATCCAGAGGCTTACAGTACCCGCCACCTACAACTATGCCGTAACTCCCAAGCTTGCCAGTTCGGCATACCTGATGGCGTATATCACGGAATGGGATAAATACAACCTCCTGCCGGGTGAGTCGAACATCTACTTCAGCAACACCTTCACAGGCAAGGGATACATCAATACCGCGGAACTGACTGACACCCTGCCGGTGTCTCTCGGCGCCGACAACAGTATTACCGTGAAGAGGGACCGACGTACCGATTTCACATCGCAGAAACTGATCGGGGCCAACAGGGTTGAAACCTTCTCATTCCTTATCTCTGTCAGGAACAACAAGAGCAAGGCAGTGACTGTAAGGCTTCGTGATCAGTTGCCGTTGCCACAGAACAGCGATATCACCGTTGAAGCCGTTGAGCTAAGCGGCGGCAAGCATAACAGTGCAACGGGTGAGGTAATATGGGACCTTCCCGTGGCACCCAGGGAAACCAGGGAAGTTGTATTTACCTACAGTGTGAAGTACCCGAAGAACAAGAAAATTGTTCTTGAATAACAGGTGATTGCAAATTCTTGACAAACGAGGTTATCAACAGCTGTTGATAACCTCGTTCATTTTGTACCAATGCATTGTCTTACAGTCATATATCGTTGTTCAAAACTCGGTTTATTTTATGTTACTTTCTTCGTCGTATTATTACCCTGAAAAACTTGACCGGAACGGGTTATAAAGTTATATTTGTTCTACCATGTGAGCGATAAAGAGTCGCTTTGAAGCATGAAGGTTCTTTGGATTGGTTTAATTATCACTCTGAATTAACATCAGACTTCAGAGTCTCACGCTGACGAACTACGGTTCAGAAGCGTCCGTCACGGGTGCAGGCTGAGAAGCCTTCCCATCCTGACGGCCTGACGGAGCAATCTGCAAACGGTGTAACAGCCGCGAGAAGAAAGCAACACAGATGCAAGGCTGAAAGCTAATAAAGCAGCAAATGTGCCCGTTCAGAGAGAGGGTCATCATGCCACCCAAACCGGCGAGGATAGGATGGAGATGACCCGGGCATGACAGCAGCTGTCCCTTCGGGGAGTGTCGTGCTTCAAGGGTTCATGACTCCGCATCTCAATATGCGCCCGGAAAACCGCAAGGCTATTACGGATAACAGAAGAGATACCGGAACAGGTCAGCAGTCAGCTTAACGGCAGACCCCGACAGACCAGGGAAGGGAGGAGTCAGAGAGATGAACCGGCTGCAATAACAGTAGCATGGCGGCAATGACGGTCATGGCTGTCACTCGCCGGAATGGGAACTATTACGTACAGTATGGTTCCCATTCGTGTTTTATACCACTTTAATCACGGGTACACCCGTACGGGCTAATAGTGATAGGTCCGGACCGGAATGCCGGGCGAAAAAAAAGGGGCTCATCGCCCCCTGATAACTCCCCTGGCAGATTTGGTTATAAACTCCAGTATGTAATCGCGTTCCGGCGTAGCCGGGAAATTGGCGCCGATGTATTCCAGTGCCTTGCTGCCGTTCAAGCCCATATTGTAATAAGCCCTGTATATCTCATGCAGCTCATGCATCTTCTCCTTTGTGAAACCTCTCCGTTCCAGCCCCACGCTGTTGATGCCCATGTAGGCCAGCGGCTCACGGTCAGCTTTGATGAAGGGCGGCACATCCATGCGCACCTTAGATCCTCCTCCGAGAAAAGCATGGTTGCCGATCCGGACAAACTGATGCACCATGGTTCCCCCGCCCAGCGTCACCCAGTCGCCTAGTTCAACCTCACCGGCTATCCCGCATGAGGCTACCATGATTACATTGTCGCCAAGACTGCAGTCATGCGCCACATGTATGTAAGCCATAAGCAGGCAGTTCTTTCCGATGGTGGTCCTGCCTCTTGCACGCGTTCCCCTGTTGAGAGTGGCAAACTCCCTGACGGTGGTATTGTCACCAATCTCAAGGGTAGTCTCCTCCCCGCTGAATTTCAGGTCCTGCGGTATGGCCGATATGGAGGCGCCGTTGAAGATACGGCAGTTGGCGCCAATCCTCGCACCATCATAAATAACTGCCCCCGGACCGACCCAGGTACCGTCGCCTATCACAACATCACCATAGATGGTGGCAAACGGCTCAATTATAACTCCCTTGCCAAGCTGAGCTTTCGGATCAATATGTGCCAGTGAAGAAATCATATCTTGTTACTTGTTCTTTATAACCTGCGCTGTCATCTCTCCTTCCGCAACCAGCTTTTCACCAACGAAAGCCTGGCAGTACATGGTAACTATGCTCCTGCGGATCGGTTCGGTCAAATCGGCCCTGATAATAACGGTATCACCGGGAATGACCTTATGCTTGAACTTCATCCTGTCTATCTTCAGGAAATAGGTTGAGTACCTCTCAGGCTCGTCAACATTGTGCAGCACCAGTATTCCGCCCACCTGCGCCATCGTTTCCACCAGCAGAACACCGGGGAACACATGCTCCTGCTCGAAATGACCCTGGAAGAAGGCTTCATTGTAAGTTGTGTTCTTCATTCCTATCACATGGCTGGTGGTGAGTTCAAGAATCCTGTCGACCATGAGGAAGGGGAACCGGTGGGGAAGCAGTTGCTTGATCTGCTGTATGTCCATAACCGCCGGTTTGGTGGTATCCAGAAGAGGAATTTCCTTTTTCGTTGTCTGCCTCTTTATCTGCTGCCTGATAAGCCTGGCAAGCCTGGTATTGGAATAATGCCCCGGGCGGGTTGCCACCACCTTTCCCTTTATAGGCTGCCCCACCAGCGCGAGGTCGCCTATCAGGTCAAGTAGTTTGTGCCTGGCCGGTTCATTGGGGTATCTGAGCTTTGTGTTGTTGAGCACACCTGCATTGTGTTCCGTAATGCCGGGCTTATTGAATATTTTTGCGATTCGGTCAATCTCTTCCTGTTCCACCTCACGCTCCAGGATCACTACTGCATTCTCAAGGTCACCACCCTTTATCAGTCCCATCCGGAAGAGTGGTTCAAGCTCATGGAAGAATACAAAGGTACGACTGCCGGCCACTTCCTTTTCAAAGTCATTGATCTGGTCAAGGATAGCATACTGGTTGCCAAGTATCTTCGAGTTGTAGTCAATCAGCACATGGGCACTGAAGTGATCATCGGGATAGATTATCAGGTCTACTCCATGCTCCTCGTCAGAGAAGGTAATCTTTTCCTTGATGACATAATAGTTGCGTTCCTCTTCCTGTTCAATGATTCCGGCTTTCTTTATCGCCTCTACGAACATGCGCGAACTGCCCCCCATGATCGGGGCCTCCGGACCGTTTATCTCAATCAGTGCATTGTCAACGCACATCCCGGCAAATGCTGCAAGAACGTGTTCAATGGTTGCAACGGAGGCTTCACCCTGTACCAGTGTCGTCCCCCTTGAGGTCTCAGTCACATGGTCAGCAATCGCATCTATTATGGGTGAACCGGGAAGATCAGTACGACAAAACTTATAGCCATGGTTCGGAGGAGCAGGTTTGAAGGTCACAATTACGTCAATTCCGGAATGAAGGCCCTTACCGTTGAGACTCACTTCATTAGCCAGCGTCCTCTGTTTTTCACTCATATAAGATAGGTTTTAATTGGGCAAAGAAAAAGAAAATTATCCGAACGGCATAATGAAAAACCCTACATCTGTGTGATGATCAAATCATTTCCTTTAGACCGTCATACGGAACTAGCTGTTTTTTAAAGCTTCAACTGCTTTTGCAAGAGCATCAACCCTGTTGTTCAGATCAGGCAGTTTTCTCAGATAAACTGTTGTTTTCAGGAATTGCTTGCTGTCAGTTGCAGGGTATCCCAGGTAAGTGGCATTCTCTTCACTGATGGTGCTCATGATTCCTGACTGCGCCCCTATCTTTACACCGTCAGCAATCCGCAGATGGCCTGCCAGGCCCACCTGCCCGGCAAACATGCAGTTCTTTCCAACAATGGACGATCCTGCCAGTCCTGACTGTGCGGCTATGACAGTGTTCTCTCCTATCTCGCAGTTGTGACCCACCTGTATAAGGTTGTCTAGTTTGACTCCCTTCCTGATAATTGTGGAACCCATTGTAGCCCTGTCAACACAGGTGTTTGCCCCTATCTCCACGTTATCTTCAAGTATGACATTGCCTATCTGGGGAATCTTCATGAAATTGGCATCTGAGACCGGCGCAAAACCGAAACCGTCAGCGCCTACCACCGCACCTGCATGAATGATACAATCATTCCCGATAACACAATCACGGTATACTTTTACTCCCGGATGGAGCGTGCAGTTCCTGCCGATTCTGACATTCTCACCAATAAATACCTGGGGATGGATTGAGCATCCGTCACCTATTACCGCATTTTCAGAAATTACGGTACAGGCACCAATCAAAACGTCTGCCCCCACCGATGCTTTATCATCAATTACAGCAGTGGCATGTATCCCCTTCTTTGCCGGTCTGGCCTGTTCATAAAAAGCCAGCAGCCTGGCTAACGCCTGGTAAGGATCCTCCACGCGTATAAGGGTAGCTGTAACCTCCTTCGCCGGGGTGAAATCATTTTTCACCAGCACCGCCGAAGCGGCTGTGGTATACAGGTAGGGCTCGTACCTGGGGTTGGCAAGAAACGAGAGTGCACCCGGGCACCCCTCCTCTATCCTGGCCACTGTGTTAAGTTTTGTTTCCGGATCGCCATCCACAGTACCGTTAAGGATGTGGGCTATCATTGCAGCAGTGAATTCCATCTGTCTTATTTTTCTTTACTTGATTATTTCCTTTGGATAACACAGGTAATATTTGGTTACTTTTTCTGAAAGCGCCTCCTTGTCAAAGAGGTCTGACACCGTGGTGATGTCCGGTGTTGTTCCGTTCTTCAGCAGGATTCTCACCTCAGGAGTGCCGGGAGCATATGTCTGGTTGTATACGTCGCCTGTATTGACGAAGTACCTCACCTCGTCGTCCTCCAGACCGAGCACCTCCTTCGCCCTGCGGCCGGTTTCAATCACCCTTGCCGTGTCAAACGGTGTTCTCTGAAGCTCTATCGCCAGAAGATCCCTGTTGACGAATCTCCTGCAGAGCTCTTCAAGCACCCTGTCTCCGCATCTCATCCATACCTTTGTGGCGGAGAGAATGTCACTCTCGTCGAGAGCGGTGAAGTGCCCCACCAGTGATGCTCTATCCTCTCCTTCAGCCTTGTTGTGACGTGGTTCAAGAAAGTAGGCCAGCGCCGGGGTGGCAAACAGCTTCAGCCCCGCTGCAGTCACCTGCCGTGCCCTGATGAGAAGGCTGGTAAGCAGCTTCTCCGCCGAAACAACAGTGCGGTGGTTATAGACCTGCCAATACATCATACGCCTGGCTATCAGGAACTTTTCAACAGAATATATCCCCTTTTCATCGACCGCCAGCCTGTCATCTGAGACATTCAGCATCCTTATGATCCTGTCTGACCCTACTGAACCTTCAATCACCCCGGTGAAGAAACTGTCACGCCTGAGGTAATCCATCCTGTCCATATCCATCTGTCCGGTTACCAGGTCGTGGAAAAACCTCCTGGGGTATTCTCCCCTGAAGATAGCAATGGCGACCGCAAGCCTTCCTCCCATAACATTATTGAGCTCTTCCATGATAAGGAGTGACATGGTCTCATGGGGCATATCCTCTATCAGGGATTGTTCGAGGGCATGAGAGAACGGCCCGTGGCCGATATCATGCAGCAGAATGGCTGCAAGCACTCCTTCCTCCTCTTCTGCCGAGATGTCAGTCCCCTTGCTCCTTAGTGTGTGAACAGCCTGCCCGGTCAGGTACATCGCACCGAGGCTGTGCTGGAAACGGCTGTGTACCGCACCGGGGTAGACAAGGCTTGAAAGTCCGAGCTGCCTGATGTTACGCAATCGCTGAAACCAAGGATGACCCATAAGGTCATATATAAGATCATTTGGTATACTGATAAATCCATATACCGGGTCATTGATAATCTTTCTCCTGTTAGTCAAACAGCTTCGGTTTTATGGTGGCAAATTTATTCAATAGTTTCCAAAAATGGGAAAGAAAAGCTTCATATACAGCTCTCCGGACTCATTTTAGTACAATCTATCCATTGATAATTGAAAAAATGATTTTATCTTTGCACCCGAACAGAAGGGTACGAATGGCCTAGGGGACAAAAGTCCCCTATTTTGTTATCAAAAATCATACTATGATTACAAAAGACCATATCAGGAAACTTGCGGAGGAGCACATCAGCGGCACCGGCATCTTCCTCGTTGATGTCAGGCTGAGCAGCACCGGACGCATTACCGTTCTGATTGACAGGACGGAGGGAGTCACCATTGATGACTGCGCCATGCTGAGCAGGCATATAAGCAATGACCTCGGAGAGGAAGTCGGCGATTATGAACTCAACGTCTCATCCCCTGGGCTCGATATGCCCCTGCTGGTTCCGCAGCAGTTCAGGAAGAACGAGGGGAGAATGGTTGATGTGGTCACCAGCGAGGGCGAACGCTTTAAAGGGACCATGATGAACGTCACTGCCGGTGGATTTGATCTGAAGACTGAAAAGAAGGTGAAGAAGGAGATGACCGAGACTATCAGATCATTTAATTTTGAGGATGTTAAGTCAGTAAAAGTAATTATATCATTCAAATAAAAAGTATAGATTACAGCAATGGAAAATGTAAATCTCATAGATACTTTTTCGGAGTTCAAGGAGCTGAAGAATATAGACAGGCCCACCATGATGAGTGTGCTCGAGGATGTGTTCAGGGGCATGCTTGCCAAGAGATATGGCTCGGCAGACAACTTTGACATCATTGTCAACATTGACAAGGGCGACTTCGAGATATGGCGGAACAGGGAGGTGGTTGCCGACGAGGAATTCACTGATCCGAACATGCAGATACCGCTCTCCGAGGCTCACAAGATCGATGAGGATTACGAGGTGGGTGAAGAGGTGTCCGATGAGGTGAAATTCCTTGATTTCGGGCGCAGGGCGATACTGGCCCTGAGGCAGAACCTGGTGGCCCGCATCCTTGACCTTGAAAAGAATAATATTTATCTTAAATACAAGGACCGCATCGGTGATATCGTCACCGGTGAGGTTTACCAGGTGTGGAAGCGCGAGACCCTCGTACTTGATGACGATGGCAACGAGCTGATCCTGCCCAAGGGCGAACAGATCCCCTCTGACCATTTCCGCAAGGGTGACACCATTCGTGCCGTGGTCATCAGGGTGGAGATGAAGAACAACACTCCCAACATTATCCTGAGCCGCACATCTCCTGTCTTCCTCGAGAGACTTTTCGAACTGGAAGTTCCGGAGATATTTGACGGTCTGATCACCATCAGGAAGATCGTAAGGGTTCCCGGCGAGAGAGCCAAGGTGGCCGTGGAATCATATGATGAACGCATTGACCCGGTTGGCGCATGCGTAGGCATGAAGGGCTCACGCATCCACGGCATCGTCCGCGAGCTGCGTAATGAAAACATTGATGTCATCAATTTCACATCGAACATACAGCTCTTTATCACCAGGGCGCTCAACCCGGCCAAGATTACTTCAATAAAGCTCATCGAATCAGAGAAGAAGGCTGAGATCTATCTCAAACCGAGCGAAGTATCACTGGCAATCGGCAAGGGCGGATTGAACATCAAGCTTGCCGGCCAGCTCACCGGATATGACATTGAGGTTTACCGCGAACCGGATAACGAGGATGAGGAAGACGTAAACCTCGACGAGTTTGCAGATGAAATCGAAGGATGGATCATCGACGAGCTTAAGGCTATCGGTTGTGACACGGCACGAAGTGTACTGAGACTGACCGTCCATGACCTGGTCAAGCGAACTGATCTTGAGGAGGAGACAATCAAGGAGGTTGTCAATATTCTCAAGTCGGAATTTGAAAAGGATTAACCTGCAACCTCAAGACAGCAATATATAAACTTAAAAGAGGTTACTATAAAGGGATATATGACTGAAGACAAAAAGGCTATACGTTTAAGCAAGGCAGCCCGCGAGTTCAATGTTGGGATCCAGACCATTGTCGAGTTCCTTCACAAGAAGGGATTTGACATCTCCCATGATCCCAACGGAAAGATTCCGCCTGAGGCTTACGCTCTGATAGTCAAGGAATACAGCAGCGACCTCAGTGTAAAAAAGGATGCCGAGAAACTGGCCCTCAAGGAAAAGATTACTCCAAAGAAGTCTCTCTCCATCGAAGATATGGAGTCAGGCAGGGAAGGTGACAACGGTGAGCCTGATGAGGATTTCCTTATCACGGACATTTCCGGCGTTAAGAAGCATATCGACCTCCGGACCGAGATACGGAAGCCTGAGATCAGGACAGTAGGCAAAATTGATCTCACTCCCCCGGCCAAACCGGCAAAGAAGGAGCCTGAGGTTCCTGTTGAGCAGGCGCCTGCCGCTGCTGCACAGGTAACAGAACCGGTTGTCACTGCGACAGCCGAAGCACCCGTAGCTGCTGAAGCACCTGTAACGCCTGCCGAGCCCAGGCAACCCAAGGTAGTGGGCAGGGTTGACCTCGATAAGCTGGTCAAACCCGAGAGGCCATCGAAAAAGATTGCCGGAAAGAAAACAGAAGCTGCCCCTGAAATGAAAAAGCAGGAGCCTGTGGCACAACAGCCTGAACCGGAAGTGGTAAAGGTTGCACCAGAGCCTGAACCCCCGGTAGCCCCGGAACCAAAAGAGACAGAAATATTCCGTCCGGGATACGAAAAGCTTGCCGGTCCGAAGATCATTGATAAAATAGAGCTCGTACCTGAAGTCAAGAAGAGCCGTGACCAGTCCGGTGCTGACAAGCACAGGCATGATAAGAAGAGGGAAAGGATCAAACCGAAACCACGTGAGAAAGTGGCCCTTGACACCCCGGTGGCTCCTCCTCCACAGGAAGCCAGGAAAGATAAGAAGGGACCGCAGAAGGATCACCGTGGTGGTGACAGGAAAAAGTCGTTCCGCGCCCTGAGGCCTGAGGTTGACAGGGAAGACGTTGACAAGAATATCAGGGACGTTAACCTGCTGATGAGCAAGAGCAAGTCGAAGGTGGCCAAGTACCGCCGTGACAAGCGTGATGCCATCAGCCAGAGAATGAAGGACGAGACCGAAAAGAGAGAGCTCGAAAAGAGCGTTCTCAAGGTGACCGAGTTCGTGTCAGTGAATGAAATGGCAACGATGATGGACGTACCGGTGGTTGAGATCATCTCCACCTGTATGAGCCTGGGACTTATTGTCTCCATAAACCAGAGGCTCGATGCCGAGACCATGGCCCTGGTAGCCGAGGAGTTCGGATTCACAGTTGAGTTCGTCAGCGCCGAGCTGCAGGAGGCGGTAAAGGAGGAGGAAGATGATGAAACAAATCTCGAACCCCGCCCGCCGATTGTAACCGTTATGGGACACGTTGACCACGGCAAGACCAAGCTGCTTGACTATATACGTAACACCAACGTGGTGGCCGGTGAGGCTGGCGGCATAACACAGCATATCGGTGCTTACACCGTCACTCTGGACGGTGGAAAAACCATAACATTCCTTGACACCCCCGGTCACGAGGCCTTTACCGCCATGCGTGCACGTGGCGCCCAGATTACGGATATCGTTATCATTGTTGTGGCCGCTGATGACGGAGTGATGCCGCAGACCCGTGAGGCAATAAACCATGCGCATGCAGCTGGCGTTCCCATAATCTTTGCAATCAATAAGATAGACAAGCCTACGGCCAATCCTGACAGGATACGAGAGGAGCTTGCCAACATGAACTTCCTGGTTGAGGAGTGGGGCGGCAAATACCAGTCACAGGAGATCTCAGCCAAGAGCGGTATCAATATAGATCTGCTCCTTGAGAAAATCCTGCTCCAGGCTGAAATGCTTGAACTCAAGGCAAATCCTGACAAACTTGCTATAGGCACCGTGCTGGAGTCGTCTCTCGATAAGGGGCGCGGTTTCGTGGCAACAATGCTTGTCAAGGCAGGAACACTGAATGTTGGTGACGTGGTCATAGCCGGAAGCTGCTTCGGACATGTAAAGGCAATGTACAATGAGCGTAACCAGAAGATAACCGAGGCCGGCCCGTCAATGCCGGTGCTGATACTCGGCCTGAACGGCGCACCCCAGGCAGGTGACAAGTTCAATGTCATGGAGTCTGACAAAGAGGCAAAAGACATAGCTACCAAGAGAGCCCAGCTTCAGAGGGAACAGGGTCTCCGTACCCAGAAGCACATCACCCTCGACGAGATCGGCCGCCGTATCGCTATCGGCAACTTCCAGGAACTCAACATCATTGTCAAGGGCGACGTAGACGGATCAGTGGAAGCTCTCAGCGATTCACTCATAAAACTCTCAACGGAAGAGATCCAGGTAAACATCATCCACAAGGCCGTGGGACAGATCTCAGAATCGGATATCCTTCTGGCAGCAGCATCGAATGCCGTTGTTGTGGGCTTCCAGGTAAGACCTTCGCTCAGCGCGAGAAAGCTTGCCGAAAAGGAGGGAATCGATATCCGTCTCTATTCGATTATCTACGATGCTATCGAGGAGATCAAGGCCGCCATGGAGGGTATGCTCTCACCGGAGATCAAGGAGGAGATTGTGGCCACCGTGGAGGTGCGCGAGGTCTTCAAGATCGGGAAGGTGGGAACTGTTGCCGGCTGCTTTGTGCGTGACGGCAAGATCACCCGTAATACCAGGGTGAGGGTGATACGTGACGGAATTGTGATCTATACCGGCGACCTGGGCTCACTCAAGCGCTTCAAGGATGACGTCAGGGAGGTAACATCGGGTTACGAGTGCGGCCTCAACATTGACAACTTCAATGATATCAAGGTAGGAGACGTCATCGAGGGGTACCAAACTGTACAGGTCAAGAAAACACTTTAAGATTTGCGATTTGCGATGTTCGATTTAATACGGCAATCGCAAATCGCAAATCGCAAATAAAAAAAGCTGCGTCCCCGCAGCTTTTTTATGCTTTTATAGGTCTGATTACGCGCCTATGAGTTTCTTGTATGCCTCGGCATCCAGAAGGTTTTCTGCCTCTGAGGGATCTGAAAGTTCTACCTTTATCATCCATCCCTTGCCATAAGGATCGCTATTCACAAGCTCAGCAGCAGTGTCAAGTTCCTCATTCTTCTCCTTAACGGTCCCGCTGACAGGCATAAAGAGGTCTGATACGGTCTTGACGGCCTCAACCGTTCCGAAGACTTCCCCGTGGCCAAGCTCCTCACCTACAGTCTCGATTTCAATAAAAACAATATCACCCAGCTCATGCTGAGCAAAATCGGTAATGCCTACAGTTGCTTCGTTTCCTTTTATAAGAACCCACTCATGATCCTTGGTGTACTTCAGGTTTGTCGGGACATTCATTTCTTTATTATTTTTTGTTAGACTTTGATCTTCAGGTATCAGGTTGTCAAAAATACATCTTTTTTTATATTAAAACCCTGATATAGGCTTTTTTTCGGTCCCACCACAGCTGTCACTGAACAAGCGTGAACCTGAGACTGAATCCGAAGTTGGTGTTCGAGGTCAGGAAAGTGTTGGCAACAAATGGGTCATTCATTGTATGATCAGCATAAATCTGCAGGTTGAACCTGTCGCTGAGGACATAGTCAGCCGTTGCGCCAATGGTGAAGACCCTCTGCCCTGCTACAGGCTGGTTTACCTCCTCAATCAGCTTACGGGCCAGTGTCTTGTTGTCCCTGATGGAGAAATCGAGCTTGATGTTAAGGTCACTCTCCAGGGCACGCTGACCAGTGCGTGAACGAAGCGTGATGGCCACATCGTCAAACCGGTAACCTGCACCGATTGTAATCTCATCATTCCTTATATCGGCAACCTGGTTGCTCGTGAGGTTCAGGGTGATGGTGCGTGACTTGCGGTACTCGATACGGGTGGTCAGTGAGTTCTTCCAGCCCAGGTCAATGTTGATGAAAGGACTGAACTGCTCATTGATGGTCACGGTATTTATCTCGTACTGGGGAATGAAGTTCGATTTAAGGTCACGTATCCGGCTGATGCCCGACGCATCGGGGTCATAGTAAAGGCTGGTATTGAACGAGCCGATTGTGTATGTCGACCTGTACTGGTGTGAAAGGCTGACCGAGTTGAAAACCTTCCTTACAGCTTCAAACTTGGTAAGTCCCTCGAAGTTTATTCTCCAGTTGGGCATCATTCGCAGCATGGAGGGGAAGGGTGACAATGATATCCTGTTCGGGTCTCTCTTTGTGTAGGCAGCAAGGAAAGCCGGGACAAGCACCTCGCCCGATGTGAGGCCATAACCGCTGGCATACGGACCTGTTACCGGTTCTCCGGTGACAGGGTCAAATCCGGGATCATAAGTGTTGTCAACCCGGGAACGCTCATCAGCCCTTCTCTGTGATATAAGTGTGGTATACTCGCGGAAACGTTCGAAGGTTCCAGAGACGTAGTCTCCGGATTTGGGTATCTTTTCAAAGGCGGTACCCCATGAAACAACTGAGATCGTAAAGTTACCTGTGAGACGGGTGTTGCGGGTGCTGTCAGGGAAGTTGCCATTGCGGTCTGCCCTGAGGTACGATGAAACAGTCTCTGAGTAACGGCGGTCACCGGTGATGTCTATCCGAAGTCCCGGGAATGGCTCCACGTTCGCCCTCATGTTAATCTGATCGCGCCTGCTGAATGATGCAGCGTTGTTGAGCAATGTGTCTGTTGTGATCCAGCCGTTGACCACTGCCTCATCGAAGAACCTCTCGTCCGTCAGACCCAAAAGGAACCGCCAGCCGGGAGATGACATTCCCCCGTAGTTCTGTTGTCCCAGGACGGTGGTGCCGGGAAGGTATCCCGGGAGAATATGTCCCTGTTCAACCGTATACGTGGCTGAGACATTGCGCAATGCCATCAGCCCTCTCACAAAATACTTTCCTGCAACGCTTGCTATTCCGGGTTTCTTTTCCACCCTGCCCTTTATGTCAACACTGGCATTTGTCACGTCAGCATCGGCAGTGAAGTCAATGCGCACATCAGAGACAACATCAAATTTCCCGCTGACAACAGTGCCATCCGGTGCTGTGACAGTGACAGTCACATCCTTTGTTTTGAGGTTATGGTTTATGATGCGCGGTTTGCCAGCCCTGAAGGTGAGTCCTTTTCGGCTGTGGGTCACCTCCTCGTAGCCAAGGCTCATTCGGCGCACGCCGCCAGGTTGGGTGGAAGCCTCCACCTCCTTCAGAAACTTGACCTTGTTGTAGAGGTTGGTAAGATTGGCCTGAACGGTGAACTGGCCGTTGTTGGAGTTCTTGATGGTGTTGCCCGGATTGATATTCAAGGAATCGGGGAAAATGGTGCCGGCCAGCCAGTCGTACCTGGCGCTGTAGCGTGCGTTGGAAGTCACCCAGGAGAGCAGCGGCAGCTTGTTGACAGGGATGTTGTAGTTGAAGTTCAGCAGGTGATAATAACTGGTGGTGCGCCCAAAGTCGGCCAGGTTGGACATGATGGAATCACGCCATGCGTCGAAGAGCTCCGGGTAACGTCGGCGGTCAACACCCCCGGCAGGCTCGTCAATGCGCGCTATGCTGCTGGCAGTGAAATCGACCTTCAGCTGTTTCGTAATATCATACTTGACATCATAGAAACGGTTCCACTGAAAATCCTTTGTAAAAACCGGCTCGATGAGCAGATTGGGATTATTGATGTTACGTGTCTTGACCTCATTATAGTACCTGTAGAGATCAGTTCGCACGGTGATATGTTTCGGGAAGAGGTAGATGTTGAAATCCCTGATGAGCCTGAAGGCAGGAGAGCTTAATAGGCTCGATTTCTGGAACGGGGTGAAGTTCTTGGGTCGTGCCTCGAAATCATAGGCTATGCCTCCCCTGTATGTACGTTCCACGTCGACCTCAGTCCTTGGATCAGTGTTGTAAACTTCATTGAATGCATAGCTGACGGTGACATTCGCCGGGTCCCAGGCATGTGGTTTTTCACCTCTTTTTGTGGTGCCCGCGTTACTGACGGTAAGGGTACGGCGACGTGAGTACTCCACTGACAGGTTGAGGACACTGTCACGTTCTGGCTTTGTCTCCAGGTTATCAAGAGCATCATTGAGCAGTATGTCAGGATCGAGCGGGTCATACTGAGGCCTGATGCGGTTCTCCGAATAGCCCATGTAAACCGGGATACGGATACCTGCCTTCTCCGGAAAGAACTTGCCCAGTTCGAGGTTGGAGGAGAGGTCATATTGTATCACCTGTTCCATGCTTCGCTGGTTGACGTTCTTGTCAATGCTTCCCCATCCTGGTGTGCTTGTCTGGCCCACGAGGTTGATCGTTCCCAGGTCAGCCAGCCTGGCCTGCATCTGTGCATTGGCAGCCCAGCCGCCGTCTTCGCGGAAATCGCTGAGGCGGAGTTCATTTATCCATACCTCTGCTGATCGCGGGGCACCATCATCAGTCTGCGGACGGCGTGTGCGTATGGGGTTCCTGACGCCAACCATCACAACCCTTACATTACTGAGGTTTGGACTGCCGCTGACCGATATGCGTACCCTGCCGTTCTGCACTGACCATATGTCAGCTTCGCTTACCACGGAACCCGCAGCACGCATGGCTGCATCACGTTCCTGCTTGGCATCAAGCAACTGCGAAAGATCAATGTCTATCTTGTTCAGCTCAGGCCAGACTTCAGCTCTCTGCTCCTCGCTGTCATTACTGTACCTGCCATACGGAGTAAGCTTCACCGGGATCTCGTACTCATAGAAGTTGCTCCTGTAGTCTGATCCCAGCCTGACAAACACGGTCACCTCGTCATCCTGCAGCGGTTCACCTATCAACGCCTCGGCATGAACCTCCATCTTAAGCCTGCGGTACTGCCTCATGTCAAGGGTCACATTCTTGTAGGTGGCCCTGGCATCACCGTCAGCCAGGTCGCGAACGCGAAGTACCATAGACTGCTCATTGAGCTGCCTCAGCTGCGGATTGGCCGGGTCAATGACACGGTCAAAGCCTGGAGGCAGAACATAGTTCACCGGCTCCTTGCCTGCATTTTCCTCAATGCTTACCGAACTGATCTCAAAGGTGCCATCATCCTCCTCGGGAATAGTAATGCGTTCACCGCCCTCAAAGAAGGTAAGGTTGTATTTGCGCCATTCTGACCTTACAAGCTCCAGGCGAGCAAAACGCATGATCACCTCTTCATCGAAATTACGCATATACATACGCAGGAACCTGATCGACTTGAAGTCGCGTATCGAACCCACTATCCTCTCATAGTCAGTTATCGGAATCTTGAATTGATACCATTTGACGGGCGATTTTTCGCCGTTGGCAAAAGTGGCGGTGTATTCGAGCTCATCAACGATGAAATTCTTTCCCACAACCATATCCGCAGGCCTGAGGCTCACATGGTACTGATAATAACTTTCCGTCTCACTGAGGGTGTTGTCACGATTGATATCCTCCATGTCAGGCAGTGTGGTTCCGCTGGTGGGATATGACTCGGATGACATCTCTGATGTGGGCGAGTTGCCCTCAGTGCCGTTGAATTTCTTGTAACGTTCAAGGATGCCAAGCTGCAGCAGGTCATAGTCAGAACCCCTGAAATAGTGGAAATCATCATTTGCCGGGTCTTCAAATATCCTTTCCAGCACCTCGGGACTCACCACAGCACCTACAGCCTGCAGGTAACTGTCAAAAAAGGAGACTTCGTCCGGGTTGCCGAGGCCGTCAAGACCAACGTCCTGGTATCGGCGTGACTCTATGTTGTTGTCAAAGGCGTGCACCACAGCCTGAACCGTGGGAACCCTTCCCCATACAGTGGTGTCAACGTTCAGTACCAGCGGCGAGGTGGGCAGCCCGTTCTCAAACTGTTTCCGCGAATCGCGAAGGATATCCTCTGAGATGTTACCCAGGTTGAAGTATAAATCTCCGCCCTCATGATCAGGATTCTCAACGAACGGATCCATTACCCAGAACTTGATGTACTGGATGTTTGCCGACTCGAAGTCATTTGTCAGCAGTTCACGCATCATCCCTCCCCATCGTGTCCGGGGCGAATTCAGCAGCCCGTCTGAACTGAGTCCCGCCGAATAGGCTCCCGGAAGTACATCAAAGTTGTAGGGCCCGCGCTCATAGGGATAAAATGCCACGTTCAGCACTGAAATGTTTGTGGGGATACCGCTGGGCGATTCCTTGTAGGGGAAAATTTCGGTCTCATAGATTTCCCTTACGAAGTGACTCGACTGGGTATCAGGGTTAGAGCGGATATGCCCCGGGGTGGTTGAACCATTGCGCAGAAACAGCGGGTCAATTACATACCAGGCCATCCGAGCACGGTTGAATCCGGAACGGATGTCCTTGCTCAGCCTTGCCTCGGGAAAGAAATGATCGATACCCTGTGGCACACTGGCCAGTGACCATGCGTTGAAAGCCCTGAGGTCAAGGGAAATCTCACTTGCCTCGAAGTCATCAATGTAAACAGCTCCTTCAGAAGTGATTGCTCTGCTGTGGCCGGGTACGAGATGGGCAAACTCACCGAAAAAGTTTATGGATGAAGGGGCTTTCGTTTCAATGAAGGGGAGCCAGTCAATGGCATTGGTCAGAAGCTGTGACTCAGACCTGTATGATGCATCAAAACCGTATATGGTGTTGGAGATCGGGTCATCACCATATGTAACCTTCTGTGTATACGGTCTCTCAGTTAATCTCAGTACTGTACCGCCAAGGTTTAACCTGTCAGAGAGACGGTAATTGAGATGGGTCCCGACAAGCGTTTTGGTCTGCAGGCCGAAGAACTGGTTGCTTTCAAGTGATACCTGGACCGGTGTCTGAGACTCGATGATTGCAGAGTTGATGATCTTGACCGAACCCATGTTGTAGTCAACCGTGTAGTCGACGTTTTCAGTAAGCGTGACCCCGCCTGCTGTAACCTTGACAGAGCCGGCCGGAATATTGGCTACGTTAAGCCTTATTTCTGAGCCCGATGCGGATGTGAACTGGCCGCTGAGGACGTACTTGTTCTTCTCGGCCATCTGTCTTGCAACCGTCTGGGTGGAGTCATACAGTTCGGTAAAAACATACTTCCTGATCTGTTCCGGATCAGTGATATACTTCAGCAGGTGCCTGCCGAATGGCTCAAGCACGGGAAAGATTATCCTCCCCTTTTCAGCCATCACCGTTATGCCGTCAACAAAGTCGAACAGGCCGTCAGGCTGCCGGTCAAGCTGGGAGTTGAGCTGGTCAAGACCAAGGGCCTGAAGCAGTACCTGGCCGTCGAGGGGAGTACCGGGAAGGTAGTTCAGGGCGTTGCCGGTCCTGTCATCCTGGTAAAGTATGTTAACCTCGAAGTTCCGTGGTTCAATCCTCCCTGAGCCGATGTTGTAGATGTTCTTCATCATCAGCTTCCAGGTGGGTATCTGCGGACTAAGGGCAGTGCCCTTTATGAGCTTCAGAATGAGGGCGTCAGGTGCTGTGACACCATCGGTTGAGAACTCGCCAACCTTGAATACCTGCCCGTTCAGGGTGTACTCGTAGGCAACTGCCAGAACTTCGTCATTATTTAGAGCAACGTTCAGGGAGATATAGCCCAGCTGCCTGTTGACCGTATACTCGCGTTCTGTCAGTTTTCGCGCATTCTCAATCTTCTCGTAGTCACGGCCTATCTGGAATCCGGGGTACAATCCGGCGAAGGCGTCAGCCACCTGGTCGATATTTCTGACACTGCCGTAGGTGGTGTTCAGCTGTTCATAGAGGCCGTTGGTATTATTGGATGGGTTGACCGGGGCACCGGGTACTCCCTGGAATTCAGGGATGGTATTGAAGATATTCGCCTGGTTCTCTGCAAGGTCAAGGAAGGCAATGATGTTCCTGTTGCTCACATCCTCAAAGCGGCTGGTCTGGTTGGTGATCCAGACCTCGATCTTCTCAACATTAAGGCCTGTGCTGACTATTGGAAGGTTTGAAAGCGCTTCGTCAAAATTCTCCCTGAACTGTTGCGACAGGAAGAAGTGACGGTTGGCTTCGTAATTGTCTGCAGTAATCTCATAATCGGTTATCTGGGACCCCCCTTTTACCTCTACCACAGAAGACTCACCCTTCTGCTGTGAAAAGACGGTAGTCATCGTAAGCTTTCCGAACTGAAGCTCGGTTTTAAGACCGAAGAGACTGTAACTGCCGGTTATCAGGGTGCCGTTCAGCGGAAGGGTCACGTCACCGGCTTCGATCTTTTTTATTATCTCATCTTCCTTGCCGGAGTATTCGAGTTTGGTCCGGTTTTCAAACTCGAACATTGCTTCGGTGTTGTAGTTGATTCCCAGCTGCATCTTGTCGCCAATTGTACCGGTGACATTCATCTGGATCTTTTCCTGGAAGTCGAATGTGGGAATTGTTCGCAGCCTTTCCGAGAGGGTGGGGTTCTCCGTATGTGAAATGTTGATACCGAATATCAACTCTGCTGATCCCTGCGGTACGATATTAATGATGTTGCTGCCGAAGATGCGGTCAAAAGTCTCTCCACCAACCTCTATCTGCGGTATGAGTGATGACCTGTAGCCGGTTGCGTCACCTCGCAGGCTGGCATCCCAGTACTCACGCATCGCCTGGTTGAACTCAAACCTGCGGTATTCCTCTGCAGACATGTAAACGGGCTTGCGAAAGTCGAGACTTCCTGCCTTCTGGTAGATGATGTACTGGTTGTTAAGGCCGTCATACTCTACATGGGTAGTGATGTTGGAGGGGTTGCTGAGGAATAGCGGTGATGATTTTTTTGCCTCCCACGGGAATGCCGGGTCACGGTTCAGTCTGAGGAGAGAATCACCAGGATTGGTCTGTGCCTTTATGACAAATGAGGAGAGGGAGAGGAGAATCAATAGTCCCACCCTGATCAATAGACCTCTAATATGTGAAGAAAACTGCAATCCGGCACCCTGTTTATAACAGTTTCAGCGCCTTCCTGACTATCTCTTCCACCTGGAGTTTTTTGTTTTCCCTGAGGAGGTTATCAATAACCTTTGAGACGCTGCTCCTGGCAAATCCAAGCATCACTAAAGCAGATAACGCTTCTTCTCGTGCAGTATTGTCGGAAAATGCAAGAATTTCGCCGGAGACGGCATGTTTTCCGATTTTGTCTTTCAGGTCAACTATTATCCTCTGTGCAGTCTTCAAACCTATTCCCTTGACGCCCTTTAGAATGACAACATTACCACTGATGATTGCCTCCCTCAGGTCAGAAGGAGTCACTGATGAAAGCATCATTCTCGCTGTTCCCGCTCCTACTCCGCTGACTGTTATGAGCTGTCTGAAAAGGTCACGCTCATCTGCCGTTGCGAATCCGTACAGGAGGTGGGCATCCTCCCGGATCGCCTCATGGATCAGGATCCTGCAGGTGGTCTCCTTTTCAAGTGCAGAGAAAGTATTCAGGGAAATATTTATGCTGTAGCCTATGCCGTTGCACTCAACCACTGCAAATGCAGGATTAAGCTCGGTCACAGTGCCGGTAATATAATCGATCATAATGCCTGGTCGTAGTTTTCTGTCTCGGGAGGAAGCTCATCGACGTGTTCGGGATGAATCTCAATCTTTTGGGGTTGCAGGGGATTGCGTTTTATCTCCTCGTACAACTCCCTGTTGCGGAAAATGTCCACTGCGGCATAGATGGCCTGGCGCATCGAGTAGCCTGATGCCTCGTTCTTCCCTGTAATGTCGAACGCCGTCCCGTGTACCGGTGAGGTGCGTATGACCTGAAGGCCTGCCGTGAAATTGACTCCTGTGTCAAAGGCAAGTGCCTTGAAGGCTCCCATCCCCTGGTCATGGTACATCGCCAGAACGGCATCAAACCGTTTGAAGGCGCCTGATCCAAAGAAACCGTCAGCTGAATATGGACCGAAGGCAAGAATCCCTTCTTCATTTGCCCTCGTGATGGCAGGATCTATGATATCCTTCTCCTCATGACCAAGCAACCCTGCGTCACCGGCATGCGGGTTAAGGCTCAGTACACCTATCCGCGGGCCCCGTATTGCAAAGTCCTGCAGCAACGACCTGTTTAACAGCCTCAGCTTGGTGAGGATACTGCCGATGGTGATTGCACCAGGTACATCTTTCAGCGGCATATGCTCAGTGACAAAACCGATCTTCATGCTCTCAGAGATCATGAGCATAAGCACATCGTGGGAACCGGTCTTTGATTTGAGATAATCAGTATGGCCCGTGAACCTGAACCTGTCAGATTGGATGTTGCTCTTGTCAATGGGCGCTGTCACCAGCACATCAAGCTTTCCGGCAGCAAGGTCAGCTACAGCGGCCTCCAGGGCTGCAAGTGATGACTGGCCGCCTTCGGGAGTCGACTTTCCAAGTTCCACATGAACATCATCGCCGAGGCAGTTAACAAGGTTCACCTTCTTCGGGTGCGCTTCAGCAACTGAACGGATGTTATTGAAATTAAAATTGGTGATATTAAGCACCTTACGATGATAGGCGGCTGCTTTTGGCGAACCATACACTACCGGCACACAAAGGTCGGCAATCTCAGGATCTGACAGGGCCTTCATGATGATCTCGTAGCCGATGCCATTCATGTCTCCCTGGGTAATCCCTGCTATTATAGGTTTTTTATCCATTGTGAATCAAGTCTGAGGAACAGCTAAGAGGCTGTTCAGGGTGGTAAAGTTAATCAAAATATTGAATGATATTGCTTTAATATATTACCTTTACAGGCCTCGGCTAAAATGCGGAGGAGGTCACAGGATGGGAATCAGAGAACAGTTATATGACAGGTTGGCCGGGGGTGCCCGCCTGACCGTTGATGAGGCTCTCGGCCTCTGGAAGGAAGCTCCCCTGGAGGAGCTGATGTACGTTGCCGACCTTACCAGGCAAAAGCTCCATCCGGGTAACATGGTGGGATGGATCATTGACCGTAACGTGAACATTACCAACATATGCTTCTCACAATGCCGGTTCTGCAACTTCTGCCGGACAGAAAAGCATGAAGATGCCTATGTGACCACAGATGAGGAGTATGACCTGAAGATAAGGGAGTTACTGGCCCTGGGAGGTGACCAGCTTCTGCTGCAGGGTGGTATGAACCCGGCACTGGGGCTCGACTTTTACACCGGTCTTTTCAGAAGGCTCAAGAGCCGCTGGCCGGACGTGAAGCTTCATGCCCTGGGTCCCCCGGAAGTAGCATGGCTCGCACGGGCTGAGAAGATGGGTTATCACGACGTGCTGGTGAGACTCCGTGACGCAGGACTTGATTCTCTTCCCGGTGCGGGTGCAGAAATCCTTTCTGACAGGGTCAGAAAACTCATCTCACCGGCCAAGGCTACTGTTGCTGAATGGCTGGGAGTGATGAGAGAAGCGCACAGGATCAACCTGCCAACCTCCGCAACCATGATGTTTGGCCATGCCGAAACAGTACAGGAGCGGCTCGAACACCTTGATATGCTGCGCAGGCTTCAGGATGCCAGACCGGCCGGGCACGACGGATTCATAACATTTGTTCCCTGGCCTTTTATGGACCGCGGCACCAGGCTGGCAGAGAAGGATGGCATACACAGCACAGTGTCCGCACCGGAATACATCAGGCTGATTGCCATCAGCCGTCTGATGCTTGACAATATTCCGAACATTCAGGCATCAATACTCACAGTGGGGAAGGAGACGGCTATGATATCACTTCACAGCGGCGCCAATGACCTGGGATCAGTGATGATAGAGGAGAATGTTGTGAGCGCTGCCGGTGATCCGTTCCGTGTCAGCCCTGAGGCCATGAAGCAGATAATACGTGAGGCAGGATTCACCCCCGTCAGGCGGGATCAGCGGTATGTTCCTGTAGATTAGGCAATAGGCAGTAGGCAGTAGTCAGTAGTGTGACAATAATAGCTCATAGGGCTTAAAGCATTGTCTCCGTCCCGCAGGGCGCCTATTACTTATTCCTGCCGTTTCCTTACCGTATACATCAGCGCCTCAACCTGACGAAGCAACTCCCGCTTCTCCTCCTTCGGAGCATATACGAATCCGGTTACGACTACAGCCCTTGCGGTTACCGAATCAATAAAAGCATATGATATGAACGGCCCGCCCATGAAGCCGCCCTCAAGTGTCCATAATCCCCTCATCTCTATATAATCAGTATCATACCTCCGGAACGAGCTGCAACTGACAGGTATCTTCTGTTCTATCACCATGAATGATCCGCCGTCAGGACCCTTCACCTCATCTGACATGCGCTTCTGGGTGAGATCGGCAAGCTCGAGGCATCCGATCCTTGGGGTTGTCCGGTCAGTCACTGAGACCATCACCGACTGAGTTGTTGAGGGTGTCTCAAGCGATATCATCATGATACCCTCACGGTTAAAATCAGGCTTCCAGCCTGAGGGGAGAGGAAGCTCCCACCTGGTATCTCCGGAATTCAGGATGCTTTTCTCCTTCCCGGCAGAGTTAGTCAGCCAGGATGAAAGCCTCTCTCTTTCCGCGTCATTGATGCTGCGGCGTATTGCATCGCCGTTCTCCCTGACAGCTGCGGCAAGCATGGCGGTATCAGAAGCCATAATATTAATAACAAGCTGCGTCTCCGCCCATTTGTTGCGGTTATATGTCACAACCGGCTTCTGAATGGCGGGGTCTGTTGTAACCTGTATAATGTTTCGATGAGAGACATAGATATCACGGAAGCCAGCAGGATTGACAGGCAGGATTGTGAATGCCGGTTCAGGTTGGGGCAGGCTGATGATAGTCGGACCAACCTGCTCCCTGATGGCTTTGCCCGGACTGCCATCCCACATGAATTTGTCCATAACCACCAAAACCTCCCCGGTAGTACCGGTAATGTTCGGAAGTGTTCTCGTAAGCGACGAATCACCGCACGAAGCAATAAATGCCGCCATCAGAAACAGGAAGACTGATGCTCTGCTCATGTCAGTATATTATGAAATAAAAAGCCTGCACTTGCATGCAGGCTTAAATATAAGATTTTATTGTCCTAGTTCTCCTTTGCGATGTCCTTATCGGCATCATCACCAGTGTCCTTGGCTTTTTTAAACTCTTTAAGCCCCTGCCCTATGCCCTTCATCAGCTCAGGAATCTTGCGTCCGCCGAACAAAAGAACAACAACCACGAGTATCAGGATTATTTCAAGAGGTCCGATCTTTCCCATTTCTCTGTCAATTAATTTATGCAAATATACAAATTCTTTTGCATCCGCTTTTCATAATACTTCAATTATCATTTTCTGATCAGTTTCAGGATGTCATTCCCGTTGGCAAATATTAGCAGGGCAAAAAGTATGATCATCCCGGTTATCTGGGCATACTCCATGAATTTGTCACTGGGTTTCCTTCCCGTGACCACCTCGAAGATAAGGAACATCACATGGCCTCCGTCAAGGGCAGGGATTGGGAGTATGTTCATTACGGCCAGGATAAGTGACAGGAAAGCGGTCAGGTTCCAGAACGACTGCCAGTTCCATTTTCCCGGAAAGATGCTTCCGATGGTGATGAATCCGCCGAGTGATTCATATCCCTTGGTGTCCTTCGCAAAGATCAGCTTGAACTGCTTGAGGTAATCACCGGTTGTCTTCCAGCCCTTGGAAATTCCAGCCGGAATAGCCTCGACTAAATTATAGTGTTTTGTGCTCAGTTCCAGAATGTTGGCTACCTCACGGTAAACCCCGAGGATCCCGGCCCCGGTTGTTGTGACTGAAATATCCCTGAGTTCATCTCCCCTCTTTACAGAAACTGTAACAGGCATTGCCTTATGGTGTGCCAGGTAGGTCTGGAACTCATCATACCAGGTGAAAGTATTGCCGTCAAGGGCAATAATCTCATCACCCTGAACTAACCCGGCGGCAGCGGCAGGCGTCTCACCGGCAACCCCTGATATTACAAACGGACCGAAAGGTATCCTTGCATCAATAATATCCGGATTTTTGAGAAGTATCGGGATGAACTCACGGCGGATGGGGATATCAACCATTTCGCCGCTGCGGTCTACAGTAAGCACCTGGCGCTCGTTCAAAAGAATGTCGGGTATGATCGCATAAAAGTTGTCAACTTCTTTCCCGTCAACGGAAATTATCTTATCACCGTTGCGCAGCCCCATTGCATAGCCTGTAGAATCAGTAAGTATTCCGTATTTGACGTTCTTTGCAGAGAGATAGGTCTCTCCCCACAGGCTCAGAACGCCGACATAGATCAGCAGTGCAAAGATGAAATTGAAAAATACCCCTCCAAGCATGATCATGAGTCTCTGCCAGGCTTTCTTCGACCTGAACTCATATGGCTGGGGTGGCAGTTTCATCTGTTCACGGTCCATACTCTCATCTATCATGCCGGAGATCTTAACATACCCTCCCAGAGGTATCATCCCGATGCCGTATTCCGTTTCGCCGTACTTTTTCTTGAAAATCGCCCATGGCCAGTCAAAGAACAGGTAGAACTTCTCCACCCTGGTCTTGAAGATTCGGGCGAACAGGTAGTGGCCAAACTCATGGACTATAACCAGAATTGAGAGTGAGAGCAGCAGTTGAAGTATTTTAATCAGAACTGTCATTTTTTCTTTACTTTATTGATGTAATCGTCAGCGAGTCGCCGGCTTGTGCTGTCAGTCTCAGCGTAGGTGCCAAGAGAAGCCTCGCTGTTAAATACTGTTTTCCCGAGCACATGTTCAACAGTGCCGGCTATATCATTGAATCCAATCTGTTCAAGGAGAAAAGCTGCCACTGCCACCTCGTTGGCGGCGTTGAGGGCGCATGGTATGTTACCGCCAGCTTTGAGAGCAGTGCGTGCAAGGGCCAGGCATCTGAACCTTGCAGTATCCGGTTCCCCGAATGTGAGTGATCCGATCTCCGCCAGGTCAGGACGGGGAAGTTCCGTAAGCACTCTTTCGGGATAAGTAAGTGCGTAGATGATCGGCAGCCGCATGTCAGGCACTCCGAGCTGTGCCTTGAGCGATCCGTCGGTGAACTGCACCATGGAATGGATTATTGACTGCGGGTGTATCAGCACATCTATACGGTCCGGTGGAGTACCGAAGAGCCAGTGTGCCTCTATTACCTCGAGCCCCTTGTTCATCAGCGTGGCTGAATCAATTGTGATCTTGCTGCCCATGGTCCAGTTGGGGTGGCGCAGCGCCTCCAAAGGAGTGACTTTTGCAAGCCGCTCTGCAGGGGTGTCACGGAACGGGCCGCCTGATGCAGTTAATATAATACGTTCAACCGATGACTCCGGTTCACCATTCAGGCATTGCATAATGGCTGAATGCTCTGAATCTACGGGGAGAAGCTTTGTTCCGGTTATTGCCGCTGTACGGGTGATCATCTCTCCGGCAACAACAAGAGTCTCCTTATTCGCCAGCGCCACCTCCCTGCCGGCAGCCACGGCAGCAGCAGTAGGACGGAGGCCGGCAAAACCCACCATAGCTGCCACCACTGTATCAATGCCATCCGAGGCTGCTACCTCTTCGACAGCTTTCTGACCGGCCAAAACCTCTATACCCAGACCAGAAAGCCCGGTCTTCACAACTTCATAGAAAGCCTCGTTGCCTATTACAACCTTCTCTGGCCGGCAGAGCCTGGCCTGGGCCATCAGAAGTTCGGCATTGCTTCCGGCAGTGAGGACTGAGACAGTAAACAGATCAGGGTAACGGGCCACTATTCCCAGTGTCTGGGTGCCGATAGATCCGGTAGAGCCAATGATTGCCAGTCGTTTATGCATCCCGAACCCTCCTGTCAGAAATATACGTATTGAGCCGGGTCGAGCGCTTCGCCATTAAACCAGAGCTCAAAATGCAGATGGGGCCCGGAAGTGTAAAGCTCACCGGAGTCGCCAACAATCGATACAGGCTCTCCTGCCCTGACCCTGTCTCCCATCTCTTTCAGCAGCCTGGCGTTGTGCTTATAAACCGACACAAGGTTGTTGGCATGTTGAACCATTATCACAAAACCGGTCTCCATGGTCCATCCGGTCATTATCACGGTTCCGTCAAGAGTTGACGAGACAACCGCCTTTGGTTGGGTTACTATGTCAGTGGCATAATGCCGGGTACGGGTGTCAAAGTTGCTTGAGATAATTCCCTTGACCGGGGGAAAGAAGTGAATGTTGGCAAGAGTGGTGACCTGTCCTGTTGACGGGATGTCCGGTGACATGACCGCTGCTGAGAGGCTGTATTTGTCCTCCTGCTCCACACGCGCCCTGAAAAGTGAATCTTCTGATGACTTTCTGAAGACGATATTGCTGTAGTTTCGCGTGCTGTCACGAAGAGATACCGAACTGGCAGGCTGCCTGCCGGAGATAACATCATTCAGGTCACGGAAATACTTGTCCCTTATCTCGAGCTCATGTTCCAGGGAGTCAAGCATAATGGCATTCAACAGGATGTTTCGCCGCATCTCCACATCGGGGTAACCAGGTATAAATTCCCTGAGGTTGGTGAATGCGATAAGTGAAGTGTTAAGCGCGAGGGTGACAACCAGCAGTAATGCTGCCGCAAGCAGTGCATTTGCCTTTGAAAGGCGTATTCGCCACAACTCCTCAAAGGTTGTGTCATTGAATATTGCAAACCGGAACCTGTCGCTCCACTTGCCCTTCCTCTTTTCGTTCTTTGCCATCTGATGATCTGACCGAAGCCACAAAGATAAGAATCATGTTGGAAAAAGCTATTTGCAAAGTCGGCACTCTGCAGTCACTTACTGCTGACTGGTACTGCCAACTGCTGACTGGCTTACCATCCTATCCCGTAGTCCTCCCCGTGGTTGCTTGATCCGCCCCAGAAGGTTCCGTGAGCCCGGTCGAATCCTATGGCATTGACCGGACCTGAGGTCCTCTCCTGGAATGAGAGCCTGTACCCCATGGCTGTCAGCTCTTTCCTGATCCACAAAGGCATAGCGCTGTTGAGCACCAATCCGCCAGGAACCTTTTCATGGTCACCGAAGCTGGAATACATCTGCAGCGTCTTGAATGACGGAGCCTCGCATGCTTCCTGGATGGTCATGCCAAACTCCACCACATTCAGGAAAAACTGAAGCAGTAACTGGTCCTGCTCATCGCCGCCCTGCTTGGCGAACGAGAGAAGCGGCTTCCCGTCCTTCATTGCCAGTGTCGGAGTCAGAGTCACCCGTGGTCTCTTGCCTGGTTCAACCACGTTGAAAGGATTCTCCTTCTCGTCAAGGACGAAGCTTTGCATCCTCTGGCTCATCCCGATGCCGGTGTTGCCTGCAATGCATGCCGGTACCCAGCCACCGCTCGGAGTAACAGATACAACCCATCCCTCCTCATCAGCAGCCTCGATGGAGGTGGTTCCCGACTGAAAAGTATCCATGAAACTACTATACTTCTCCGGATTATCAGAGGGATAGATATTACGGGCATCTGCCTGCCATGAATTCAGCATTGTGGCGAACGGGTTTATCTTTCCTTCGAAGGGATAAGGATCTCCCGGCCTGACAGCAGGGTCATTGCGATCCGGATTGACAAGCTTGCTTCGCTCCTTTGCATATTCTTTGGAGAGAAGCCCCTGCATCGGCTCTTCGGGCGGGAAGGCCGGGTCACCATAATAAAAATCCCTGTCCGCAAAAGCCAGGTTCATAGCCTGGTAAAGGGTATGGATGTACTTTGTGGAGTTGTAACCCATCTCCTTCAGGTTGAAGTTCTCAAGTATGTTCAGGGTCTGGAGCATCACCGGGCCCTGGCTCCATTGCTGGAGTTTGTACACTTCAATACCTTTATAGTCGGTCATGAGCGGTTCCTCAATCTTAACCTGCCACCTGGCCAGGTCTTCGGTGGTGATAAGACCACCCTGCTCCTGGCAGCCGCGGGCGAATTCAACGCCGATGTCACCTCTGTAAAAACGGTCATAGGCAGCATATATGGCATCACGGCGTGATTTCTTCTTCTTCAGCGCCTGCTGTTCGGCATCCACAAGCTTAGTGAGGGTGGCAAGAAGATCAGACTGTATGAATACCTCCCCGGCTGACGGTGCCTCCCGCTCTTCCCCCTGATGGGGAAGGAACACCTTAGCAGAGTAGGGCCACTCCTTTATCCTGCTTTTTGCACGCTCCACCGAGTTGGCTGTCTGTGCCTCCATAGGATAGCCTGCCGCCATTTCCATAGCCGGCTCCAGTACCTCCTTAAGGCTCATTGTACCGTACTCTGCAAGCATTACCAGCAAACCTCCCGGAGTGCCTGGGGTGACAGCCGCAAGAGGACCGTATTCAGGCGGATACTTGTACCCTCTAGATTTGTAGAACTCAGCAGTGGCTCCTGTCGGAGCCACTCCCAGGGCGTTGATTGCGATGACTTTTCCAGTCTTAGGATTATATATCAGGGCCTGTGTCTCGCCTCCCCAGCTCAAAACGTCCCACATGGTACAGGTAGCAGCCAGCATCGCGCATGCGGCATCAACGGCATTGCCGCCACGATCGAAAATCTTGGCCCCTGCCGTGGCAGCCAGCGGCTTGCCCGTAATGGCCATCCAGTGCCTACCATGAAGCGGCGGCTTCTGGGTGGTGACAGGTAATGTGTTGAATGCCTGTGCACCGGTCAGCAGGGGAACACACAGGAGAAGTGCTGAGATAAGGGTCTTTTCCATAATTGATTGTCATTATTGGCAAATGGTAGTCATCTTTGTAAGCAAGTTCGCAAATTAATACAATGTAGTACAAAAAATACTGCTGTAACCATGACAAATGTTGTCAGTTCTCTCCTGAGAGAGAGCTATTTTTGCGCCTTAAAATTATCATCAAAATGAATCCCGAATTATACTATTGGTTTGCGTTTATTCTGATATTCATCATAGGGTTTTGGGTGGATATGCGCGCTGCAAAGCACAGGCATTCGGAAGAGAGTGTTTCCACCGCACTAAAATGGACCGGCTTCTGGATCTGCATTGCATTTCTTTTCGGTCTGGCCATCACTCTGTTCTATCCCCAGAATGAAAGCAGCACCATCAGCACCAGGAGTATGATGGGCATGAAATTCTACTCTGCCTACCTGACCGAATATATGCTTTCGATTGACAACCTCTTTGTCTTCATCATGATCTTCACGATGATGAAGGTGCCGGGAGAGATTCAACCTATCCTGCTTAAGTACGGAATATTGCTTTCGATCTTCTTCCGTACCCTATTTATACTTGTAGGAATGGGTCTTATTAATCGTTTTGAATGGCTGATCTACCTGTTCGGTGCGTTTCTGATCTACATGACATTCAAGATGATGAAGAACAATGATGATGATGAGACAATCGACCCGGAGAAAAATACACTGATACGGGCAGCAAAGAGAGTGTTCCAGGTAGATGTTAACAACAAAAATCCCAAATTCCATTCCCGTATTAACGGCAAGTTTGCAATCACTCCTTTTGCACTGACTTTTCTGCTTATAGGGTCAACTGATGTCATGTTCGCCGTTGATTCAGTTCCGGCTGTGATAGGGGTTATCCGCGAAGGAAACCAGGCACTTACACTCTATGAAAGCAATTTTCTGGCAATCTCATCCAATACTTTTGCCCTGATGGGCCTTATCTCTCTTTTCTTTGCTCTCAAGGGAATAATGAAACTGTTCAGACACCTTAAAACAGGAATCTGCTTCATCCTTTTCTTTGTTGGAGCGAAAATGCTGCTGAGCGGTGTCGAATCAATCAGCATGTTTTTCGCAAGACATTCATGGGTATCATTGACAGTGATCCTTTCAACACTGGCATTATCTATTCTCTATTCTGTTGTAGAGAACAAGCTGATTGAGAAACGTGAGGCAAGGCTTTCGGCTGGTTATGAAGCCGTTGATGCCAAAGACAAATACCCGCAATAAGCAGACAACAATTTTTCTTAAATGATCCGGGAACAGGAGAGGATTTTTCTGCTGTAAATATTATCTTGTCATCGCCGGAATCTGCATTTCATAAACAGTCTCTGGAGTTATCTGTTGAAGAACTGAACAGGAATCCGGCAGAGCACCTATGAACGAATTTGATCTGAAGGCGGCGGAATGGGACAAGAACCAGATGCACCGCGAACGGGCAGAGGCCGTAGCCACTGCAATTGTCAGCCAGATACCCCTCAGCAGGAGTATGACCGCCATGGAATTCGGGGCAGGGACAGGACTGCTCAGCTTCATGCTCAGGGATAAGTTAGGATCTGTTACCCTGATCGACAGCTCGGAAGGGATGGTGAAAGTCCTGAGAGAAAAGCTGTCAGATATGCCCGGGATGAAGGTGGTGAAAGCTGATCTGGAGAACGAGGATTACCCTGACGAAGCCTTCGATCTGATATACTCCCTTATGGTTCTTCACCATATCAATGATGTTGAAAAGATAGTCATGAAATTCAGCTCCATGCAGAGAGCCGGCGGATACCTTGCCATTGCCGACCTCTGCAGCGAGGACGGTTCATTCCACGGACATGGCTTCACGGGACACAGGGGATTTGATCCCGGGAAACTGGCAATCAGTCTGAAAAATCACGGATATGACGGAGTAAAGTATGGTACCGTATTCAATATCGAGAAGACATCATCTGAGGGTGCCATGAAAAAATTCGGGGTATTCCTGATGACTGCCGTGAAGAAATAAGCATTCCTGCAGATAAAATCATCCGGCGAAAATATTTTAACCATATGGCAAACATTGAAATAACCCTCGATGGCGGCAAAATGGTCACCGCCCACATAAACGGTAAGGCAATTAAAACAGACCAGTCGGTCAGGAACGGTGGCGGAGGTACCGCCCCTGAACCGTTTGAGCTGTTCCTTGCATCTATTGGTACCTGCGCCGGGATATATGTCAAATCATTCTGTGACCAGAGGGGAATCACTGCGGATGGAATTAAAATATTCCAGTCGGTTGAGTTTGACCCTGACAAGAGGATTCCCTCCCGCTTTAAACTGAATATTCAGCTTCCGGCAGATTTCCCGGAAAAGTACCGCTCAGCAGTAATCAATGCAGCGGAGCTGTGCCTGGTCAAAAAGACCATAAACAACTCACCACTTTTCGAGGTGACCGCTTCAATCAGTTGAAGCAGCCTCTCATCGAAACCGTCCCGGTGGCTTACCTGCAGGCATTCACTCTTCCTTTGGCCTGATAATCAACAATTGCTATATTAGCCGGAAATTCTGTGTATCATGAATGATAAGCTGAAGGAAGTTAAGCCGTCAGATCTGACTGATAACTTAATCAGGCTGATTGCTTCTGACTGGATGCTGGTGACTGCCGGCGACAGGAATAAGTTTAACACCATGACCGCCAACTGGGGAGGGATGGGTTACCTGTGGAACAGGAACGTAGTTTTCGTTTTCATACGGCCGGAAAGATATACCTATGAATTCATGGAAAGAAACGAAGGTTTCACACTTACCTTCTTCGATGACAGATACCGGGATGCACTTAACCTGTGCGGAACGATGAGCGGAAGGGATTGTGACAAGGTGACAGAGGCCGGGTTGACACCATTCTTTACCGAATCAGGCTTGCCTGCATTTGCCGAAGCAAGGATAGTGCTGGAATGCCGTAAGTTGTACGCCAGCCAGCTCACAAGAGAGGCATTCCTTGAAAGTGAACCTCTGAAAACCCATTACAGCACCAAGGGCGGCCTTCACAAGATTTATATCGCAGAGATAATCAGGTGCCTTGCCAGATAGGCGGCTGGTCAATTGCTTTAAAAACCTGTACCTGAAAGCACTTACCTTATCTGTCAGCTCCCGTCACCAAAAACAGGATGACGCCCGGCGGCCATCATTACTATTCTCTTTACCATTTGTCCGTAGGAGTAATTCATCATCTCCGCTGCCATGGCAAAGCTTGTGTCAAAGCTGATATCATTATTGGGATTGATGTCAAGAAGATAAAACTTATCATCACGCAGCCTGAAGTCAAACCGTGCATAATCCGTGCATCCGAATCCGTTCCAGGTGTCAATGGCTTTCTTTTCCAGCTTTTTATACAACCAGTCATCGAGCGGCGCCGGCATCACAGTCTCTATCTTTTCATAATGACCAGAACCTGGAAGAAATTTTGAATCATAGGTACAGAGTCTCTCCTTTACCTCACTGAAGGCTGAGAAGTCCATCTCAGCCACAGGCAGTATCTCAGGCGGACCATTGTTCCAGACGGAGACATGGAATTCGCGACCGTCAATGAAATCCTCCACAAGGGCAGGCTGATTCAGCTCACTGTTAACCAGCATTATCTGTTCCTTCAGCGAGGTTGTGTCAAAAACAACGGATTTCTCTGAAATAGTAAGGCTGCAGTGCTCACGCGAGGGCTTGACTATTGCAGGGAAGAGTGTCCAGGTATGAGCATCCTCTGCCCTCAGGACCGCTCCGTCGGGAACCCTTATACCCAGGTCCGTGAGAAGCTCTTTTGTCTTCTTCTTGTCATAACTCAGGTCTATGACTTCCGGAGTGTTCCCGGTATAGGTGAATCCCAGGTGCTCAAAGATTTCTGTCACCCTCCTTTCGGGGTGAGAAGTGCCCGGCAGGGCTTCGCAGAGATTGAATACAATTGTATGCCGAGGATCATGCTTCTCCAGTATCCTGTCAAGATGAGGGTCACGCAGCTCTTCGAGATAGGTCTCAAAACCCTCATTCCTGAGTGCATCGAAGAGAATGCGGTTTGATCTGCGTGTCTCGCTGATCTCGGCCGCATCCCACGTAAGATCAATATCATATACTATAAGAACCCTCAAAAAAAAAGCTTTGTTACGAAACTAAAATAAATGTTCGAAAAATGGGGAAATTTTAATGAAAAAATGCACCATTCTGCATCAAAAAATTCATGCCCGCCATGATACGATTCAGTAACTCCGGATCCTCACGGTTTCGCTGAGTCTGTGACTGTCATAACCTTCCCTCCAGGCACCGGATGATTCTGCAAATCTCATCCGGGGATTAGAACTTTTCGCTGAAAAAAAGTATCGCTGCCGGTGGCCCTGTTTTGCCTTTCAGCAGATGTGCCACAGAATTAAGGATGATATTGATTACTGCTGAGGTGACAGGACCAGTCGTCCCTACAGGACCAAAGAGCAGGACACCTCGAATATATGCCGCACAGCCTGGGAGATATACCCTTATGCAACTGACCCGGCAGACAGGAAACCGGGCGCTCTCCGGCAAATTTACCCGCTTGGTACACTGCGATATTAGTCATAAATTGCGGAAACCTTTTACACCTGACATTGTTTTACTGATATCAAACAAAAAAGAGAGTATGAAATCAAGACCCTTAGCATTAATGGTTGGCATTATGGCACTGGTAGTTGCGGCTTTCACCGCCTGCAACCAGACGCCTGCAAAAAAGGAACCCAACACAGGAACCGTTCATTACAGAACCCTTCTTTTCAGCGAAACACCATGGGATACCGAAAGAGGATCACATGAGCTGACGCCGGCACAGGCAAAGGAGATAAACAATTACAAATTCACTTATGACGATGCACACCGTCTCGCATCGGTCGAATTTGTGAGAGGCGACGAGCCGCTCGGTTACGGATCGCTCGGCGGAGCCGCGAAAATCACCTATGAATATAACGGTGACAGGCAGATCAAGCGATTCTTTGACGAAAACGGGCAGGCTATCGAATCCGGAGGAGTCTTCACCTATGAATACACCCTTGACGAAAAAGGAACCAGAACCGCACTCAGGTTCCTTGACAAAGACGGAAACCCGGTTGAGAACAGAAATAAAATTCATAACTACGTGTGGCAAATCCTGCCTGACGGTAAACTGCAGGAGAAACGTTACAATCTTGCCAAAGAAGAGACCGTAATGAATCCCTTCTGCCCGTTCTATGAGCTCAGATTCACTTACAGCGACAAGGGTTATGTCACCGAAATGGCCAATTACATGGATGATAAACTTTATAACTGCACAGCAGAAAACTGCGGCGATATCGGGGTATCATACTTCGAGTTCGAATCCAATGAGCATGGTGACCTGCTTAAGTTCTCAGTCTACAACGTGACCGGACAGATGTCAAACCTCTACTGGGGCTGGTCGCGCCGCACAAGCACCTATGACGAAAACGGCTATGTGCTTGAGACTGCCATGTTTGACCAGGACAATGAATACGTTGCCGGCAAAATGATTCCGGTGACCCAGTACACCTATGACAAGCACGGCGCGGTGACCGAGGTCAGAAATATGGACAAGGACAGGAACCTGATCAACCATCCTGACAACGGTGTGGCAATCACCCAGTATAAATATGACGAAACGGGTAACCGTACCGGGACCCTGAAGTTTGACAGTGACCGGGTGGAAGTAGCTCAGTAATACTCATACCGCTTCACATATGAAAAGCAGATATTTATTTGGGTTCATGGCTTTTGCGATAGTGGCTCTCATCGTTACAGGATGTGCAGGCAAGGGAACCGAAAGGAAGAGAGAGAACGCAGCCCCGGCAGAAAAGCCAGCACCGGTAATTGACCTGGAAACGACACTTTTGCTGAAGGACCTCGAAGAAAACGGCGATTATGTCAACAGCCAGTACTTCCCAAGCCTTATCAAAGCATCGATCGTATTTGAAGAGCTGGGTAAAAACAACCTTGTCATTGACCTCCGGCCGGTGGAACAGTTCACCGCAGGGCACATAAAAGGGGCCGTCAACAGGCAATTTTTTGAGCTCCCGGAGTATTTCCAGACAGGAATTAAGCCATTTGAATTTGATAAGATAGTCCTGGTCTGCGATGACGGACAGCTGTCAAGCTACACCACCTCCCTGCTGAGAATGATGGGATACGGTAATGTGTTCGCTATGCGATGGGGTATGGGAGGCTGGAACAGGCAATACGCAGAGGCCGGATGGATGAAGGGGTTATCAGCGGCATACGAGGACCGGCTTGAGACCACGGCCAACGAGACTCCGGCTGCAGCCGGAATGCCAGTACTTGGAACCGGACTTCAGACCGGAAGTGAGATAAGTGATGCAAGGTTCAGCAAGCTGTTCGAACAGGGTACGGATAATATCCTCATCTCCGCTGATGAGGTGTATGCCGATCCGTCGAAGTACTTTGTGATCAACCTTGAGAGGAAGGACAAGTACGATGCCGGTCACATTCCCGGCTCAGTGCGCTACAAACCCGAAGCAACACTGGGTTTCCCGGATATGATGGCTACAATACCCACCGACAAAATCATTGTCGTCTACTGCGGCACAGGCCATAACTCCGCATTCGCTACAGCTTTCCTGAGGCTCTTCGGCTACGATGCCAGGACCCTCAGGTATGGGAACAACAGCTTCATGTATGACCGGATGGTGAAGGACAAAAGCACTTTATCATGGCTTCCGTTCACCCTGGAGGAATCAAATGATTTCCCGGTGGTGAAGAAATAGTGGATAAGAGGTTAGCGGATTCACCCGGGTTTCTCAGGAGCAAAATAATACGGTCCGGCCTGTTCTTCAGGCCGGATCCTTTTTTAAGATGTAGAGTTTTCTGATCCCCGTCTCACTTAGGATCATCCAGGCCCTGGCCGATACAGAGGCGTCCCGGGAACAGAGCACGACCGGTCCTTTGTTCCGCCTGATCTTTTTAATATTATCGCCTGAGAACAGGTCGCCGGGAGCGGCTGCCAATATAGCAGCTCCGGTGATTTCCGGAGCCATGCAGTCAGCATCCAGCCTTACAAGGAGAATGTCATCCCCGGCTGATGCAAGCCTGTCAGCGGAGATTATGTTCTCACCGGCAACAGATGTTTCAGCCCATTTGACTGCATCATACCTGAATATGGCTGGATTCAATGCGCGGACAGCTGCAAGGACCGCCAGAAATATTACTGCAGCCAGTACATATTTGTATTCTCTAAATGTCCTCATGTTGCTGCTTTTTACTGGCATCCGCCGTCAAGTTTGCGTGCTGAAAATTTCCTGGTCTCAAGATATTTTACCTTTAGGCTGTCAGGGAGGCTGCGAAGTTCGTTGTACATACCGGCTGCCCTTCTCCGTGTCTCCAGGAGCGCATTCTCCCTGGCAGTTATCCTTACTCCCTCAAATTCAGTATCAGAAACGGTCTCAATCCATTCATCTATTCCCCCTTTAAGGAAATAAGTGTTGCCATAACCCAGTCCCCTTGCAAATGCCATTGCTGCTGCTGCTTCCGTGTCATCCGACGAATACAGGATCATTCTTTTTCCCCTGTCGCGTAACCATATATCCGGATCTGTCCGGATAAAGTCGGCATATGGCACGCTGACAGCCCCGGGGATGAAAGCCTTCCCGTACTCACCGGAAGGTCTCAGGTCGAAGAGCTGAACATCTGCGGCCTCATTCACGATGAACCCCGCCACCTGATCAGCTGAAAATGAGGCTTCGCTCTGCAGTACCTCTTCCAGCAGTCCGGCCGGGCTGCCTTTAAACGACCGGTTGGCCGTCAGGGGGAGCAGGGCAAGGATCAGGCTCATCAGGAACAGAAGCACTGTAATTTGTTTCCTTGTTTCCATGGCAGATCACTTTATTTCATTGGTGATGTCAGGTCTGGCGAATTTTTTCTCGGCCAGTTCTGCGAGCCAGAACATGGCCCCGGCGGCAGCTACCAGGATCAGGGTAAACAGGCCGGCTGACATGCCGAAAGTCTCGTTGATCTTCACCGGTCCCCGGTAATTGGCCATAGCCGTCTTTTCAATAAGCGGCCAGGTCTCGGCGAACAGGAAGGCACCTGTGAGGCCGCCAAGTACATATATAATAGCGTCAATTTTGCCTGTTGCCATGGCACAGAGTCCGGTACCAGGGCAGAAGCCGCCCATAATGAAGCCCCCGCCCATAATAACGCCGCCAAGGATTGAGGCAGTCACATAGAACTCATTGACATAGACCTGGTTCAGGTTCAACAGCCCGAAGTAGCTGAGGAACTGTGAACCGATGAGGGCGACTATTGCTGCGGTGAAGAATACCTTCAGCACGGTGGTATCATAACCATAGAACATCCCTGCCAGCTTGCGGCTCGAGGAGAATCCTCCCTGCTCGAGGGCAAATCCGAATCCGATGCCTATAATTAAGGCTGTCAGCATGTTCAGCCATTCAGGAAATGCGTATAATGTTGTTAACGGGGCCATTTTGATTTGCGATTTACGATGTGCGATTTGCGATTTGTAATGTGCGATGTGCGAGTTGTATTTTAATCCATCATTATTCAGACTTTCAGACTATCAGACTTTCAGACTTTCAGACCCAGTTCTTCCTGAAGAACCATGCAAAAGCGAATGCCGAAGCAAATATCGCGATCATTGTCACGAACCCGGCCAGCGAAAGCACGGCCATCCCCGAAAGAGCTGCGCCGCTGGTGCATCCCCGCGCAAGCTGGCCTCCGTAGACGAAGAGCGCCCCACCCAGAAAGGCGAATGCAAGTCTGCGGCTGTTACTGATCCGTGGCGATTTCTCGACCCGCAGTTTCAGTCTGCCCGAAATGGCTCCGGAAATAAATCCCCCCACAATTACCCCGAAGATCTCAATTGTCAGCCAGTTGGTCAGTGGCTTTTTGCCGTTCTCATAATACCCGGAATAGTACTCTGTCTGGTTTACATGTTCCGGGCTCACTGCCCCGACTATAGAGACAACGCAGTATTTAATCCCGCCGCTTGCACCCAGTCCCCTTCCGGCGACCACCATTGCGAGCAGAAGCACCAGCCCCAGCAGCACTCCTGCCAGGTATGGGTTCATGTAATTCCTTTTCATAGATACACTTTCTGATTATTTACAGAGTACAGCAAAATTAAATTAATTGGGAGATGCCAAACAATATGACGGAATAATAATGATCACAAAGATGGGAAAGGCTGTTTTCCCTCCAGCTCATCAATATGCCAGGAATAATTGATCCTCTATTCCGTGCTGCAAATAACTGTTAACCTGTAAATTATAATCTTTATCCAGCAAGCAGCCGAAAGTGGTCAACCTGTCTGGCCTGTGCATTTACATGCTATGTAACAATACTGCTAATCTTGGAACAATAGGAAACCGATCCGGCCCTGGATCATGCCTAACTTTGGTTATTGTGGGGAAAATCCGGCAGTACATAAAACTGCCGGACATATAAAGGAAAAATTAAACATTAACAGGAAACATTGAAATGAAAAATATCAATTAACCAAATAAAAAACTTACTGTCATGAGAAACAGATTGATTTTTATCAAATTATTGCTTCTGGCATTAGTGGCAGTCATATCCTGTGCAGAGGATGAGAAGCATGAGGAACCTGATCAAAAAGAGCCTGAGTCCGGTGCTCTTCCTGTTATTAAATTGCTTGAAGTGAATCCACAATCTGCTACCTGTGTTTACATTGAAGGTCAGATAACAGATCCTGGCAGAGGATGCGAAAATGCAGCCAGGGGGATATGCTGGGGGACAAGTCCTGATCCTACAATAGCCGATAATAAAACATATTTTTCAAATATTTATAAAACAAATTCAGGGCCTTACATCGGTGGCCGGCTTCATCCCTTGTGTTCGGGGATCACTTATTATGTAAGGGCATATGTAACATATGGCTCAAAAACTGAATACAGTAACCAATTGTCCTTTCAAACAAGCTCTTCCGGTAAACCAGAATTCATCACTGCTGTCCGGTTAACAAATTGTACCGCAGCGCAAATAATGTTTGATATAGTTGACGATGGTGGACTTTGTCCGATAACCCAAAGAGGAGTGTGCCTGTCGACTTCACCAGATCCAACTACCGATGACTATGTGTGCTGGACAGAGCAGCTCGACTGGTATGTTCATGACAGAACCTTCGGTTTTTGTTGTGAAGCAAGAGAACTTCAACCGGGGACATCTTATTATGCACGAGGCTATATTACCAATTCAGAAAAAACGTATTACGGAGAGAACTTTTCTTTCACAACAAGTCCCGGTCCCGAAATCACTACAGTCAGGGTTAATGAAATAACGGCGACCTCAGCAAAGGTCACCGGTAATGTGACCTCGACAGGTGGTTCATTTGTTATCTCAAGAGGCATCATCTATGATACAGTGCCTGATATGGCAAAAAGGTGGGAAAACCTTTTATGGGCCAATCAATTTATTGAAAAAGAGGTACAATCTATTTACTATGGATCCGGAGAATTTACTTTGGAAATCACGAACCTGATCCCCGGTAAGCATTATTATGTCTCGACATTTGTTCAGGTAATGGCAGGGCTTGATTATGGCGATTGCCTGAATGCATATGGAGAAGAGATTACATTCAATACCGAACCTGGCAAATAATCTCACAGGAGTAACTGAAGCTTCCGATGCTTCTTGTTTTCCCAGCTGACGATTTACATTGCTATATAAAGATACCTGATCAGTATCTCGCCCACTCTTTCCCTTCCTCAGTGCGTCTCCACCTGAAATATCGGTCGAGGACTTCGAGCGATTCTGCGCTTTGAACAGAGCCGATGTGCGGTGTCGGCCCCAGAATCATTACCTGAGGATTGGCATCGCTGAAAGCAGGCCACTCCGGAACTCCCGGGCCGTTAGGATCGCCGTACTTTGCAAAATTGGTCCAGTAGGTTCCCATGGCTTCAGAAATTTCAAGGTCTGATTCTGTGGTTTCCGGTTTCGATTTATCGAGGTGCATGAAAACGTACGCCACATCCTGGCCATGAGGAGAGCCATAGCCGTAACGCGGCGAATCTTCGGGATAATCGGGGTGCTGGTCGAAATAGTAATAGAAGACCTTTGATTTCCCGGTTCTCGACTGAAGCCGTGCCCAGATCCATGTTTGCCAGCCAAAGGCGGCATCACGCGACAAGTCACGGGCTGTTTTCGGAACCGATGTCTCTGATGCCGGATAGGCTTTTATCAGGTCATCGGCAAACTTTCCATACCTCGTTCTGACACCCGCGAAATATTCTTCAGGGCTCCTTTCCCTTGAAAAACTTGCACCCTCGTCGGAATTATACCCCACCAGGATCGGGACGTCGTTGTATTTTCCTGCTTCATATAAGAGGTATTGGTCGTCCGGAATTACTACTCCGTCCACAATTGGCCACGCGCCACCCATGCCCATCCCCATCGGAAGCTTGTCCGGTTCAATTTTGCGCAGATCGGCAATTGAAGCTGCTCCTGCATTTCGAACATATTCGACACCCTCCTGTTCCGCCTGTTGAAGTGTTTTCATATTTTCTCCAGGGTACGTTGTGGTACGGGTCGGTCCGAAAGAACCGCCACTTTGCGATATGGCTCCGTGAAACAAACCACTTGCCAGCGGCGAGGCACATAACATGCTCACTGCAATTGCTCCGGCCGATTCCCCGAAAATGGTAACCTTACCGGGGTCGCCTCCGAATGCAGCAATATTCTTCCGGATCCATTGCAGGCCGGCAATCATATCGAGCAAACCATAGTTTCCCGAAACTTTATCCGGGTTCTCTGCGCTCAACTCAGGATGGGCCAGGAAACCAAGCTGACCAACCCGATAGGCTATACTGACCAGAACGACGCCCTTACGGGCGAGGTGTTCACCATTGTGAACCGGGTCAGAGGTGGAGCCGAAACTGAATCCGCCGCCGTAAATCCAGACTAGGACGGGGACCCTTTCCTTATCCGATTTTGCCGGTGTCCAGATGTTCAGGTACAGGCAATCTTCGCTTTTCCCTGAAGGAGGATTACCACCCTGAAAGGCAGCCGGTGCAAATTCAGTGGTCATTTTGATCCCCTCCCATTCTGGCGCGGGCTGTGGCGCTTTCCAGCGCAGATCGCCGACAGGCGGAGCTGCAAAGGGAATTCCCCTGAAGACACGCAGGCTATCCTCAATCGTGCCCTGCACTATTCCCTGTTCTATTTTTACCTGTTCAGGCAGAAGTTTCGAGCATCCGGTCATGAAAACCATGAGTGCTATCGCTATCGGAAGATAGAGTGCTTTCATATCTGTCTGGGTTATTTGCTTCTCCAGAGGTTTGGCAAAAATTTGTAATACAGGAGGTGCCTCCACGTGGCCCAGTCGTGGCCCCCGTGACCGCCCGTATAATACTCGTGTTCGATTTTATGTTTTAAGAGGGCTTCATGCAGAACCAGGCACCTTTGTCCCATAAAGCCTTTTGCCTCTTCTGTACCCTGACCGACAAACAGGTAATCTACCTTTTCATTTACTTTCGGATCGTTTAAAAACTGCGCCAGCGAGGTTTCCGCATTCGTGTCACCGGCGCTGAGAATGCCGAAATTGGCAAAAAGATCAAGTGAACGAAATCCGATATACATACTGTGACGGCCTCCCATGGACAAACCGGAGATTGCCCTGCCTTTCGGGGACCTGATTGTGCTGTAAGCCTCATCGACCAGAGGAATTACATGATTCCGCAGCTCCTTTTCAAGAATATCGAAAGTCAGCTCGGTATGTCTGGGATGATTCCGGTGAATTACCTGGTTGTTGGGGATGGCAATAATCATCGGAACAGCTTTACCTTCAGCCAGAAGATTGTCCATTATAAAATTGGCCCTTCCGTCGAATACCCAGTTTGAAGGGAGCTCACCGCTTCCGCCAAGCAGATATAAAACCGGGTATTTTTTCTTCGGGTTATAGCCTGGAGGAGTGTAAACATAAAGCTCGCGCTCACCTTTTGTCACTTCCGAATGATAAACATGGCGCGTAACGGTTCCGTGAGGAACATTCCGGGCATCATAATATGCCGGCCCGTCGCCATGCACAATCAGCTCACTGTAAGGCGGCATGGCGGTAAAGGCAGCGTAAGTGTTATTCGGATCGGGAATCTGAACACCATCCACATTGAAATGATATGAATACATATCCGGTTTGAGCGGCCCTATTGTCAGTGTCCAGATGCCATCAGCTCCCTTAGTAAAAGGAATAGGTTCTCTGCCAAGATTATTGGCGGTGTGGATTGCCTCGACAGGCAGGACAACCTTCTGTGCATTGGGAGCTTTCAAGCGGAAAGTAACCGTATTGTCGTCGCGCACCTCTGGCGAATTAACATTAGCGCTGAACGGTATCAGGCCTTCAGTATCCTTTTGAGGATTGTAATCGAGATTTACATTGGCCTGTTGTCCGAAACCATGTCCCGAAATCCAGATCAATCCGGTAACGAAAAAAAGAACTTGATTTTTCATATAAGCATTCCCTGGTTTACCGGGTAACTATTTCAATCCGCTGTTCTTTATGCGGAAGTAGTCGAACGACACATCGAACGGCGTGTCCGGCTTTGTCGTATCAGAATCGAACCAGTAGGTGCTTTTCATGTACTGAGCCACGATGCCATCGCATACGATCAGGCCTGCCCTGATGTCTTTCAGCAGCAGACCGGCTGTTCCCAGCAACTCGTAATTTGTACCGTCAAGTGAATAATAAGCTGTGTAGGTACCTCCCTTTTTCTCCAGTTTAAGATTCAATGCTTTGTCGCCGGTGATCTCGTCTTTGAGATTGAATGTCGCCAGTGATTTTGCGATGCCGTTTTCTTCCATAACCAGGTCGAGGGTGCCGGGTTGAACTCCCCTGGCCCGGGTTGTCTTGATCACAGCCCTGAACATAAGCTTCACAAAATTATCGTCGTCCTGGTAAGCCAGGATACCTGCGTTTTCAGGCTGGGACGGAGTTCTGGAACAAACCAGCCGGGTCTCGATGGTCCAGTCGTTATTGGCGCTTTGCAGCAGCAGGTTGTTTGCATCGTTGGTAGCTTCAAGAACGCCACCTTTTTCACTTGTGATTGTAAGCGAGCCTGCTTTTGCAGATAAACTATGTGTTGATTTGTTTTCACGAACCCACTCCCACCGTGGATCAACGGCGCTGCCATTGAATTCATCGCTTACCGATTCCGTATCGAAATTCAGGTAGTAGACATTCTTTTCAAGGGTGATATTGTCTATCAGACTGATTGTTGCGGTTCCCGGTATTGCCCTGGCTTGTTCGATTTCGACGGAAATCCCGCTGCCCAAAGTCTCAGCTTTCACAACGGGTATTTTCGCATTGCTCTTCAACAGGTAACTGTACGCCTTTACATCTTTGTTGAAACCTCGTATATTTTTCCCGTTAACTGTAACTGATGCGGGATTCAGATCGGGCATCACCTTTAGCGGGTAACTGTTTGAAACGGTTGTTCCGTCAATAGTAACGCTGGCAATGATCGAAGCAACGCCCACGCCTGTAGCTGTTACAATACCCTTTTCATCGACAATGGCAACCCCAGGGTTATTGCTCTTGTATGTAACTACAGCCTTTGTGATGTCATAGAAACTGTCGTCTGACATGCTTGCCGTTACGCTTGTCTGCACTTTGTTTCCGGGTTTTAACACCACCCTGTCGCATTCGGCCACCACTGTGGTCAGAACAGGTTTGTAGCTTCCGCTCATCCGGGCTTCCACCTGTCCTTTTATGTCTCGCGAGGATGCGCCAATCTCGAAGACATACCTGCCCGGGTCGAAAGTGATTTTCCTTTTTTCCGAATCCCAGAACCATAGATCCTGACAGTCAATATCGATTGAAACTGTTTTCACCTGTCCCCGTGGGATAGTCACCCTTTGAAATCCCTTCAGCCTCTTTACCGGTCTCTCAAGGGATGCAGGACTGTCAGGAGTTTTCACATAAACCTGCACCACTTCATCCCCGTCAACAGTTCCGGTATTCTGAACATCAACACTGACGGTAATTTTATCGTTGGGCGTAATGTTGTTTTTGCTGATGGCAAAATTACTGTATTCGAATGTGGTATATGACAAACCGTATCCGAATTCGTAGGACACATCTTTGTTGAAATACATGTAAGTGCGTCCGTTGGTGCCGTCGCCACGCAGATTGTAATTATTGAACTCAGGCAGGTCATTCAGTGATTTATGCCAGGTTACATTCAGTTTTCCGCCCGGATTTACATCGCCGAACAGTACTTTCGCCATGGCAGTTCCCTGTGCCTGGCCGTTGTAACCTGTCCAGATAATCCCGGTGACGTCAGCTAGATTCTTGAACTGTTCCACTTCAACCATACCCATGGTTTGCATCACTACAATCGTATTGGGATTTACTGCGGCCACAGCTTTTATCAGTTCATTCTGATTGCCCGGCAAGGTCAATGCAAAACGGTCTGATTCCTCCCTGCCGGTGGATTGGTCGGTACCCACGAAAACCAGAGCGACGTCACAGCCGGCTGCCAGGTTAAGTGTTGCCGGATCGATCTCCTTTTCTGCTGCTTCGCGATACACAAGAACAAGTGTTTGCGGGCCTGTTATACCCAGAGTGTTTATCTTCACCGGCACTACCCTGGGGCGTGCAAAACCGGGAAATCCTCCGCTTTGCTGAGGACTGGTGATTTTTTCAGATGCCAGCATATTGCCGGCAGCAGAGCCAACCCTTACTTCCAGAATGCCTCCATCGGCGGATGAACTCAGATTGAACCTTATCGAATCGACACCTGTAATATCAACATTGTCATAGGCAGTCCAATCGCCATCCTTGATACCGCTTATCGAAGTCCGTCCGAATCTTGAAGCTACTATAAGACCAGGAGCTGAAGAGACAAATTTTGTCGCATCGTATTCCTTCACTACCTCTCCGTTTCGCAGTGTTGAAAAACCGGTCACATTAATAAAATCGGTATTTCTATCCGTATTCCCGGTCACAAGGGACACTATCTCAGTTTTCAGGTTATTTTCCCTGATGTAGTTCTGAATGCCTTCCACGGGCGATATCCTTAAATGAGGCTCAACCTCTCCCGAATAATCGCCCAGCTCTACTTTGTCGGCCTGTGGCCCTAAAACAGCAATCTTTTTAACGTTCCTCAAATCAATCGGCAATGCCTTGTTACCCGTTTTTGTTACTGTGCTGTTTTTCAGCAGTACGGGTGTTTTGGTTGCAACCTCAAGTGCGAGGTTATTATGAGAAGGATCGTTGATTACGCCCGGTTTAATTCCGGTGTAAGGGACAATTTCACGGGGGTCAAATTCTCCCATCCTCATTCTGATTGTGAAGATATTCACAAGTGCCTTGTCAATTTCGCCTTCTGTAAGTATGCCCTGTTGCACTGCATCCAGGGCATTCGCCTGGTAAACACCGCCACAATCGGTATCAACGCCTGCTTTAATTCCCATTGCTGCCGCTACTGTATGGTTTTCGGAATAGTGGTGGCCCCTGACCATATCGTCAATCGCGCCGCAGTCGCCGGTTACATAACCGTCAAGTCCATAAGTCTTACGGGCTATAGTGTCGACAAGGTATTTGCTTGCCGAAACCGGTATCCCGTTTACGGCGCTGTAGGCTGTCATGATTGCCGGAAGTTTATAGTCCCTGATAAGGGTCCTGTAAGGCAGAAGATAGAATTCGCGCATATCGCGTTCGTCCATATTCGCGCTGCCGGAGTGGCGGTTAAACTCCGTATTGTTGGCGAAATAATGTTTTCCGCAGGGAACAGCTTTCAGGTAGGTGGGGTCGTCACCCATCAAACCCTGAATAAATCCCTTCCCGATCCGGGAAACAAGAAAAGGATCCTCTCCGAAAGTCTCGGCAGTCCGTCCCCAGCGCGGGTCACGGGCCGGCTCGATAACAGGCGACCAGTAGGTAAGCGTAAAGAGAACGTCGTAGTTAAATCCCCGGGCTTCATCGGAGATCACATTTGTTTCGCGTTTGATCAGCTCCGGGTCCCATGTCGCCCCAACGGCCACACTGTTCGGGAAAGAAGTTGCCGTCATGCCGCTGTTGTTGTTTCTGCCCATGACTCCGTGAAGCGCTTCTCCCCAGACATCATAATGATTCACTCCCAGGCGCGGGATAGGCGGCATTGTATTGCCAAGCTGGCTTTGTTTCTCTTCAGGCGTCATTCTCGAAACAAGGTCGGCAGCCCTTTCCCTAAATGAATACGAGGGATTCAGATAGATTGGCTTTTTCGCTTTTTCGCCGACAGGAATAAAAGCCATCATCAGGATAGAAAATAAAACCAGAACCGATAGTTTGGGACTTGTGGTTTTCATAGATAAAGCATTTTAAGAATTAACTGCATTTCATTCTGAGAACATAAACCGGTTGCCTTCATTATATTCCACCGGAAATAATAACTAATTACTCTGTATCAACAGATAATCAAACTATCCCATACTAAGAGCCTACAATTTGTACCGGCGTGAGTTTGGCGTTGGAACCGGCTTTTGCATCAGGAAGAAGCTCGTTTCGCGGGATAGCTCCACACAAATGTAAAAAAATTATGGATAGAAATCTGACCGGCTTCATGTTGTCAGATAAATTCTTCCAGATGTTTTCAATATGTCTCCGGGGTCCATACTGATGCACTTCGGTTGCGGATGATAACCAATCAGTGATTGTTTACCATGCACCTGAAAACGACAGGGAAAGCCTTCTGAAAACCCTTGCTGCCAGAACGGAAAGTTGCACAGGCGACACAGTTGAAAAGGCAAAATGCACTATTACTTCGTTGTAATAAATTATAAGAATGGACTGGAAAGCAAATGTGGTCGCCGGACGGAAAATATTTAGCATATACTTCTTCATCAGCAGGTAAATACAATAATTTAATACAGGACCTTAGTAAGCGGGAGAATCCCAGGCAGGTCCTCACCTGGCCGCGTCACGGTCAGGTTGGGGATTGGTCTCCGGATGGCCGGAAGTTCTACTTCTACGCTCCAAACTATAAAAGACATAATCCACCGCTATACCTAAATTACAGATTGGTTTCAGAAACTTGAGGAGATAGATTAATTTAAAGAAGAGCCTGTATAATTGTCCACAGCCGGGCGAACAGGTTTATAGCCCGGGAATTCCCTGTCTTCACTCCTTCAGCGGATAACCCGGGAATGGTTATACTTTTCACGGCGTTTGAAAGACTGAATAATCCTTTGCATTTCGTTTCATAATGTCTTAACTTTGATTATGAACCATTTGATCACCTGATGTCAGGCATTGCCGAACTCTATATTTATGACATCAATAACTCCTGCCACCAGAAGGACGGTGATGGCATCGGGCGGGCAGGTAATTATCCGGCACATAGGGCCTGGTTGATTTTTCAGAGATTGTCCGGGATACCGTTTTTTCTTTATACTCCATGAAAAGATTAGCTATGATCATCTGAGATGAGAAAGAAAATACAACTTCTGATTGTAGCCGGGGCAATAATTATTGATTCCTTCTCTCAGGATACCGGAAGGATGTTTATCCGGAATTACTCGTCTCCGGAATACAGGGGAAGTCAGCAAAACTGGTCGTTATCCCAGGATTCCCGGGGCATAATGTACTTTAGTAATAATGACGGCATGCTGTCATATGACGGGGTTGAATGGCGGCTGAAAAGGCTGCCTATTGTAAGAACCCATGCAATTGACAGTTCCGGACGTATCTATGTAGGGCTCGAAAACGATCTGGGTTATCTGCAGCCTGACAAAACCGGCAGCTTTGATTACCATTCGCTGAAGGAACAGATTCCCGAATCTCACCGCGACCTTGTTACAGCACTGTATGCCTACATCCTGGGAGACCAGGTCATTTTTTTGGCAGATGATAAGATATTTATACTTCAGGATGAAAAGATCAGGGTCCTTACCTCACCACAGGGATACCATATGATTTTCTCTGTCCGGGACAGGCTTTATGCCAGGGAGCGCGGGAAAGGATTATTGTACCTTTCCGGGGACAGCCTGCACTTCATCGAAGGCAGTGAACGATTCGCTGATGAGAGGGTCTACGTGATGTTGCCGTACCGGCAGGATGAAATATTAATAGGAAGCCGGACAAAGGGAGTTTTTGTTTATTCTCCGGAAGATGGCACTTTCATTAAGCCGGAGGGCTTTGAAGAGGTAGACAGTTTTCTGGGCGCGAATCCCATTTATTGCGGGGCATTGCTTGACAGCAGTAACTTTGCCCTGGGAACCCTGACAGGAGGCATAATTGTCTTTAATGAAGGGGGAAACATAAAAGGCAGGTTTAACAAAAACACAGGGCTTCAGGACAACACAGTTTACTGGCTATATACTGACCGGAGCGGAGGGCTCTGGGCTGCCCTTGACAATGGCATCAGCATGATACCTGTAAACCTGCCATTCCGCATCTATTCTGAACCGGAGGGACTTAACGGATCACCCATGTGCCTTGAATTCTATGAAAACAGGTGCTACGTCGGAACAAGCCAGTACTTACATATTCAGAATTCTAATGGAAAATTTATGCCGATCGAAGGTACTGAAGGCCAGAACTTCAGGCTGCTGGCAGTTGACGGAAACCTGTTGCTCGCATGTTACCAGGGTGTCTTCGATATAAAAAAAGATAAGGCGGTGACCATATCAGGAGATGTGACCGGGCTGAGTTTCTGCAGTCTGAAAAATCACCCGGGCTTCCTGCTGGCGGGAACCGCAGATGAGGGTTTCTATCTGTTACATAAGGATGACAAATCCTGGAATCTGAAATATCATATCAGGGGTTTTGACAAATCCGTTTATGAAGCAGTGGAGGACAACGACGGAAATATCTGGATATCCACACTCCTCGATTTATATAAAGCCAGGATCAACGAAAAACTTGACAGCATTACATACCTGAAGCGCTATACAAGCTCAGACGGGCTGCCTACCAATTACGCCATGCCCTATAAACTTAACTCGGGGGAGTTGGTATTCGGAACGGAAAAGGGAGTTTACCGCTATAATGAAACAAAAGATCTGTTTGAACCGGATCTGTTATTCCCGATGCTGACAGGGAAGATCTTTCCGTTCATACATTTTGACAGCGGAGAGATCTGGTTTGAGGAGCATATGGAGAACGGGAGCTATGAAAAAGGATTTCTCCGGGAGGAGGCTGGTCAGTATGTTCAATCCCGGACACCGTTCTACAAATTCACTGATCTCAGGTGCTATGAAAGCCCGTTCACAATACGGCAGGGGCCCGGCAACTCAGTCTTTATATGCACGTCATCAGGACTTCTGAGATACGATCCTTCGATCATTCCGGACAGTGACCAGCCATTCAGGACAATGATCAGAAATGTTTATTCCAGGGGAGAACTGATCTATGGTGGTGAGAATACAAAAGAAACAATTGAGATACCATTCAGGAACAATGACCTGGTGTTTGAATATGCTGCCTTATTCTATGAAGATCCTGAAAAGAATCTGTACAGCTACAGGCTTATTGGTGCGGACACAACCTGGTCAGCGTGGGGAAAGGACCACAAAAAGGAATATACCAACCTCCGCGAAGGACGGTATACCTTTGAAGTCAGGTCGATGAACCAATACAGGAAAGTCGGAGCAACTGACAGCTATCCCTTTCATATCCTGGTGCCGGTTTATCGTTCACCATGGGCTTATGCAGGTTACCTGGTTCTCGCTGCATTAATTATTTTCCTTATTGTAAAAGTAAACATCAGGCGGCTGCTGAAGCAGAAAGATCACCTGGAAAAGATAGTATCTGAACGTACAGCCCAGGTCATGGAGCAGAAGAAGGAAATTCAGGTGAAGAATGAAGAGCTGGGGAAAGCGCTTGAAACAGTCAACCTGCAGAAAGCCCAGATAGAAGTAGCGCATACCAATATAAAGGAAAGCATAATCTATGCCCAGAAGATACAGCAGGCAGTCATGCCCTCAGCAGCGTTACTGTCTGAAGCCTTGCCGGAACATTTTGTTCTTTTCAGGCCATGTGATATGGTCAGCGGAGATTTCTACTGGGTAAAGAAGGTCAACCAGTATACCATTGTCGCAACTGCTGATTGCACAGGTCATGGAATACCTGGAGCGTTCATGAGTATGCTTGGTATAGGACTGCTGAACGAAATAGTGACAGATTCGGATGTAAATGAAGCTGGTGAAGTTCTGAACAGGCTCCGGATGGAGATCAAGAAATCCCTGAAGCAGGAAGGAAGATCACTTGAACAGAAAGATGGAATGGATCTTGCCCTGTATGTCCTTGAAAAGGATAAAATGGAGCTCCAATACTCCGGGGCTTATAATCCGTTATATCTGATCAGGTCCGGTGAAAAGCCTGACAATGCCGGGACTCAGGATTACCGGACAGTTGAACGAAATGATCATACCCTTCTTGAAATAAGAGCCAACTGGCAGCCAATCGGCATTTTTGACGAGGAACAACCCTTCACCACACATTTTGTAAAACTCACTAAAGATGACGTGATATATACATTCTCTGATGGTTTCATCGACCAGAAGGGAGGCCCCGAAAACAAGAAATTCATGTCAAAGGCTTTCAAAGAATTGTTATTGGACATTCATTGCCTCCCGATGCCGGAGCAGCAGCGGGTACTGGACCGGACAATAGAAAAATGGAAAGGCGGAAATGAGCAGACTGATGATATTCTGGTTATTGGAGTAAGAATTTAAAGTTAAACCTCGGTGATGACCACCGCAAGGCATATCTTTGTTAAACAAACATCCTGATTCGTTGCAGAGTGCGTGAAATACCGGAAACCATAAAAATTCTAGATTATACCGGTCCTGTTGATTACAGGGTTATTGACAGGCTGGCCGTTGAACTCCGGGAGAAAGCAGCCGGGGAAAACCTGAATATGCTGATTTCGAAAAGAATCTATGCTGTCGTGGTTGAATGTCTCGAAAATATTATAAGATATGCTGATGCAGAACCCGTACCAAACAACAGGCACCTCCCCTATCTTACCGTATTAAGGGTTCCCGGAAGGATAACGGTCCGGACCGGCAATCTCGTAACCGAACAGAAAGCAAGTGACATCAGGAAAAGGCTGGACCTGCTCAACAGCCTCAGTTACCGTGCCCTGAATGACCTGTTTGAACAGGAGATAAGCAGGGAGACGAATCCAGGGGAAACGGGAGCCAGGCTTGGTTTTATTATGATGAAGATGAAGTCGGGAAATAAAATCAGTTATGACATTGACATTGTTGAAAATGGCAGAATTTATTTTAAATTGGAAATTTCAATAAATGAATAGATCATGAGGAAAGTAATTATAGAGCGGACTGCATACTCACCCGGAGTAATTCTCGATCCGGAGAATAATCAGTATGAAATTTCCGGTGAATCAAGGCCTCCCAACGCCCTTGCCTTCTATGAAGAGATCCTCTCCTGGGCAGATGAATTTTCAGACTGGCTTACAGGGTCACCTCAGGTCAGCAATGCGGTTCAGATAAATCTTGACTTTGATTATTTCAATTCTTCATCAGCAAAATATCTGCTTGATTTCTGCAAAAAAATGACCAGGTTGCAGATGAAGGTTAATAACATTACAATCAGGTGGTATTATGATGCTGAAGATACAGATATGCTTGAAGTAGGGCAGGAAATGTCAAAACTGGCCAGGATCCCCTTTGAATTTAAACAGAGAGCCACTTCATGAAGACATTTTCTGATTGCTTTTAAGAAATCTCCGGATTGTGTTCATTTTCAAAATAAAAAGGTCAGCATAATACAAATTCACGAACCATTCTATTTTGACGTGCCACATGCGGTTCCTTACCTGTCAGGTTCACCTGAGTTTTACGCTGATTATAACAGGATTATGATCTGAGCTAGTAAAATCCAGTTGTATGCATTTTGCAGAGACGGATTCAATGTTAGGCGAAATAAGAAAGATGTCACAAGTACTGGTAGGTGTGGCTGAAGGGTCATATTCTGCCATCAGGGTTCTGACTGATGGCGTTGAAGGATCATAAATCCATTCCCATTCCCCGGGCATGTAATCTGATTCTATGCCTGTGAGGTTAAAATTTCCAATTCTGCCTGTGAAAGCCTTATTCGCTGGAAAAGAAGGTTTAAAATCCGGTGGGTATTGATTCCAGTCACCACCTACTATTACATAGTTTCCTGAATTATATTCTTTCAAAACAAAATCCTTAATGCTTTCCATCTGAGCGGTCCTTATATTTCCACCCTCATCAAAGGCTTCGTTATGGGTGTTGATCAATACCAGTTCTTTACCATTTTCAATGCTATACCTGCTGACCATAAAACATCTGTCGAGATAGAAGAGCTGAGTCGGGAAACCGAAATCTCCCGGAAGGGAATATCTTGTTGAAGTTACCGGAGTGTATTTTGAAAAAGTGGCTATTCCGGAGACAACTTTTCCCATAGGCCTGGTGGGAGGAGCAGGAACGAAAAAAACATCATAATTTTTCGCAAAGATGGAATTATAGCCGGGTATTTTTTCTGACAGTTCCTGAAATTGATCGATCCGGTAACTTCTTTTGCTGTCACGGTCAATTTCCTGCAGCAGGATAAAGTCGACTGTATCGTTTTTTTCTAAGAAATCGATAATGCCGGAAATATTTTCAAGGCATTTATCCCTGGGTGTAATAACTTTTGTCCCGCCATCCTTGAAAAAATCCATATCCTTATCCAGTCCGGCATAACCTATGTTCCAGGTTAAAAGACTCAAAATCAGTGAATCCTTCAGTACCGCAGGATTATCCGGCCGGGCTATCAGCTCCTGCTGATCTGGTTTATAGTCTGAGGCCATGGCATAAAGGATTAGTCCGATCAAGCCAACTAACAGGAATGCTATTACAATCAGAAAGAGTAAAAGAATACTTTTCAATTTTTTCATTGGTTGCCACTTGTTATATTTTCAAATTTAAAACAACATAGAGACGATATCAATTTTCTTCAGCACACAACAGATAATTTTTCCCGGGGAGCATTACCATTGACCTTGGAACCCATCCTGCAAGCCTTTAAATTGAGACCGGGGTCTAATAAATGATCATTATACTATCAGTAGTGTCCGATTAAAAAAATAAAAGAAGGGGTACTCCCCGCAGGTTTCCCCCCGATGTTGTAATTTGGTTTTTGCGAAAATCAAGTACAACATGGGTAAAATTACAGAAATAAAATTTGTCGGACAGCCGATTTTC
>ENA-UOOK01000321-UOOK01000321.1-fermentation-metagenome-genome-assembly--contig:-NODE-321-length-62130-cov-23.970407_pt1 | contig 62130 bp, 57 predicted proteins | sample MGYA00245777_ERZ724023 | MGnify/ENA primary metagenome ERZ724023 (study PRJEB28704, sample SAMN03018312) | fermentation metagenome | biome: anthropogenic terrestrial biome; feature: soil; material... | reverse complement strand
TAGAGCATAATGTTTTAAAACTTTTTCTAATTCTACCCTGTTTTTCCCGGAAAAAGCCAATGCCTGTTCTAAGCGGATATTCTCAATATTTTGCTTACAAGCTGTAAGCAGTATAAAAAAGAAAATCGGAAGAAAAATAAAGTGCTTCATACAATGAATAACCATTTTTTTATGCCGTTATTTATTCTACATACCCCCTTAATTTTAACACAATAGGAGAATTTTCCGTATTTCCATAAATGGAAACTGTTTTGTTGAAAAAGCCTAAATCATCCGCATTATAGGTTATTTCTATATCTGTTGAAGTGTTCGGTGGAATCGGCCTCTTATCATACAGAATATTTGTGCAACCACATGTAGTATATCCTTGGGGAAAATAATTTCTTTTCCTTGCCAATCAGAAACGATTTTTATGATTTTTTCCTTAGGGCTGTCTTTACAGGAAAGGAAAATTAGTCCCAATCCGATCATGAATATTATTACCTCCTTTTTCATACATCTTTGAAAGATTGTATTGAATTCATTCTATAGTCACATATTATTTATAAAATTTATTGGAGAAACAGTTTCACTGTAAGACTTCAAAATTACAAAATAAGACGTTTATCTTCTGCATTATTTTCTATACAAAGAAAATTAGAGTACCTCATGAGTACATCATAATTCGCGAAATTTTTTCCTCAAAAAACGTCAATATTAATCTCGAGGATTAACTGTTTTTTGTAAACGTCATAAATCTTATACCAAAGTGCGATTTTGGGAAATATTTCATTTTTCAATAAAGTAAAATAAGGGATTAGAAATAGCGAACATCTCTCTATGTGTTTATTTATTCTATTTCAGTAATTCGATAGAATGAAGGTGAAAATTCAAATTATTATATTGGATCACTAGTGTCTATTAAAAAAGGTTTCTATATAATAGCGCTATTAATCAAACAATCCCGGACAGAAACGAGCCTGTCCGGGATATCATGTTGATTTTTAAAATAGAATGAAGTATGACACAATCTGTTATTCTCGGATTTATGTATTCTGATTTTTCTTTTCGTCTGTCTTCTTCGGCTTACGCGAACTCGAGCGAACCATGCGGCGTGCGTTGCGGTAGGCTTGTGCGAACTCGGTACCGTTGAAGAAACTGATAAGACTGTCCATCTTATATCGTACCTTCCGTATTTCTTTCTTCAACGTCGGCAGCGTGTCGTTATGGATTTTGCGCTCTATGGCCAATCCTCGTGGGCGGGGAATGAGTTTGTCATATTTTTCGATGAGCGTTTTGAATTGCTCCAACTCTTCCGGCGTTACGTAAGGGGCCAATACTTCTCCGAATCCTACCATCCGGTTATAGATGTCCCAAAGCCTGACGGACAGGTCTTCGTCAGCCAATTGCAACAGCGAGCCCCTGCTTACGCGAAGCTGGATGTGCGTCTCCATATTGATATTCTCCAGAGCGTAAATGCTGGCGCGCTGCGAAAGATCTCTTGCCAGCTCGCATACGGCCAGCGTTGCATCGTCCTTGTCTTCCGTAGCGCCTTTCGTTATGATTTTCGCTTTTTCCGCCGTGGCTTTGATGGCGGCGTAATATTTCCTGAATTTGGCTACTTGTGCAGAAAAAACGGGGTTTGTACTCCAAACGGCTTCATATTGCGTAAGTGTCGCATCCAATACATCCAAAAAACTAATAAAATCTTCATCTGTTTTTTTCATCATCTTGTAATTTTATTAGTAGATACTAGAGCGAGAGTAGTAGGTACTATGATCCTAAATTTAAATGTCGCTGCAAATGTATAAAATATTCGGGATATACAAAAATATTTTCGCAAATAAATTTAATAAAAATCGATATCTGTACTCTTTTTAGTTAATAAACAGTATTAACCTGTGTCGAGAACGGTATATTGTGCCTGATGAATGTTGTATTCGCGGCTTTTAATCATTTATTGACCGCGCAGGGGCGTACATTATGTTAACGCAATCATACATTACCACCAAACAATGGTACATTACGTCCGCACAATGGTGCATTGCGATCTGCGGATGACACATTGTCATCTCCGTGCTCTACATTGCAATTGTCGAACGACACATTGTCAGCCGAGACTCTTACATTATCTGCATACATTTCTACATTGTCCTGTGCGAACGTTTTATTGACTGCTGCATATTGTACATTGCATCTTTTGTGTCGTACATTGCGTCCTGAGAGTTGTGCATTGTATTCGCGGCCATTTTTAAACGGTTGTCCGTGCCTTTCTCTCCGGCGATTCGACGATAAAAATCTATCGGAGCCTTCTAAATGGTTTTATTTCGCCGGTGTATTCAGTTTGCGGGAAACATTCTTTTTCAAGTTCAATTTGTTCTTTTCACTTTTTGAGGATAACTTTTGAGACAGCCCTACCATGAAGCGGGGAGGGGTTAAAAAAGAAATCGAACGTTTTTCGCACCGTTAATACATTCGCCGGGGAGGTAGATGGGGCATAAAAAAAGCGAAGTCCCTAAGAGATCCGCTTTTTATATTATAGAATGTGATTGTGTCGAAAAAATCAATGCGAAGAATCATCTTTCTTCTGCACTTCCGGTTTCGGCGGCCTTGGCAAAAGCGCTTTCCGCGACAGTTTATATTTTCCGGTTTTCGGATCGACATCCAATAACTTCACTTGAATCTTATCGCCTTCTTTCAGGTTGGCATCTTCCACCCGTTCCAGGCGTTTCCAGTCAATTTCCGAAATATGCAACAGTCCGTCTTTTCCGGGAAGGAATTCCACAAACGCGCCGTAAGGCATGATGGAACGCACCACTGCGTCGTAGACTTCTCCGACTTCGGGAACGGCCACAATACCTTTGATCTTGGCAATGGCTGCGTCGATAGAAGGTTTGTTGGAAGCCGAAATTTCGATATGGCCTCTTCCGTCGATTTCGTCGATGGTGATAGTCGCTCCGGTTTCTTCCTGAATGCCTTGGATGATTTTTCCACCCGGGCCGATAACCGCTCCGATGAAGTCTTTCGGGATGTCCATCACCTCGATGCGCGGAGCATGAGGTTTCAGGTCGGCACGAGGTTCGGAAATGGTTTCCAGCATCTTACCCATGATGTGTTCGCGGCCTATTTTAGCCTGCACCAATGCTTTTTCGAGGATTTCATACGATAATCCGTCGACTTTGATATCCATTTGCGTCGCGGTGATACCGTCTTTGGTGCCGCATACCTTAAAGTCCATATCGCCCAAGTGGTCTTCGTCGCCTAAGATGTCCGAAAGGATGGCATATTTTTGCCCTTTGTTTTCGGAAATAAGACCCATGGCGATACCGGCGACCGGTTTTTTAATCTTCACACCGGCATCCATCAGGGCCAGCGTACCGGCACATACGGTAGCCATCGACGAGGAGCCGTTCGACTCGAGAATATCCGAAACCACACGGATCACATACGGATAATTGTCGGGGATGACTTTTTTCAGGGCGCGGTTCGCCAAGTTGCCGTGTCCGATTTCGCGGCGTCCTGTTCCGCGTTGCGGGCGGGCTTCTCCGGTAGAAAACGGCGGGAAGTTATAGTGCAGCAAAAAGCGGTCGGTGCCGTGAACAAGCGCATCGTCGATGATTTTTTCATCGAGTTTGGTGCCTAAGGTCACGGTGGTCAACGATTGGGTTTCGCCGCGGGTAAAGATGGCCGATCCGTGAGGGCTGGGCAGCGCATCCACTTCGCACCAGATAGGGCGGATTTCTGTAGTCGTTCTTCCGTCGAGGCGTTTGCCTTCGTCGAGGATGCAACGGCGCATGGCTTCTTTTTCCACTTCGTGATAATATCGGGCGACCAGAGGAGCCTTTTCGTCGCGCTCTTCTTCGGGAATCGTTTCCAAAAAACTTTCCTGAATCGCTTCGAAAGCATCCATTCTTTCGTGCTTGTTGGGATTTTGCGAAGCCGCAACATCGTATGCTTTCTGGTAACAGTTCGACCAAACCTGTTTGCGAAGTTCTTCGTCGTTTTCTTCGTGGCAGTATTTCCGTTTAACGGTTTTACCTACTTCCTCGGTAAGTTCGATCTGCGCCTGGCATTGTTTCTTGATCTCTTCATGAGCGAACTTGATGGCTTCGAGCATTTCGGCCTCCGACACTTCGTTCATTTCGCCTTCCACCATCATGATATTATCGAGGGTCGCACCCACCATAATGTCCAAATCGGCTTGTTTGAGTTGAGAGAACGTCGGGTTGACGATCAGTTTGCCGTCGATGCGCGCTACCCGCACTTCCGAGATGGGGCCGTTGAAAGGAATGTCGGAAACGGCTAAAGCGGCCGAAGCGGCCAGTCCTGCCAATGCGTCGGGCATATCTTCGCCGTCGGCGGAAAAAAGGATGACATTCACAAATACATCGGCGTGATAATCATCCGGGAATAAAGGCCGCAAGGCGCGGTCGATCAATCGGCTGGTAAGGACTTCGTAGTCGGAGGGCTTTCCCTCTCTTTTCATAAAACCTCCCGGAAAACGGCCGGAAGAAGCAAATTTTTCTCTATATTCTACCTGTAGGGGCATAAAATCGGTTCCCGGGGTGGCATCTTTAGCGGCGCAAACAGTGGCTAAAAGAACGGTATTGCCTGTACGCAGGGTAACAGCTCCGTCTGCTTGCTTTGCCAGCTTCCCCGTTTCGAGAGTGATCGTCCGTCCGTCTGACAATACGATACTCTTAACAATAGGATTCATCATAAATAATTATTTGTTGTTTTTTTCTACTATAAAATCGCACAAAGTTACATAAAGTTTTGATTCTTCTGTGGAAATCATCTATCAAATTATTGAAAATTGGTGTGATATTGTCAAAAAAACACCGTTTTAAGGTAAAAAAAGCGAACCGGAGATGCTGCAAAGGCCGGAAATGAATACCGGATAGCGGTTGGCAGGCAACAAATCTTTTCTTTCGGAGGGCGTTTTTTCCCGAAAAATGTATAAGTTTGTGCCCAAAATAACATTTTATGAAAAAATATCTGTTTCATACCGTTTTGCTTGTCGTTTTGGCGATAGCTGCGTTTACGGCTTGCCACTCTTCCGGAAAGTCGATTGTCGTGGAGGGCGAGATTGCTTCGGCCGAAGGAAAAACTCTATATTTCGAACAACGCGGACTCGCCGGTATTCAATTGCTCGATTCGGCGAAATTGAATCGGAAAGGCTCTTTTCGTTTCAAAGGCCCTGTGGTGGAAAACCCCGAGTTCTTCCAGCTTCGCATTGATAATCAGTCGGTGGTGTTGGCTGCCGACTCTGCGGAAACACTACAGGTGAAAGCCGATGCCGCCGATTTGTATAATACGTTTGTTGTGGAGGATTCGCCCTCAAACAATCAGATTCGCGAGGTCGATGACGTGACGCGGACAATTGCCGCAAACATGGATGAATTGGAAAAACAACACGAGAATAAAACCATCGACGATGTCGCGTATATTTCGATGTTGGACTCGGTGCTGTCGGATTATAAGACCCGTATATCGGCGCTTATATTGGGCAATCCATCGGGAGCGGCTGCCTATTATGCCGTTTTCCAGAAAGTAAACGGATATTTGATATTCGACCCCTATAACCGCAAGGATTATGCGATGTTCGGGGCGGTGGCTACTTCATGGAATCAGTATTATCCCCAGACTCCCAGAACGCAGCATCTGTATAATTTTACCATGAACGCCCTGAAAGTGAGAAAGCAACAGGAGCATCAGGAGCGGTTGTTGGAAAACGTGCCGGTCGTTACCCAAAGCCAATTGCCCGACATCGTTCTTGCGGATGTCGAAGGGCGGAAAATTCCGCTGTCTTCTTTGAAAGGAAAAGTGGTTTTGTTGGATTTTACCGTCTATAATTCCGAATTTTCTCCGAAGCATAATATCGACCTGAATACGATGTATAAGCGCTATCAAGCACAAGGGTTCGAAATCTATCAGATATCGGTCGACTCCGACGTGCATTTCTGGAAAAATGCCGCCAGCAACGTGCCTTGGGTTGCCGTACGCGATCCGCAATCGGTCTATTCATCGATATTGGCTACCTACAACGTGCGGGAAATCCCTACCGCTTTTATTATCAATCGTGAAGGCGATGTGGTGGCCCGAATCGACAATTATGCCCAATTGGCTTCCAAAGTAGCTTCCGTTTTATAAGGTTGCCAATAAAACTTATGGTTAAATTTTTGCATTTCACAAGAAATACCTATCTTTGCTATTCGACATAGAAATGGAAAGGGGAAGAGTTTCGGCCTGTTTTTTTCGGCCGGGATTCTTTTTCTTTCTCTTTATTGTATAACTTAATAATAACGATTTAATAGAATAGGAGACTAAACTATGGCAGTTACTTATATGACTGAAGACGGCCTTCGTAAATTGAAAGAAGAATTGGTGCAGTTGGAATCCGTTGAAAGGCCAAACATTTCCAAACAAATTGCGGAAGCCCGTGATAAAGGCGACCTTTCCGAAAATGCAGAATACGATGCGGCCAAAGAGGCGCAGGGTATGCTGGAATCGAAGATTTCGCAGCTCAAAGGATTGATTGCTACCGCCCGGGTGATTGATGAAAGCGCTATCGGGACCGATGAGGTGCAAATTATGAATAAGGTTACGATCAAGAATCTCGCAAGCAATAAAACGATGACCTATACGCTGGTTTCGGAAAGCGAGGCGGATCTCAAAAGCGGTAAGATTGCGGTGAGCACGCCTATCGCCCAAGGATTGATGGGTAAAAAAGTGGGCGACAAAGTCGACATAAAAGTGCCTTCGGGAACGATGCACTTCGAAATAATTGAAATTTCCATTTAATCGTTTGCCGGTATGTCGACTCTATTTAGTAAGATTGCAGCAGGCGAAATTCCGTCGTATAAGATAGCCGAAAACGACAAGTTTTACGCTTTCTTGGATATCAGCCCTTTGTCTAAAGGGCACACACTTGTCATACCCAAAGAGGAAATTGATTATATCTTCGATTTATCCGATACGTTGTTGAGTGAAATGAGTGTTTTTGCCAAAAAAATCGCTCTGGCCATTCAGCGCGCCCTTCCTTGTAAAAAGGTGGGCGTGATGGTGATCGGGTTGGAAGTGCCGCATGCGCACATTCACTTGATTCCTATCCGCAACGAAAAGGATATGAGCCTCGAGAACCCGCGCTTGAAATTATCCGGAGAAGAATTCGAACAAATCGCCTCCGCCATACGGCGGGAGTTGAATTGATAGGAAATATCGGAAGTGCCGCTCCGTGCGGCACTTCCGGTAAACTGATTTATATTTTGCGGATACGTATGCTTCTGACAAAATGGCATTCTCCTTTTTCTAATATCAAATCGGCTCGGAAGCGGGTAGGGAGGATGTTTTGTATCAGGTTCGGCTCATTTATTTCCTCCCAAATCTGATTGGCGAAAGCCATTAAATCGTTTTCGCTATAAGAGGCGTAGCGGTGGAAGTACGAGTCGGGATTGAAGAACGCCGTTTTCTGAAGCTTTTTGAACCGTTCCAAATACCATTCCCTGATATTTTTTTCACTGGCATCTACATAAATAGAAAAATCGAAAAAGTCCGAAACAAAAACTTTCCGTTTGGGTTTTTTATCGAGTGAAACTTGCAGGACGTTGATTCCTTCGACGATTAAGATATCGGGGCGTTCAATACGTTGTACTTCGTTCGGGATAATGTCGTAAGAGAGATGAGAGTAAACCGGTATTTCCAATTCTTCCCGGCCTGATTTCACTCCGGCTAAAAAAGCCAATAGCCGCTTGGCATCGTAACTCTCCGGAAATCCTTTCTTATTAAATAAGTTCCGCCGTTCGAGTTCGGCATTCGGATACAAAAATCCGTCGGTCGTTATCAATTCGACTTTCGGTTTTTCGGGAAGCATGGACAGTAATTTTTGCAGTACCCGTGCCGTGGTGCTTTTCCCGACCGCTACGCTTCCGGCAATCCCGATAATATAGGGCAGGCGATGACTGGAGTTCTTGAAGAACTGGTCCCGTTCGTTATGCAACTGGCGGTAATGGGTGAAATGTATCTGCAAAAGGCTGATCATAGGGATATAAATATCATTGATCTCGCCAATGGTAAGAGGCTCATTGAGTGATCGAAGGCCCTGAAAGTCTATATCGGAAATGGGAAACTTCGGATGTTCTTCGAGTTTTTTCCATTCTTCCCGATTAAAGCTCCGGAATGGTGAAAACGTAACGTCGTACGTAGATTTATTCATCTTCTTGTCTTTTATATCTGAAATTAGCATGCCATTACGGTGCAAAGATATGCGTTATGAACGGATAACGCAAACGGGAGTGCCGTACCAAACGACGCTCCCGGCAATAATGCTTTACTCCTTTTTCTATTCTCCAACCTCCAACCTCTAATCACTAACCTCTAATCACTAACCTCTAATCACTAACCTCTAATCACTATAGCTTTTCGAAGCTCCGTTTGACGAAATTGTTCAACGCTTCGCCTTTCAACATACCGTTGGAGAGTAGCGCCAAGTCGATCATCTGCTTGAGTTTCGGGCTCTCGGCAGCGTAGCTTTTCAATTCTTCATCTTGTTTGCCGTCGGCTCCTGCAATTAGCTCTTTCACCAGCGGATGGTCGCTGTTCATCACCACCTGATAGGCATCGGGCATTTCCCGATAGAAAGACATCCCTTGTTGCATCTCGGACATCTCTTTCATGCGGCGGGAGAATTCGTTTTGAACAATTTGAATCGGTTTGGCATCCTTTCCCAATGCCTTGAAGTCGATATTGAACTCGGTCTTTTCCATGCCCGGAAGTTGAGAGTTGATGATTTCCGTCAGCGCCTTCTTCTGGTCGTCCGTTAACTCGACTTTATTCTCTTCATCTTTTATAATAAGATGCTCTATCGTATCGCTGTCGACCCGTACAAAACGGGTCTTCTCCAGTTTTTGCTCCAATAATCCCACCCAATGCACATCAAGTTGTCCGTCCATCATCAATACGTCGTAGCCTTTTTCTTTCGCCGCGTCGATGTGCGTGTATTGGTCGTCTTTATTACTTGCATACAGATAAATGATATTTTTCTCTTTGTCTGTTTGATTGCTTTCGATCAGCTTCTTATACTCTTCGAGGGTGAAATACTTGCCATCCGTATTTTTCAACAAGCAGAATTTTGCCGCCCGATCATAAAACTTTTCTTCGCTCAGCATGCCGTATTGGATGAAGAGCTTCAGGCTGTCCCATTTTGTTTCGAACTGCGGACGGTCTTTTTTAAAGATATCTTCGAGCTTGTCGGCCACCTTTTTGGTAATGTGGGTGGATATCTTCTTTACATTCTGATCGCTTTGCAGGTAAGAGCGCGATACGTTCAAAGGAATGTCGGGCGAGTCGATCACGCCGTGAAGAAGCGTCAAGAATTCCGGAACGATGCTTTCTATCGAATCTGTTACGAACACTTGATTGCTGTATAACTGGATCTTGTTGCGCTGCAAATCGATATTCGACTTAATCTTCGGGAAGTACAAAATGCCTGTCAGCCGGAACGGATAGTCGACGTTCAGATGAATCCAGAACAAGGGCTCGTCCATGCTGAACGGATAGAGTTCGCGGTAAAATTTCAAATAATCTTCCTCTTTCAATCCCGCCGGCTGTTGTTTCCATAGCGGATTGGGGTTGTTAATGACATTATCTTCTTCCGTTTCGACCTGCTTTCCGTCTTTCCATTCCTGTTTTTTGCCGAAGACGATAGGAATGGGCAGGAACTTACAGTACTTCTTGAGAAGGCTTTCTATCTTATCCTTTTCGAGGAACTCTTTATTTTCATCATCGATATACAGAACGATGTCGGTTCCTCTGTCTGCCTTATCGGCTTCTTCCATCGTATATTGGGGCGTTCCGTCGCAAGCCCACTTTACTGCCTGGGCGCCTTCTTTATACGATTTGGTGACGATTTCGACTTTCGAGGCAACCATGAACGTGGAATAAAAGCCTAATCCGAAATGTCCGATAATCGCATTCGCGTTATCTTTATATTTGTCTAAAAAATTATTCGCCGACGAAAGGGCGATTTGATTGATATATTCGTCGACTTCCTCTGCCGTCATGCCGATACCCCGGTCGGAAATGGTAAGCGTTTTTGCTTTTTTGTCGATAGAAATGCGGACAGAAAGATCGCCCAATGCTTCCTTATATTCTCCTACTTGCGAGAGTGTTTTTAGTTTTTGGGTGGCATCTACGGCGTTCGATACCACTTCACGTAGAAAAATTTCGTGGTCACTATATAGAAACTTTTTAATAATGGGGAAAATATTATCTGTCGTTACCCCAATGAATCCTTCTTTTTGTATCATGTGATATATATTGTTTATAGTTTTACTTACTTCTTCCAAAAGAAAGCAAATAGTGTGCCATACAAGCGGAATGAATACCTCAACGAAGGTGTCGTTCCAAGCGATGCCTCCGGGTGTTTGCGTGACATTATTATAAAATTCGATGTAGTGGTGTTTGTTATAAATATTATTTATTGATTATTGGGGAATCTTTCCTCATTGTCTTAGGATGTCATTCTGTTGATTATGAGTTGAGTTATGAGTAATCTTTTATTTGTTAACACTAATTAATCGTTTTTGGGCTGAAATGTGTTTCCTATCTGAATAGTTCTGTTTATATTTGTGCATGACAAAAGCGGAATAATTTTTGAGAATCAAAAAGCTTGCGTCATTTTTAACACAACAAAAAACGTCATCAATATGAAGACCAAGAATTCTTTCGAAAACAAGCTCCTTAGTTTACAGGATAATATGTTAAACTTCGCATTAACATTGACTGCAGATCGGGAAGAAGCAAAGGATCTTTTGCAAGAAACCACGCTTCGGGTATTGGATAACAGAGAAAAGTATTACGAAAACGTAAATTTCAAAGGTTGGGTTTTCACTATCATGCACAACATTTTTGTAAACAATTATCGGAAGATTGTCAGAAGCCAAACAATCATCGATAAAACAGAAAACCTTTATCATTTGAATCTGCCTCAAGACTCCGGATTCGATACTCCTGACGGAGCTTACACGATTAAAGAGATCAATAAAGCTATTAATAGCTTTACCGATGAGTACAAAGTGCCTTTCTCGATGCATGTCTCCGGATATAAATATGAGGAAATCGCTCAACATCTCGGATTACCCATCGGAACGGTGAAGAGTAGGATATTTTTTGCACGGAAAAGATTGCAGGAAATGTTGAAGGATTTCAGATATTACGCTGAGTAAAATTTTTATAATCATACAAAAGGAAACAGGGTGATCGCCGTAATGGTGAATCACCCTGTTTTTTTATTCCGTTTTATTCCGTCCGGAAGCTCCGCTTCAAACGGAATTCCTTTTAAGCGGATTCGGGCATAAGGTACTCTTTGGCATTCTTGACTTTTTCTTTCAGTAAAGCAAGGTCGAGAACTTCTTTTACATCGCTTACATAATGAAACGTCAATCCTTTTACATAATTGGAATTTATTTCTTTAATGTCTTTCTCATTTTCCTTGCAAAGAATAATTTCCGTAATTCCCGCTCTTTTTGCAGCCAGTATTTTTTCCCGGATACCTCCCACGGGAAGCACTTTTCCTCTTAATGTGATTTCACCGGTCATTGCCAGATTGGCTTTCACTTTTCGCTGGGTATATGCCGATGCCAGCGAAGTGATCATGGTGATACCTGCCGAAGGGCCGTCTTTGGGTATGGCGCCTTCCGGTACATGGATATGCGTATTCCAGTTTTCGAAAATCTTCGCATCAATCCCCAATTCCTTGGCATGAGAGTGGATATACTCCATAGCCAACATCGCCGATTCTTTCATTACATCCCCCAGGTTGCCGGTTAATGTCAATTTGGAACCTTTTCCCTGACTTAAAGAACTTTCGACAAAAAGAATCTCGCCTCCTACCGAAGTCCATGCCAAGCCGGTAACGACTCCGGCGTACTCATTCCCCTGATAGTTGTCCTTAGAATATTCTTCCACACCGAGATACTCTTTTAAATCCGTGATCTTTAACTTTGGGGGATACTCTTCATTGCCTCCGATCTTACGGGCGATTTTACGCATAATCTTTGCGATTTTTTTATCCAGTTCGCGAACGCCCGATTCTCGGGTATAGTTTTCCACTATTTTTACTAATGTGGATTTAGGAATGCTGAATGCATCCTTAGGAATACCGTGATTGTTTAATTCTTTCGGAACCAAATGGCGATAAGCTATTTCTACTTTCTCTTCCGTGATGTATCCGCCCACATTAATCAATTCCATTCGATCCAGCAGCGGTTGGGGTACCGTATTCAAGTTGTTTGCCGTTGCTATAAAAAGCACTTTCGACAGGTCATAATCGATCGATAGATAATTATCGTGGAAGGCGAAGTTTTGCTCCGGATCCAATACTTCGAGTAATGCGGAGGAAGGGTCGCCACGAAAATCGGTGCCTATTTTGTCTATCTCGTCCAAAACGAAGACGGGATTGGATGAACCGGCTTTTTGTATATTATGCATAATTCGCCCGGGGATAGCTCCTATATAGGTGCGTCTATGCCCGCGAATCTCCGCTTCGTCATGCAATCCTCCGAATGAGACCCGCACGTATTGGCGATTAAGCGCCTCGGCAATGGATTTTCCCAAGGAGGTCTTTCCGACTCCCGGAGGGCCATACAAGCAAAGAATCGGCGACTTGAGATCTCCTTTTAGTTTTAATACGGCCAAATGCTCGATAATGCGTTCTTTTACTTTTTCCATCCCGAAGTGATCCCGGTCGAGAATCTTTTGAGCGTTCTTAAGATTGAAGTTATCTTTTGTATACTCATTCCAGGGGAGATCCAATATGAGTTCGATATATCCGTATTGCACCGAGTAGTCGGGCGATTGCGGATTGAGGCGCTCTAACTTGCTGATCTCTTTTTCCACAATTTCAGCGACCTTGGCGTCCCATTTCTTTTCTTTGGCCTTTTTCCGGAATTCATTGATTTCGATTTGTTGCGTATTACCGCCCAATTCTTCCTGAATGGTACGTATCTGTTGCTGTAGATAGTATTCCTTTTGCTGTTGATTTAAATCTTCGCGCGTTTTCATTTGGATATTCATCTTTAACTCCAAAATTTGCGCTTCGCGATTTAAAATCATCAGCAGGCGGTAAGCTTGTTCTTTTTTGTCGTCCATATTAAGCAGCTCCTGCTTTTCCCTACTGTCTATAGGAAGGTTCGTGGCGCAGTAACTGACAAGCATATCCGAGAAAGAATCGTTTTTGATCGTTTGGGTCAATTCTTTGGGAGGATCGCCTAAAAGATGCAACATTTGCAACATCGAATCGCGTATGGAATCAAGAATAACTTGATATTCTTTATCCTCTTTAGGCGTTTTACGATATTCTTTTATTTTGAAGGTTGCCCGTAAGTACGGATCGGTCTGGGTAATGTTCGTCCATTCGAAACGTTGTTTGGCATGTACGATGATACTCGAATTCTCGTTGCCTAACTCGATTACGCGAATAACTTCCGCAATGACTCCAATCGGATACAAGTCTTCTTTCTCCGGATTCTCGACATTCGTGTCTTTTTGGCATACCAAACCGATATACCGATACTTTTTTCCCAGTCCCTTGATTAAATTCAAGGACTTCTCTCGTCCCACCGATATCGGTAAGGTGCTGCCCGGAAATACAATCGTATTACGTAAGGGCAGTAAAGGAAGCGTATCTTGTAAAAGAGAGGTGTCTATTTCCATATTTCCTTCGATAAAATCACCGGCTATAAAAGAAATGACGCCCGGATCGTTCGCTTCGTCATCTAACGTATGTATTTTCATTTGAAACATGTTCTATTCTAAGTGTTTTAAAAGCAATAAATAGCGACGAGTGGTAAGTGTGATCTCGTGAAAGATCTCCTTCGTGTTGTAATCCAATTGAAAAATCACTATTTTTGCCTCATTGTTTTTTGGTAGTACTTACTCCAAAATTCGTGCCAAACAGGATTTATAGATGGCGAACCCTTATTTTGCTTTTAAACAGTTTACAGTGTTTCATGACCGGTGCGCGATGAAAGTCGGCACGGATGGTGTCTTGCTGGGTGCTTGGGCCGACGTGTCGGGTTCCCGGCGAATGCTCGATGTCGGAACCGGTTCGGGGCTAATAGCCTTAATGTTGGCGCAACGAAATCCGAATGTACAAGTACTCGCTATCGATATGGATAAAGATGCGGTGGAGCAGGCTCGTGAAAATGTTCGGAAATCACCTTTTGCTTCGAGAATTACAGTTGAAAATATATCCTATCAATTGTTTGCGAATGAAGATTGCGGCTATTTCGATCATATCGTGTCGAATCCTCCTTTTTTTGCATCTTCTTTATTATCACCGGATGGCCGTCGTTCTGCCGCCCGGCACGAGGTCTCACTCGATCTGGAACAATTGCTCGATATCAGTCGGAGAATACTTGCTCCTTTCGGCCGTATTTCGTTGATTCTTCCGTTTGATGCAATAACCAAACTCCAGCGCCTTTCTGAACGGTTCGGATATTTTCTTGTTCGTGAAACACGTGTGTTGCCTATGCCGGAATCTTCTCCTAAACGGATTTTGATAGAACTATCCATGGAACCGGTTCTTGATCCGGTGCGTTCTGAATTGGTCATTGAACAGCGTAGGCAGGCTTACACCGATGAATTCAGTGAGCTTGTCAAAGATTTTTATTTATATCTTTAAGCTAAACGCAACGTCTCTTTTTATGCAATATCAATACATTACTATCGAAAAAAGAAGACTTGCAAGGTCTTTGACAGCCGTGAAAGAATAAAAAAACAATCAATCTCTTTCGTGAGAGGATAAAATGTTGTAATTTTGGCGCTTAAAAATTTCGAGTCGTGAAAGAAATGATAACCATTAAAGATAAAGATTTCGAGTTGTTTATCCATCATGAACAGATCGAAGAATCGATCAGTCGTATTGCGGAACAAATGAATCGGGAACTGGAAGGCAAAAACCCTTTGTTTTTGACAGTGCTAAACGGTGCTTTTATGTTTGCTTCCGAACTGATGAAAAGAGTAACGGTATCCAGCGAAATTACGTTTGTGCGCCTGGCTTCTTACGATGGAATGTCTACCACCGAACAGGTAAAAGAGGTGTTGGGACTTAATGAGTCGATAAAAGGACGCACGGTAATTATTGTGGAGGATATTGTCGATACCGGCAACACGATGATTTCCCTTCTCAAGCAATTAAAGGTCGAAGAGCCTAAAGAAGTGAAAATTGCTACACTTCTTTTCAAACCGGCTGCATTAAAACATGCGGATCTCCATTTGGATTATGTCGCCCTCAGAATACCGAGCGATTTTATTGTCGGATACGGATTGGATTATGACGGTTACGGGAGAAATTTAAGGGACATTTATAAGCTGAAAGAGTAGCTCTTTTTAAGGCGGAGTTTTAAATCTTTTTGAGAGAAGAGATTTATTTCCTCCGGTTTTAACGGATTCTTTGGCGCTTTTTACTACTATTTAAAGTTCAGTTTGTTTTTCACTTTCCCATTTGATGTTTTTTAGTATAAATATCCATACTATATTGGTCGGAAGGATGTATATTTGAAACTTCTAATAGTTGTTTTATCCTTTATCTGTATAAAATACAATACAGAAAGAAGAGTCGGCAACTTTAGGAGATGCGAAATTGAAAGAACTCATTAAAATAAGGGAAAGGTTAAAATGAATAAGCGTCTGATGAGACCCTATTCGAAAAGAATCAACAGGGGTGGAAAAACCGGTATCGCTCTTTTAGGATTGCTCGTTTTAGCGGGGATTGTCCTTGTGGTTTATTATGTCAAGTCTTCTGCTCGCCACGATGAAGTGGAACTGTGGAAAGAAGATTTTTATACTGAAGAGGATATATACGAGCCTCCCCGGCTCTATCATACTACGCCTCAACCGGAAGCGATAACCGTAGAGGAACGTCCCGACGGACGATCTTCTTCTGTCGGCCTATCTTCCCCAAATCGCTATATGGATGAACCGCCAAGGAGGCCTTTATCTTCTGCTGCTTTGGACGAAGTTGACACCCACGTCTTTGAAGTGGTTGAAGTGTGGCCCGAATTTCCGGGGGGACAAGTTGCATTGATGCGTTATTTAAACCACCATATTCAATATCCTCCTATTGCGAGGGAAAACGCTATCGAAGGGAGGGTGATTTGTAAATTTATTATTGAAAAAGACGGCAGTATCTCTGATGTGCAGGTGGTTCGGGGGGTAGAACCTTCCTTAGATCGCGAAGCGGTGCGAGTGATTGAGTCAATGCCTCGCTGGATACCCGGGCAACACCATACGGAGATTGTGCGTGTTCGGTTTACGATGCCCGTTATTTTCCGTTTGTCCTAACCCCGATAAAGGCTGAAACGGTTTCGGTCTCAAAAAAAGTTTTCGTATATTTGGGCGGTCAAATTAATCGTTTTAAAAAAGGAAGAATGGCAAAAGACGTCAATTTAATGTCTCAGAAATGGATTGATTTGGTCTTTACAAATAAAAACAAAAGCTACGGCGCTTATCGGCTCAGGCAGTCTTCCGGTAGACGGCATTTGTTTGCTTTTATTACCGTTATGGGCGCGTTGTTTGTTTTTATACTGACAGTATCTATTGTGAATAATTATCAGACATATAAACATCAGGATATTAGCCTCGAAGTATCGGAATTATCCGATATACAGTTGTTACCCCCTGAATATCCCGAAGAGATGATCATTCCCGCTTATATTCCTCCTCCTCCGGAGGAAATTAAAAAAAATATTCGAATAGCTCCACCTGTCATTAATAAGGACCTCGACATTCAAGAAACATACCGGCTGCAAAATCGGCAGGACCATTTAGAGGGTGTCGTTAATGATGCCGAGTCGTCAGACATTGAGAGGATAGAAGAACGCGAAAACGACTTGGCTTCTGACGGCTTAAAGGACAAAGAAGAAGCCACGCTCTTTACCGTGGTAGAAGAACAACCCTTGTTTCCCGGAGGAAATAGTGCTATGGCAAAGTTTTTAAACGATAATCTTTATTATCCGGTTTCAGCGCAAGAAAAAAAAATCGAAGGGCGGGTTCTCACTAGTTTTATTGTCGAACAGGACGGACGTATTACCCATATTGAAGTGATTGGAAGTATCGACAGCTTGTTAGACAAGGAGGCTATCCGGGTTATTCGGGCAATGCCCCCCTGGAAGCCGGGTAAACGCCAAGGGCAACCGGTTCGGGTGAAAATCACCCTGCCTATTGTCTTTCGTTTATAATCGCGATTATAAGTAATTCTTTTGTACATTAAATACAACAAACATGATATTTCGAACGAGCGAACTTGAAAAGAAAATTAATCTGGAGATCGAGAATATATTATCAAACGATCAGCCGGCCAACTTATACGACCCTATTAAGTATATCCTTTCCCTAGGGGGAAAACGGGTTCGTCCTGTGATGACTTTACTGGGCAAAAATCTCTTCAGTGAAACGGTTGACGATGCTATCGACGCTGCTTTAGGAATAGAACTTTTTCATAATTTCAGCTTGCTGCACGATGATTTGATGGATCGCTCGGAAAAGCGGCGCGGACAGTGCACCGTGCATAGAAAATGGAACGATAATACGGCGATTTTGTCGGGTGACGCTATGTTGATAGAAGCCTATAAGTATATCGCCGAAGTCCCCGCCGACTTATTGCCGCAGATACTGCATCTGTTTTCGACCGTGGCGGGTGAAGTGTGCAAAGGACAGCAATATGATATGGATTTTGAACAAAGCATGTCGGTAACCGAAACCGATTATTTGGAGATGATTCGCTTAAAGACTGCTGTTTTAATGGCCGGTGCATTAAAAATAGGGGCTATCATTGCAAGGGCGCCGGCATTCGACTCGGAGTTGTTGCATACTTTCGGTATAAATATAGGAATGGCTTTTCAGTTGAAGGATGACTTGCTCGATGTCTACGGTGACACAAAAACTTTCGGAAAGAATATCGGCGGTGATATCTTATGCAACAAGAAGACGTATCTTCTTATCAAAGCTCTTAAGAATTCCAATGAGGTGCAGAAGAAAGAACTCGAAAAGTGGCTTTCTTCCACAGATTATGATCCCGAAGAAAAAATCGCAGCCGTAAAAACCATCTATGACGAACTGAAATTGAAAGCTATTTGCGAGACTTTTATCGAAAAATATTATTTAGCGGCTTTAGATTGCCTTTCGTCGATCCATGTAGCGAATGAACGTAAAAAAGAACTTATTTCACTGGCTGAAAACTTAATGTACAGAGAAAAATGAAATAGACAGTGACCTGAATAAAGAACCTATGCCCTATCGCAGATTGCCCAATACGGACGCCGCACGTATCAAAGCATTACAAACAGCTATATCGAAGGCTTCGAGTGAAGATTTTCCGGATATTCCCCTATCTATGAAAACTTTATCCGATGCCAAAAGCGTTTCGTTGAAGTTCGGGCGGTTGTGTGAGCGTTATCGTCAAACGTATGAAATGCAAGTGAAGGCAAACAAATCTTTTCAAAAAAGCATCCGTAATGCAAAGATGTATCTGTCTCACTTTGTTCAAGTCCTTTATATGTGTGTGATGCGTAATGAAATAAAAAGATCGAATCTCGAATTGTATGGACTGGAAAATGCCAACATGGTGGTTCCCGATTTAAACACTCACGAACAACTTCTGGATTGGGGCGAGAAAATCATTTATGGCGAAACGACCCGTGTCCGCAAAGGCGGAGTACCGATATTTAATCCGACGATTGCAAAAGTCAATGTGATGTATGCCGTCTTTAAGGAAGACTATCAAACGCAAAAAATTCATCAAAAAGCGACTTCCCGCATCTTGAAAGAAGTGTCCGAATACAGACAAACCGTGGATGAGGTTATTTTCAATATTTGGGAAGAAGTGGAAAAACATAATTTGGCGTTGTCGCTACCCGTTCGTTTGGAAAAGAACAGGGCGTACGGCGTCCTCTATTATTATCGAAAAGGAGAGACAATAGAATGAGGTTGATTGATACACATGCGCATTTATATTCCGAAGACTTTGCAAACGATTTGGGCGAGGCCGTGGAACGCGCTCAAGCGTCCGGCGTGAAGAAAGTATTGCTTCCCAATATCGATGTGTCTTCTGTGCGTGCCTTGCAAGAGACGGTCCGGTCCTTTCCGGCGTTTTTTATTCCTATGATGGGTTTGCATCCTACCAGTGTGAAGGAAGATTGGCAGGAACAGCTTTCCGTGATCCGGGAAGAGTTGAATCGTACTAAATATATTGGAGTGGGGGAGATTGGTATTGATTTGTATTGGGATGAAACTTTTCGGGAACAGCAGATACGCGTATTCGAAGAGCAATTGGTATGGAGTAAAGAGAAAGGTCTGCCCGTATCGATTCATTCTCGGAATGCTTTCAATGAAGTTGTTCAGTCGATAAAGAGGGTGGGCGAACGTTCCCTATGCGGCGTCTTTCATAGCTTCGGCGGTTCAAAAGAAGAATTGCAGACGGCATTATCGTTTAAAAACTTTTATATTGGGATTAATGGTGTTGTGACATTTAAAAATTCAGGATTAAGTGAAACCTTGAAGGGATGTCCCCTCGAAAGAATTGTATTGGAAACCGATTCGCCCTATTTGGCTCCTGTACCCTATAGGGGCAAAAGGAACGAATCGTCGTATTTAACTGAAATCGCAAGAAAACTGAGTGAGATTACCGGCCTTGATCCGGAAGAGGTGGCTGAAAGGACTACCCTGAATGCTTATACTATTTTTAATATAACCGATTGGCAATCATCCTTGGAATGATCTCGATAATTTATTGCTCGTTTTTCTTAAGAACCTTTTTCTTTTTTGCGGCCAAAGTAAGTTGAACAATTTACAGTATTAAAAAGAGGTAAATGAAATAATTTTTTGTACTTTTGCACCTGCTTGAATCTTCACTCATACAAGAAGGGTGAAAATGACGTGAAAAACACCATATATATAAGGTGGAAAGACTTTCTCAATCCAACGGATATTGGAGAGATGCTCGAGTGGTTGAAGAGGCACGCCTGGAAAGCGTGTAAACCCCTAAAGGGTTTCGCGGGTTCGAATCCCGCTTTCTCCGCTGAAAAGACGGCTGTAGCCAATAGTTACGGTCGTCTTTTTTATATGTTATTTGAAGATATATTAGCAGAGGTTTGTCCGAACTTTCCATGGCTACGGATGTTACAATAAATGCAGTTCTGCCCGGGCCGACGGCATCAGAGGTCTTCTGTCACCAATGGAACGTCATTGCGTGTAAATGGTGGGTGTTGGCTTTGCTCTGGTCTGAAATAGAAACAACTAAATTTGATTTTTAAAAATATGAGAAATGTATTATTAATCGGTATTGCCATTTTTGCCTTTACCGGGTGTAGCTCACCTAAAAATGAAAAAGCTTCGCAAGAGAGTAAGGTGTTGGAATATGTGGATTTTAATGGGGCCGCAGAAGAGATTGCATTGCCGACTCCTGACAAAGAAGGAGGAATGGCCCTCCTTGAAGCTGTAAATAAAAGGAAATCCACTAAAGAATTCAAAACGGAAAAATTGGATATTCAAACCATCTCGAATCTTTTGTGGGTTGCCAATGGATTCAACCGCGAAGATAAACGGACTGTCCCAACGGCACAAAACAAGCAGGAGCTCGAGTTGTATGTCGTTTTTAAAGATGCAGCCTATTTTTATGATGCAAAAGAGCATAGCCTGGTTTTGGTCGCTAAAAATGATATTAGACCGGATCTTATATTGTATAATCAGACTTATGTAAATGATGCTTTTTTAAATATCCTGATTGTCGCGGATTTAGAATTGGCGGCTTCACGCGACGCTGCCTTGATGGATGCGGGATTTATCGGTCAGAATATTTATTTATATAGTGTTTCAGCCGATTTAGGCGCAGTAGCAAGGGTTTCGTTTAATGCCGATGCTCTGAAAGAAGATCTTAAGCTTAAGGAGAATCAGGAAATTCTATTGAACCTGACCGTTGGAGTTCCGAATAATTAATTTTGAAAGTGTGATTTAATAACTAAAAATACAGTTCAAATGAAAACAAAAGAGTATACGAATGGAGAAATAACCATTTTATGGAAACCGGAAAAATGTGTTCATTCGGGGATTTGCGTGAAGACGTTACCCAAAGTTTATCATCCGCAAGAAAGGCCTTGGATAAAAATAGAAAATGCAACATCAGAGGAACTCATTCATCAAATCGCTCTATGTCCGTCAGGGGCGCTGAGCATAAAACGATAACACGATGGCAATAATCAAAAGAGAGGATAATGGCTCAAAAGGCAGATTTGTGGTTTATGAAAACGATAAATATGCGGGAGAGATGACTTACACCTGGGCGGGGGAATCATTGTTTATCATTGACCATACCGGTGTAGAACCCGAATTTGGAGGAAAAGGATACGGAAAACAGATGGTTCTGAAGGCCGTGGATCTCGCCAGAGAACAGAATGTAAAAATATTACCTCTGTGTCCATTTGCAAGAAAAGTTTTTGATACTGTTAAGGAAATAAACGATGTGAGACATCTATAATGATTTGCAGTTGAAAAAATAATATCTGCTTTTTCACTCCAAATGAACTATTGGAATAGCATATTACGCGTTCCTTAAAGCCCGAGTAATGGTTCGGGCTTTTTTAATTACATAAACGGTTGCTATTTATGTTTTTATACAAAATATACAGAAGAAATGCCGCAAGAGAATATCATCACATTCTTTTACCGCCAGCTCCTATCCGGTAATAAATATCGCGGCTTGTTTTATGATTGTCCATCAGGATAAATAACAACGAAAATAAGGCGCATAATAATATCGCAACCATCGAAGGTATGATAGAGTTGTTTTGAAGATAACTGACTACGGTCGAAAAAATAAATGTGAAGAATAATTGAATAAAGCCCATCAATGCCGATGCCGTACCGCTTTCTATTGTAAAAGGCTCTAATGCCAACGAGGTGGTTGTCGGCATAAGTAGTCCGGTTAATACCAGATTCATAAATAACAGAACTAATATCGGAAAAATAGATGATCCCCAAAATGAGAATACAACGAGAGCGATGGATATTGGTATTTGCAATATTACGGCTATCTTTATCAACTTATGCAATCCCATTTTTTTATCCAAAGGGGTTATTATCAATGTCCCGATGATCAGTCCGATGGCATTGATGGCAAATATAAGAGAAAACCAGTCGCTTGATAATCCGCCTTTTGTCATTATTATAAATGGTGCATTCGAAACGTATGTCATCAATGACGCATAGAGCATGGCTCCGATGAATGTGTAAATAACAAACTGCCAGTTCGCCATAATCTTCACATAGCCGACAAGCATATTTTTCAAATTAGGTTTAGGGCTGTTTTTTAAGTCTAAATCTTTCACACTGCGATTCTTAGGTAGGAATAATGCAGAAAGTAGCACCGTTATGATTCCAATGATGGCCATCGTATAAAATATGCCTTGCCAATGCCATACTTTCAATATTGCATTTCCAAGAGTCGGCGCAATTATCGGCGCGACTCCCGAGATAATCACCAATAGTGCAAAAACTTTAGTCCGGAGCTTTCCCTCAAACAGATCATTGACCACAGCGCGTCCTATTACCACGCCGGCACATCCGCTAAAGGCTTGGAAAAAACGTACAACCCATAGTTGCCCTACCGTTGTTACATGCGAGGCGATAAAGGAACAGAGAATAAAGATGCCCATTGCCAGCAATATAGGCCTCTTTCGTCCGTAATAGTCAGAAACGGGACCCCAAAGCAATTGTCCGATAGCGAATCCGGCTAAGAATGTCGATAAAGAAATCTGCACTTTCGACATTTCGACATTAAGCCCTTTTGCGATATCTTCGAAAGCAGGAAGGTAGATGTCAATGCTTAACGGTTCTAATGCTGCCAATAATGACAATACGAGAATAACAAGAAAATACTTTTTCATAAAAAGGTCTGAATTTACCAAGGCACAAAATTATGAATTAAGTAATTGCCGGTCTTATGTAAATTAGACTTTGTCTGGTACTTTTTGGACAATACCTACCAGTTATTCAGCTTTCGGTTTTCTTCTATCTTCTGCATGTTCTTTTTCGCCCAGTCGATCAAGTTGCGGATATGGGGCAGGAGGTCTTTCCCCAGCTCTGTCAATTCGTACTCCACACGAGGGGGAATTTCGGCAAACATCTTGCGGGAAATGATGCCATCCGATTCCAAGAGGCGCAAGGTGGAGGTGAGCATTTTCTGCGAAATATCCCCTAACGTTTTGCTTATTTCGTTAAAACGCAACGTTCCCTTTTCTCCTAAAATATCTATAATAAGGATAGACCATTTACCTCCGATACCGTCGAGTACGGATCTTACGGGGCAAACGATCTTCTCTGTTTCTTTCGTTTTCATTCTTTTTGTTTTTTATGATTCATCCAATCGTCAAATAAAGAGTTTCAAAAATTACATTTCCGCTATTTCAGGATAATTTCCTGAAAATACAGATGATGCATTACTTCTCTTACGATAAGTAAGCCTGCTGCAAACTCATTACTGTCAGGCAGTATGTCCATCGATGCCGGGCGTCCCGACACAATTGCCGCCACACGGGAAAATACGCTTTCCATTTCTTTTATCGGAAGTTTGTTACCCGTCACCCCTGCGTAACCGGCTATGTCGTGAACCAACGGATCGAAAGACATCAGCCGATACTTCCCTTTTTCAATCGTAGGATTTAACGCCATAATTTCATCTTCCACTTCAATGATCGCATATTCTATTTCATCTGCGGTAGGAGGTTTATGAATAAAATATTTATTCGAAGTCACGTTGCTTCCTATCGGCAACACCCACGATTGTGGAGCCTTATCCGTACCATTCGCATTTATTAAGAAGGTAAAGTCCTCTCCGATATGCAAAATGAGGATATTATGATCGGGATGTAGATCTTGTTTTGCTCTTGAAAACAAATCCGCAATGATTTTATTTCTATCCTCCATTATATTTTATCCTTTCCTCCTATCATAAAGGATGTCATACTAATTGAAGCTGCGATCACTTTATCGTTAAAAATACTTATTTCTTCGTCTTTATTGCGCATTCCCAGAACGTACAGCATAGGAATGTAATGTTCGGGAGTAGGAACAGCCAATCCGGCTTCTTTATGCAAAGAATGATAGCGGATGAGCGAGTTGGAATCCCCTTCCTTTAACTTCGTTTTCAGAATATCATTCAATTCGAAAGACCAGTCATAACCATACTCGGCATTGAAGTCGTCGCCGGCTACGCGAAGCATCCCCAGGTTATGTATCATATTTCCGCTGCCTATCACCAGCACTCCTTTGTTACGCAGAAAAGCCAATTCCTTGCCGAGTTCATAATGCCATTTAGCATCTTTATAGTGATCGAGGCTGATTTGTATGACCGGTATGTCGGCCTGCGGATAGGTATATTTTAGTACCGTCCATGTTCCATGATCCAATCCCCATTGATCATCCGCTTTAATGTGCGTATGGGTAATATGGTCAATTACGTCCTGCGCCAATAAAGGAGCGCCTGAAGCCGGGTAATCCTGCTGATACAATTCGCGGGGAAACCCATAAAAATCGTGTATCGTTTTAGGATGTTCGCTCATTGTTACCGATGTTCCTCTTGTTTCCCAATGCGCCGATATGCAGACGATGGCATTGGGTATCGGAAGCCGATCGCCTAAAGTAGACCACATTCTGGAAAACTCATTGTCTTCGATGGCGTTCATCGGCGATCCATGTCCTATAAACAGGGCCGGCATCAAAGGTGTATCCTTCAACGAAGACAGATTGGTGTGTAAATCTTTTAAATTCATCATTTCGCGGTGTATATTATGATTAAAAAAATAAGTTCTTCAACCATGAACTTGCGGTTTGGAAATCACCATCTCCAAGCCGCAAGTTCCTTTTAGTTAAATAATTTCTGTATTGTCAAAAAGCAATGGTCTTACTTTTTAGGACTGAATTCGGCATTGGCGACGATTTTTATTTCATCGCTTATCACAAATTCAGGGAAATCAGCTCCGAGTCCGAAATCGGATCTTTTTATACTTCCCAAGATTTGAAATCCGGCTGTTTCCGCCTTATTCATCGGGTTTACGACCGTACCGAAATACGTTACATCCAGTACGACCGGTTTGGTTACGCCATGGAATGTTAAGTCGCCGTATAACTTACCCCTTTTTTCATCTGTTTTTTTCATTTTCGAACTTTTGAATGTCAATACGGGATATTTTTCCGCATCAAAAAAGTCGGCAGAACGTAAGTGGTTGTCACGTGCTTCAACCCCCGTATTAATACTGGCGACCTTAGCGGTCACTTCGATTTGAGCATCTGAGTAATCGGCCTTAGCGGTCGTTACCGTTACCGAGAAATCGGCAAACCGACCATCTATTTCCGAAATGGTAAGGTGCTTTACTTTAAATCCGAGACGTGAGTGAGCCGGATCGCTTGTCCATGTGGTTGTTTGAGCTATTGTCGCTAACGAACTGATAACTAATAACGAAAGAATAATGTACTTTTTCATTTTGTTTTCTAATTAATTGTTTAAAACTGATTTCTAATTTATTTTAATTCTGATTAATCCTATATTTATTTATTGCTGATCGCCTGTTTTCCGGCTCCGGTGAAGTCTAACGCCATAGCCCCGAAAACGACCAGGCCGAAAAACTCTACCGCCCGGATGATTTCGCCCGGATTCTTGTTTTTTTAAACGGTTTCTTTCGATACAACATTAGTGTAATTTTTATACATAGTCTCTAATGGAGAGCAAAGATACAATAAACACTTATATCAAACAAGACCCTTATGGAAAGGAATAGTATTACCGACCGCGTAAGAGCATTGTCTTTGAGGAATTTAAAATAATCGACGAATTTTAAATTTAACCTTTATTATTATTCTCTTCATTTATACAGAAGATTTTTTCTATTGAGGGTGGGGGAGCAATCTCCTCCAATCTGCTCCATTTCTCTTCTATAGCGAGAAACAGTTCAACTCCGGTGAATGGATTCGTTTCACGGAAAGTGATGCAAGAGCGCCCCCTTGACAAGAAGAGGAAGTGAAAAATTTTTTTATCTCTGAAATTATGTTTGTACCTTTGCAACGAATCAACTAATCATTTACATCTGAGCATAAATAGTTTCGACTGATTTTCCTTTTTTTTCTAAATGTTCTCGGGTAAATAAGTGATTTCAACAATTCTATCGAATAATAAATAAAACTTTGATATTCCGAATAATTAACTAAATGACACAGAAATGGATAATGCTACTGTTTACACGGATGTCCTAATTGTCGGCGGAGGCCCTTCGGGACTGTCGTTCGCCATACGACTGGCCGATTCGTTAAAAGAAAAAGGTTTAAAACGAAGAATTTTATTGATTGACAAAGGGAATTCCATCGGAAGCCATATCATTTCGGGTGCGGTAATCCGTCCTGATGTGTTCGGTGAATTGTTGCCCGATGTTCCTATCGACCAAATTCCTTTTGATTCGAAAGTTTCCAGCGATACAATGTATATGCTGAGTGAAAAAGGGAATTTGAAGGTTCCTTTCCATCCTCCTTACATGGGCAATAAAGGCAATTACACGGCCTCATTGGGCGAAGTGTGCCGCTTCCTGGCCAAAAAGGCCGAAGAAAAAGGGGTGGAAATCTATCCCGGCTTTGCCATGAGCGACATCTTATATGATGAGCGCGGTAAAGTCATCGGCGCAAAAACGATTGATACGGGCGTCGATCATCATGGAAATAAATTGGAGAACTTTCAGGAGGGAACCCGCGTAGAGGCAAAACTAACGGTTTTTGCCGAAGGTACGCGCGGTAGTTTGGCCAAGAAGTTGATAGAGAAGTTCGATCTGCAAAAGGGAAAGAACCCGCAGATCTATTCGTTGGGATGTAAGGAAGTATGGAGTGTGCCCGAGGGGAATATCGCTCCGGGGGAAGTGTATCACACGATGGGTTTCCCGGCGGCGAATTTCGGCGTTTTCGGCGGAGGGTTCATTTACGGATTGAAAGATAATAAAGTGGCTTTGGGCCTGGTTGTCGGATTGGATTATGCCGACCCGACGTTCGATACGCATGATGCTTTCCAAATATGGAAAACGCATCCGTTTGTGGCGAAGTTCCTGAAAGGGGGACGGATGCTTGAGTACGGAGCGAAAACATTGCCCGAAGGAGGTTACTACTCGTTGCCGAAACTGTATGTGGATAATGCCCTTCTTATCGGTGACAGCGCCGGTTTTCTGGCGATGCCCGCTTTAAAGGGTATTCATCTGGGCATTCGTTCGGGAATGTTGGCGGCTCAGGCTGCCCTGACGGCTTTCCAACGGAATGATTTCTCCGAAAACACGTTGAAAACGTATGAACAATCGGTTAAACAAAGTTCTATTCATACCGAATTGCACCGTACGCGTAATTTCCGTCAAGGATTTATGAAGGGGATGATTCCCGGTGTGTTCCATTTCGGCACGCAGTTGGTTACGGGTGGAGCGGGATTCTTCGGACGACTGAAAACGCATCCCGACAGCGAAGCGACCAAGACATTGGCGCAAGCTAAAAAGCCCTTGTTCAAAGAAAAATATAAAGACTTGGAATTCGATAAAGTCCTTACTTTCGATAAGGCGACGAATGTGTATTATACAGGGGTGGCGCATGACGATCACCAAGTGCCGCATTTGCAGATAAACGATCCTGCTACGTATAATGCGGTTAACATTCAGGAGTATGGCGCACCGTGCCAATACTACTGTTCGGCGGAAGTCTATGAGGTACATACCGATAAGGAGGGCAACCAGGAGTTGAGGATTCATTTCGAAAACTGCCTGCATTGCAAGACCTGCGACATCAAGGAGCCTGCCGGCGGCATTACGTGGAATGTTCCCAATGGAGGAAACGGTCCGGATTATAAATATATGTAATTTTAAATGTAGAAACACATCGAATAAATGGCACTTACTATTATCAGTTTAATCAAACAGGTTCCGCTCCCCAGCGAAATGCGCATGGGAGACGACGGTTTAATGGACAGAACCAAAGCCAAGTCTATTATTAATGTCGATTGCCAGTTCGGCCTCGAAGCCGGGTTGCAATTGAAAAAGAAATATCCCGACGCGCGCATGATTGTGTGCTCTATGGGCCCTCAATCGTTCGAAACGGCTTTACGGACGGCCTTGTCAATGGGGTACGACGAAGCTTATCTGTTGTCCGACCGCAAGTTGGGCGGCAGCGATACGTTTGCTACCGGATTGGCCTTAGCTACGTTGCTCAAACATTTGGGCTTCGACAAAGACTCCAAAGAACCGTTTATTGTTTTTGCCGGACGTCAGACGAGTGACGGGGATACGGCGCACGTACCCTCGCAGGTTGCCGAAAACTTAGGTATTCCGCAAGCGACTTTCGTAGAACGAATAGAAGCGGATGATAACGGCAATGTGATGGCCAGGCGGATCATCGAAGGGGGATATCAGGAATTGCAATTGCCTATTCCCTGTCTCATTTCGTTGACTCCCACCGGTGTCGCTCCCCGCAAACCGTCGTTGAGCGGCGCTATTAAGGCGCGCAATACGGCCGTCACCGTATTAGGCGTGGATGATATTCATTTGAGTACCGAAAAAATAGGGATATCCGGTTCGCCTACTATCGTCGCAAACGTCCAAAATATTGTCAGTGACCGTCCGCCGGTAATGATGGCTGAAGGCCAAGGCGAAAAAGAATTGGTCGATAGCTTTATGGCTCAGTTCGGTACGGGTGGGAATGTTCTTGAAAAGAAAGACGAAAAAGAAAAAAAGACCGCCGAAACCCCCGACTTCCCTATTGTGGATAAGCGCGGTACGGCAAAAGGTATTCTTACGTGGGCGGAAGTGACGAACGGAAAAATTGCACGCCCTTCGCTCGAGTTGTTGAATCCTTCGCTCAAACTGGCCAAAGAGCTCGGTAACGATACGAAGATTACGACGGTGTTAATCGGCAAAAATGTGAAACCGTTGGCAAAGACCCTCTTCGAGCATGGCTCCGATGAGGTGATTCTGGTGGAAAACGATCGGTTGGAAGAATATTTAGTGATGCCGTTTTCCGATATTCTGGCGCAAGTCATTCGCAAACGGAATCCCGAAATAGCGCTCTTTGCAGCCACCACGGCGGGACGTGAACTGGCTCCGCGTATCGCGGTGAAAACAGGTAGCGGCGTAACGGCCGACTGTACGGGTTTGGAAATCGGCGAATATGTGAATCGCAAAACGAAAGAAATCATCCGGCCTATCTTGCATTCGCGCCGGCCGACGTACGGCGACAGTAAACTGGCGACCATTCTCGGCTTTGTGTATCCGCAAATGTCTACGGCGCGTCCCGGTACTTTTCCGGTGCCGGAAGAACAGCCTGGTCGCACGGGCGAGATTTCGGTTTTCGAACCCGAACTGAACGAAAAAGATTTTGCGGTGAAGATCCATAAAACGGTACGTGGCGAAGGCGGCTTGCAAAGCCTGCTCGATGCCGACGTGATTATCTCGGGAGGGCGTGGCGCTACCGGTGACGGATTGAAACTGGTGAAGGAACTGGCGGCGGCTCTTAAGGAAAAAGGCATCAGGGCCGAATGGGCCAGCAGCCGCGTGGTGGTAGACGAGGGCCTTGCCGAATATGCCCGCCAAATCGGACAAACGGGTAGAACCGTGCGCCCGAAGGTGTATGTAGCCATCGGCATTTTCGGCGCCATCCAGCATATCTATGGAATGAAAGAGTCGGGCAAGATTGTCGCGGTCGATCATAATCCGAAGGCTTCGATATTTCATCATGCAGACTTCGGTATTGTCGGCGAATACGAAGATATCGTTCCCGAACTGATTGAACGGGTGAAGAATGGTTTTACTTTCGGGGTGGAACCGGTCGGAAAAGATTGATGGAAGATTGATGGAGATTGATAAAGATTGAAGAGAGATAGCTCTCTTGCCGGCGCGGATCTCCGGATCCGTGTCCGGCATTCCTAAAAAAAACGAGTATGAAAATAATTGTGTTGGAACCGTTGGCGGTTACGGCTGCCGAGTTTGCGGTTGCGGTCGAGCCGTTAAAGGCGGCGGGGCATAAAGTCGTTTCTTATGATACGCGAAGCGATGATATCGAAGAACTTCAAAAACGGGCGCACGATGCCGATGTACTGGTCATCGCCAACATGCCTTTGCGCCGGGAAATCATCACTTCCTGTTCCCGTCTGAAGATGCTTTCGGTCGCCTTTACCGGTGTCGATCATGTGGATATTGCCGCGTGCCGCGAACGGGGAATTGCCGTTAGCAATTGCGCCGGATACAGCACGCAGGCCGTTGCCGAGTTGGCCATCGGGTTGATGATTGGCGTGATGCGGAACATGGTTCCGCTCGATAATGACGTGCGCCGGGGAGGAACCAAAGGCGATTTCAGCCAGCGCGAAGTCTCCGGAAAGACTCTGGGTATCGTCGGCACGGGAGCTATCGGACAGCGGGTGGCTGCGATAGCCGCCGCATTGGGCTGCCGTCTGCTCGCTTATAATCGTACGGAGAAAGAAGAGGTGAAAAAGGTAGGCGCATCATATGTCGATTTAGACACTTTATTGTCCGAAAGCGATATTGTTTCGTTGCATCTTCCGCTGAACGAAGCGACGCATGGCTTGATTTCGCGTGATAAGTTGGCGCTCATGAAACGTTCCTCCATTCTGATTAATACGTCGCGCGGCGGACTGGTCGATAATCAGGCGTTAGCCGATACATTGGCTTCCGGTGGAATTGCCGGCGCCGGTATCGATGTGTTCGATATGGAACCGCCCATCCCTTCGGGTTATGCTTTGCTCCACGCTCCCAATACCGTATTGACTCCCCATATCGGTTTCGCTTCGCAGGAAGCCATGAGGATACGTGCAAAACTGGTTTTTGAAAATATAATTAGGTGGATGGAAGGAAAGCCGCAAAACGTCATCGTTCCCTGAACGGGGCGCCGGCCCTTTTTCATTCTTTTACCGGATGTTTTGCCGGGGTGTTTCGACTCTTCCGTGCAAAAAACAGAGGGAATAAGACGAAAATGTTTCCCGACGGGGCTTTTTCCATGTCCATTAAGTCGAACGGGTTTCCCGAAGAGCCCTTTTCCACCTGCGAAAGTTCAAAATGTTTCCCGATGAAGCTTTTTCCACATGATTTTAACTGAAAGGGTTCCCCGATGCACCTTTTTCCATCTTCGGCGGGTTGCGGGATAAGTTCCCCGATACTTATCAATATTATTGATTGATGAAAAATAAACAATTAGTGCCTTTGAGAGGTTACAGCGAAGTAATTAATTTATGAAAAAATAAAAAACATGACAACAAAAGAAAAATTGCTACACACCGGGCTGCTTGTTTTGCGTATCGGTATTGGGATATCATTTTTTTTCCATGGCCTGCCTAAAGTGATGGGCGGTGTGGAAGGGTGGACACAAGTAGGTTCCACTATGGCTTTGTTCGGGCTCGACTTTGCGCCTGCTTTTTGGGGATTTATGGCCGCAATGGCCGAGACGGTAGGCGGAATTTTATTTGCATTGGGCTTCTTGTTTCGCCCCGCTTCGTTAATGATGGCTTTTACGATGATTGTGGCTCTGATCATGCACTTGAGTAACGGAGATGCCTTCTTGCAATACTCGCATGCTCTTGAATCGTTGATACTTTTTGCCGCCATGACGATCGCCGGGCCGGGACGATATTCCGTGGATGCCAAATTTTTGCCCAAAATCAGTTGAAAAATAATTACAAAATAAGAATTACAAATGACAAATTACGAATTACAAATGACTAATTACGAATTACGAATTACTAATGACAAATTATGAATCGTTCAGGCATAAAAAAAGGGTAAGCTTACTATATCGCGCCGCTACAACCAAATACCCTTGCTTCGGTCAAGACCTGGGGGATTCAATGGGAGCTGGCCGTATAGGACTTACCCGGGCACAAAGATACGGTCTTTTTCTTTACTTGCAAAATTCAGGGACAGTTTTTTCCAAATACACCCCCTTTTGCGTATCTTTGCAGTGTCTGTTTGTCTTAGCGCAGACATGAAATTTGTCACTAGTCATTTGTAATTCATAATTAGTCATTCGTAATTTGTCATTAGTATTTTGTAATTTGTAATTAGTAATTAGTAATTTATTATTAGTGTTTAGTATTTAATAATTTAACTATGAATATTGTAGATCGTTTTATCAAATATGCGCGAATAGATACGCAATCCGATGAAAACAGCACGCAGACTCCCAGTACCCCCAAGCAGTTTAATCTGGCAAAGGAAGTGGAGAAGGAAATGAATGAAATAGGCCTCTCCGACGTCAGTCTCGATAATAACTGTTATTTAATGGGCACATTGCCCTCCAACACTATCAAAAATATACCGGTAATAGGGTTTGTCGCCCATTTCGATACGAGTCCCGATATGAGCGGAGAGAATGTAAATCCCCGGATTGTCAAGAATTACGATGGAAAGGATCTCGTTTTGAACGAAGCTCTGAATATTGTTTCTTCTACGGCCGATTTTCCCGAATTGCTCGATCACGTCGGGGAAGATCTTATCGTAACCGATGGCACCACGTTGCTCGGGGCCGACGACAAGGCCGGCGTGGCGGAGATTATCACCGCGATGCAATATCTGATGGAGCATCCTGAAATCGAACATGGTAAAATCCGTATTGCTTTTACTCCCGATGAAGAAATCGGCCGCGGCCCCGATAAATTCGATGTGGCTAAATTCGGCGCCGAATGGGCGTATACCATGGACGGAGGTGAAGTGGGGGAGTTGGAGTATGAGAACTTCAATGCTGCTTCCGCCAAAATATCCATTCAGGGGCGGAATGTACATCCCGGATATGCCAAAAACAAAATGATTAATGCGTTGCATGTGGCGCAGGAGTTGGTAGACTTATTGCCCGCCGATGAACGTCCCGAAAATACCGAAGGGTATGAAGGTTTTTATCACCTTATCGGATTGAACGGAACGGTAGACGAGGCAAGCCTCTCGTTTATTATCCGCGATCATGACCGGCAGAAGTTCGAGTTGCGTAAAAAGGGTATCACCGATGTGGTCGCGACTCTTAATGTACGCTACAACAACCGTCTTAAACTCGATCTGCGCGATCAGTATTACAACATGCGCGAAAAGGTGGAGCCGGTGAAGCATGTCATCGATTATGCCGCCCGGGCCATGAAGGAATTAGGCATTCAGCCACACATCAAGCCCATCCGCGGGGGAACCGACGGCGCCCGGTTATCGTTTATGGGATTGCCTTGCCCCAATATCTTCGCCGGAGGGCTTAACTTCCACGGACGGCATGAGTTGTTGCCCATTCCTTCGTTGGAAAAAGCATCGCAAGTCATCGTAAAGATTGCCCAGCTTGTGGCACAAGATCACGAATAAATTCTATCCATAATGAAAAAAACTCCTTTTACCGATGTGCATATCTCTTTGGGAGCCAAGATGCACGAATTTGCCGGATATAATATGCCCATCGAATATACCGGCATTATCGACGAACACTTGACGGTGGTCAACAGTGTGGGCGTGTTTGATGTCTCGCACATGGGCGAGTTTTGGGTGAAAGGCCCTAACGCGCTTTCGTTTCTTCAGAGAGTAACCAGTAACGACGCGTCCACCCTCACTTTAGGAAAAGCGCAGTACACTTGTTTTGTCAACGAAAAGGGCGGCATTGTCGACGATTTGATCGTTTATTACTATGAGCCCGACAAGTATATGCTCGTGGTGAATGCTGCTAATATCGACAAGGATTGGGCTTGGTGCCGGCAGCATAATTCGGTGGGGGCTGAGCTGGAAAATGCGTCCGGGCATACCGCACAACTTGCCGTACAAGGGCCTAAAGCCAAAGACTCGTTGCAGAAACTCACCGATGTCGATTTGTCTTCCATTCCGTATTATTCTTTTGTTACCGGTCAGTTTGCGGGAGTAGAGAATGTGATTATCTCCAACACCGGATATACCGGCGCGGGCGGTTTCGAGTTGTATTTCTATCCCGAACACGGTAAGAAGATATGGGACGCGGTATTCGAGGCCGGCGCCGAATTCGGTATCAAGCCTGTCGGATTGGGAGCGCGCGACACGTTGCGCCTTGAGAGGGGATACTGCCTTTACGGGAATGATCTCGATGATACCACCTCTCCTTTACAAGCGGGGCTTGGATGGATTACCAAATTTGCCGACCATAAACCGTTTATCGGCAGGGAAGTGCTCGAAAAAGAAAAAGCGGCCGGCGTGTCGTGCAAGCTTTGCGCTTTTCGATTGATCGATAAAGGCATTCCCCGTCACGGTTATCCGATCGTTAACGCCGGCGATGAGGAGATCGGTCATGTAACCTCGGGCACGATGTCGCCCGTGCTCAAGTCGGGAATCGGAATGGGATATGTCAAACCCGACTATGCCAAAGCCGGTTCCGAAATCTTCGTGAAGATACGCAACCGGAACCTGAAGGCGGAAGTTGTGAAGCCTCCTTTCCGGAAATAACAGAGCGGATTTTCTGCCGATTCCTTTCTTCGAATCGGCTCAAACAGGAGATATTCCATAAAAAACCATCGGAGTCAATCGACCTCCGATGGTTTTTTAGTGCCTGCTAAGCCGGCTGTTAAAAGCGGTAGCGAATGCCCGCATACCCCGTTCTTCCCTGCTGCGCCGTATAGTTGTATTCGGTATCGAACTGAAGTCCGCCATATACGCCGGCCCGGTCATTGAACGGGTCATCGACATTCACCAGCAAATTCTTCGGAATATAATTAAAGATATTCTTCACTTCCCCATATATTTCCACATTTCCAACCCGGTAGGTCAGTTGCAGGTTCATCTTCATGAACCGGGGGGAACGTTCCGGCCGCGGATCGGTCATGGAGCCGGTTACCTTACCTTCGGCATCGAATGTTTCCATTGTCCCTTGCGTGGGGAGAAGCATCGGGCCCTTCCATTCGCCCGTCAAATCGACCGTAAACCGAGGGGTAAAGTCGTAAGCCGCACTATACACGCCCATCCATCTCGGCGAAAACTCAAAATCGCTTGCTTCTATCTTATCGCCCACTTTGTTGCCTTCGTCGTCCCTTTCGTATTCAAAAAGTTCCGCCTGGTTATACGAAACACCGGCCGTGAGCCGTAAGGGGAAGTTGAAGTTCAAGGCAATATCGACAGAAGCCCCGATATAGCGGGCATACTCGTCGCCATCCACATTGTAATATACCAGCGTGCGGTTGCGATCATCTCTTTTCGGATAAATTTTATTGAAAAAATGAGTGTAATACGCCCCCAGGCTATACGTCAGGCCGATGTCTTCGGTTGCGACACGTCCTTCATAATCGAGCGTTCCGCTTATCGATTTTTCGGGATTGAGGTTTTCACCGAATGTCGCTTCATATTGACCGCTCAAGGCGCGGTGATCCTCACTGAAGATGTTAACGACACGGTATCCGGTGCCCAGACTTGCCCGGAAAGCATTTTGGCTGTCGGGCGCATATTTAAACGCGACCCTTGGTGAATGTACCGCATTCTGATGGTTTCCGTTAGCCGATTCCGTTTGATCATAATCGAAACGATAACCCAACAGTAAGCTGGTTTTAGCGCTCATTTTCCATAAATCCTGAATGAAAACGCCGGGTAAAAACGTCTCGAAAGGTTTCGTTCCGTTATTCGAAGCGATGGTATTGTCCTTAAACCATACATAGCGGTAAGAAGCGCCGGCCAATAGGGTATGGGCTCCGAATTGGCGATCCCAAAAAGCCTGTCCGAAAGCTGTTTTCTGATGAGCCATGAAGAGTTCCGTTCCGTAAGCCGAATTCTGATCGTGCTGATTATAGGATGCCTGCAAGGTGACATTCTCTTTTATGGGGAGTTGCCATCTCCCTACGATTTCCAATCGGCTGGTATAGATGGATTCCTGATACTTCATATCCTCCGCAAAAGCCGCATCGGAATGGACGGCCGAAACCTCCTTTTTCCATTCGCTTCGGTCGCTTTCGTTTAAAAACCTTGGAACACGGAAGCCCTTTGCATACTTTTCATTATAAATTGAATACCCGTTCGGCAATACATAATCGCCGTTATACCCCCCGGAGTTACGGTCGTTGTCATACTCGTTATATTCTACGAAACCTCTATGAGCGGGGTCCCATCCGAGCTCTCCGCCATGACGGTCTTCGTTATAGTAACGCACGGAAATGCTGGCGGTCTTGTTATATTTTTGTTTAAAGTTCCATTTATTAAAGAACGACAGTCGTTGTTGCAACGTTTTATCCATAAAACCATCTTTGTCGAGGTCTTTAGGCGTGTTGTAGTAATAACCGTCTACATTGAAAATAGTCGATATGTTGTCGTTCATGTTGGCGCTGAATCCCGTGTTACCGGTAAGTTCCCCCCATGTCGAGGCATTGTAATCCAGAAAGAAGCGGGAAGCATTTTGTGCATCCTTGGTAATAATATTGATGACCCCGCCAATAGCTTCGGAGCCATAAAGCGAAGAGGCCGCTCCTTTTACAATTTCCACTCGGTTGATGATGCTGTTCGGAATGCCGCTCATGCCGTAAACGGACGAAAGAGAACTGACGATAGGCATTCCGTCGATCAATATCATGGTATAAGGACCTTGCATGCCGTTAATTCCAATGTCGGACGTATTGCACATGTTGCAATTTATCTGCGGATTGATTCCGTTGACCTGATAAAGTGCGTCTAACACATTCGAGGTGACATTCCTTTGAAATATTTTGGATGAAATAATGGTGACGGGCACCGGACTTTCCGACTTGCGCACTTCTTTAAGCGTTCCGGTAATGACCACTTCCTCCAGGTTCTCGGAACTGCTCTCGAGGGTAAAGTTTTTTATGACCTTCGCGCTGCCGATGGTGAGTTTCGTTTTTTGCGTATTATAGCCCAGATACATTACTTCCACCTCCCAGGTGCCGAAAGGAATATTCGGTACGACATATTCTCCTTTTTTATCGGTAGAAACCCCGATACCCAGTTTGGGAATTTGTACGGAAGTCCATTCCATAGGCTCCCCTTCCGTGTTGAGTACCCGCCCTGTTAAGCTGCCGGTTTGTGCGTAAGCACCTATGCCGGCAAATATGAGACAGAGCGTCAATAACAGTTTATTTCTTAACATAGTTCTATATATTTAATTGGATTTAGAGCCGCAAAGGTAATAAGTTAGACTAAACTAACAAAATTATTCTAACTTTTTTATTCGTGGAATCTAATTTTTCCGTATTTTTGCTCCATGATATCCCAGACAGAAGAAAATTATCTGAAAGTTCTTTACGCATTAGCCATCACTCATGGTGAAGCCTCTGTGAACGACATCGGCAAGGAATTGCAAATAAAGATGCCGACAGTGAACAGTATGATAAAGCGGTTGGCGAAAAAGAATCTGGTCGTCTACGAGAGTTATAAGCCGATTAAGCTCACCGAAGAAGGGAAAAAAGCCGCGGCGTTGATTATCCGGAAGCATCGGTTAACGGAGATGTTTCTGGTGGAAAAGATGGGTTTTGCTTGGGATGAAGTTCATCATATCGCCGAGCAGATCGAACATATCCAATCGCCTAAGTTTTTTGCCAAGATGGATGAAATACTCGGTTATCCCAAGGTCGATCCGCATGGTTCGCCTATTCCCGATGTCTACGGGGTGATGAAAATAGAGTCGTATGTCACGCTGAAAGAATGCAAGCCCGGCGAAGAAGTCACACTTATGGCCGTTCATCCATCTTCCAAAGAACTATTGAAATTCCTCAGTCAGAAAGAACTGGAACTGGGTACCCGCATCATGGTAGAAACCGTAGAGCCGTTTGACGACAGCATGACGGTGAGTTATGCCGGCCGTCCATCGGAAGTGCTGAGCAGTAAAGTCACGTCGCGCCTACTGGTAAGTACCGAAGAATTGTAAATAAATGACCTTCCGCCTTGAATTTTTTTTTCGTTATTATTGTTAGTTCAATCTAATTTCGTAATTTTGCCGTTCTAAACAGTGCGGAAGAAAAAATAGAAAGAAACGGATATGCATTTAGGATTATTACAAAAGGGACAAACAGCAGTTGTAACAGGCTTATCGCCCGCTTGCAGAAAAGAAGTACGGCAACGGTTGCTTGACTTGGGGTTTGTGAAAGGCGCGGAAATCAGGGTGCAAAACATCAGTCCGTTAAACGACCCGGTGTCGTATAATATATACAATACATTGATTTCCCTACGCAGGAACGATGCCGCAAATGTGTTGATTGAAATAAAGGAACAGAACGTATGAAGATGAATACGATGTGCGATGTGTGCGAATTGAACGCTTCCGCCAAATTGAAAAAACTGGGGGATGCCGCCGATAGGTCCGATTACACGATCGCTTTGGCCGGAAATCCGAACACGGGCAAGAGTACGGTCTTTAATGCACTCACCGGCTTAAAACAACATACCGGCAATTGGCCGGGCAAAACGGTCGTCCGGGCCGAAGGAAGTTTTTCGTACGATGGACGTAAGTTTAAAATCGTCGATCTGCCGGGCACGTATTCGCTTTTATCTACGTCGGAAGACGAGGAGGTGGCGCGCGACTTCGTGTTGTTCGGGAAACCCGACGTGACGGTGGTGGTGGTCGATGCCAGCCGCCTGCAACGCAACCTGAGCCTGGTCTTGCAAATTCTTGAGATCACGCCGAGGGTGGTGCTTTGCCTTAATTTGATGGATGAGGCCCGACGGCATCATATCACGATAGATGTGCGCACGTTGTCGCGCGATTTGGGCATTCCGGTGGTCGCCGCCAGCGCGCGTTCCAAAGAAGGTATTCCCGAATTGTTGAAGACCGTCCATCAAATGGCGACGGGAAGCGTGTGGCCTTCAAAGAAAACCGTTCTTCATACGCCGGACAAAACCGGTCGCGCGATTGATGAGGTGGCGCACGCGTTATCCGAACTCGATCCCGCTTTGCCCAATACGCGTTGGCTTGCGATGCGGTTGATGGAGGAGGATTCGAGCATTATAACCGCTTTGCAAAAAGAAGAACTGTCCCCGAAAATAGACGAAGAAAAGCTCAAACCGGTGCTGGAGTTGGCTTCGACTTACCGCGAAGAGTTAGGCGACACCTACCGGAACGATTTGGTGGAGGCCATTTATGCCCGTTCGGCGCAGATTGTAAAAGGCTCTGTGGCGTCGGATACCTCACAGCGCTCTTTTCGTGTAGACCGCGCTATCGATAACATCGTCACGCATAAAATATGGGGATTCCCCATCATGTTTTTATTGTTGGGAATCGTCCTTTGGATAACGATCGTAGGAGCCAACTACCCCTCTCAATGGCTGTCGGGGTTATTGTTGGGCAATATATATCCTTTTCTGAAAAGCGGCGCCCAAAGCTTAAACTTTCCATGGTGGTTAAGCGGATTTTTGATCGATGGCGTGTATATGTCCACCGCATGGGTGGTGTCGGTGATGCTGCCGCCTATGGCGATCTTCTTCCCGCTGTTTACGTTGCTGGAAGATTTCGGATATCTGCCCCGTGTGGCGTTTAACCTCGACCGGATTTTCAAGACGGCGGGAGCGCACGGAAAACAAGCGCTGACAATGACGATGGGATTCGGATGCAATGCCGCCGGAGTTGTCGCTACACGGATCATCAACAGTCCTCGCGAAAAGCTGATAGCCATCCTGACCAACAACTTCTCGCTTTGTAACGGACGATGGCCGACGCAGATTTTGCTGGCGACTATTTTTCTGGGCGCATTGGCTTCTCACGGCGGAGCACAGGTCATTCCCGTGCTGGCGGTGGTTTGCGTGGCGGTGTTGGGGATACTTTTCACATTTTTCACTTCGTGGCTTTTGTCGAACACCCTTTTAAAGGGAGCTTCCTCTTTCTTCACGTTGGAACTTCCTCCTTACCGGCCCCCGAAATTATGGCAAACGTTATACACTTCTTTTATCGACCGGACATTAATCATTCTGGGACGCGCCGTAGTGTTCGCAGCGCCTGCCGGAGCGATTATTTGGCTTATTTCCAATATCAACGTCTCGGGTCAGAGTGTGGCGTTATGGTTGATACAAGGTTTGGACCCGGTGGGACTGTTTATCGGCTTAAACGGAGTGATTCTCTTGGCGTATATCGTGGCCATACCGGCGAACGAGATTGTTATCCCCACTATTCTTATGCTTACGGCATTGGTGGTGGGCTCAACAGGGGTGGGTAACGAGGCCGGGGTATTGTTCGAAGCGAGCGATTCGCAAGTGGCTGTTTTATTGCAAGCGGGCGGATGGACGACATTGACGGCTGTGAACGTCATGCTGTTCAGTTTACTCCATAATCCGTGCAGTACCACTATTTACACGATTTACAAAGAGACCGGAAGCCGCAAGTGGACGACCGTCGCTACCTTGCTGCCTGTATTGTACGGGGTCATTGTTTGCTTTTTGTGTACTCGTATTTGGAATTATTTTTCGTAATCATCAATCATCAATCGACAATCATGAATTAATCATCGATTTTTTCGTTAATTTTGCACCGCGAATAATACACACACATTCATAAACGAACGTATGTCTAAAAAAACCGTCATTGCGACGAATCTGTTTTTCTTATTAGGAATCCTTATTTTAGGATGGATGGTGTATCGCTTGGGACTACAAACCATTCTTGCCAACATCGCTCAAACGGGGTGGTGGTTTGCGGGCATCATCGGGATATGGGCGGTCGTGTATGCCATCAATGCCGTTTCGTTCCACATTATTATCCGCGACGGGAGCCCGGAGACTTGCAAGATATCTTTTCTGAAGACTTACAAACTCATCATCAGCGGTTTTGCGGTGAATTATGTAACGCCTTTAGGCTTGCTCGGCGGAGTTCCTTATAAGATCCTTCAACTCGAACCCGACTTGAAAATACAGAAAGCGACCTCGTCGGTACTGCTTCATACCCTCATGCAATTCGTGTCGCATTTTATCTTTTGGATGATATCCATTCCGCTGTTGGTCTTGATTGTTCCGGTGTTGACATTGCCGGTAAAGATTCTCTTGTGGATTGCCGCGATTGCGTCGCTGTCGTTGTTGTATTGGTCATTTACCGTTTATACGCGGGGGCTGGTTAGCCGAGCTTTATCGTTAGGCCTGAAGATACCCTTTGTCGGTAAAAAAGTAAGGGCTTATAAAGCAGCGAACAAGGAGAAAATCGAACAAATGGATTTCCTGATAGCCGACTTATATAAGAACCGGAAAAAAGATTTTATCGCCTCCCTGTCTCTCGAACTCTTATCGCGGTTTGTGCTTTGTATCGAGGTGGTGCTGATGATGCATCCGATCGGTTATCCGATCACCTTCTCTCAGAGCGTGCTCACCGAATCGGTGTCGTCAATGATTGCCAACCTGTTCTTTTTTATGCCTTTGCAGTTGGGCGCGAGGGAAGGAGGCTTTGCGTTGGCTTTCGGAATACTTTCCATTCCCGTGGCTTACGGCGTGTATGTGAGTATTTGCATGCGTATCCGTGAATTCTTCTGGACGATTGTCGGACTGGGATTGATTAAAGTCAAACTTCCCGGCAAGAAGACCCGTTCCGATTAAAAGAATAAACAAAACATATCACATTCGGAAATTTTAAAACAGCTTCTTAAACCACAAGGAATATTTTCTGTTGGTTTACCCATTCAACAGACTTTATAGGTATTCCGTCGCGAAGGTTTGCCCGTTCAACAAGTTTTATAGGCATCTTGTCATGAAAGTTTGTCCATTCAACAAGTTTTATAGGCATTCCGTCGTGCGGGTTTACCTGTTCAACAAGTTTTACAGGCATTCCGTCGTGCAAGTTTATCCATAAAACAAACTTTGCGGTCATTTCAGCGCAAACAGCTGCCTGTCCAACAAATTTTACGGGCAACCTGCTACAAATGTTTAACCATCCAACAACCGTTAACCCCAACCCGCCACAAACATTTGCCCAGTGTAGAAGTGAGGAATCAATATCAACCGGATGTTTTTTATACCATAATGATGGTATTTTTTAGTATAAACTGTCAGATCATTTATTTTTAAAACTATTTCATATATCTTTGCACAAAGAAGATCGAAAATGGGTCACAAAGAAAAATTGATCATAAAAGAAGTCAACAAGAAGAATAAAAGTGAGTGGAGCCGCTTTTATTCTTCTTATTATGCCGCTTTGTGTGTGTATGTATCAAAATTCATTGAAGATACCGATGCCGTAGAAGATCTTGTTCAGGATATCTTCATCAAAATATGGGAAAGCGATCACCTGTTTGAGAGTCATGAAGAATTAACCAACTATTTATACCGGGCGTGCTATAATAACGCCTTATTGTATATTCGGGATCATCAAATCAGGAGTTCGATTCTCAGCGTATTGGCAAAAGAAGAGGATTTGTCTGTTTCGCAAGACGATGAACTGTATATATTAACCGTAAAAGAAGAAATAATCCGGCAATTATATTACTATATAGAGAAACTTCCTACCGAGCAACGGCGCATTATTTTATTGAGGGTCGAAGGCCGTTCATGGAATGAAATAGCCGAATACCTGGGCGTCAGCATTAATACCGTTAAAACACAAAAGGCCCGGAGTTACAAATTCTTGCGTGAAAATTTACAAAATTCGCCTTATATCGTCCTTCTCTTTTTATTTTTCCCTTAATTAAGAATCTTCTTACTGTTTTTACTTCCGGAATCTCTTTTTTCCTTTTCGGAAAATAGTAAGTTTATAGCTATTTTCCGGTTAAAATGATATGCCTATAAGTTTATTTGTTTCCTTAATGGATGGAAAAGAATAAAAAATACATCTTTTTGTCACCCCTTTTTCGTGTCTATGTATAGTAAGTATATGTAGTAATAAAAGCTATCAATATAAAAAGAATGAAAAAAGAGAAAGATATATACCGGGATGCGGCTTTAATAAGAAAAATTATTTGCGGAGAAGCGAATGATTTGGAAAAAAATGAATTTGAGAAGCGCATCAAGGAAGATCCGGATCTCGAAGAAGTCTATAAACAAATACAAGATAAATCGTATTTGCAATCCCATTTCGAGAATTATCGGAAATATTCCTGGGAGAAGGCCTATGTTCGCTTTTTGCAACAAATTCAAGATAAAAGCAAGCCTTCCCGTGTTTTACCCATCCGTCGCAGGTGGACCGTAGCTTCAGTTGCGGTGGTCGCTGTCGTACTCATTTCTTTCTCGACGTTGCATTATTATCAATCGAAAACTCAAACGGAGTTGCATACGAATGTGATCAATCCGGGAACCAAAAAAGCTAAATTGTCTTTGGGCGATGGAGGTATCATCGATGTGGACAAACAAAAAGTCGACATGATCGTCGATGGTGTCAGGGTCAGGTATAGAGAAGGGGTGCTATCTTATGAGCCGACAAACGATACCCGTTTGCAAACCAAAGAATCCGCGAAAGCGGCTTCACAAGCGAACGAACTTTTCATTCCCCGCGGAGGCGAAAATACCTTAATCCTTTCCGATGGAACCAAGGTTCGCTTAAACGCCAGTTCAAAGCTGACGTATCCTATTCGGTTTACGGGCGACCGGCGGGTTGTTACCTTGGAAGGCGAAGCCTATTTTGATGTAAGTAAAGATGAAAAACATCCGTTTGTTGTTCAAACTCGCTTCGGAGAGATCGTTGCCCTGGGCACTTCATTCAACGTGAGTGCTTATAATGACGCTGAGACGTGCTACACAACGTTGATTGAAGGGAAAGTACAACTTTCTACGCTGGATAAACAAACTCTCATACTGTTGCCGGGAGAGCAAGCTATTATTTCGAATGGAGAAATACAGAAGAAGCTGGTTCAGATTAAAGAAAGCATCGGTTGGGTAACCGGAGTGTACACCTTCGATAACCAATCGTTGGGAGATATAATGACCACATTCGAAAAGTGGTATGATATCGATGTCCATTATGAAGTTCCGGCTTTACAGCAAATTACATACAGTGGTAATATAAAACGCTATAATACGATCAATGTATTTCTTGAGGCGTTAGAACTGACCGGTGATTTGGGATATAAAATAGAAGGTAAAAATATTTGGATATATAATAAGAAATAAATCCAAGGGATAATAATTAAGTATAAGCAGATCATTTTTATGAAAAGAGAACGATTGTTTTTAGTGGTTATCGTCACACTCTTTTGCACGGTCAGTTCATGGGCGATTCCCCCTGATGACCGGACGGTGACATTGAAGTTGAATAATGTTTCTGTAGAAACATTTTTGAACGCGTTGAAAGCCCAAACCGGAGTGGATATGCTCTATAATTCTCAGATTTTCGATGGAATCTCGAGAGTATCCGTATCTGTCAATAATGAAAAATGGGAGACGGTTCTGAAGAATGTGCTCACTTCACGGGGGTTGAAATATACCATTACCAACGGAATAGTTGTTATTCGTCCGCAACAGGCAGACAAGCAAATTACGGTTCGGATAATCGACGAAGAGGGAAAACCTTTGCCGGGAGCAACTATTTTAATAGAACGGCAAGGAGGTCAAAACCAATATGCGATGGCAAACGATAATGGATTAGCGACTTTTATTTCTACTGAAAAAGACAAATCCATTACGGCCTCATTCATCGGATATGAAAAATTAGCGATGAAAGTGTCACCTAAAAAAAACGATTATTTATTTCGGTTGCAATCCGACAATGTATTAAAAGAGGTTGTTGTAACCGGTATCTTTAATAAACCGAAAGTCAGTTTTACCGGCGCCGCAACGATTATAAGCCAAAAAGAATTGAATATGGCGGGGAATCGGTCGCTATTGAAATCCTTATCCAATATTGATCCGTCTTTCGACATACAGGAGAATAATCAATATGGCTCTGACCCGAATAAGAAACTAAGTATTGAGATCAGGGGTAAGTCGAGCTTGTCACCGAATGTTCAAAATATCAATAATTTGCAAGATGATGTTCGGAATGAATATAATTTGCCGCTATTTATTTTAGACGGATTTGAGGTTACTTCCGAACGTGTGATGGATATGAATCAAGCAGATGTAGAATCGGTCGTTATTCTGAAAGATGCGAGTGCTACCGCTATTTATGGTTCGAGAGGAGCTAACGGAGTGGTCGTAATTACGTCCATTAAACCCAAAATGGGTAAAGTAAGGGTCAGTTATAATGTCGGGCTTAACCTCGAGATACCTGATTTGTCGAGCTATAACCTGATGAATTCATTCGAGAAGTTGGAAACGGAAAAAGCGGCAGGTTTGTATACCAGCGACAATTTATCGCAACAAATGCAACTGGATGCGATCTATAATCAAAACTTTAAAGCGGCGCAAGAGGGCGTAAATACGGATTGGATACGCAAACCTCTGCGCTACGGATTGGGCCAATATCACCGGCTGACGCTCGGGGGAGGCACCAGTGATTTCCGGTATAATTTGAATTTTTCATACAATCAGATTAAAGGAGCGATGAAAGGTTCCCAACGCGACAATATGAATGGAGGAATACAGATTTCTTATTTATTAAAAAAGATTCGTTTTACCAACGATTTAACAGTCGGCCTCAACGATGCAAGTGAAAGCATGTACGGAGACTTTTCTGAGTATATTAGGTTGAACCCTTATTGGAAACCGTATGATGAAAATGGCAAAGCGATTTACTCTTATTCTTTTCCCCGTTTTAATCATCCTATTTATAATCCCTTGTATGACGCAGAGCAAACAAGTTTTACGAACACTGAATATTTGAATGTTCGCAATACAACGAATATGAGTATCGATTTATACTCGGGGCTTCGTGCGGATGTCAGTCTGGGCCTTACCCAACAACGCAGTACCTATAATGTGTTTCATTCGCCGAAATCATATATCGGAGCAACTCTAAACGGCTGGTATTCGCGTACGAATGCGAAGATGAATTCCTATCAGTTGGCATCGACCCTTAGTTGGGCCAAGGTATGGGGCAAACACTCGGTGTATGCCGGATTTAATTGGCAATTAATAGAAACAAAGAAAGAAGATATGCAGGTACACGTCACCGGATTCTTGAACGATTATATGAATGATATATCCAATGGCACCTCCTACTATGGCGAAAAGCCGAAGTCGGGCGAGTCAACCATCCGAAGTACCGGATTTACATCGACTATCAACTATAATTATGACAACCGGTATTTCTTCGATACTTCCTATCGATTGGACGGAGCTTCTTCCTTTGGAGCTCAAAGTCGATGGGCTCCTTTTTGGTCTGTCGGGGTCGGATGGGAGTTTGCCCGGGAAAAGTGGCTCAAGTCGGTCTTTCCTTTCTTGTCCTCCGGTAAATTCCGCTATTCCTATGGTGTTACCAGTACGCTCAATTTTGCTCCTTACGAGGCCTATATGACCTATAGTTATTATAATGAACAATACAACGGACTCATTGGCGCGTCTATCATAGGATATGGAAATCCCAAATTGGGATGGCAGGATACCCGGCAACATAATTATGGTGTGGATATGGGCTTTTTTAATAATCGGATTACTCTCTCGGCCAACTATTATCAAAAAATTACATCCAATTTATTGACCGATGCGTATCTTCCCATATCACACGGTTACACCAGTTATAAAGAAACCCTGGGAGCTTTGGAAAATACAGGACATGATATTACGGTAGGTTTTAATATTCTCCGAATTCCGGAAAAAGATATTACCTGGTCGGTGCGTGTAAGTACCTATTCCAATAAAAATATCATCTTAGAGCTATCGGATGCAATCAAAAAGATTATGAGTGACAGCGAAAAGGAGAATTACACAAACAGTGTATTATATATGTATAAGGAGGGTTATTCCTTGGATGAAATCTATGTGATTCCTTCGGTCGGCATCGATCCGGAATCGGGAAACCGGCTATATCTGAACGAAGACGGTAGCATCGTTACAACGAGCAGTTATGTAAAAAAAATAGCGGTGGGTAATTCGCAACCGAAATATAACGGACGTCTGGGAACCAATTTCCGATGGAAGGGATTGCTTATTGATCTGGGTTTCGGTTACCGGTTGGGAGGAAAAAAACTCAATAACACCTTATTAACAAAGGTGGAAAACGCGGATATCAAGTGGAATCAAGACAAAAGAGTTATGCAGTTGCGCTGGAGACAGCCCGGAGATGTGGCTGCATATAAAAATCTGGCCAGTACCGAACCCACTTATCCGAACAATCTTTTTGTGTTTACGGAAAATACATTTACGTTCAATAGCGTAAATGTGACCTACGATTTACCGATCTCCTGGATAAAGCATTTTCGGATGGAACGTTTATCGCTGACTGCTTCGATTACCGATCTATTCTATATTTCCAATATAGAACAGGAACGGGGAACGAACTATCCTTATACAATCAAGCCGACATTTTCATGCTCATGCACATTCTAACGAATCAACAAAAAGAAAAAACAATGAAAAGGAAAATAGTAACGATTGCGATATGCACACTGTTCGTTGTTGTAAACAGTTCGTGCGACGACTGGTTGACTGTCCAACCCAAGAATATGACCACTAAAGAAAAAATGTTTGAAAGCGAAGGTGGATTCGAAATGGCTTTAGTGGGCCTTTATGTAACCCTACAAGGAATTTACACGCCGGGTTTTATCATGATGGGAGGTAAGGGAATAGAAACAATGACCCACAATTATGCGGAGTCTCTTTCTTCTACGACGACTTATACCTACCAGTTGTATAGTCATAACTATACCGACGCAGAGGTGGATAAGGAGTTTAGTTATTTGTTTCAGCATTATTATAGAATAATTGCCAATGCCAATGCATTGTTGGATGGACTCGAGCAACAGGACAATGTATTGAGCGCCGATAAAGCGGCGTTGATCGAAGGAGAAGCGCTGGCGATCCGTGCATTTTGTCATTTCGAATTGCTCCGTTTGTGGGGGCCGGTACCGACCCGGGTAGATGCCCAAAAAAAATATTTGCCCTATGTGAAAATTTTATCGACATCTAATTATGAGTATGTAACGTATGAAGAGTATGTCGAACTGCTTTTCTCCGACTTTAACCGGGCCGAAGAGCTTCTCGATTCTTCCGATCCGATCAAGAACTATTCGAACTCCGACTTAAACAGCAGTTATAATTCTATCAAAGGATATTCCGAAACATTTTGGTATTACCGTCAAAAGAGATTCAACTTATATGGAGTAAAAGCTTTATTGGCTCGCCTCTATTTATGGACGGGTAATAAAACGAAAGCCTATAATTATGCAAAAGAAGTGTTGGAGGCAAAGAATCCCACGGGAGAAGCTAAATTTACGTTAGGTTCTCAAGCCAATATTAATAAATCGGATTACACGTTCTTTTCCGAGCACTTAATCGGAATGTATCTGTATGAATTTGAAGATAAAAACGGCAATTTTAAAGGGGAGAATGCCTTTCTGGTAAATACACGCGACGTAATTACCGATAAACTCTATGCAAATGAAACGGATTTGCGTTTAAAGTTATTTGCTCTCAGTTCTTCCTCTACCTTCGGCTCGGTTTATGGGACCCAGAAATTTAGTAAATTTAAAAGCTCCGATAATACCGATAAATCGGTTCCCTTAGTCCGTTTGTCCGAAATGTATTTAATATTAATTGAAACCGCCCCTCTTGCGGAGGCCAATAGTTATTATCAGGCTTTTCGGTCTGCACGGGAAACCTCTAACATACCCTTAACCGAAGATACCCGCCTGGAAGAAATGGTGAAGGAATATGTCAGGGAGTTTTTTTCCGAAGGACAGAGTTTTTTCGCTCATAAGCGATTGAACAGGACAACGCTATTTCTTTCCGGAGCGACGATCGAAGAAAATGAATATATTTTACCGATTCCCTCGGTCGAGTTGGGATTTTATTAATTGAAAAAGATATGAAGAAGTTTTTTTACACGATAATGTATGCTGTCATAGTATTGGCTTCTTGTGAGCAAGTTGAGCTAAAGCCCTATGAAGGCGATCCCTATGTGGGCTTTTATGATCCCCGGGGATTTTATATGAAACAACTGCAAAGTGCAGAAACCAATTTCGTTTATATGGATGAGTCTATTGTACGGGATACCGTCTGGTTCAAGATTGTTGCGAAAGCCAGTATACCTCCGGCGGATTATCATGTTAAAATAAGGGCTTATAAAAACGAAATATCCTATTTAACCAATTTGAAAGAAGCAGAACCGGGAATTCATTATGTTCCCTTTGACAGTAAAGAGATGGAAGACTTTTTGATTTTGAAGAAGGGTCATTTGTATGATTCCATACCGGTTATCTTATTGCGTGATCCTTCGTTGAAAGAGGAAGGGCGCCGGCTTACCCTTCGCATCACGGACTCGGAAGACCTGAAGGCCTCCGACCGGTTGGCTGATGACGACCAATCGCATACTTTTGTGGTTGTTTATATGGCTGATTGTTTCTTGGAGCCTGCGAATTGGAAATATTCCAGTTTGGGTTTAGGAAAGTATGGCCCCGTTAAGCACCAATTCATGGTCGAACAATCCGGTGAACGATGGGACAATAATTTTATCTCTACGTTAGATCGCTATGATAAGACCTATTATGCATTCAAATTCCGGAATGCGTTGGTATTGGAAAATCAAAAACGGGCTGCCCAGGGATTGCCGAAACTGAAAGAAAAGGATGGTACGGATGTCGAATTCTCATAGATTACAAAAATGTATTGCTCTAAAAAAAGAAAACTGATGAAGATAATCAAATATTATTTTGCGCTCGTAATGCTCTGCTTGCTCTCAGCTTGCATCGATAGCCGGGATGATATCTATAATGAATTGCCCGACATTGAAATCGCAAACTTGGAAAGTGTCCCTTCCGAAGTCCTTTACAATGAAGTTCTTTACATAGACCCAACGGTTAAGTACGGTGACTCGCAAGATAAAGAAGCGTTCGATTTTCTCTGGTATAAGGGAGTCGGCTCATCCCTCAAACTGCTGTCGGAAGAACCGGTGCTGGAGCAAAAAATGGATAGTTTGGGGACTTGGAATATCTATCTTAAAATAATCCATAAGACGACTCAACTGTCCTCGCTTGCCACCCTGTCTGTTAAAGTAAACAGCCAAACTGAACGCGGGTGGTATGTGCTGAAAGAAAATGCGGAAGGAAATACCGATCTGGACTTCTTTAAAACGGCTGAAGATGGAAAGATTACTCCAGATGCAATGGCCGATTTGATTGGAAGAGAAAATGCTTTGAAAGGAGTTCCCAAAGGGATTATGTTTACCAATAATTTTCGCTGGAAAAGTCCGGGAAGTACTTCTTTCACCACTTATATTAATACGCTTATCCCGTTCTCTGAGAAAGAAGTGGGGGCGTTAAGGATAAATGACAGTAAACTGATGGAAACGACAGACAATTTGTTTTTCGAGAAATCGGTCGATGCCTCGTATGGCTTTTCGGGGGGAATCGGAGCCCCTCAACAGGCGCTACTGCTTAATAACGGTAACGCTCATTTGATGCAAGCAGGTATGCAAGCTTTCCTTCCCGCCGTGTTTGGGGACTACGCCTTATCTCCTCATTTCACTTTATCGAACGCTTACGGGTCCTATATACTCGGATTCGATGAATTAAGTGAATCTTTCATTTATGTGAAATTATTGAGTTCATCGATATTTCCTTTCCCTCAAAAACAATTGGAGAATAGTCGCCTTTCGATTAGTTCGAACAATATGAAAGGACGTATTTCCTTTTTAGAAAATACCGACGGAAGCTTGAATCCTCAAAATACGTCGTATGCGCAACGGGCTTACGCTATTTTTCATGAAAACAGCCGGAATGATCGAAGCTTGTTGCTGGGACTGGATTTGGCGCAAATTGACGCTGGGCAAACAACCTACGGAAGCGCTCAGTTTAATCCGATTATGACAGCCGATACATTAAACTATCGTGTCTACCCGGAGATAGAAAAATCCGAAATCTTTACATTGCATAAGAATTATCCGATTTTATATTTTGCTTATGGAAATAAAATCGGTTCTTATTCTATTGAAATGATTGAACAGAATAGATATAAAAAAGAAATACTGGCGTATCCTTCGGAGGAAAAAATTTCCTATATGCACTTTATCGAATGCATGTTTGACACCAATTCCTTTAGTTACCTCGTTGTTGCTACATATACGGCGGACGGGAATTATAAAATATACCGTTATAAAATAGCCGGGAATGATGTTACACAAGTCGGCAGCCCGTTAACTGGACGTGGAAAGGTGAAAACAATAAGATACATAGCCCCTTCCTCTTCCATCATGTTTTACTTATATAGATATTATTAGCAAATGCAATTTACCATATCATTAAAAAAAAGAATTTAGTATGAAAAAAATGTTTTTTATTATTTGTATTGTATTGGGTGTTACCTCGATAAATGCGCAGGAAGCATTTACTTTGTCAATCAAGGTAAACGATATCCAACCGGGTTATAAGGCTTTCCTATTGTATAAAAGTATTGAAAAGGATATCAGCGTACGCGTAGACTCAGTCGATTGTATCGATGGAAGGTTCGAGTTTGAAGGTGTCACAAAATATCCTCAAATAGCTTATATGTATGTTGTTCCGGGCAATGCCGATTTTATGGAGACCATCAATTATAGTCCCGGCACGCGTATTTATTTGCAAGAAGGGCATATTTACGCTACCGCCGATAAAGATATAAGAACGAACCTGAAAGTCGGAGGAACACGTTTAAACGACGAATTACAATCCTATAATAACATCGTCAATGTTTTTACCGAAAAATATAAAAAGTTAAACGAACAGGGACGAATCGCTGTTCAGCAAGGGGATACCGTTACTCAAAGACGAATCGGTGAAATTTCTAAAGAAATAGCTCAAGAAAAAGACAGTGCGGAATTGGCTTATTTTATAAATAATCTGGATTCTGAAATAGCCCTTGAATGGCTCAAGAGTAAATATAACGTCGTTCAAGAAAAAACAGAAGCGCAAAAAATGCTGGATAAAATGAGCGAGCGTATTAAGAACTCGAGATCCGGAAAGGCTTATCAAGCATTGTTGGATTCTACGCAAGGGGTAGAAGAAGGGGCTTTGGCGCCCGTTTTTACCGCACAAAATTTAGAAGGAGACAGTATTTCGTTGGATGCGTTCAGAGGAAAGTATGTGTTACTCGACTTTTGGGCTTCATGGTGCGGACCGTGCCGGCGTGAAAATCCTAACTTGGTAAAAATGTTCGACAAATATAAAACAAAGGATTTCGTCATTGTCGGATTTTCAATGGATGACTCCAAGAATGCATGGCAAAACGCAGTCAGTAAAGATGGATTGCCTTGGGTGCAATTGTCTGATTTGGCCGGCAACGATAGTCCGATTGCCTATCTTTATGGAATTAGTTTCATCCCTTCTAATTTTTTAATCGATCCGTCCGGTAAAATTCTTGCCCTGAACTTGCGCGGGAAAGAACTGGAAGAAAAGTTGGCCGAAATATTAACGAACTGATTCATATCCGGAGATGCTTATAAACAAGTATTACAAGTTGCTTTTTCTGTATGTGTTTGTTTTCTTTTGTATTTTGCAGACGAGTACTGCGCAAGAAGCAACACCTGTCGTATTTGAAGATTATAGTCATTTGGCAGAAGATATTCTCCGTCTTTTAAAACAAGACGGAAGAATATCTTCCTTTACCGGCATGTCCGAATTGAAAAATAAAACGAAGGATGTCGAAGAAAGCAAGAGGGTGCCGGTAAAGATACAAAAAGGTAAAAAACGATCGCTGCACGCGGCAAAGATGATTCATGAAACAAAGAAGGGTGTATTGATGGTCTGTAAATATATTCCTGCTTTGCAACGTAACGAGAGAGTTGCAATCGGAGCAACCGCGATCGTTCTTTCCGAAGACGGAGTGTGTGCCACAAATTGTCATGTTCTTCAACAATTAATCGATAAGAACTATTCTTTGACTCCGGCGGATAGTATTGTATTTGTAGCTACGTCCGAAGGGGAAGTCTTTCCTATCGTTTCCATCCTTACCTATAATAAAACGGCCGATTTGGCATTGTTTCAGATAGATTGCGGGAATAAACCATTAACCCCTGTTCCTCTTGGAAAAGATATCGCTGTGGGAGAAACGGTCCATGCATTGACTCATCTGGAAGGCTTTCCCTTTTTTTATTCCAAAGGAGTTGTGGCGCGTAATGTGACTACAAACCCGCAAGATCCGTTTACAAATAAGACGGAGATTACGGCCGATTTCGCAAAAGGATCGAGCGGAGGCCCCATTTTGGATGATTCCGGCAATTTAATATCTATGGTATCCTCCACTCAATCTATTTACTACACCGATCGTCCGCAAATGGATTTACAGATGGTCGTAAAAACCACCATTCCGGTTTCTTCTCTTCAAAGATTGATAAAAGTAATTCATTGAAGGAAAAGTCGAAGGAAGGGAGATAGGGCGATAAACCGACTGTTGCTCGTAGCGATGCCCTTGGTGGCGGTAAATTAAAAATAGAATTGTAATCCGATGGTCGCCTGGTGGGCTTTCGGTCCTTTGCCTTCCCTGAAAAGGCTCAAGGGAGTATAGGATACGAACACACCGAAGTCGTTTATGCCTGCCTGCGCCATCACATCGAAAGTGACGGGACGGATATTCAGGTCGCCGGGTAATTTGGTCTTTTGTTTTTTGCCGTTCTGGTCGTTTTGCCAAATCTTCGATGATGAAGCGGTCTTCACTTTGCCCACAATACCGGCATTCAAGAACAGGTGCGATCCGCGGCCGATATTCCAGTTCGTTTCGATCAATAGTGGAAAGGTAAGATAGGTATAATGCAGGCGCGATTTGTTGTACTCCGTTCCGGGGGCGGTAGTCGTGACAACCGACGTGTAATCCTGCACTTCGATGGCTTTGTTGCTTTGCAGATGAACGGAGTTGAACTGTATTCCCATGCCGGTTATGCCGATGAAAGGACTGTTTCCCAATCGTCCCGATGCTTCTATCAGGTTAAGATTGAATTGCAGCGAGCGGCTGTTATTGAGTATCGATACCAATTCTCCGCCGGGTAAATCCACGAATCCCACTCCGAAGCCGTCCCAATGTGCACGGCTTTCGCGGCGTTTGCTTTTGGGCTTGAAAATGTCGGGGATGGAAATGTCGAAAGAACTTTCGTAACGTCGCTCGATGCTTTTATTTTCGGTGAAAATACCTTCGTAAATCTTATGGCTTTGCAGCGTGTCGCCTTGAGCGTTGAGTTGATAGACGGAAACGTTCATCTCGTCGCCGGAATCGTCGATGACCACTCTGCGATTATTATACTGAAAAGTCGTGTCGGCCGGAACGAGCGGCGAAGCGCTCAGGTACAAAACCGGCAAAAGGAAAGCGATGAGGCATGTAATTTTTTTCATTGTTTGAATGTGTTTACTGATTGAACTGTATATCTACTAAATAATTATAGTGAAAAATTATTTTCTTTTGATGAACAACCGGTTGATAAGCGCTTCCGATTCGGGACCGCCCTCCATGTAGATGAGGGTGGCGGTGCCGTCTCCGGCCATTTTAAAAAGAATGTACCGATGGATGCGGTCTTCCTTGGCCGGCAGTTGGTAATATCCCGATGAAATGATGCCATTGCTGATGACCTCCTTTATTTCGCGCGCCTGTTTTTTATCGGCTTGCAAGCAATTTTGGATATCGTTAAGAATGGCTTTGTCATATTCGATGGTGATGCTCCGGTATTTGTCCAGCCGGTAGTCGTGTAGCGCTTCGCCGGAAAGGACCACCATCGTGGCGCCTTTTTGCTTGCCGTATTTTTCGAACACCGATTGTATCTTCAATCCTTCCTGCGCCTGGGCCGCAAAAACGGTGAGCGTCAGGAGGATTGTTATAAAAGTAAGCGTGAATGTCGTTGTTTTCATCTTGATGCCTTATTCTGTCATGAACTGTAATTGTTCCGTAATGATATTGTTTTCCGTCTGCACTTTGTCGAAAGACAATTCGGCGTACCGTTGTACCACTGCCGGGTCGGTAATGCGTTGGCCGTCGACCCATACATAGCTGCCGGCTTCGGATGAGGATCCTTTTCCGGGTTGTAAGACGAGCAGCAGGGCGATGAGGGCGCATGCCGCCGCGGCAACCGTAACGATTGTTTTCAGCCGGAAAGTCCGCCGAACGGGGAGCGCCTCTTCGCGTTGAATCTCCTTCAATACCTTTAATGCCGTGGATTCATCTTCGAGAAAACGGAAAATCGCGGCCGTTTCATGCCATTCTTCCGGAAGATTTTCCTGAGCGAAAAAACGGCGGAGCGTTTTTTCTTCTTCCGTAGTCGTACCCCCTTGGAAGTAACGGTCGAGTAAGCGGTGGATGTCGGTGGTCATAGTTCTGTTTTTTTATGTCGATAATACAGCAGGTAAAGTTCGCGTAACTGTTTGCGTGCCCGGGAGAGGTTATTGCGTACGGCTTCCACGGCGATGCCCGTCATTCCGGCAATTTCCGCTGTTTCGTATTCTTCCAGATCCTTCAGCCGCAGGATGCGTTGTTGCAAGGGCGGCAGCAGGCCGATAATATGCCGCAGGGCATCCGCATCGTCTTTTTGTTCCAGAAGAATGTCGGGCGATTGGCTTTCGCTTTCTCTTTCCAGCAAAGCCGTTTCGTTCGATGACGGGCGGCGAGTACGCACTTTATCGATGCTCAGATTCTTTACCATTGTAGTGCTGTAAGCTTCTAAATTTTCATATCGATACTCTCCGAACTCAATGCGGCGATGCCATATTTTCAGGCATACCTCCTGCACCACGTCCTCGGCATCCTCCTTGTTTCCGGTGATGCGCCGGGCAATGGCGAGCATCGAAGGCCGCAGCGCGACCACTACTCGTTTGTATTCGGTAATATCCATACTCATTTAATCCGACGATGAAGACAAGGAAAACGTATCATCGGAGAGAGAAAAAATAATGCGCTGATGAGTTGATGACCGGCGACCGGCGACTGGTGACCGACGACTGGAGACTGGCGACCGGAGACCGGCGATCTGGCTCATGCCTTTCCGGTAGGCGTAAAGGCGTCGTGAAAGAAAATCAGCGTGCGGCTATCTTTCCGCGCCAGGTCGAGAAAGCGTTTCTTTTCATCATAAGCCAATGCGGCATGATTGTCGAAAGCCGACAACCAACTCAACGACCGGTTCAGCGAGGTCGGCACGACATCGCCCGGAAAAGCCAGTTTCTCCGTTTCCGTTTCGAAAAAGACCGCGATTTGTCCGGGAGTGTGGCCGTCATAAAGTTTTAGATCAAAAGAAGGAAAAAGTTCCGTATCCTCTTCGACGAAATGTAATTGTCCCGATTCGTACACCGGCTCGATATTATCGGCGAAGAAAGCGCCCGCTTCGAAAGGGGAAGGGTTCCGGTAATTGTCCCATTGTTTGCGGCTCACCCAATAGGTGGCGTTCGGAAAAGCGGGCACCGTTTCGTACGCTTCGTCGAAGACCGTTCCGCCGCCGCAATGGTCGAAATGCAAATGAGTGAAAATGACATCCGTCACTTCGTGCGGCGCATATCCGATGCGGCGTATTTCCTCGCGGATGTCTTTCATCTTGTGCAACCCGTAATATTTTAGTTTGGGAAAATGCTTATCCCCCGCGCCGGAGTCCACTAATATTTTCCTGTTTTCCGTTTCAATGAAAAGGCAACGCATCGACAGCACGCACATGTTCTTTTCGTCGCACGGATATTTCGCCGACCAGTATCTTTTGGGCACGGGACCGAACATCACGCCGCCGTCGGCAAGAAAATATCCGGTCTCTAGAATGTGATAGTTGAGCATAAATTCGTATTTTTGCACAAATTTACAAATTTACCGTTTATATCCTGCAAATCGATGCGGATTTCCTGCCGGTATTCGGGCAAGGATACATTTTACGAGAGCAATAGGAGAAAAATGTTTATAGCACGTCAGAAAAAGCAAGAGAATATTGCCGAATATCTTTTATATATGTGGCAACTGGAGGATATATTACGCTCTTGCCGTTTAGATATCCATCTGGTAGAGCAGGCGTTGATCGCTCCTGCGGGCTATTCGGAGGAACAGAAAAAAGAAGTGCGGGAATGGTATGAAGGACTCCTGATGATGATGAAGTCCGAAGGGATTCAACAGCAGGGGCATTTGCAGATTAACAAGAATCTGCTGCTCGACCTGACGGATTTGCACCGGTCTTTATTAAAAGATGCCCGCGAATCGCAGTATATCGAAGCCTTTTATAAGGCGTTGCCGGCTATCGTAGAGTTCCGTTCCAAATCAGGCCATCAGGATGTCAGCGAGTTGGAAGCCTGCTTTACGGCGTTGTATGGCTATCTGTTATTGAAATTACAAAAGAAAGAGATTTCGAAAGAAACGGAAACCGCGACAAAACAAATTTCTCACCTGCTCGCTTTGTTATCGCAGAAATATAAAACACGGGATCTCGAGCCGGAATGATAAACAAATTTTTTAACGGATATTGGTATGGCTATTTTTACAGGAACGGTTAAAATATTAGGGGGAACCGAAACGGTTACACAAAAGAAGGAGTTTTACTACGGGTTGATACAGAAAAATGTACTGGTCACCGGGGCAAACGGCCAATTGGGAAGCGAGTTGAAGGCGTTAACCAAACGGATGAATGTGCCCTTCCGTTTCATTTTTTCCGATATCGATACGCTGGATATTCTGAATGAAGGGCAAGTGATCGATTTCGTGCTGCAACATGGCGTGGAATATGTGATTAATTGTGCGGCGTATACGGCGGTGGAAAAAGCCGAAACCGACCCGGATAAAGCGTATGAAATAAATTGTACGGGTGTGGAGAATCTGGCAAAGGCGGCTAAACGCCATCCTCTCCGCATCATTCATATTTCTACCGATTATGTCTTCGACGGCCTGGCCGCGATGCCTTACAAGGAAACGGATCATCCGCAACCTTTGTCGGTATATGGCAGAACCAAGTTGGCCGGGGAGAATATCTTGAAGCAAACGACTCCCGATTGGATCACATTACGTACCTCTTGGCTTTATTCGGAATACGGCTCGAACTTTGTGAAAACGATGCTCCGGTTGATGAACGAACGTGACGAGTTACAGGTCGTCGATGATCAGCGGGGAACCCCCACTTATGCCGGCGATTTGGCGGAGATGATCGTGCATGTCTTGCAGTTCTCCGAAGAGAAGGAATGGAAGCCGGGGTTATATCATTTCTCCAATAGCGGAGAAACCACGTGGTATGGCTTTGCCGCGAAAATAAAAGAATTATCCGGCAACACTTCTTGCGTGATCCATCCCGTTACCACCGCCGAATATAAAACCGAGGCCTCTCGTCCCGCTTACAGCGTGTTGGATAAGTCGAAGATAAAATCGGCTTTTCAGGTTGTTATTCCGCAATGGGAAGATTCTTTGGCGAGGTGCTTGAAAAATTTGGCAAATCAGCCTGAATAAATCTGTTTTAGGAGATGACAAGAGTAATAAAACAGAATAAGGCCGTATACTATATTCGGGGTTTCTTATCGCCGTTTTTCAGGTCGGATGCCGAAACGTTGATCCGCCGCCTCGAAAAGAAAATGACGGCGGAGGACAAAAAGGAGATCGATTCGAGGCTGAATTATTACAATAAACTCACCGGCAAAGAGCCTTTCGAATTTTCAGGCAACAGGATAAACGATTTGAGGCATCCCGTAAGTCCCAAAGCCTATTATTTCGATACGTATCAATATGCGAAGCATTTTCACCACGACCTGTTCATCAATTATGAATTTGGTGACGTAACGTATATTCCCGCAATGCCGAGTATTGTCAAGAGCAGGCCGGTTGAGGGCGATAACCGGAACAGTGTATTGCTGAAATTGGACAAAGCGCGGCATTTTGCTTTTGTCGAGGGCGATAAACCGTTACATGAAAAGAAAGACCGGTTGATCGGACGGGGAGCTATTTCCCAAGAGCATCGCATTCGGTTTTTCGAACGCTATTATTCCCATCCGATGTGCGATTTGGGTAAAATAAACGATAACGGCCAACACAAAGAATGGCTTAAACCGAAGATCCCGATTAAGGATCATCTGAATTATAAATTTATTCTGAGCCTTCAGGGCTACGATGTCGCGACCAACCTGAAATGGGTGATGTCTTCCAATTCGCTGGCAGTATTGCCGAAGCCGACCATCGAAACGTGGTTTATGGAAGGGACATTAAAGGGGGAGAGCATTATGTGGAAATAGCCGATGATTATTCCGATCTCGAAGAGGTGTTGGAATATTATATTTCTCATCCCAAAGAAGCGAAGGAAATAACTGAAAATGCACATCGTTTTGTAGCGCAATTCCGTCATAAGGAGAAAGAAGATTTATTATCGTTATTCGTTCTCCGGAAATACTTCGCTTCGCAAACGTAATACAAGATTATTTATTCAATAAAGAAATCAGAAACAGCTTATCCTGTTTTTTATATATGACATTAAAAGAAGAAATACAACGCAGGCGAACGTTCGCCATTATCAGCCATCCCGATGCGGGAAAAACGACCCTGACGGAAAAATTATTGCTCTTTGGAGGCGCTATTCACGTCGCGGGAGCCGTTAAATCGAATAAAATAAAGAAAACGGCGACCTCTGACTGGATGGAGATTGAAAAGCAACGCGGAATATCGGTTGCAACCTCCGTTATGGGGTTCGATTACGAAGAGTATAAAATAAACATTCTTGATACGCCGGGTCACCAGGATTTTGCGGAGGATACGTATCGTACGCTCACGGCGGTCGATAGTGTGATTATTGTCGTCGACATTGCAAAGGGTGTGGAAACGCAGACGCGCAAACTGATGGAGGTGTGCCGCATGCGGAAAACACCGGTGATGATCTTCGTGAATAAGTTAGACCGTGAGGGAAAAGATCCGTTCGATATATTGGATGAACTGGAAAGCGAATTACAGATTGCCGTACGTCCGCTGTCGTTTCCTATCGATATGGGGGAGCGTTTTAAGGGCGTGTATAACTTATATCGTAACGGTCTCGACTTGTATCAGCCGGGAAGGCAAACGGTCACGAAGTCGGTATCGGTCGATATTCAGTCGCCGGAGCTGGAAGAACATATCGGAGAGAGTTTATCCGCAAAATTGCGTGGTGATGTCGAATTGATTACCGAAGTCTATCCTCCGTTCGACAGGCAGGAATACCTTGATGCCAGACTGGCGCCTGTTTTCTTCGGTTCGGCATTGAATAATTTCGGCGTGAAGGAATTGCTCGATTGTTTTGTGGAAATTGCTCCTTCGCCCCGTCCCGTACAGGCGGAAGAGCGCGTCATTGACCCGTATGAACAGCCTTTTTCGGGATTTGTGTTTAAGATTCACGCCAATATGGATCCGAATCATCGGTCGTGTATTGCCTTTGTGAAGATTTGTTCGGGGAAGTTCGAACGGAATGTGAATTATAAACATATCCGGATGAACCGCATGATGAAGTTCTCTTCTCCGACGGCTTTTATGGCGCAGAAAAAAGAAGTGCTGGACGAAGCTTTTGCCGGTGATATTGTGGGTTTGCCCGATAATGGAAACTTCAAGATCGGCGACACGCTTACATCGGGCGAAGAAATTCATTTCAAAGGCTTACCGAGCTTTTCACCCGAAATGTTCAAGTATATCGAGAATGCCGATCCGATGAAGGCCAAACAATTGCAAAAAGGTGTCGAACAATTGATGGACGAAGGGGTTGCGCAGTTATTTACCAATCAGTTCAGCGGACGGAAAATTATCGGGACCGTCGGCCAATTGCAATTCGAAGTCATCCAATACCGTCTCTTGCATGAGTATGGAGCCCAATGCCGTTGGGAGCCGATACATCTTTATAAAGCCTGTTGGATTGAGAGCGATGATGCCGCCCAACTGGCCGATTTCAAGAAACGAAAGTATCAGTATATGGCTTATGACAAGCAGGGGAGGGATGTTTTTCTTGCCGAATCGAATTATATATTGATGATGGCGCAGCAAGATTTTAAAAATATTCGTTTCCATTTCAGTTCCGAATATTGAGAGCCTCTTTCCGGCTTTCCCAAAGGAGGAAGGATGGCGGGGCTATGGGATGCAAGGTTCCACCCTGACATCCTGTCTTGTGCAGGACAACATTTGCCGTTGTCAGATCGACTCCTGACACTGTCAGGATGAGTTCGGTCGATGTTAGCCCGAGTTCAGTCGATGTCAGGCTGAGTTTGTTCGTTGCAAGATCGACTTCGGAAACGGTAAGAAGGACTTTCCTCGCTGTCGGAACGACTTTGGACGGGCGCAGAACGACCTTATTCGATGTACACGTGACATCTTGACAGTTCGAAGCGACTTTGCCCGCTGTACGCCCGACTTTGTCCGCCGTACGTCCGACTTTGGTCACCGTACGTAACGCCTTACCCATTGCATGGAAGACATTGGGCGATGCACACGCAACATTGGGCGGCGCACGCGCAACATCGGGCGCCGAATGAATGGCTTTGGGCGCCGTATGAGGGAGTTTATCCACGCTACCCCCTCGTCCTTTTTAGGAAGGGGACGGGTAACAGGCAGCAAAGGCCTCCGGAAGACCTGCTCCGGCGGTATATTTTTCCTAATAATTCTTAACGATTGGCGCCGTTAGAACATAATTTGTTTTTTTGTTGTTCTATTTATTGTACACTGATGTACAGATAAACATTAAAGAAAGGAACTATTATGAATATAGATTATGACTTCGAGACTATAATTTCAAATTCACATTGGATAAATTGGTGTCCAGATTGGGTGATTCTAGAATCCGTTTACAACAAATTCCCTGACTCCTACTCAATCCTAACACCTTTTGCATATGCATATTTAGAAGAACTAATAAGAACAACCACGTCTGATTATGGCATTGAATTATATGATAAACTTGGTAATCCAAGATGGCGAAGGACAGGAAACGAATTGATAAAACTTGCGATCAAAGAAAATAGTGACTTAGAATACTTGGTCTTACTTGATAAAGTTAAGGCTTATTTCTCTACATCTATGTCAACTGATTCTGGGGATAATAGAAGTAGTGTAATTCATGGATACATGCACCCAAGGTTTTGGTCTAAAGAATCATTTGAAGACCTGATTCATATTATTTCTTTGTTATCAAAGTTTGCGCGTTTTTAGCTCTAAAGTCACTAGTTCGAAAGTATGTTGAAACTAATGATTTCTTTTGAGACATTTCTCCACT
>ENA-UOOK01000318-UOOK01000318.1-fermentation-metagenome-genome-assembly--contig:-NODE-318-length-62269-cov-5.813466_pt1 | contig 62269 bp, 62 predicted proteins | sample MGYA00245777_ERZ724023 | MGnify/ENA primary metagenome ERZ724023 (study PRJEB28704, sample SAMN03018312) | fermentation metagenome | biome: anthropogenic terrestrial biome; feature: soil; material... | reverse complement strand
TCGGTGGCATGATTGGGACCTTTGGTTTCTTCTAAGTGAAACTCCGCATCGTACTCTAACAAAGCCTTTAAGATCTGAGGTTTCTTCTTGAGCGCCCGTCCACGACCAGCGATCGGATTCATAATGACTTTTACTTTCATTAAATCACCCCGTAGCACTTCTTCATCCCTTAGCGCGTTAAGCTTCATTTCTAATATTACTATCATAATCTTCTTTATCACAAAAGACAAGCAAAAAGCAAAAACCGGGCCGTGAAACTATAGTTTCGCCGACCCGGTGATCCCTTTTAGAACAGCCTCCTAACAGGCCTCTTTCTGCACAGACAATCCTTTTCCTTCATAGGCTTGGAGATAAAGTTCTTCAATCTCCGCCACTAAAGGCATCCGTGGATTGGCGCCAGTACACTGGTCATTAAAAGCAATATCCGCCATCTCCGCCACTTCCCGCTGGAATTCTTCCCGGCTAATCCCGGTTTCTTGCAAAGATAAAGGAATCCCAAATTCACCATTCAAGTTTCGAATCGCCTGAATGAGGCTGGTTACCCCCTCTTCAGTTGTGGCGGCTGGTAACCCAAGGAAGCGAGCAATTTCTGCATATCTTTCCGAAGCCTGATAGAATTCGTACTGGGGAAAGGCCGCAAATTTACTGGGCTTGGCCGCATTGTATTGAATTACATACGGCAGCAAAATCGCATTGGCTCGCCCGTGGGGAAGATGAAACTTCCCACCGAGGATATGCGCCATACTATGGTTTAAGCCCAAAAAGGCGTTGGTAAAGGCCATCCCGGCCAGACAAGAAGCATTATGCATTTTTTCCCGCGCCTCTTTATGCTTTCCATCTTGGTAGGCCAGGGGAAGATATTCGAAAACTAATTTAATCGCCTTTTCCGCCAGCGCATCGGTATAATCGGAAGCCATCACCGAAACGTAGGCTTCAATAGCATGAGTCAGTACATCCATCCCGGTATCGGCTGTTACCGATTTCGGCACCGTTAGCACCAACTCCGGATCCAAGATGGCGATATCCGGGGTTAATTCATAGTCCGTCAAGGGATATTTAATCTTTTTCTGCTTATCGGTAATCACGGCAAAGGCGGTTACTTCTGATCCCGTTCCCGAAGTCGTAGGAATAGCGACAAAAGTTGCTTTCCGGCCTAAGGTTGGGAAAGGAAAAGTCCGTTTACGGATATCAGCAAACTTAAGGCGCAGGTGTCCAAAGTCCGTTTCCGGGCACTCGTAGAAGAGCCACATTCCTTTCGCCGCATCAATAGCCGATCCGCCACCCAAAGCGATGATTACGTCGGGCTCAAAATCCTGCATTAACCGGCAGCCCTTTTCCACGGTCTCCACGGAAGGATCCGGCTCCACCTCGGAAAAGATCTGGTAGTCCATCCCAGTCTTTTTCAGGTGATACAGCACCTTATCCACATAATCCAATTTAACCATCAACGGATCGGTAACGATCACAGCTTTTTTCCCTTTAAGCTTGGCTAGATATTGCAATGAGCCATACTCAAAGTATACTTTGGGCGGGACTTTAAACCATTTCATCCGCTCTTTCCGCAACGCCACCCGTTTAATGTTAATCAAGTTCCCGATACTAACATTATCGGTCGTTGAGTTCTTACCCATCGAACCGCAGCCTAAGGTGAGGGACGGGGTATTAGTATTATATAGATCCCCAATCGCTCCGTGGGTCGATGGCGAATTCACCAGTAAGCGGCCAGCCCTAACCCGTTGGGCAAAATCATTAATCACCTGTCGGTTGTTGGAATGGATCACTGCCGAATGTCCCAACCCGCCAAATTCGGTCATCTCTTCACAACGTTTGATCCCTTCCTGGTAGTCGCTGACGATATAACAGGCCAAAATCGGACTTAGTTTTTCTCTGGAAAGAGGGAATTCCGGGCCGACTCCCTCCAGCTCCGCTACTAAAATCTTCGTTTCCGCTGGAACCATTAACCCAGCCAACTCCGCAATCTTTACCGCCGACTGTCCGACCACCGCCGGACTCATTCCCTGTCTTTTTTCATCAATCGCTACTTTGGAAAGGGCGGCGATCTCAGCAGGATTTAAGAAATAACAGCCATTTTCGGCCATTAACTTTTTAACCTCCGCCTCCACTTCCCGGTCGATGATCACAGCCTGCTCAGAAGCACAGATCATCCCATTGTCAAAGGTTTTACTCAAAATCAAATCAGTTACAGCCTGCCGCAAATTGGCACTTTTTTCAATATAACAAGGGACATTCCCGGGACCAACCCCCAAGGCCGGTTTCCCACTGGAGTAGGCAGCTTCCACCATACCGGCACCACCAGTCGCCAAAATTAAGCTGATCCCTTGATTTTTCATCAACAAGTTGGTTGCTTCCAACGAAGGTTGCTCAATCCAACCGATGCAATCGGCCGGGGCTCCGGCCGCCACTGCTGCCGCAAGCATGACCTTGGCAGCGGCAATACTGGACTTTAGCGCCTGCGGGTGAAAGCTGAAGATAATCGGGTTTCCGGTTTTTAAGGCAATCAGACTCTTAAACATCGTCGTGGAAGTGGGATTAGTCACTGGAGTGACCCCGGCGATCACGCCGATCGGTTCAGCAATCTTCATATACCCTTCTTCCTCATTCTCTTCAATCAGACCAACCGTTTTTGCGTGCTTAATATCATTATAAATATATTCGGTGGCAAATAGATTTTTGGTGATCTTATCCTCATAGACCCCTTTCCCCGTTTCCTCCCAGGCTAATCTCGCCAGTTCTACATGGTTCTCCACTCCGGCTAAGGCCATTGCCCGTACGATGGTGTCAATTTGTTCCTGATTATAAGTCTTCAGTTTTCGCTTGGCCTCCGTCGCTCTGGCCACCATTTCATCGATTATTCTGGCGACCGTTGGTTCCGGAGCATCCCTTTTTTCCAGAACAGTCAACGCCCTGCTCTTTCCCATCTTTAAAGCCCCCATTCTTTATCTAATATTTCCTATGGATTGCAACTTAAATGAGCAATCTTCGTTACTTTCTTTAACATAGTATGTTAAAAAAATAACGATCTCTTGTCTTCAATTATACTCGATCTTCGCCAAAAGTAAAATTACAGAATTGAAAACAGATGATGAAAGTAAGATAATTATTCGCTAGGAAACCAAACGACCCCCTGTCCAAATTAGACAGGAGGTCGCTGCGATCAACTTTTTAACTGAGAGATTTGCGTAAACCAGGCAAGAGGGCGATTTTAAACGGATTCAACCGTTTTTACTTCAGGGATCTCTTCTTTTAAAACCCGTTCAATCCCATTTTTTAAGGTCATCATTGACATGGGACAACCGGCACAATGTCCTTGAAGCTGAACCCGGACGATCCCGTCATCCGTAACTTCCACCAGTTTCACATCACCGCCGTCCGCTTGTAAGGAAGGGCGGACTTTTTCCAAAGCTGCTTGTACTCGTGCTTTCACAATTCTTTCCTCCTCATTCTTCGTAGGGCTTTTTGCGTTGTCCAAAAAGCTTTCGTAAGGCTTACTTGTGGTTATTATAACCTGAAATCCATGGCCTGTCATGGATTTATTTAAAAAGTCTTACTCTTAGAATGTCCGGCCGGACAAAGGGAAATTCTTTGATGGCTGCAATCGCTTTAAACATGGCTTGCTCCGAAGCTTCGTGGGTTAGCAGAACAATCGGTACATAATCCCCAGCGCCGTGGGTCTCCAGTTGCACCACGGAAGAAATAGAGATCCCATATTGCCCTAAAGCGCCGGCGATTTGGGTGAGAATCCCCGGCTGATCCAGGGTGAAGAGGCGGAGATAAAATCGATTGGCGATCTCCTTGATGGTAAAGAGGGAAACTTTCTTCTCCGGCTTAATCCTGGGTGTAACAGCCACTTCCGACCCTGCCGCCAGGAGATGGGAGAGATCAGCCAGGTCGCTCACGATGGCGCTGGCCGTCGGCAATTGACCCGCCCCCGGACCATAAAACATCGTATCCCCGACATAATCACCGGTGACGAAGATCGCGTTCAACTCGTTATTGACCGCCGCCAACAGGTGATCCCCAGGCACCAAGGTGGGATGAACCCGCAGATCCAACTTTTCTCCATCGGAACGGTAAATCGCCAGTAATTTAATGACATAACCGAAGCTTTTGGCAAAATTAATATCTAACGTCGTCAGCTCGGTAATCCCTTCCACCGGAATCGCGTTAAAATCAACGAAGCCACCGGCGGCCAAGGAAGCCAAGATCGTTAGTTTATGGGCAGCATCGCCCCCGCCCACATCAAGAGTGGGGTCGGCTTCGGCAAACCCTTTGGCTTGCGCTTCTTTAAGCGCAGCATCAAAGCCCATTCCTCCTTGGTGCATCCGGGTTAGGATGTAATTGGAAGTCCCGTTAATGATCCCGTACATATTCTTAATCTTGTTGGCCACTAACCCTTCCCGCAAACTCTTGATAATTGGGATTCCCCCACCCACACTAGCTTCGAAACGCAGCTCCACACCATTTTCCTGTGCTTCTTTAAAGAGCGCTTCTCCCTTCAACGCGATCAGCGCCTTATTGGCGGTCACCACATGTTTGCCAGCGGCCAGCGCCTGCCGGACCATGGAACAAGCCGGCTCGATCCCACCAATCGTCTCGACCACAATCTCGATCTCCGGATCAGTCACCAGTTCGTCAAATTTGGTCGTTGTTTTCACTCCCGCTAGATCCACTCCCCGGTCCCGTTCCCAATCCAGATCAACCACTGTTTTTAGATGAAAATTTTTGCCGGTCCGTTCGCTAAGTAATTGGCTTTGGTTTAAAAGAATCTTGGCAACACCGGTCCCCACTACGCCCATCCCTAAGATCCCAACCGTAATTTTTTTTCCCAATCTCATCACCTTACCCCTATTTTTCAATAAAAAAACCCCCATCCCATAAAGGACGGAGGGTTCCGCGGTTCCACCTTTTTTCACCGGCCGATGAGCCGATACACTTAATTGGCGATAACGGTTCCACCGGACTGTTCGTCACAGCCGCTCCGGGGTGGTCTTCCCCACGGTTCCTCCCGGGTGGCTTTCAGCTTGTTGCCTCCCGTCTCTGCTAAAGGATTTCCGGGGTACTCTTCCCTTCCTCACGTTCGATCGATTATATTTATAAAAGTATATCATTGGCCATGGGGAAAGTCAAACACCTATCTTCGCTCCTCCATATTTCGACATAATTCGCAATCGCGGCAAAATGTCACCCGGTCGGTAAAGACATTGAGGATGGTGTTGACGATATTGGTCTTCTCGGAGCGGTGGAGGATAATACGCTCCGGAGAAAGGGTGATTAAGGCGCTTAGCAATAAATCCTCATACTTTAAACCCTCGTCTTTCAGGTCGCCCAGTACTTTTAGGAGATACTCCTGTTCCAGGGGTTTTTCTTCTTCATCTAGCAGACGGAATTTTTCTTTGGAGTAGAAAAGAACATGGACCTCAAGGATCTTTGGTTCTTGGATCTCCACAAAATACCTGAGCAACTTAATAAATTCCTGGTATTCTTTATCGGCCAGCAATTGATCGATGGCCTCTTCCAGGTTTTCCTTGAGTTCGAAGAAATAATCCTTTAAGCGAAAACGGAAGAAACCTTCTAAAAAAATGGCGTTATTCTCACTTAAGAAACTACTGACTTCCTTTTGGACCCGTTGTACGCGTTCGTACTCGCCAACAGTGGCCAAGGTGGAAATGACTTTTTGGGAAAGGATCTCCGCTTCAGCGGAAGAAAGATAGGGATGATCGATCCGGATCATCCGCCGCAGCAAATTCTGGGAAACTTGGCCTAAAAGCAATTTGGTCACGACTAAAACAAGATTTTGTCGAAAAGTCGCTTCCTCTTTTTTATTTGTCCTCTTCTCCACTTTGTCGATGGTGAAATTGAGAAATTTGAATTTTCCCATCTTTTGTTCTTCGATCTCTAGCTTCATACCTTCTTGTTCCCAACGGGCAATCTCTTGCTCTAAGTTTGACCTTAAATCAAAGAGGGACCCGGTACCGATCTGAATCGTGGACAACAGTCTCCCCCCCTCGTAAGAGTATTATATGAGGAAAAGAAGTGAGGATATACAGTCCACTTAAAGTAAATGTCCCTGCGCCTTCCCTGAAGTTATGTCAAGTTCAAGCCTGCTCCCATTTAGCCAAAAGCGTGCTCCCATTTATAGATGAACCCGCTAGAAGATGGCAGCAAAAATCCGCCGAAATGGCCGGTGGTTTTGATCGTGGTGGGATCGCAAATGTTATTTTCACCCTCCGGTGGCAGGTCGTTAATCCCATCAATATCCGCCAGTTTAACCCAATAGCCAGCGAGGGGAAACTCCAGATCCACCGTCACCGCATAAGGTTCAAAGTTTAGCAGGACAACCATCCGTTCCCAAGGCTCCCCATTGGGATTGGTCGTCCACCCGATCACATTTTTACCACAACCAGATTTCTCTCCCAGCCAGGGGCCTAAAAGCCAATCAAACTTCCCCTCCTGCTGGGGATGGTACCCGGAAACCCGGAGGCCCGGATATCGGCGACGCAGACGGATTAAACCGGCTGCCCACTGGTAATAGTGGTTTTTTTTCAAAAAATCAAGCCAGTTCAGATCGACGCGGTTCCGTGGGCGTTCCACCCCAAATTCCTGTCCCATGTAGATCATGGGTTGACCCAAGGCTACCATCGTCGCAAACAACCCCAGACGGGCTTTGCGTTCCTTCGCCGGTTCCCAGATTAAACCATCGCCCCGGGTCGCCACTTCAAAGGGGATACTATTCTCATCATGGCTTTCCGAATAGTTAATTACGTTATTGGTGTGGGCGGCGTAAAAGTCTTTACTAAAGTAGAAAATACTTCCCAGATAAGTCGGGGAGTTATCCGTCCAATCCCGAAAGACCCCCTCGCGTAGCAATGCCTTGATCTTATCGTGAAAGGCGTCGCACCACTGGGCATACCCATTATACCCGTGCAAGTTTAGACCAGCTTCATTGGGCAAGTTCTCGGCAATGAGAATACAATCAGGTTTAAAGCCTTGATCCTTGATTTCATAGGCTAGCCGATGGAGAAAAGTATGGTCCATCCAATGACTATGAGTGGCGTCAAATCGAAAGCCGTCGATATGGTATTCCCGGATAAACATTTTACAGGCATCGATCAACATATTCTGGACTTCTTCCTTCTCCGTGGCCACCCGGTTCCCCCAGGGGGTTGAGCCGGAAAAGTAAAATCCCCCCGGAGTACCATCTTGGATCAACTCCCATAAAGGATTAAAATAATTGGACGTATGATTAAAAACCTGATCAACAATGACGGCTAAACCGTGTTGGTGGGCGGTATCAACGAGGGCGCGGAACTCCTCGCAGGTCCCAAAATCCCGTTCAATCGTCATAAAGCCACTGGGGTCGTAACCCAGGCGATTATCGGTTAAGGCGGTCGGCGCTTCGGAAGTAGGCATTAAGGCCAGCGCTGTAACACCTATTTTTTGAAAATAACCTTCTTTGATCCGCTCTATCGTCCCGCTGAAGGTTCCGGCAATCTCGACCGGCAGATCCGGATCTTGGCCGGTAAATCCATAAACGTTAAATTCATACAGAATTAAACAGTCCACCGGGGTCGTCGTCCAACTTTGATCCTGCCATTGGTAAGCAGAGGGATTAATCACCAAACAATCATTGCGGTTGTAGTCACCACCGTAGCGACGAGCATAGGGGTCTTGCGCCATTTTAACCGGTTTTTGGTTTTCATTAAGCGGAACCCCGCCCACAATGACAAATTGGTAGGCGTTCTTCTGCGCATCAACGGGATCGGGTAATGGTGTACGCAGAAGCCAAATGTTGGGCTGCCCATGATAACCCAGATATAACTGCATGGGGAGAAATTTCTCCGGCTGCGGCTGTTCATGGTAAGGAGACTGCCAATCATTAAAGTTCCCAGCCAAATAAACCTGGGCCGCACGGGGATGATAAAAGCCAAAAAGGGTGGTTCCATCTGTTAAATAAGTAGCCCCTAACATTGAAGCGACGCCCTGACCGCTAACATCAGTGTCCGGTAAGTACTGACTCTCCCCCAGCAGCGGGAGAATCTCGGGCCAAAGCTCCTGGGTGGAACCGATCACGGTAGCCGGCTTTTGCGGATAGACCTCATTATGCCCACTGACCGTCCAGACTTCCATGCCCAAATGTTGCCCGTAGCAACGCTCGTGTTGCTCCCATTTTACTTGGTTAAAGCAGCGCTCCCCGAATCGAAAGCAAAAATAGTTCCTGTTCAGCTGCAGGGTAAAAACAGCGCCATAATCATCCCAGGATGATACTGGATAATCCTGAAAGGACTCATCATGCCCTGGATACCACAGGTGTAAAAAGGGATCTTTCATATCCAGACTGTACGGGGCATGGATCTTCACCAGGTGCATTTTTCTCGACTCCTTTCATCGACAACAGCAAAGGAGAATTATCTTCAGTATGCCCCGAACAGCACATGCTCAATATGAGCAAAAAGCCCGATCAAAAAGACCGCTTATCCCTGATCGCTAAGGTAGAATGGTGCATCAGCCAATAAATGAAAAAACCCCATAGTGGAAAGAAAAAAGTGACGAAAGCCCACAACGATGGTGAGAGATTGAGCTGATCCAGCCCGTGTTTTTTTGCATCCACATAGACGGCTGCCGCTAAATATAGGTTGATCGATAACAGCGCGACGACAAAAAAGGCCAACCAGATTTGCCAGGTCATAATTATCTACCCTCCTTAAGTTTGCAGAATTAGTAATTATGTTGTTTTGGAAATAATTAAAGCTAGGTTTACCAGGGCTTTTATGTTATATTAAGAATCAGTTACAGCTTTTATCCACTTTTTTGTGATCCCCTTTATCAATTCCCCGCTTTTCTTCTATACCATTCATTTTTAAAATTATTTTAGAAGGAGGCCGCTTCATGAATAAGGATCGAAAGGTTCCTGCTGTCGCTTATTTTTGTATGGAGTTTGGTCTAGACCCTAATTTCCCGATTTATTCGGGAGGCTTAGGGATCCTAGCCGGCGATCACCTCAAAGCCGCCCACGATGAAGGTTACCCCGTGGTTGGAGTCGGTATTTTATGGCGTAAAGGTTATACTTCCCAGTATATTGGGGAGAATGGTTATCCTTATGATGTCGCACAGGCGTATAATTATGATTTTCTGAAGGATACCGGTGTCAAAGTAGAGGTCACCATTAAACAGCAGCCTGTAACCTGTAAAGTCTGGTTGGCTGATCATTTTAACAATGTGCCGCTTTACCTTTTAGATGCCGATCTCCCGGAGAATAAGGAGCCGTGGTTGACCCACTCCTTGTACCGCGGCAGCAGCGACGACCGGATCGCCCAGGAAATCATTCTCGGCGTCGGTGGGATTCGAGCTTTACGTGCTCTTGGACTCCCGATCGATGTGTTCCATTTCAATGAAGGCCATGCGGCCCTCGCCGGAGTAGAGCTAATTAGGGAACAGATGGCGACCGGACTTTCCTTTGACCAAGCATTAAACATGACCCGCAACAAAATCGTCTTTACGACCCACACGCCGGTACCGGCCGGTAATGAAGCCCATCATCATGGTGCCCTTTCCTTTGTTGGCGCTTATAATGGCCTTTCTTACGAACAAATGAAACGCCTCGGCGGCGACCCATTCAACATGACTGTAGCCGGACTCCGGCTCTCAACCCTGACCAATGGTGTTTCCGCCCTACACGGCGAAACCGCTCAGTCCATGTGGGAACAGGTTACCACCAGTTCGCCCATTATTTCCATTACCAATGGGGTTCATGAAGGGACCTGGCAGGCCCGGAATATGGCCCAAGCCGTGGCGGCGCAACCGGAAACTTTATACCGAGCCCACCAGGAGAATAAAGCGCAATTACGCGCTGAGATCCAGCGCCGGACAGGCCACTGTTTAAACCCCGACTCCCTGTTAATCGGGTTCGCGCGGCGCGCCGCCACCTATAAACGGGGCGATCTAATCTTCCGAAACCGGGAAGAACTCATGCCCTTGCTGGAAAGTGGCCGAATTCAACTGGTCTTTTCCGGGAAAGCCCACCCGCAGGATGATGCGGGGAAAAAAATGGTCGCCAACATTGTGGCTTTAGCCAAACAACTACCGGGAAAGGTGATCTTCCTTGAGAACTACGACATGACTTTAGGACAACTCCTCACCCGCGGTTGTGATGTTTGGCTGAACAATCCCCAGCGGCCGCTGGAAGCCAGCGGTACCTCGGGGATGAAAGCAGGAATGAATGGTGTCTTAAACTTCAGTACCTTGGACGGCTGGTGGGTGGAAGGTTGCCAACATGGAATCAATGGTTGGCAGTTCGGAGACGGTTATGTCGGCCCCGACCAGGATACCCATGATTTAAACGCCTTATACCGGGTCTTAAAAGGCGAGATTCTTCCCACCTACGAGCAAGATAAAGCAAAATGGGCTAAAATGATGCAAGCCAGTATTCAAACTTGTACTCGCGATTTTTCGGCCCGGCGCATGGTAAATGAGTACTATGACCGTCTGTATCAGCCGTTGGTCGAAGTTGGACGAAAAATATCGTAAAGGCCGCTTACGCGGCCTTTTTTCTGTACTGCACCCGTCAAAATTTGGTGCGCATTTCCTTTCCACCCCTGGATAAAATATTATCGGGAGGTGTGATGATGAAGAGCACCGCCACCAGTTGGGTTGTGACTGGCTTGGGTGCAGTGGTCTCCGGGCTGGGGGCAACCATGCGCCAGAGCCGCCTGGGAACCGGAATTCTCGGTTTTGGGCTTGCCCATATTGTCCTTGGCGTAGTGGATATGATCCGCCCATTGCCTAACAAGTAACATTTCCCCAAAAAACAAAGTGGCCTGCCACTCGCCACTTTGTTTTTATTGCTTGTTTTTACCCCAGTTTTTCCCGAAGGAAAGGAACCAACTCGTCCACGGCAATCCGGGTTTGATCCATGGTATCCCGTTCCCGCACGGTCACGGTCCGTTCCTCCGGAGATTGAAAATCAACGGTAACGCAGAATGGAGTCCCGACTTCATCCTGGCGGCGGTACCGGCGGCCAATCGACTTGGCATCATCGTACTCGGTGTTCCAGTGACGCCGTAGCTCCTGACCAAGCTCCTTGGCCATGGCAATTAAAGGCTCTTTCCGGGAAAGCGGAAGTACGGCTACTTTAATGGGGGCTAATTCCGGACGGAAACGCAGTACGACGCGGGTTTCGTCCTTATCCGGCTCCTCATGATAGGCATCGATTAAGAAGGCAAGGGTTGCCCGGTCCGCCCCAGCCGAGGGTTCGATCACATAAGGAGTATAATGCTCATTGGTTTCATGGTCGAAATAGTCCATTTTATTACCACTGTATTCCGAATGCCGTTTGAGGTCGAAATCGGTACGATTGGCAATCCCCTCCAGTTCGGACCAACCCATTGGGAAGAAATACTCAATATCGATACAGGCTTTAGCGTAATGCGCCAACTCCTCCGGGTCGTGGGGACGGAGACGCAGACGCTCCGGGGATAGTCCCATCTCTTTATACCAGTTATATCTTTCTTCAATCCAGTGTTGATAATATTCCTCATCCGTACCGGGTTTCACAAAATATTCGATCTCCATCTGTTCGAATTCTCTGGTCCGAAAGGTGAAGTTACCAGGGGTGATTTCATTCCGGAAGGATTTACCGATCTGCCCAACCCCGAAGGGTAGTTTCTTTCGAGTCGTGGTCAGTACATTTTGAAAATTGACAAAGATCCCCTGCGCGGTTTCGGGCCTAAGGTATACTTGGGCTCCCTGATCCTCTACCGGCCCCATAAAGGTTTTAAACATCAGATTAAAATTCCGAGCTTCGGTTAATTCCCCACCACATTCCGGGCAATTCGGGGTCGTCAAATGATCGGCCCGGAACCGTTGTTTGCATTTTTTACAGTCCACCAGGGGATCGGTGAATCCCTCTAAATGACCACTGGCTTCCCAGACTTTCGGATGCATCAAGATACTTGAGTCTTGTCCGACCATGTCCTCCCGCCCCTGGATCATCCGGCGCCACCAGGCTTGTTTTACATTATTCTTCAGTTCAACCCCGAGTGGACCATAATCCCAGCAACTATTTAAACCCCCGTAGATTTCACTGCTCTGAAAGATAAAGCCTCTTCTTTTCGCTAAAGAAACAATCTTTTCCATTGTCGTGGTGGCAGTAGGCATTTTTTCGTTTTCCATTTATTGTTCCTCCTTACTATATAAGCTTTTTGCTTTGTATCACATTAGGGCTGGCGTCACCAAAACTTCTACCATGGCCGCGACCAGGAGCAAGGCGAAGATGAGGGGAAGAAAAGCCAAACTCGCTTTGGCGTGAGCGCCCAGCGCGCCAAAATTTCCACCCTTCAAAATACTACGCCAGTTCCGTCCGCCCCAAATCATCCCCACGGTAGCCGAGAGAACGATAGCGGGCAATTCAAAAAGGCCATGGGGCAGTAAACTCAAGAAAAACGTGCTTTTCTGTAATATGCTCTCAGATTCATAAAAGCCAGCCATGAGACCGATGATCAAACCGTTCGGGATAACTCCCATTAAAAGTGGGAGGAACGGTAAGAGAGCGCCGCACGCGATGATCAAAAGCGACGCTGTTAAATTATTGGTAAAGATGATGATCGTTTGTCCCCACCAACCGGCGTTGGCCATCTGCTGGATTATGGTGCTGAATTTACCGTTAATCACCTGTTCGATCGTTTCTTTAGCGGCCGCCGGATCCGTCGTCCAGGCACCATAACCCATCGCCACACTGTAGATCAGCATGAAGACGGAAAAAGCAAAGATCATCCGGTGTGAGCGGGGGAAATCTGGTAATAGATTTGGTTTCCACAAAAGATATCATCCTCTTAATATCATTATTTTAGTATAACAAAGACCGGGAAGAACTGTCAATTTATTTCATGAACCTTCTGACGGAGGCCACGCCAGCAGGGACTGTAAAAAGGAAAGGGATTTAAAGGGTTTCTCCGCCCGGTTTTGAATAAAGGCAAAAAGGAGACGTCCCAATTCTTGCCCCAGCGCCAGATCGACCGGTTGACGGGCGACGGCGCGCAGATCCGCCTGGTATAACCCGGTTAAAGCCTGTACCGCCGCCGGTCTTACCGGGATTAGCTTCTCCCCGGCCTCCTTGGCACAAACCGAACAGAGCATTCCCCCTTCGGTCGGGGCGAACCCAGCCCAGAAGGGTGGATTCGTCTCCTGGCAATGTACGCAACGGTCCAAAACCGGCTCGTAACCTAAATATCGCAGCAAGCGCAATTCAAAGGCGCGGGAGACCAACATCGGATCGGTCGTTTTCTCCAACACCACCAGACCAGCCAGGGCAAAGAGGAATACTTCCGTATTAACTTCTGCGAGGGGTAAGAAAACATCCAGCAGTTCCGACCACCAAGTCGCGTAGGCCATTTTCGTTAGATCTGCCCGGAGCGGAGCAAAGGATTTAATCAGCTCCCCTTGGCTTAATTGGTCCAAACTCTTCCCAGTAAAAATCAAGGCGCGCAGATAGGAAAAATGTTGCGTCACCCCTACCAACCGGTTACGGGGTCGCCGCGCCCCCCGGGCGACCGCTTCGATCTTCCCTTTTTCCTTCGTAAAAAGGGTGACGATCCGATCGGCTTCCCCGATATTCCGGGTGCGCAGGACGATGCCTTCACAATGATACAGCCCCACCCCGTCACCTCCGATTCAAAAAAGCCAGCACCAAGCTTATAACAATACTCAGCAGGAGACAAGTGCCAAGGGGGAAATAAAAGGTAAAATTCCCCCGCCGGATCAAAATATCGCCGGGAAGCCGACCACGGCCAAAGATTTTCTCCCCAAACTGGAGGATAACCCCCAACACTAAAAGGAGGAGTCCGGCTAGGATCAAAAACCGCCCCATGGAGCCAAATGGATTTTCCATCATTAGACCTCTTTCTCTACTTCCCTATTTCCCTTTGTAGTAGCGATCGCGCTCGCTAAAGATACAACCGCAATACCCTTGACGATACAGTTCATACTCCCGGGCCAGTTGTTGGCTGCGCCGGAAGCCGGGCCGCAGATCCAGATCGCAAAAGATGAGGTTATACTCGGCCGCCAGTTCTTGTCCGACCGCACAGATGAGCTCTCGGTTTTGGTAGGGCGAAATTAAAAGGGTGGTCCCGAAAGCAGGAAACCCTAAGGCTTGCGCTTTACGAGCGGTCTTGTCCAGACGCATCCGGTAACAGAAGCCGCACCGCTCAAGTTCATGGGGCAGGGTCTGCTGCAAAAAGGCAGAAAGCTCATACTCTTCTTCCAGGATTAACGGAATTTCCTTTAGCCCAGCGAATTTCTCCAGGCTCTCTTTCCGCCGCTCCCACTCCTTGTAGGGGTGGATATTGGGGTTATAGTAATACATCGTCGGTTGATAACCCTGTTCGAGCAAAAACTCCGTTGAAGAGGTGGCACAGGGCCCACAACAGGTATGCAGCAACAGATCCATCATTATAAGCCTCTTTTCCTATCCTATTTACTTCTATTCCTACCGGCAAGCTCCTTTTTGATCTCGTCAATCGTAACCCCTTCGTTAACCATCAGGACCAGCAGATGATAGATCAAATCGGCTATTTCGTAAATAAGCTCCTCCTGATTGTTTTTCGCGCCAATAATCACTTCCGTCGCTTCTTCCCCGACTTTTTTCAGGATCTTATCTACTCCTTCCCGGAATAGATAGTTGGTATAAGAGCCTTCCTTTGGATTTTCTTTGCGATCCACCAATAGATTGTATAATACTTTGATCATATCTTCCTGTTCGGCGTCACCCGGAATGACTTCATTAAAAAAACAGGAATAGCTTCCGGTATGACAAGCCACACCCACTTGTTCGACCAATACCAACAGGCTGTCATGATCACAATCATAATAAAAACCTTTGAGCTTTTGCAAATTCCCAGAGGTTTCCCCTTTTTTCCAGAGCTTACTTCTACTCCTGCTATAATAGTGGACGAAGCCTTCGGCTAAAGTCTTTTCAATCGCTTCCCTGTTCATATAGGCCAGCATCAAAACCTTTTTACTGGCCACCTCCTGCACAACCGCTGGAACCAAACCCTGATCATCAAATTTTACCTCCGCAAGCAGCTTTTTAACGTCCATTTGCCATCCTCCTTTACACACGCACAGAAATCCCTTGTGCCTTTAAATAGTTTTTTAGATCCAAAATATTAATCTCACCATAATGAAATACGGAAGCCGCTAAAACCCCGTCGACCTTAGCGCAGACAATCGCCTGGTAAAAATCTTCAAGCTTACCGGCGCCTCCCGAAGCAATGACCGGTACCGCCACCGCATCCTTGATCCGCTTTAAAAGTTCCAGATCATAACCATTTTTCATCCCATCGCCGTCGATACTGTTCACGACAATTTCTCCGGCACCTAATTGTACACCTTTTTTTACCCATTCGATCGCATCTAAACCGGTGTTTTCCGTGCCCCCTTTTAAATAGACCTGCCAGGAGCCGTGGTCATCCTTTTTTACATCAACCGCCAGCACAATAGGATCAGGGCCAAACTTGGCCGCTGCCGCTTGGAGAAAGGCTGGATTTTTCAGCGCCGGGGAATTAAGGGATACTTTCCGCGCCCCCATATTTAAACAGGCTTCGATATCCTCCAGGGTGGAGATCCCACCGCCAACACAAAAGGGGAGATCGATCCCCATCATTGCTTCCGCAATATAATCCAGGTGCGGCTTTCTCCGCTCCATAGAAGCCCGGATATCATAAAAGACAAGTTCGTCCGCGCCCGATTCCGCATAATGCTTTGCTAAGCGGGCAGGAGAATCCACATCAGCAATTTCCGCAAATTTTTTCCCTTTCACCACTCGATTCTCGATCATATCTAAACAGGGAATAATTCTTACCGGAGGCATGCTACCACTTCCTTAAAGCTTAATTTCTGATCATAAAAGGCTTTGCCAATGATCGCGCCATAAACCTGCATGCTTTTTAAGCGCTTAACATCCTCGAGGCTAGTGACACCGCCGGAGGCAATCAGCGCCAAATCCGTTTTTTCCATTAATTCCTCATACATCTTAAAATTAGGCCCCTGCAGCATCCCGTCTTTGGCAATATCCGTATAAACGATAGTCTTTACTCCGCTCTTTTCCAGCTCATGGCATAAATCCAAAGCATCGATCTGCGAAACTTGCGCCCAACCCTCCGTGGCCACCTTGCCATTTTTGGCATCGATCGAGACAATAATCTTGTCACTGCCATAATCAGCTAATAAGCGCTCCAAAAGTGCCCTGTTGCGGACGGCGACAGTTCCCAAAATCACCCTGGCTACGCCCAAATCCAAGAAGGCTTTGACTTTCTTTTCATCCCGAATCCCCCCACCGATTTGCACCGGAATCTTAATGTTTTCCACGATGGCTTCGATCGAAGGCCGATTGATCAAAGCCTCGCTACGGGCCCCATCCAAATCCACCAAATGCAAATAGCCCGCGCCTTCCTCCTGCCACTTTAAAGCTACCGCCAGGGGCTTAGCCGAGTACTCCTTAACCCGGTTAAAATCCCCTTGGGTCAGCCGTACACATTTATTATCCTTTAGATCAATCGCCGGTAAAATTAACATGTTACAACACCCCTTTCGAGGACGGTATTTCGGTGGAAACAATTTCAACGGCTTCCCTTAACGCCCGGGCAAAACCCTTAAAGATCGCCTCAATCCGGTGGTGGTCATTTTCACCATAGAGGGACTTAATATGGAGGGTGAGGCCGGCCTGATTGGCAAAGGCTTGAAAAAATTCTTTAAAGTTCTGTGTACACATGGTCCCTACCTTTTCGGCTTTAAAATCAACATCAAACACTAAATAGGGGCGATTACTGATATCGATGACGACCAAGCTCAAAGCTTCATCCATGGGCAGATAGCAATGGGCATATCTTCTGATCCCCTTTTTAATCCCGAGGGCTTGACGAAAACCCTGCCCCAAGGCGATGCCGATATCCTCCACCGTATGGTGATCATCTACCTTAAGATCCCCCGTGCAGCTGATCTTTAGATCAAATTGACTATGAAAAGCCAGTAATTCTAACATATGATCAAAAAAGCCGATGCTGGTGTCGATGGCACTGACACCCTTTCCATCCAGATTAATTTCAACCACAAGATCGGTTTCCGTGGTTTTCCTCTCGATTTTAGCCGTTCTCATGCTTTGACCTCCTCCTCATCATCAAATCTTACCTTGACGGAATTGGCATGGCCCGTTAGTCCTTCTTCCTCTGCGATGCGAACAATGGAACTTTTGGCTTTACTTAAGGCTTCTTTACTATAATAGACCAGTGATGTTTTCTTGATAAAATCATCCACCGACAATGGCGACGAGAAGCGCGCGGTTGAACTAGTCGGCAAAGTATGATTAGTCCCGGCAAAATAATCGCCGGCCGGTTCCGGGGAATACTCTCCTAAAAAGATCGCCCCCGCATTTTTGATCTGTTCATAAACTGCAAAGGGATCCTCCGTCAAAATTTCCAAATGTTCCGGCGCGATTTCGTTAGCCACTTTGACAGCTTCCGCCAGCGAAGTTGTGATGACGATGGCCCCGTAGTTGTTTAAAGCCTTTTCAATGATTTCCTTCCGGTCCAGTACTTTAACTTGTCTTTCCAGTTCCCTCCGGACCTGGTCTGCCAGTGGCGGGTAATCAGTCACCAAGATCGCCGCCGCCAATTCATCATGTTCGGCTTGGGAGATCAAGTCGGCGGCAATATATCTCGGATTGGCCCCTTGATCGGCAATGATCAGGATCTCACTGGGACCGGCGATCAGATCGATCCCGACAAAACCCGTCAGCTGTTTTTTGGCCATGGAGACATAAATATTACCCGGCCCCGTTATTTTATCCACCTTGGGAATACTCTCCGTACCGTAAGCTAAAGCAGCAATTCCTTGCGCCCCGCCGACTTTAAAGATCCGATCCACACCGGCGATGGCCGCGGCTACTAAGATCGAAGCTTTGATTTTCCCCTGCCGATTGGGGGGACTAACCATGACGATCTCTTCCACCCCGGCTATTTTCGCTGGAAGTGCATTCATCAAAACTGTTGAGGGATAGGCCGCGCTTCCCCCCGGTACATAGATGCCGACTTTTTCTATGGGCCTAATCAGCTGACCAAGGATAAGATCGGCTTCCCGGATAAAATATGATTCCCGTAGTTGCCTGCGATGATAATTTTCAATATTCGCTTTGGCTTTTTCCAAATCCGCTTTTAATTCCGGATCAATCTTATTCAATGCTTCATCAATTTCGTCCGACGACACTAAAAAATCTTCCAGTAAAACGCCGTCGAATTCTTGCGTGTACTTCCGCACCGCCTGATCTTTAGCGCGCCTGACATTACTTAAAATATGGGCTACGCTTTGATTAATCTCCGCGAACTCCAGTTGGTTGCGGTCCAAAATTTCTCCAATCAACGCTTGATCCTTCGCCGCGTCAAAAGTCTTCAATCTCATGCTTCCATCTCCTTTAACGCTGATAATAGCTGGGTAATCAGCTGATATTTGAAACGGTAACTGACTCGATTACAGATCAGCCGCGCGCTGATCGGGAACATTTCCTCAATTACATTAAGACCATTGGCTTTTAAAGTACTGCCAGTTTCCACCAAATCGACGATGACATCGGCGAGACCGACTAAGGGCGCCAATTCGACCGAACCATTTAGTTTAATGACTTTTATCTTTTGATTTCGCGCCGCGAAGTACTTTTTCGTTACTTTCGGATATTTGGTGGCTACTTTAAGCACCTGATCTTTCGCATAAAGCTTTTGGTTCTCGATTCCGGCAATGGCGAATTTGCATTTTCCAAACCCTAAATCATAAAGTTCATAAAGATCGGTTTCCCGTTCCAAAATTTCATCCTTTCCAACTACCCCAAGGTCGGCAACGCCATTTTGCACATAGGTGATCACATCTGAGGATTTTACGTAGGTAAAGCTAATTTTGTTTTTTTCATCTTTAAAAATCAATTTGCGCGAATCCGGGTCTAAAGAGTCACAGAGGCCAATCCCCTTGAACAACTTTGAAGCATCTTTGCCAATTCTCCCCTTAGCAAGGGCAATCTTTAAATAGTCCATTTTTTACGCTCCTCCCTTCTCCATCAGCTCATCTGCATCCAGCGAAAACCCAACGGCGGATATCTTCTGGCCAAATTCTTCGGTAAAGGAATCATATCGGCCCCCACAAACAATCTCCTTAAATGAGTTGGGGTAATAGCCCTTGAAAATGAGACCATCATAATAGTCCAACTCCATCAGTAAGGATAAATCAAAATAAACATGTTGGGAATAGCCCAGCTTGTCCGTGAAGGCTTTTAATTCCATTAACTCCGCTAAGGCTTCCGCCATTGTTGGATTCAGGTAATTCTGCTCTGCTTGCTTGACAAGGGCGGTAAGGTCGCCCTGCAGATCCAGGAGGTTTAAAAGGGAATTTCGGATCTCCTCTGGCAAGTCCAGACCTTCGCTGAACTCCACTAATTCAAAGCGGTTTTTCCGGTCAATCAGATCCTTTAAGCGTTCTATTTCCTCTTCACTGAGGGCCATCGCCTCAATCAACCCGCGGATAAATTTACTATTTGAGACTTCAATGATAAACCCTTGATCATACCGGTTTAAGATCTGAAGCGCCAAGCCGAATACTTCTTTATCTGCTTTTAAAGCCGCTTCCCCCAGATATTCAATACCTAGTTGTTTTATCTCCTTAATCTCCCCATTAGGGCTGCTCCGAAACACATCCGAATTATAGAACAATTTCAACTTCAGCCCCGGTTCCCAGCGGGGAATCAGGTTTTTGATGATACTAGCCGTATGATCGGTTCTCAGGACCAAAATGTCGGAACCGCCATAGACTTTGACGATGTGTTCCTTTTTGAGCTTATTGTACAAGGAGCGCAGCTGATCAAGATTTTCAAAGGCAGATAATTCAAGATGGGTATAACCTTCATGCATAAACATGTCCTCAATCTCTTTTTCCAGCTGATACCTTTTACCATGGTACTTTAACTCATCCTCGATTCTAAAATATTCCATTGTTTAAAATTCCTCCTTATCTATTTCATTCATCCATTCAAAAAGAGAAGCCGTATAGGTATGACCTATACGGCTTCTCATAAAACTTTCAACCATCATAGGTACAATCCCCAGAACAATATAGCAAAATCCAGGGAATGCACCTATGAACTAAATCTAGTTCACACGGCAAACCCTTGTTCTATGATGGTGATGATGAAATTTAGAAATCACTTTTTCAAGACTAAAAGTAAGCATCTTATTCTCTCCTGAAGATAATTGACTAAATATCTAAAACTTACTAATAAGTATACTACCAACCATCCGCTTTTGGCAAGGTATTTTTTATTTAACTAAAGTCCCAACTCTCCTTGGTCAGTCTCCACCGCTTCCGTTTCGGGACAGGTTAATCCCAAGTGCTCACAGGCCAGCCGCGTCGTCACCCGTCCGCGGGGAGTACGCTGCAAAAAACCGATCTGCATCAAATAAGGTTCACAAACATCCTCGATCGTCTCGACTGCCTCCTGGGTAGCCGCAGCCAGCGTTTCGACGCCCACCGGTCCGCCGTCGAATTTACGGATGATCGTCTCCAACATCAGCCGGTCAACCCGGTCTAACCCTTTCTCATCTACTTCCAGCCGGTCCAAGGCGGCAGCGGCCACCTCCACCGTGATCACCCCATCCGCCTTCACCTGGGCATAATCTCGAACCCGCTTCAGGAGGCGGTTGGCAATCCTGGGGGTACCCCGGGCGCGGCGTGCCATTTCAGCAGCGCCTTCTGCTTCTGTCTTAATCTTGAGGATCTTGGCCGTCCGGGCAATAATTTGCTCCAGATCGCAACTGCCGTAAAAATCCAGACGATTAATAATACCAAACCGGTCGCGGAGAGGGGCGGTTAAGGCACCGGCACGGGTCGTCGCCCCCACCAATGTAAAATGGGGAAGATCGATCCGCAGCGAACGGGCGCTAGGCCCCTTTCCGATGATAATATCAAGGGCATAGTCCTCCATTGCCGGATAGAGGATTTCCTCAACCGTCCGGTTGAGCCGATGAACTTCATCAATAAAGAGAACATCATTATCTTCCAAATTGGTAAGGACAGCCGCTAAATCACCGGGACGCTCGATCGCAGGTCCAGAGGTTACCCGGATCTGTACCCCCAGCTCCGCCGCTATAATATGGGCCAGGGTGGTTTTACCTAAACCCGGCGGTCCGTAAAGCAAAACATGATCTAAAGCCTCACCCCGCTCCCGAGCAGCTTGGATAAAAATGCGCAAGTTTTCCTTCACGCGGGTCTGTCCAATATACTCTTCCATCCGACGGGGACGGATACTATAATCCAATTCATTGTCTTCTTCCCGCAACTCGGGCGTAACCAACCGGGTATCTTCCATGCTGAAAACCTCGCTTAGTCATTTATTCCTTCATTAACAGCTTTAAGGCGGTTTTAATCACCGCTTGGAGATCTAAGTGGGGATTACCGGCCCTTACTTCCTGCACCGCTTTGAAAGCGACGATTCGTTCATAACCTAAGGCCTCCAGGGCAGCGATGGCATCATCCGCTGACGGGAGCGGGGTCGAAACAGAGGCTAAACTGCCAGGCGTCTGTTTCAATGCCTTCGCCAGGGTCGACTTTAACTCCAGAATTAACCTTTGCGCAGTTTTTTGCCCAATTCCCGGCACTTTCGACAGGAGCTTGGCATCCTCATTAAAAATGGCTTGGCAAAATTCCGCCGCCGAAAAGAACGAGAGCACGGCCAGGCCGGTCTTGGGACCCACCCCGGAAACATTAATGATCTTGCTAAACAACGCTTTGTCGTCCTGATTCAAAAAACCGTACAAAAGCATGGCCTCTTCTTTATGGGCCAGATAAGTATAGATCAAAACAGCGTCTCCGCTCTGAAGTTGTTGTAAAGCTGATGCTGCCATTAGAATCCGAAACCCAACTCCGTTCACCTCTAAGATCAGGGCTTCTTCAGAACAGTCTTGCACCGTCCCTCTTAAGAAAGCAATCATCGTTCTCCCCCTATAGTCAATCCTTCCCCTCGCCACGAATGGGCATAACAGATGGCAATCGCCAGTGCGTCGGCGGCGTCATCCGGTTTGGGGATCGCTTTTAATTTTAACAAAATTCGAACCATCTCTTGAACCTGGTTTTTATCTGCCCGCCCATAACCGGCCACCGCCATTTTAACTTGCAGCGGCGTATATTCGGCAATTTCTAGGCCTTGGTTGGCGGCGGCGAGCAAAATAACACCACGGGCTTGACCGACCGCTAAAGCGGTCTTAGTATTCTTATTGAAAAACAATTCTTCAACCACCATGACCGCCGGTTGGTACTGACTAACCAAAGTCGTAATCTGTTCGTATATTTGTTTCAATCGGTCCGACAGCGGGCAGTCGGCCTTGGTCCGGATCACGCCATAGCCCTCAGCCTTCAGCCGTCCCCCCTGCTCCTTTACCAAACCGAAACCGGTAATCGCCGTTCCTGGATCCACTCCTAAAATAAGCATTGGTCAGCTCCTGTTCTAAACTTTTGCTACAGATTTAAGCTTAATCTTCTGCAGCCAATCCTTTTAATCCTTCAAACCACTTCTTTTCCCCTTTTAATTTTCCTTAACGTAAATTAAAAGAGGAACCCCTTTCCCGGTGTCGTATTTTAAATCAAGATTGATCATTAAATCAACCAAATACGGGGGGTTTTTTTATGTCTAGGGCTTTTCAATACGTCCAATATTTAGCGGAAAAAATCGGTCCCCGCGGTTCTTGCACTGAAGCTGAGCGCGCTGCCGCTGACTACCTAAAAGCAGAATTGACCCAGTTAAAGTTGGAACTTACCGTAGAGCCGTTCACTGCGGTGACTTCCTTTTCTTGGGCTTTTGGTCTGATTGACCTTCTTTTTATCATTGCTGCTTTGACCTTTCCCACTTGGCCTAACTTGGGACTGATCATCGCCCTGGTAGCCTTTTTCGCTTTTATACTGGAGACCAGCACTTTTCCATTATTGTCACGCTTCCTGCCGAAAAAAAATAGCCAAAACCTGGTTGCCCAGGTTCCGGCTCGGAGTAAGAAGATTAGAAAGGTGATCATCACTGCCCATTACGATAGTTCCCGCTCCGCACTGAATTTCTCACCCCGAATGGTCAAAGGGTTTCGCCGTAGTTATCTTTTGATGGTTGCCGCCATGAGTCTGGAAGTTATCCTGTACGCTCTAGGAGCACTAACCACCATCCTCCCCACGACCCTCCTTTGGCTTCTATCCCTTCCGGGAGCGCTTTACCTTTTGTTTACCCTCTTCACCCTCTTACACCGAGAAATCTTTGGCCAGTATACGCCCGGCGCTAATGATAATGCCTCTGGAGTTGCGGTGCTTCTAGAAGTCGCGAAAGTGTTGAGCCGTTTACCCTTGCTGACCACCGAAGTAACGTTGGTCGCCACCGGTGCCGAAGAGTCGGGCACAAACGGTGCTTTGGCCTACCTGCGCCAACACCGTCCGACCAAGGATACATATGTAATTAACCTGGATAACTTAGGTAGCGGCCGCTTAACTGCCGTCACCCGGGAAGGTATTCTCGGTACAAAACCAGCTTCTCCCGAACTACTCTCCTGCGCCAAGGAAGTCGCGGCAGAAAAGAAAGTGGAGCTTAAGCTTGCTCCGTACCATCTTTTAACGACCGATGGCACCGTCTTTTTAATGCGGGGTTATCCCACGCTCTCTCTGATGGCCTTCGACGAAGAAGGCCTCATTCCCAATTGGCACTGGCCAACCGACCAAGCAACCTTTGTCAACCCAGAAAACCTGGACGCGGCCAAAGAATTAGTCCTGGGCATCTTGCGCCGCCTGGAAAGTTAATCGGAAACCGGTAACGGTTTCGGTTTCGGCTTCGGCTTCAGCAAGCTTTTGATCAGCGCGCTTAAAGCTTCCATTTTAAAGGGTTTCGAGACGACACCGCTAAAACCGAAATTCCGGTAGTCTAGCATCACCGGATCATCAGAATAACCGCTGGAGGCAATCACTTTCGCCTCCGGATCAATCGCCAAAATCATGCGTACCGCTTCTTTTCCACCGATGCCCCCGGGGACCGTCAAATCCAGCATCACCAGATCGAAGGGGGCACCGGCTTTTTTGGCCTGCTCGTAGAAGATTACCGCTTCCGCCCCATCCTTCGCGATCGCCACTTGATAGCCGCAACGTTCTAAAAATTCCCGGAGCGAGGTTAGAATAAGCAGTTCATCATCCATTAAGAGCAACTTACCTGTGCCACTGGAGATAAAACCCTGCTGCCTAATTTCCGCGACCGGTGGTTCTACGGTGGCTGGTAGATAAAAATAGAAAGTAGAACCATCCCCCTCGCGTGATTGCGCGCCCAGATAGCCGTTGTGGTTTTGAATAATATAGTAACTGGAGGAAAGGCCGAGGCCAGTTCCTCCTTTTTTGGTCGTAAAGTAAGGGTCAAATACTTTGCTTAATACGTCTTCCGAAATTCCTCTACCCTGGTCTTCGAACTCCACCCGGACGTAGTTACCGGGGCGCAGCCACAGTTTATTCTGGGACGTGAGCACAACATTATGGGCAGCGATCCGGATCACACCACCACTTGCCATCGCCTGCACCGCATTAAGCAGCAAATTATGGATGACCTGGCTGATCTGATCGTTGTCGATCTCGACCGACCACAAATCTTTTGGCAGTATGTATCGGCATTTCACTGACGACCCTCTTAACGCAAACTCCGCCGTCTCCTTGATGACTTCCCCCAACCGCGCCGCCTGCTTAACCGGAGCGTTACCCTTGGCAAAGGACATCAATTGTTTAGTTAGTTTTGCCGCTTTTAAGGTGGCTGCTTCCACCGCTTCTAGATCCTTGATCCCATCCAGACCCTTTTTCCATTTTAAGACAGCCAGCTGTACATTGGATAAGATCGCGGCTAAGAGATTATTGAAATCATGTCCGATCCCACTCGCCAGAATACCTAAAGACTCTAATTTTTGCAGCTTAAGAAGTTCCGTTAGTTCCTGGGCGGCAGCCATTTCCTGGGTTGAAATTTGCCAAAGCTCCTTTTGCTTCGCGCTCTCTAGTGATAAAGCCAACAAATTCAGATAATTTGCGACTAAGACGCGGAGGCGAGGCTCGAGTCCCTCCGGTCGAAGGAGGAGGTAACCAAAATCGAAATCGGCTGTCCCGATCGGAAAATAAGCAGTCTCACGGCGTTCCGGTAAAGGATCAGGCCAAGCTCCACATTGGGCCGTATAATCCTCCACACAAAGGTAATAATCGTTCAGCCCAAAACCCTTTTTTAATAATCCCTCTGTAAACTCCACCTTACGCCTGACTGTGGGCAGGGTCTGCAAAATACCAGTCACCACCAGCAAAACCGGGGAAACTCGTTCGCTCCATTCTAGCCGCTCTCTTTTCCGCCGAGTAAAATAAAACAAGCGCCGCTGTTCTCGCTCTGGAACGGGATAAAAAGGGTTGTATATAATTTGTCCATTAGCAATGGTCAAGGGGTGGACCTTGAGGAGGTCGAGAATGGCAGTACCAGGTAGCTGATTCGTATCGAACTGGCAAAGCACAGTAATGGGTAACTCCTTTAAACAATCATTAATCATCTTCTCATACTCGAAAAACCGTTCCGCCCCTGGAATTCCTGCACATAACCAATGGATTTCTCCGGTAACCCGCACCTGTTTAAAACCGTCAGCGATCGCTTCCTCCGCATATTGCCGCCACCGGCCAATCATTTCCTCCGGATCAAAATACCCTTCTGGATAATAGACCTCTTTATTCTTTGCCACCAATAAGGCCGCATCCAGATCACCATTACCGATGTCTATCTTTTCAGCTCGAAACCAATTTAAGATCTCTGTTTTAGTCAAGGAATCAAGCAAGCAGACTACCTTTTCTTGATTACGGAGGCCCGCCGCTAAAAACTTTAGGAGCATCCGGTTTTTCTTCGCTTCATCCCAGTAAAATAAACAGGTATGGGTTCCAACCGGCACTTTTTCCTCGGTAAAGCCCAGATCCACCAAACCACGCTTCTCCATTAAAACCTCTCCTTATGCGCTTTTAGCGTTCTCATGGAGGTAAAAGCTTTCCGTAAAGCAGCATTTTAAGCTAAAAAAATAATAACGAAAGTTAAATTGCACCAATGTTAACTATTCGTTATTTTTCTGCAATTACCTGCTGATTTACCAAATAATAATTAGCAGTCCCCCTCCTCATCCAGCTTAGCGAGGACTTGATCTTCTAGACTATCCCCCGGTACCGGCTCTTTTTCTACAACAGAAACGCTCCCACGGGGTTCATCGGAATACATATCGTCAAAATCAACGTCCCCCCCTAAATCCTGCGGCGACTCGGAAGTTCCGAACTGGGCCACCGCTTGCCAGGCGTCTTCTCCGTCGAAGGCCGCCTGATCTTCACCATCGGTAAAAGTCCGTGCGAACGGATAGGACAGGACTTCTTCCTCAACCGGACGGTAACGTAGATTAGCGGGATTACCCTCGCTCTCCCGCTGACATTCAATACAAGTAGCCACATAGGGTAATGCTTCAAGCCTTTCCTGGTCAATCGACCGTCCGCAGCCCTCACAAACCCCGTAGATTCCGAATTTGATCCGGTCAAGGGCATCCTCAATAGCGGCCTGGCGAACGCGGAAAGCATTTGCCAGGCCTAAATCCTTTTCTTGTTCAAAGGTTTCAGAACCAAGATCTGCCGGATGGTTATCATAGGCAGATAATTCTTTCACCGCATCTCGCAAATTCCGTTCAGAGCCTAAATCGTAGGTTTTTCCCAAATCAGCGCTGAGTTCCATCAGTTGGCTGCGTAGGCGTTTTTCCAGCTGACGGATGGTTTTTTTCGTAAGCATCTAAAATCATCCTTTTTAAGCAAATTAATAGGGAAGCTGTTCATTGACCAGTTGAACGATGCGGGCGATAAACTGACTGATGATCGGCAGATTCAAACTGGCGATCTTGGCCAACGCTGCCAGAAAAATAGCGCTGACTAAAGTGAGACCGACAGCAATCCCAAACCCTCTGGCGATCCCGGCCAAAAAGTTCAAATAGACCAAGCGTCCGGGCCTTAAGAGCAGATCAATAATTCCTTCAATATTGTATTTCACCAGTAATCGATTTAAGTGGAAAGTTTGCTTCAAAAATTGATTCTGCCGCCACTTATACTTTTTGGACCCACCCTGCACCACATCTCACCTCAATTAATTTACCTGCTTTCGCCGGACTTTAAAACGGAAAAGGATGGTTTTATAGCGGCTAGCGCAAGACTTCTTGATAAGCCTGGAGTGTAAGTTTTGCCACCTGGTCCCAGGTGAAATGGGCTAAAATATGCTCTCTCAATCCCGACAAGGGCGGCGAATACAAGGCTGTTCGAAGCGCATCCTTCACGGCAAAAGGCTCGGGGGAACAATACCAAGCCATCTCCCCTAGATATTCATGGGCTGTTCCCCTGTCAGTGGTGACCAGTTTACTCCCGGCCAAACCCGCCTCGAGGTTCACGAGACCGGGAGTCTCATACCAACTGGGTAAAACATGAACACTGCAAGCAGCGTAGGCCGAAGCAATCCAACTTTGGTTTAAAGCGCCCAAAAAACGGACCCGTCCTTCCCCTTCCTGTCGACATTCTTGGTAGTATTGGTAATCATTGATCGGGCCGATCAAAACCACCGGCTGGTTAACAGCACGGGCCGCCATAATTAAGGCTTTTTGGTTTTTGCGCCGGCAGATCCGACCAACGCAAAGAATGAAATCCTTCATTCCGTATCGTTTTATAAATTTCTCGGGATTGGCGTAGTAAAAAATCGGATCTACTCCATTCGGAATAAAACGAAAAGGCGTCATCAGTTTATATTCTTCCCTAACTAATTCCTGTTCAATCAGGCCGTTGGGAAGTAAGAGGTCAACCCCATCCAAAACTTCTTGCCGCAAAGCATTGGTCTTAGCCCACCAGGATAAAAAATGATCCTTCCGGTCCGAGTCAATATTGATCAAAAACTCCTGTGGGTCCCAGTAGATCGGCGAAAGCACAATCGGAATCCCATATTTCTTCGCCTTTTGGTAAAAATGGTAGGTCTCTTCAATCGGAATAATATTAAAAAGATGGACCAGATCATAAGGGCGAAAGTCGGCGGTTGGTTGCGTCTTGATGTCAACTTCCACACCCATCTGGATTAAAGCCTCTCTGGTCTTGTTCATTTGGACACTATCCCCCGCCAACATGGTAAACGTAGAGGAGCGGTTCTGCATTAAGATCTTCATTTACTCACCTCCTTCCAAATCATAGAGTTCCGTCGAAAATACCAATAAGTCAACAGTGACTTCACACCACACCCCTCCTCTTTCCCACTGCCATTCCGGGATCGGATCACAGTTCCACCCGGTCAAAACCGGAATCAACACCGGGGCCTTTCGATACAGAGGAGGTAAATCCGCCCAAAGCTCTTTCTTCAAAGCATGATAGCGTAAAACCCCATCTTTCCCCCGGTAAGTAAGTTCACCTCGGACTTCCCCTTCCAACAGAAACAGGTCAGCCGTTTTTACCTGCCGAAAGAGTCCTAAAAAAAAATGAGCCGATACAATCTGCTGGGCAGCGCAGGGCAGCTTCTCTTCCCATTTTAAAACGGATCTTTTCGGCGCTGCTAAAACCGGGGCGACGAGTGGGGGTGGCGACCCGACAGTCGTAACCTGCCGCCTGGTTCCGGCGGTCACGGTCAACCAACCGGTTATGAACAGCTGGATCCGATAATCATCCGACGCAGTCGGTTGTAACTGCAGCCGTAAGGCCTCAGTTTCAACCAAGACCTGGTGTTCACGGAGAGTCGCCGGTGCCGAATGCCACCACGCTAGAGCCGGCTTTACTTCCACCACTTTGCTTTGGTGTTCCCCATTCCGGTACTGCCAGACAATGGTCGGTTCCGCCTTCAGGATCACCCCGCCACTTTCTGCTTCCCCGTTAATCGTCCCTTGGCGCCACCATAAGCCGTCACTGGCCACAAAATCAGAAGGTTTGGCAACCGGAATCTCTACATAATACTCAATGGGTTCTTCAATCATGAGTTTTTCCGCGAAAATCTTCGTGGTCTTACCCCCTACAGCAGGAACCGGAAGTCCCACTTTTTCCCGTTGCCCCTCCGTTAAAACATATTCTAATTCCAGCAAGAGGGTCAGCTCCTCCCCATTTAGGAGACGAACCTGCTTTACCTTCGCGGCAGTGACCCCGATTTTATACTCCCTTTTCTCCTCAGCCGCAGAAGGGAGCTCCCCTTGACTGGGCGTCGCTACCCACTCTTCCCAGGGTAGGCGCCAGCGGTAACACTTTTCCAAGTGCTCATGGTTGATATAGAAAAGGTCAAGAACGAGATAGCCCCGGCATAACAAGCCTTTATGCTCATGGACAACAGTAGAATTGATCTCGGCAACGGTCACTTCTTCGATGAATTTGGCTTTTTCCGGCAACTTAACCCCGGTTGTTCCGACCCACACCCGGGTTTTACGTTCAAGTAGACGCCAGAGGAAAAAGGGTTCGCCTTCACCCGGGGGGGCAACCAGAACCGGGAGGGGTTTTTCTTGCATTAAGCGCCAATCAAGCTGGACAATAAGGAAAGCCTTGTCATCACCTAGAATTTTGAGGCTTTTGAGCGTGGCTTCCCCTTCCAGCTCAGCATTGGCCGGAACCTTTTGCGGGAGCAAAACCGAAAGCGGCAGCGTTTTTCTGGCCTCCCCCTGCTGAAGCTTCAGCTCGCCCCGGAAATGGATCCCCTCTGCCGTGAGGAAGAACGCCCTACCGGTCAGGGTGGCCTCGATCGACGTAGTTTCACCGCTAATCTCCGACCAGCAAAGGGTTTGCGTATGTAAGTGTCTATTTTCGGCGACTACTTGCCGCCCGAGAATCAGTACGCTGTGGTCTGCCGACGGCAAAGCTCCGGTTTTCGGCTGATGCTCCCATCCAGAAAAGGTCAAGCCAATCCCCTGCTCCAAATAGGGCGCCACTCCCCGGTCCTGAAGCATCAGGTAAAGCGAAGATGCCTCTGCCGCTAAGGGTTGGCCCCGGATCAGATTAGCGGAAATCGGCAGCTCTTTTTGGTAGAAAACCCGGTCCACCGTGGTCACCAGGACATCGGCCGCCGTAACGTACCAGATCTTCCTCTCCAGCTCCACCTTTATATGGACCAAACTTTTTTCCCACCTGACCAGAAGGTTATTAATGGATAGATCAATTCGGTGGACCTTCCGCCCGCATGCCCAAGGAACTTTAACGATTAATTTTCCATAGCGCTGCCACCGCTTGACCATTAAACTTGTCCCTCCCGGTAAGCTATCCACTTTATAATGTATATGTTAGGGAAGGACAAAAAAAATACAGGCCCGAGAAATTCAAGGCCTGTATTCCGGGGGAAAGTTTGCTAGAAGTAGTAGGGACCATAGGGAGAAGCTACCAGAACCTGTAACTGTTGAGACTCGGTAACTTTAATGAACAACTCCACAACAACCTTCTGTCTTAGGGTGGTGCTATTCAATAACTCAAAGAGGACGGTCTCAATAATCGGCTTAATCCGAACATCCATTCCCGGTACTGCACCGGGAATATCCACAAACGTACTAAATGGCACATCTTCGCTCTGATGGATTTCGAGATTATCTTCATTGATAAAGAAGATCTGTTTATGGACAATTCCCTGGATAATTACTTTGTCTTCGATTACCTCCGCCATGAGCCGCTCGACCCGGGCGACGATCTCCCGGATTTTGATCGCCGGTTGCGAAAGGGCAATCGTATTTTCCACCAGTAATTGTTTGGTATCCTCGCCGACGACGGTATCCAGTTTTAGGAGGGCACCCGGACCAAGGACCACATTAATTTGAATGCTTTCCGTTACTTTAACAAAGAACTCGATAACCACTTTCTGGAGCAAGGTGTCTTCATCCAGTAATTCAAAATGGATAAATTCAATCGTCGGTTCGACGACCACATCCATGCCGGTGGTCGCGCCGGGAATATCCAGGAAGGTACTGAATTCCAAATCTTCCGCCTGGTGATATTCGATATTGTCTAAACCGATGAAGAAAATTTGTTTGTGGACAATTCCTTGAATAATAACCTTATCATCAATCACTTCAATGGTTAAGTCACGGATTTCAGCCGTAATGTCGTCGATTTTTAGGGCCGGTGTGTTGAGCCCAACGGTGTTTTCGATCAATTCCTGCTTGGTACCTTCACCGATTACTTGATCTAAACGCACCAGCGGACCGGCACCTTCCACCAGGTTAAGCTGGTTGGACTCGGTAACCTTGACGAAAATCTCCACCACAACTTTCTGATGGAGTAAGGTTGGTCTGATTAGGGAGAAAAGAATCGTCTCGATCACCGGATGCACCTGCACATTCATCCCCGGCTCGGTCCCAAAGATATCGATAAATGTGCTAAAGGGGACGTCTTCCGCCTGGTGATGAACGATGTTATCCTCACCAACGAAGAAAATCTGTTTGTGGAGTATTCCTTGGATGATGATTTTGTCCTGGATTAATTCAGTGGTCAAATTCCGAATCTCGGCTGTGATGTTCCTAATCTTGATTGCCGCTCGTTCTAAAGTTACATTTGTTTCAATCAGTAGCTGTTTGGTCCCTTCACCGATGACCACCTCTGCCCGCACCAATGGATCCATTAACCTATCTCCTCCTTCCGAAACTTTTTCAGGAGCCGCTTCCCCGGGATTAGGCTTATAGCATATAATCTCTGGTTTTTCTGCAACGTAAATTTTTTTTTTGCTGGCAGGATCCTTTTCTACTCCTTCATCCTCCATGGCTACCCTTTGGCTCTTGACCGTAACGTCAAATCTTTCCGCTTTTCCGGTCCCTACTTCATGTTTCTCCTGATCCTCCACCGATAATGATGCTCCTACTGCTTTCATTTTTTCGTCCGTTGTTGCTCCTACATCTTTGAGCCGCAATTCTTTATGGTCCAAATTACCAGTAGTTAAAAGAAGCTTTTCCCCCCGGTCTTCTGCTGTCCTTTGGACTTCTAGCTCTGCTTCCACCACCAGATAGCTGCGATGAAGATTGAAAAACCAGAATGTACAGAGGGCAATCAAGACTATGATCGCGACAAAAGCACCGATCACTAGTGCGAACTCCATGCCAGTGCCCCCTTTTACCTACCCCCTCGGTTTGCTAATATAATATATGAAACTCTCCCGAATTGTGCTCATTTCTCAAATGAAAAATGGGCCTGGAAAGGCCCATTTTCCTGAATTTCCGGTCGAAATTAAACCCGTGTAACGCTGAGCGGTGTTACCGCAAAGATCACATTGGTGACGACCTCGATCGGAACTGGGTTCGGGTTGCCGTCGCCCACCACATCCAGTAAGACAACGGCTTTTTCCACCCTTTCGATTCCAGGTCCGGAAACATTGGTTACTACCGGAAACTCCCGTACTTCGACACCGGTCGGGGTCTGGATCGGGGCCCGGACTAAAACGGTCTCCGTCACGATCCCCGGTCCGGTCACAGAAGTTACGACTTGGAAGGGTTCAGGCGCAGGCGTTTCACCGGTCACTTCGGCGTTGAGGACAATAATTTGGCGGAGGAAGCGTCCGTCCGGCGACAAGGTAAAGGAGATGTTCTCGATTTCCACTGTGACGGTAACGGGGGTGCCTGGTGTTATTCCCGGCACATTGACCAGAATCGAGAAGGGAATCCGTTCCGTAATTGACCGGACAACATCATCTTCGCCGACAAAGGAGACTTGCTTGTTGATAAACCCATCGATGAGCACGGCACCATCAAAGATCACCCGTGCTCGTAAGTCCGTAATTAGACCTTGTACTTCTTTGATTTTAATCGCCGGCAGCGGTAGTTCTACCACATTCTCGACGATAATCTGTTGACGTCCGGTCACAATTCCCGCCGGTGGCACTACAATTTCGACGACGACATTACGGACGATCGGTACCTCCGGAATGCGTTCACGGCGCTCAACCAGGATTTGCCGGATCCCTTCACCGATGACTTGCTCTAATTTGAATAAAGAGAAGTCGCCAATGACCAGAGGAACTTGGATTGTCTCCGTGACCACCACATTCACCAAGACAATTACTTTCTGCCGTACCGTCGTTTCCGTTTCCAAGTGAAAGAGGATGGTCTCAATTAGCGGCCGAATCGTCACGTTTAACCCCGGAACAGCGCCCGGCAGATCAATAAAGAGACTGAAACGGAGATCCTCGGCTTGGTGGTGCTCAATATTATCAGTGCCGATATAGAAGATTTGCTTATGGATCACGCCCTGGATAATAACTTTATCCGGGATCACTTCCGCCACCACGTTCCGGACTTCACCGACGATTTCACGAACCTTCAGCGCTGGCCGGGCTAAGGTAAGAACGGATTCATTCAAAATCTGCTTTTGTCCCTCACCGATTACCTGTTGGACTTTGAACAAGGGCCCGGTCCCAACCGCTACTCTTTCTTGAATGGCTTCGGTGGCTTTGACAAAAACCTCAACTATTACTTTTTGCCGTAATTCAGTTGGCGACAATAAATCAAAGAAGATCCCCTCGATCAGCGGATGCACTTGGAGATCCACCCCCGGAACCACGCCGGGAATATCCAGGAACAGACTGAAAGGTACGTCTTCGGCCTGGTGACGGGCGTTATTATCCAAATCCACAAAGAAGATCTGCTTATGGATGATCCCTTGGACTACTACCTTATCGGGGATCACATCGGTTTCAAGATTCCGGATTTCACCCCTGATTTCATCCACTTTTAAAGCTGGAACCGCCAACGTGACCACATTTTCGACCAATTCCTGTTTAACCCCTTCACCAACGACCCGGGGTAAAAGTAGTAATGGTCCGGTTCCCAGTTCCAATCCAACCTGCACAAACTGGGTAACCTTAACAAAAATCTCCAGGATGATTTTTTGCCGGACGAATAAACCATCGGTGGTCAGGTGAAATATTATTTTTTCGATCAGCGGGTGAACCTGGGCGTTCATGCCCGGTTCCGCGCCAGGAATGTCAATAAAGGTACTAAAAGGTACATCTTCGGAAAAATGCCGGACGATATTGTCGAAGCCGACAAAGAAGACTTGTTTGTGGACAATACCCTGGACGATCACCTTGTCGGCAATCACTTCGGCGGTGACGTTGCGCACTTCACCGGTGATGTTCCGCACTTTAATGGCTGGGGTGGGTAATTGGGTGGGGCGAACGACCTGAGCGACGCGGACTTGCCGCTCACCAATGGTTACTTCTGCCCCTTGCAGTTGCTTAACGACCCCCTGCTGACGTGGGACTTCTTCCCCCACTTCATTCCTGGTGTCATTAACTCGAATCCGGGTCACCTCCGGATTAAATTCCTGTTCCCACGGGGGCGCTACCGGTGTGTTAGTCCGAACCTGAACCCGATCAGGCATCACGATGGCAGGGGCTTCCTCTGGTTCAAAGGGGAACGAACCCTCCTCTGTTTTCTCTGCCGTGTTTGTCTTTTTCTTCTTTCGTGTTGCCTTCTTCTTCTTTGGTTGCTCAGCGACTTCTTCTACCGTTAGTTGTTCTTCTTCCTTTTGCCCTGTAAACGCCTTTTTTTCTTCTTCCCGGTTGACCTCATCAAACTCCATTAATCTTTGGCCTCCTTTCTCCGACCAACTCCCTGATGCTAAGGAGAACCGCACCGTTCCTAAATACGCATCTAGGACTAGTACAGTATATGCTGGTCCGCAGTAAGGTGCTTATTGTCAGCGAAAAAAGAAAACAAGCCGGGGTAAAAAAAAGCCGCCGAAGGCGGCAGCTAACATTTCTCGAGACGTACCGGTGACTGTCCGGTAATCCCAAAGAATAACTCCAACGCTTGCCGGGACCCGGACAGTTCCGGGTTTTCGGCGGTGCTATGGGCAGTGTATTGTTTATAGCTGCTAAAAGCATAAACGCACGCCTTGTCTACTCCGGAAATTTCAATCAGATTAATTAATCTGCTGTACTCTTTCCTTCGCGCTTCGGCGTGCGTTCTCCAGAAAAATGGGTCGTTCGTCAATTCGCTGGTAAGAAGATCTTGCTTGGCCAGACTTTTAAATTTCTTCAAGGCCCGCACCAGATCTTCACCTTCCACTTGACACATGGCGGAATCCCCCCTTGATTTAATTGGTCTGTGGCCGCCTTTTACCTCCTTTCCCATTGTCAGTCGCCGTCCCGTGTTGTCAGGTCAAAAACAAAGTAAGCTTGGTCATCAAACTCCATCCGATAACAGGAGCAGGGGGAACCATTTTGATTAAAAATGCCGATGAGTTCCGCTTCTCCCGCCAGGATCTTATTGCGGATCGTAACATCGGTCAACTCGGTCCACTCCTGAGCTGTCTCTTTTTTTGTGGGAAAGGGTATGACTTTCCCCATGGCTTCGATCCTCCCTCCACCTTATCTCCATTTTATGCTATAGATTCCCGGTAGTACACGGATCTCGTCAAGAAGAATTTCTTTATTAATATTATGTCCCCTAACTTGAAGCGTAATTAGTGCTTTTTTGTTTTCATCTTCGATTTCCAGATTTATTTTTTTTATACTGATGCCATAATCAGCAAAGACCTTAGTAAACGCTGCCAAGGTCCCAGGTTGATCCGACACTTCCGCTTCGAGGTACCCCGTCGAGGTGGAAATGAATTTGCGCTCGATATCATCTAAAAACATCAACACTAAAACCGCAAATAAAGTCGTGATCGCCGCCGCCCAGTAAAAACCGGTCCCCGCCGCCAGCCCAATGCCTGCTACCACCCAAAGACTGGCTGCCGTCGTTAAACCGCGAATACTGGTTCCATCACGAAGAATCGTACCGGCACCTAAAAAACCAATCCCGCTAACTACCTGAGCAGCCAGTCAAGCCGGGTCCGAGCCAGTCCCACTGGGAAAACCATAAATCGAAACTAACATGATCAAACAGGAACCAAGCGCAACTAAGATATGGGTCCGTAAACCGGCGGGCCGACCATGTTGTTCCCGCTCCAAGCCGATCACAGCTCCCAATAAGGTTGCGACCATTAAGCGTACTAAAATCGCCAGGGTGATGGTACTCCCCTCCTTATAAACCAACAACCGCCAGGGACGGCGGCTGCTCGCAGTATACTGCTAAAATTTGGTCAAGTTCATCGAACCACAATGCGGACACCGTTCTGCATCCCAATCCACCGTATCATGGCACCGTAAGCACTCTTTTTTCACCGATTTACGACAGAAAGGGCAAAACGCTAAAATGTAATGGACTTTCTTCCCGCAATGGGGACAAACGCGGATCTCCCCTTTTGGTCTGGTCGCCATGTACATCACAAGAATAAGGGCCAGCAAAAACAGGGAACTGCCCAGACTAGAGGTGAATAAAATGATCACCGGGGCAAAAGTCCACATGAACCAGGAATAATCTCGCGCCCGCGCATCTTTATATAGGAAGAACATTAAGCCGCCGGCCAGTGCCACTTTAATTATAATTGACACTATTGTTGAATCCAATCCCATCACTCCTCATGATCAACAATTTTTATATTCCCGTCTTTTCTTCTATTTCCTGCTTTAAAGCTCATTTTTTAACTGTTTTAAGATTGCCATTAAGCCAATCTTGGCATGAAGATAGGAGAGACAACCCTGAAAATAAAGACTATACGGAGGTTTAAACGGAGCATCGGCCGATAATTCACTGGTCGCACCATTAATAAATGTTCCCGCCGCCATAATGACGCGGTCCTGATAACCGGGCATTGCCGCCGGTTCAGGGGTTAGATAACTATCCACCGGGGAATTCTGCTGTAAACTCCGGCAGACTGTAAGCAACCGTTCGGGCGTAAGCAGATCGATGCGTTGAATTACATCGGTACGGGGTTCAGTCGCCATTGGCGCCACCGTAAACCCAAGTTCGGAAAAGACCTGAGCAAACAGGGCGGCTGCCATCAACATTTCGTACACCCGGTGGGGAGCATCGAAAAAGCCCTGAAAAAAGAGGCGTAAATTCATCAAGGAAGGTCCGACTTCTCCCGCCAAACCGGGAGCATAAAGACGGGAAGCCACCTGGTGGATGAGTTCTTTTTTTCCGGCAATATAACCACCGGAAGGAATCCAACCTCCGCCTGGATTTTTGATCAAAGAACCGGCGATCAAATCAGCCCCAACCGTTAAAGGTTCTGTTTTCTCCACAAACTCGCCGTAACAATTATCCACAAAAATAACTGGCACGGTAGGGAGCTGGCTCAGCGCGGTAAAAACTGGCGCCAACTGTTCGATCGTAAAAGAACGGTGGGCTTCGTAACCACAGGAACGCTGGAAAGCCACCATCCGGGTGCGGTTGCTTAGAGCGGAAAGCAACTGATCCTGATCGATTTTCCCGTCGGCCAGAAGCGGAATAGTTTTGACCGTGACCCCATACTCCCGGAGATTCCCCGGCGCGTTCCCCTCTAGCCCGCATACGGTCCGTAAGGTATCGTATGGTAACCCAGTGGCAAAGATTAGTTCATCACCCGGCCGCAGCAACCCCGACAGGCACAGGTTGATAGCATGGGTACCAGAAACGATCTGCTGGCGAACCAGAGCGGCTTCAGCGCCAAACGAACGGGCAAAGACCCGTTCTAGGGTATCTCGGCCTAAATCATCATACCCGTAACCGGTCGAAGTGGTAAAATGATGAGTTCCAACCTTCTCCGCCTGGAAAGCCTTTAACACTTTATCCTGATTATAGAGGGCGATCTCTTCAAAAGCGGCAAAAACCGGTCCTAAGGCTTGTTCTGCTTTATTGACAATCGCCATTATTTCTCCTTCAATCCCCTGCAACAATATACTCCTCGCTTTCTCGACGCGGATAACTTCCTAAGATCCGCTTCCAACCTCCGGTTTTTCTAACATACTCTTCGATTCGGGCAAAAGCCTGCTTTAAACTGGGATCCGTACGATGGCCATCCATTTCAAAGCAGAGCACATAATCTTGGGGTTTAATTTTATAGGGTCGCGACTGAACAAAGGTAAGATCGATCCCGTGCTCCGCCAATATTTGGGTGATCGTAGCCAATTGTCCCGGATGATTGCTCCCAAAGCGAACAGCTAAAAGGGTACGATCTTGACCGGTTGGTGGCGCATCAGTCAAAGCACAGACAAAAAAACGCGTCTGATTCTGCGGATAATCCTCCATCTGGTCCCGAATAATTTTTAGTCCATATTGCCGTGCCGTTGGCGGCGAACAGAGCGCAGCGAGGCCGTCTTCGTTTGCCGCTCGGAAGGCGGCTTCCCCCGTGGAGGAGACCGGGATCTGCTGAGTCTGCGAAAAATGTGCAGCAAGATTATGGGCACATTGGTTTAACGCGGAGGGGTGGGAAAGAACCGCGGTAAGCGCAGACGCTTCACCACGTCTGCTCGCGAGAACATGTCTAATCTTAACATGTACTTCATCACAGACTTTAATAAAATCATGTTTTTCAAGCAACAGATCAAAGGTTAAACCGATAATTCCATCCACCATATTCTCGGCCGGTAATACAATCCTTTCCACCTGCTGGGCTTCTAACTGTTCGAAACAACCAAGGATCGTGTCAAATCCAATTTCCGGCTGCCGATCACGCGCTCCGCTTCTTTGTTGATAAAGCAGCGCCGCCTCCTCGGAGAAAGTCCCTTTTGGTCCAAGTGTAACGATCCGCATCTGGCACCACCTTAATTTAATCGTTAGAGAGGGGCTTAATACCAAAAAAGGGCAGACTGGTTGCTACCCTTTTTAATCCAAAATCTCACTTTAAATCACCGAATCAGCCAAAATTACTCAACCCGCGGTTCCCCACTAAACTCCCGGAGCGGACGGGAAGGGATAATCGTTGAAATTGCGTGTTTGTAAATGAGTTCAGGCTTTCCTTCACTGTCCAAAATTACCGTAAAATTGTCAAACCCTTTGACCAAACCTCGGACTTGAAACCCATTCACCAAATAAACTGTGACCGGAACACTCTCTTTACGGACTTGATTCAAAAAACCATCCTGCAAATTAATGACGGGCTTACTCACAACATTTCACCTCCAAAATAAAACAACAAACCCATATTTTTTTAGAAAACCTGATACTATCATTATTTATTCGACACTTGGTTTAATCTCCCTTCTAAATAATGCAAGATCTTTTGATTATTATCCCCTCCTGCTTCCCCGTTTAAGCAGAACCATCTTTCCACCGGTTCCCGCCGAAACCAGGTTTCCTGCCGCTTGGCATACCGTCGAGTCCGTTGCTTTATTAAGTCTACGGCCTCTTCCATCGTGATTTCTCCACGGATCGCCGGGATTAGTTCTTTATATCCTAAACCTTGCATCGATGGCAGATCCGATTGATAACCCTTCGCCATCAGGGAGGCCACTTCCTCGACCAAACCAGCGCCGATCATCTGGTCGACGCGACGATTAATCCGGTCGTAAAGTTCGGACCGGGTCCTTGTTAAGCCCAGGTAGATCATGTTAGGTGGTAATTCCCTGCGCTGCGCCTGTTGTTGCTCGGAAAAAGGCCGTCCCGAAGCTAGTGTCACTTCCAAGGCCCGGAGGGTTCGCTTCAGATCCTGGGGATGGATCTTCTGGGCGGCATTCGGATCGAGTTCCTCTAAACGTTGGTAGACGGCTTGCCGTCCGCTCATCTCCGCTTCCTGTCGCAGGGCCGCGCGCAACTCCAGATTCGGCGGAGTAGCAGGAAATATAAAACCCTGGGTCACCGCTCGAATGTATAATCCGGTTCCCCCGGTGAGGAGCGGTAGCGTCCCTCCCGCCTCAAGCCGGGCTTTAATCCTTTGATAATGCTCCTGATAATCAACGACCGTAAAGGGCTGATCCGGAAGGGCCACATCAATCAAATGGTGGGGGACCCCCCTTCTTTCCGGCAGCGAAGGTTTGGCGGTACCGATATCCAGTCCGCGGTAGATCTGCATGGAGTCGGCGGAGATAATCTCCGCGCCAAAATGTAAAGCCAAATTAACGGCCAGATCGGTTTTACCTACTGCGGTCGGACCAACGAGGATGATGAGCGGTTGCATCATTTACCTCCGTTTAAACATCTTTTCGATCTCGGTTTTACCGATGGCAACCATCGTCGGTCGTCCATGGGGACAGGTTTGGGGTACCGTTGTATGCCGCAGATCACGGAGCAGGGCGGCCGCTTCTTCCGGCCCCAGCCGTGCTCCGGCCTTAACCGCCTGTCGGCAAGCGGTAATTTTCCAAAAGCGTTCTTTGGGATCCGCTTCCCGTCCGACGTTGGTTCCACCAAGTTCGTTCAGGAGACTAAGGAATAACTCTTCAACTTCCGCCACGGGTAAATCCTGCGGTCCGGAGCGGAGAATAATCGCCTCGCCGCCAAAGGGCGCAAAATCCCATCCCAATTCGCGGAGCATTTCCCCTTCTTCATCCAGGGTTTGCTGCTGGGCGCCGCTTAATTCAACGGTGAGGGGCGTCAGGAAATACTGCATATTCGGGCCAGAACCGGAGCAGAGCCGGTCATAAAGAATCCGTTCGTGGGCAGCGTGCTGATCGACCAATACCAAAGCGGAGGCGTCTTCCCACAAAAGGTAGGTATCGAACAAGTTGAAAATCCGGTCGCTTTCACTTCCACCCATGGTCTGATCGGTGGGTACAACCGACAGCGGAGGGGGAGGCGTCTTGGTCTGCTCCGTACCAAAGGGTACGGAGCTTTCTTTTAGCGCAATCGAAGATGTTAAATCGATCGGAGCTGCGGTCTCCATGGAGCTGGCTTCTTCTCCTGTGTTCGTTAAGGGCACCACGATCGGTGTTAGCTGTTCCCGGACCGGGAGCACCGGAGGTTTGTACCGTGGTCGCCATGGAGTAGTCGTTACGTTGGTTTCCAAAGCCGATTTGAGCAGCTGTAAAATCCCGCGGAAGATCTCTTTTTCCTCCCGAAATTTAACCTCCATCTTCGTCGGGTGGACATTGATATCCACCAGCTCTGGGGGGAGCTCAAGCTGGAGCAGTAAAAAGGGAAACCGCGCCACTGGCAGTAAAGTATCATAGGCTTTTTCGGCGGCCGCGGCAATCATACGAGAGTGGAACAACCGTCGGTTTAAAAAGAAATATTGCAAACCCCGGTTGCCTCTGGCAATATTGGGGCGACCGAGAAAACCGGTCAGCCTTAGCGGTCCGAAGGTTCCGACGATGGGAAATAATTCTTGGCAAATATTGGGGCTGAAGATCTGCTCCAGGGTCTCGCTATAGTCGTCAGTGCCCAAGGTATGCACCAGCTCCATACCGTGATGTTCCAGACGGAAAGAGATCTCCGGATAACCCAAAGCCAAGCTGGTGACAACCTCTTTGACATTGGTTACTTCTGAAGGGATACTGCGCATAAACTTGAGTCGCGCCGGTGTGTTAAAGAATAGATTCTCCACTGTGATATTGGTTCCCCGTGGCACGCCGATGGGTTCGACCGCCCGGAGCACCCCACCTTCGACCCAGATTTTCGTGCCCAAAGCCCCCGACTCCGTGGCAGTCTGTAAGTTTAAGCGGGAGACCGCCGCGATACTGGCCAGCGCTTCACCGCGAAAGCCCAAGGTACCATTCCGACGCAGGTCTTCAAAGGTCGCAATTTTACTGGTGGCATGGCGTTCGACGGCCAAAAGGGCATCCTCCCGCTCCATCCCGGAACCATCGTCAACAACCTGGATCTTTTGCCGCCCGCCGTTACTCAAATATACTTCAATCTTCTTTGCTCCGGCATCGATGGAATTTTCGATTAACTCTTTGACCACGGAGGATGGCCTTTCCACCACTTCACCGGCGGCGATCTGATTTATAGTCACATCATCAAGGCGCTTAATTTTAGCCATTACTAATCCCTCTTCTTACATCAAGCTTCTTTCTTTTTTAGGCGGTTCTGCCATTGAAAGAGCAATTTCAACGCCGCCAGCGGCGTTAGCTCATCCAAGTTCAGCGTCCGCAGTTCTTTATGAAACGTGTCATCTTCTCCATAAAAAAGCGGTATTTGGTGGACCGGTTGTGGTGGCAAGGCCACCTTTTGGGAGCGTTCCTTTAGCCCTTTCGCTTCAAGCTCAGCTAAGATCGCTGCCGCTCGCGACAGGATGTCGGCGGGAATCCCGGCCAGGCGCGCCACTTCAATCCCATAACTGCGGTCACTGGCCCCGGGAATGATCTTCCGGAGAAAGACGATCTGTTCGCCTTCTTTGGCCACCGCCACATTGAGGTTTTCAACTCCATCCAACCGCTGAGCCAGCGTCGTCAATTCATGGTAATGGGTGGCGAACAAGGTACGCGCCCCAATTTGCGCTGGATTCCATAAGTACTCCAGGACAGCCCAAGCAATGCTTAACCCGTCAAAAGTACTGGTACCCCGACCGATCTCATCTAAAATTAGCAGACTATCGGCGGTGGCATGGTGGAGAATATTGGCCAGTTCGCTCATTTCCACCATGAAAGTACTCTGGCCACCGGCTAAATTATCAGCCGCTCCGACCCGGGTGAAAATCCGGTCGACCAGACCGATTTGGGCAAACCCGGCTGGTACGAAAGAGCCGATCTGCGCCATCAGCACAATCAAAGCCACCTGCCGCATATAGGTGGATTTACCAGCCATGTTTGGTCCGGTAATAATCTGCAAACGATGGATGTTCTGATCCAGCAACGTATCGTTGGGCACAAATCGCCCCGGCGGTAACATCCGTTCAACTACCGGATGGCGGCCTTCCCGGATCATAATTCCTTTCCCTTCATCAATCTCCGGGCGGATATAATGGTTTTCCACCGCCGTTTCCGCCAGACCGGCATAGACATCCAACATGGCCAGGATTTCGGCCAGCTTTTTCAACTCCGGTAGCTCCCCCAACACCTGTTGGCGGAGGTCCAGGAAAAGATCATATTCCAAAGCCGCCCTTTTTTCTGCCGCCCCCAGAATTAACTCCTCATACTCCTTCAACTCGGGAGTAATAAAGCGCTCCGCATTGGCTAAGGTCTGTTTCCGTATGTAATCGGCAGGTACCGCGGCTAAATTGGCCTTTGTTACCTCCAGATAATAACCAAAGACCTGGTTAAAACCGACTTTTAGCGATTTGATCCCGGTTCTTTCCCTTTCCTTCAGTTCCAGCCCGGCAATCCACTGTTTGCCGTCACGGGTGGCCCTGATCAGCTCATCCAGTTCCTGATGATAGCCTTCCCGGAAAATATTACCTTCAGTCACAACAAGCGGCGGATCTTCTTGTAAAGCCGTAACCAGCAGCGCCGAAAGCTTAGGAAAGAGATTAATCTCCCCGGCCAGCTCAGCTACTAACCCCAGTTCCTCCCGGAAGAGCTCCGCGCGGAGCTCCGGTAACACCTGCAAAGTAGCGCTTAGCGCCACTAAATCCCGGGGATTGACTGTCCCACAGGCTAGTTTGGCCAGCAGCCGCTGGAGGTCACAGGTTCGCCGGAGCAAAACCCTGGTTGCCTCCCGGATCCGGTGGCGGCTATAAAAAACCTCTACCTTGGCCAGACGGTCCTCAATCTCCGTCCGGCGGCGCAGCGGCTGCTCCAGCCATTTTTTGAGCAAGCGGCCCCCAGCTGCCGTCACGGTGCGGTCCAGAACCCAAAGCAAAGAACCTTGAGTTTTACGGTCTCTTAATGTCTCCACCAGTTCGAGGTTTCTTCGACTGTACTGATCAAGATGCATAAAATCCCCCAGATAATAGGTACGTAGGGAGAGGATATGTTGCAATTGGTTTTTTTGGGTCTCATAAAAATAGGCTAAAACAGCGCCCGCGGCCGCAACGGCCGCCTGGAGATGCTGACAACCATAACCCTCCAACGAAGCCACCTGAAAATGGGTCTGTAAACATTCCTGCGCCCGTTCCCACTGATAATCCTGAACCGGCCGGGGGGTTAGTAGTACTTCTGCCCGCTGTTTGAGCCAGGACCAGAACGGCATCTGGTCCGTGGGGATCAAGATTTCCTTGGGTTGCCAGTGGCTAAGTTCATCGATGAGCAAGGCATCGTCGGCCGGAAGCTGGGTAACAACAAAATCGCCGGTCGAAAGATCGGCGACGGCAAGACCGTAAGTCTCTTCCATCCGCACTAAAGCCACCAGGTAGTTGTTGTTCTTCTCTTCCAGCACTTGCTCGTCGATAAGGGTGCCGGGGGTAATCACCCGCACAACTTCCCGTTTGACCAAACCCTTGGCTTTTTTCGGATCCTCAACCTGCTCACAGATGGCAACCTTGTGTCCTTTGGCGATCAGACGGGCGATATAACCAGAGGCGGCATGATAGGGAATCCCACACATGGGAATCCGGCGGCCTTTCCCCGCTTCCCGTGAAGTCAACACAATCTCCAAGACTTCCGAGGCAACTTCGGCGTCCTCCAGAAACATCTCGTAAAAATCGCCCAGCCGAAAAAGGAGAATGGTGTCGGCATACTCTTCTTTAATTTCTTTATATTGCTTAAGCATGGGAGTCTCCTGACCCAAATCAGTACACCTCCCTATTGGCTGATTTCCCCTTGGAGGGTATAGGTGAGCCCCTTCTTAATCCGAACCTTGATTTCGGTTCCAATCTGATCCGTACCAGCCGTCGTCGGCGTAAAATGCACCAACTTGTTACTGCGGGTCCGTCCAACGAAGATCTCTTTATTCTTCGCGCTGGGACCTTCGACCAGAACGGATTCGACTTGTCCCACTAAGCGTTCATTGGCGGCCTTAGCCTGTTCATTGACCACCGCAATCAACCGGTAAAGCCGGTCCATCTTGTCGTTTTCCGGTACCTGGCTGTTCATCTTTGCCGCCTGGGTCCCGACTCGTGGGGAATAGGCAAAAGTAAACGCCGCATCAAAGCCAACTTCACGGACCAGATCAAGGGTATCCTGGAAATCGGCCTCCTCTTCACCGGGAAAACCAACGATTAAATCCGTCGTCAAGGCCAAATTCGGAATTTGGGCCCGTAACTTCTCAACTAGCCTCAAATAATCAGCCTGGGTATACTTGCGGTTCATCAGTTTGAGGATTTTATCGCTCCCGGCCTGGAGCGGCAGGTGTAAATGTTCGCAAACCTTATCCGCCGCCGCCATCTGCCGGATTAACTTGTCGGAAAGGTCTTTGGGGTGGGAGGTTTGAAACCGGATCCGCGCGATCCCATCGATGTCATTGATCGCCCCCAAGAGGTCGGCAAAGTCCGTCCGCCGGTCGGCCGGGAAATCCAGACCATAGCTGTTTACGTTTTGACCTAAAAGGGTGATTTCTTTCACCCCAGCCGCGGCTAAACCCCGAATCTCCTGGAGAATGTGCTCCGGCTGCCGGCTTTTTTCCCGCCCCCGCACGTAAGGGACGATACAATAAGTACAAAAATTATTACACCCGTAAATCACCGTGACCCAAGCCTGGAAGGGACTTTCCCTGGTCACCGGGAGATCTTCATTAATCTCGCCCTCACCGGGAACATCCAGCATCCGGCTACCCGTTTCCCGAATTTTCATGATTAACTCCGGAATCTGGTGTAGATTGAAAGCGCCAAATAAAAGATCGATATAAGGATAATCAGCCGCAATCTTCTCCCGCACCGAAGGGAGCTGCGCCATACAACCGCCAACCCCGATGATCAGGTTCGGTTTGTTTACTTTCAAAGGTTTTAAATTACCAAGATGTCCATACAGACGGTTCTCGGCGTTTTCCCGTACACAACAGGTATTCAAGAGGATCAGATCAGCGTCTTCCGGACGCTCGGCTTTGGTATAGCCGAGCTTACCCAAAATTCCGGCAATCTTCTCCCCGTCATGAACATTCATCTGACAACCAAATACTGACAGATAATACTTCTGATTCATGCAGCTTTCCACGTTAAATCACCCTTATTATAGGATAACGCAAAAAGAAAGTTTTAGCAATTATCTTTCGGTGAATTTACTCCACTGTCTACTACTTAGTTTTTGTAATGCTTCGACTTCCGCTAAAACCCTTAGATAAGCTAGAACGACCAAGGCACCTATTCCTGTGAGGATTATGATCAAACTACCCATCAGCTTACTCCCCCTAATGATTATCCTCAAAACTACGGTTTTAATGCGTATCATTTGTAATAAACACCCGCTTTAATCAATTGCTTAAATTCATCATGTTTTTTCCGATCTGTCAATCCGTAGCTTTGATATGCTTTTTGCGTTGTATCCAATTTAGAAGGTCCCAATACAATATATATGTTCAACTTATATTAGGCCATCAATATATTGTATTGGGATAGTTGAATCAAATAACAACGCAAAAAGCCCTTGATAAATTGTTCCCCAAACATAAAAAAGGCCTTTAAGGCCTTTTTATACAAATTAACCGTATAGAAGACTATTTCCCCTTTTTATTGGTACAACATAGACACTGCCAAGGGATAATCAGTTCTCATAAGGCGCTGCGCTCAAGAATCCTCACGCCATAAGGCGGCAGTTCCACATGGCCACGGATCACTTGATCCGCAACCAGATCCTTGACCTCTCCCCCATTTAAATCCACTACTTTGTTTTCCGTGGTGAAATTCAGTAAAAAGACATAATCCCGGCAGCCGTCCGTACGCAACTGGGCGGTCACCCCCACCGGTAATTCTGTGGGTAGGGCCTGGCGTAATTGGATCTTATCGATGAGATGCCGATAAAAACCATTCAGAAAACGGTCCTCATTCCGGGAAGCCAGATAATAAGCTTCGCCTTGTCCATGGCGGTTGACGGTAAGCGCCGGACGTCCGGCGTAAAAATCTTCCCGATAAACACCAAGGGCTTCAGCAGTTTCTAAGTGAATCAAATCGCAAACATCTTGCACCCGATATTCACCTTCCAGCCCGAGCGCGTTGCGGTCCAGCATCGTAACATAATTTTCATCATCATCGTATAACCCATCGATCTCTTCCGACCAAATCCCCAAGACTTTCCGTAAGGGACCAGGGAAGCCGCCCAGGAAGCATAGATCATGCTGATCAACAATTCCCGACCAGTAAGTAACGACCAAGGTTCCGCCACCGGCCACAAATTCGGTCAGCCTTTCCCCTACTCCCGGCCTGACCATGTATAGCATGGGGGCAATCAGCAACCGGTAACGGGAGAAAGCACAGTCTTGGTTAATGACATCCACCGGAATCCCACAGGACCAAAAGGAACGATAATGACGGTAACATGTTTCTTCGTATTTTTTGTTCCTTTTTAACCCTTGCGCATCCTCCAGCGCCCACCGGTTCTCCCAATCAAACAGGAGCGCGACTTCGGGTTTTACGGAGGTACCCACCACCGGATCCAGCCGTTTGAGGACTTCGCCTACTTCTGCCACTTCCCGAAATACTCTAGTCTTTTCATGACCAACGTGATCGACCACCGCTCCATGGAACTTTTCCGTTGCGCCCCTGCTTTTTCGCCATTGAAAGTACTGGACGGCATCAGCGCCGTGGGCTACTGCTTGTAGGGATGACAACAAATGCATCCCTGGCCGCTTCAGTTTGGAAACCGGCGTCCAATTGGTCATGCTGGGAGTGCTTTCCATCAGCATAAACGGCTTTCCCTGCTTCAAGCTGCGGTTCAGATCATGAACAAAGGCCACCTCGGCAGCGGTCTGCCAGTCTGTTTTCGCTTCATGCCAGCGCGGGTAGCTATCCCATGCCACGACGTCCAGATCATTAGCAAATTTCCAATAATCCAAGCCGGGATAGGTCCCCATAAAATTGGTGGTCACCGGGATCGCCGGGGTAATTGCTTTTAGGGGTGCGATCTCATGTTGATAAAAGTCCAGGGTTTGATGGGTGACAAACCGCTTCCAGTCGAGGTTAAGACCATGCACAAATTGTTCGCCATGGGGTGCCGGCGACTCGATCTCGGACCAATCCGTGTAGGTATGGCTCCAAAAAGCCGTCCACCAGGCATGATTTAACGCCTCCAAGGTTTGATACTTCTTTTGCAGCCATTTTCTAAATGCCGCTTGGCACAACTCACAATGGCATTCGCCACCATATTCATTGGAAATATGCCAGCCCAGTAACGCCGGGTGTTCTTGATACCGCTCGGCGAGTTTGGTATTGATCACCCGCACCTTCTCCCGGTAAACCGGTGACGTATAACAGTGATTATGCCGATTGCCGTGTAATATACGCTTCCGGTCCGCCTCGACCCGTAAAACCTCCGGATATTTCCGGGAGAGCCAAGCCGGTCGCGCCCCGCTGGGGGTAGCCAGAAAAGCATAGATCTGGTGTTTCGCCAGCTGATCCATTACCTGATCCAACCAGGCAAAGGTGAACTTCCCTTCCTCCGGTTCCAGCGCTGCCCAGGCGAAAATCCCTACGGACATCACATTGCAATTGGCCGCTTTCATCAGCCTTAGATCTTCCGCCAAAATATCCGGCCGGTGTAGCCATTGGTCCGGGTTATAGTCGGCGCCATGGAGCAAATGGGGACATTTATCGTTAATCGGTGGGAATTTAGTCAAGCTTGTTCATCTCCTTTTCTTCGGACACACTCTTTTCACCGGTCGAAGCCCTTTTAATCAAGGTCACCGGGAAATGAATGTAGCGTTCTTCTTCCCGGATTTTTTGCCCGTTAATCATCTTCAGTAAAAGGTCAGCCGCAGTTTGACCCATTTCTTTTTTGGGAACGTCAATAGTAGTAATCTCCGGGTTATAGTGCCTAGACACCGTATTATCAATCCCGCAGACTGAAAAATCAGCCGGAACACGCCGTCCGGATTTAATCAGAAACTGGGTTAAGCCTAAAGCTACTTCATCGTTGAAACAGACAATCCCGGTGGGCCGATCCTTTGACTGTAAGATCGCTTTACCCGCCTCCACCCCATGGTCATAGGTAAAACTATGATCGAAAAGATGGGTTTTCCTTAAGGGATATCCTGCTTCTTGTAAACCCTGTAGATAACCTTGGAATCTTTCTTCATCTATACGCCCGATGAAGGCAATTTTTTTATGTCCGAGACCAATCAAGTGTTGCGTCAATTGGTAAGCGCCGTCCTTGAGGTTTGATTTGATTACCGGGATCACCTTTTCATCTACCCCGGGGCGGTCGATAAAGACAATGGGAATATTGTTACAGGCCAGATCAAGAACAAATTCCTGGTTCGTCGGCATTAAACAACTGAAAATAGCCCCATCCACCAATCCGCTTTTAAACATATTGATGTATTTAGTCTCCAGTTTAGGGTTGTTATCTGTTCCGCAAAGAATAATACTATAGTCCGAGTCGATTAAAGCATCTTTGATCGCTTGCGCCATCTCCGAAAAGAAAGGGTTGGCAATCTCCGGAATAACTAGGCCGATCATTTTTGTTGATTTCTGAACCAAAGCTTTAGCCCGGGCATTGGGGATGTAATTCAACTCTTTCGCAACCTGTTGCACCCGTTCTTTGGTCTTCCGGTTCACTTTAGCATTATTATTCATGGCTAAAGAAACCGTAGCCGGAGATACGCCGGCTGCTTTTGCCACATCTTTGATCGTGACCATTGGCGTCAGTCCTTCCTGCCTTTGCTCTTCTGTTCAGACCATCTTATCGGATCGAACTAATAATCCCGTCGGCAAAGTTTTTCTGAAGAATTAAGAAAATAAGCACGGTCGGTAGAATACTAAGGGTCACCGCCAGCATCAGCACCCCGTAGTCGATGGTATAACCGGCGATTAAATTCGAGATCAGTAAGGGCATGGTTTTACTGTCTTCCTTTTGCATGATAATCAAGGGCCAGAGATAACTATTCCAAGCATTCATGAAAGTGATTACGGCAGCAGTCGCAAAAGTGGACTTCATAATTGGAATATACATTCGGAAAAAGATCCCAAACTCCTTCATCCCCTCAATACGGGCCGCTTCGATAATTTCCTTCGGAAATGATCTGGTACTTTGGCGGAAGAGAAAAATCAAAAATGCCGTGGAGGTGGTCGGCAAAACAAACGCAGCAGTAGTGTTGAGCAAATTTAAGCGCCCAAACATCATAAATAAGGGAATCATAATGGCGGCAAACGGAACCATCATCGATAGCAATAGAATCCCCATCAAAAAGTCCTTTTTACGGTCATGATAAACTTCAAAGCCGTAGCCAGCCAGGGAACAAACGATTAAACTGGCGATGGTCGCCACGGAAGCATTACGGAGAGAATTCCAGAACACACGGGGCAGATTCGCTTTAGCCAGCAGGGTTTTTAAGTTCTCGCCCAGATAAAAACCGGGGATCAAACGACCAGTAATCACATCCACACTTTTATTCGTTGCCGAAACCAGCATCCATAACAAGGGGAACAGCGATAAAAAGGCTGCCAGACACAAGAAGGTATACTTCCCCCCCTTAAGTACTTTCCTCTTAGTCATTCGTTTGTCTTCAATCGCAGGCGTGGGCATATTCATTTTCATCTCTGATCACCTACTTTCATTTGGATAAAGGCTAAGAACGCAACAATAATGAAGATGATAAAGGAAATCGCCGCCGCATAACCAAAGCGGGGTGAATAATGGAATGATAACTTATAAATGTATTGGGAGACGGAAAGGGTTGAATTGGCAGGACCACCATTGGTGATGTTCATTGTTTCGTCAAAGAGTTGGATGGTTCCATTGGTGGAGATGATCGTTGTCAAAAGGATGATGGGCTTCAACAGCGGAATGGTAATTTTGGTGAACCGGTCAATCCCTCCGGCGCCATCGATCATCGCCGCTTCGTAAATTGAATGATCGATGTTTTGCAGACCAGATAGGTAGAAAATCATATTGTAACCAGTCCATCTCCAGGTCAGCGCGAACACAATCAATAGCCGCGCTGTCCACGGATGACCGATCCAGTTGATCGGCTGTGCGAGCAGGTTTAAATTCATGAGCAGGGCGTTGACCAAACCATCCAAAGCAAACATCGAACGGAAGATAATTGCGTATGAAACCAGGGAAGTGGCACACGGCAAAAAAATCACTGTACGGAAAAAACCTCTATATTTCAAGGTTCGATCATTTAAAAGATTAGCCAGGATCAAGGCGAGGGTTAACATGACCGGAACCTGCAGCACCAAATAGATAAAGACATTGGTGAGGGAGGTCTTAAATAAATTATCCGTTAATAGCCGCCGGTAATTGAACAACCCAGCATACTGCATATTAACACCCACACCCGTTTGGAAGGATAGGACAAAAGCCCGAATAATGGGATAAAAATAAAAGATGAAGATTAGCAGCGCTCCGGACGAGACAAACCCCCAGCCCACCATCGCTTGTTTTTTTTGTAGCTTCATAACTTATCTCATCCTCTCTTCGCTCTTTCGGAGAGCGATCTTTAATGAAAGTGCTGCAAAACAGGGAACAAGACGATCAGAACGCTGTGAATTTGTTTTGCAGCACTCGTACTTAGAAAATATATTAGGGACCCATCAGGAATCTTACGGTATCTTCCGCTTCCCGGAGCGCATTCTCCATCTTAACTCCTCCAAGGATTCGGGTAATCGCGGTCCCTAATGCTTCCCGCGCTTCGTAATTATAAACCCCGTAATCTACCTGCGGCACCATGGAAGCATAACTAGTGATCTCGGCGTAAATGGCTTGCCCACCAAAGAAATCATGGGGTTTGTTATAAACATCACTCTTCCCCGCCGGGAGATAGGTCGCCAGTGCGCCGGAAGAAGGAAGAATCGTTTCATATAATTTCACACTACCGGCAAAGGTCCGGGCGAGAAAATCCGCAGCGATCCTGGCTTGCTTCGAGCTGGCCAGCACCATCCAACTGGAACCGCCCTGGTTACTATAGTTACTAGCCTGCGGTGCCTTTTCCAGGCGTGGGATATTGGTAATTCGCCATTGTCCTTTTTGGTCGGGTTGCCCCGTAATCGTACCAATGATCCAGCAGCCATTGATGGTTCCGGCAACGGTCCCTTTATTAATCGTACTGATATACTGTTCCCAGTCGTTCACTTGAACCAAAACACCGCTTTTTACAAGCTCAATATAGACCTCAATTACTTCCTTTAGGACATTGTTTTGCACAATATAAGGCTCACCTTTGGCATCGAAAAGCCAGCTGCCTGCACTTTGCAGCATCACCATTAAGAGGTCGGGACTTTCCGCCACGGCGGAACCCAGTGGTTTACCGGTCTTACGCAGTACCTCTTTCCCGAGGCGAATGTATTCCTTCCAGGTGATATCTTTAAAATCCTCAATCGAATACCCGGCTTCCTTAAGTACGTCAACTCTTAAGGCATTAATTGCCGCTCCATTGTCAAAGGGTACAGCATAGTTCTTCCCCTCAACCGTCGTCAGGGCCACCTTGAAATCGGCAAACTGAGTAAAATCAATTCCCGACTTAGATAAGTCAAGGAAAGTTCCGGGGAAATTCATCACATTTTTCGACAGGGCATTATCTTGCATCAGTAGAATATCAGGTAAGGCCTTTGTTTGGCCGGACGTAACCGCTGCCGTTAGTTTGGTTTGAATATCTTCCCATGGTGTTTCCACAATATCGATTTTTACTTCTGGTTTGATCGTAGCATATATTTTTGCTGCTTCTTTCATCGCATAGATATTGAATGCCGGATCCCAACACCAAACCGTAATTGTTTGTTGTTGCGCTCCCTGCACCGGCAAAAGACCCACCACCATAACCATCATCAGTACCAACAATAAAGCTACACTTTTCTTCACTTTATTCCCTCCTTACTAAATTAAATAAACAACCTTGAAAAAAGAACTGGACTTCTCCAAAGAGAGAGTGCTTTCCCTTTTTGTCAGTGGCATCACCTCCACAATATATAGGCTTTGGCAAAGATACGAGGGAATGCAATTCAATAATTCGCTTAAGATATTTACCATAAATAGTATTTAAATCGTTTTAAATTTGGGATAAAAAAATTTGCTGCACCATCAAGAACTAAATCTAACTATTTAAATCGTTTTAAATATAACATGATATTTCTGCTTTGTCAAGAAATGTTTGCCTTCCTGTTAATATTTAATAGACAGTAAAAGGCCAAAACGGCCTTTTACTTGGCATTTTTTATTTCCGTCGGGGTCTCGAATCTTCCTGATTGAGTGCTTCTTTACCCTTCTCCACTAGTTTTTTAACCATCTTACCGCCGATCTTTCCCGCCTCGCGCACACTCAGTTCGTCACCGCCTTGAGATAAATCATGGCTTAAGTTTAAATCGTCTGCCACTTCCCACTTTAGGTTATCAAGCTCGTTTTTCTTTTGGTTCTTGGCCCGTTTTCGCTTGGCCACTTTGTCACCTCCAAGTTGTTCCCGATAATTTCGGGAATTTTTCACTTTTATTTTTCGTACTTATTAAAAAAATATCCCTTCACTAGCGATTGGTTCCAAATAAAAAAACCGGCATAGCCGGTTTTTTAGTAACATTTCTTTGAGTCCAGATACTCCTGGACAATCTGGAGGGTCTCCCCGAACCTTTGGAAGTGAACGACCTCCCTTTCCCGCAAGAACCGGAGGGTATCATTTAAATCCGGGTCATCGGAGAGATTGATCAACCATTCATAGGTTGCTCGTGCTTTTTCTTCAGCTGCCATATCTTCATGAAGATCAGCAACGGGGTCGCCTTTGGCTTGAATATAAGTAGCAGTCCATGGTACACCATTACCATTCACATAAAAGAGCGCCTTACCATGATCGGCATAATGACCACCTAAATCCACCTGTTTAAGCTCCTCCACGGAAGCTCGGTCCATTAATTTGTAAACTAAGGTAGCAATTATTTCGAGATGAGCCATTTCTTCGGTACCGATATCCGTCAAGATCCCTTTCGCCTGGGGAGTAGGCATCGTATACCGTTGGTTTAGATAACGCAAAGAAGCGGCCAATTCCCCATCGGGCCCCCCATACTGGGTAATTAGGTATTTCGCCATTTTTACATTAGCTTTACCGACCTTTGCCGGATACTGCAGTTTTTTTTCATAAGACCACATTCAGACTAACCCCCTATTCGTAACAGATTTCCCAGGGCCAAGGCTCATTTATCCACTGCCAAGGATAAGAGCTGGGTTGTTCATAAGTTATCGGTCCGTAGCGTTCTTGATACTGTTGTTTAAGAACCTTTAATTTTTGCACAACCGAATTATATTCCATGAGCGCCTTTTGGTCTGTGGGATGCGTATCCAGATAAAGATGGAATTCCAATGCCGTGAACTCCACAGCCATTAATTCTTGTAGCATGCAAAGCTGATCCCGGTCCATTATTCAAAACCCCCTTTCACCTATGATATTTCCGGTATGGAAAGTACAACTCCGGAAAGATTGTTCCTTTCAGCAAACCTTCCATCGGATTAAAATGCTCGGAATATACTTGGAATGGAACATAAGCTCGGGCCAAACGCATTTGGTCGTTGGGTATGAACATCTTCTAACCCCTCCTCTATATATAAAGTCCGTAGTCATTCACCCTGGTTTCCACCAGGACACATGTTACAATATTCTATTCTTTACCTCTTCTAAAGGCCCCCTTGTACTTAAAATAAGCTATTGTCCTAAAACCCCCGGATAATACAGAAAAGCCTTGGTCCATAACAGACCCAAGGCTTTTTCGATTCTCAAATTAATCAGTTTTTCCGAGAAAACACTGTAAATTTATGGGAAGGATTTCAAGCTCTAATGGTGTATTTACTTAGGGATTAAACTATCGAGGTGATCCATCGTGTCCTATTCCCGCCATAAGCACCGCCATTTCCAATACGCCCTAGACCTAATCCCTAGCACGCTACCATATCTTAATAATGAAATCAAACTGAATGAATTCGATGAGGTCTGGGTGAAGACTTTCTTTACCAGACAGAACACGGAAAAAATAGATCCCTTCTGGGTAAGTCTCACCCATTGCGATTTCCTTTAGGCGCAGGAATTCCATCATCACCTTAGTTTAGCAAAAGGTCCTCAAGAGAACGGCCGCCAAAGATTCTGTTTAAATAAAGCGACAACAGGGTGAAACGGTCGGTAAACAGTAAAACCCCTACAATGATCAGTAGCAAACCGGAGATCCAGGTGATCACTTTCGTATAGGGGAGTATTTTTTTCGACCAGAAATAGAAACGCCGGTAAGCAAGGGCCATGAGGAAAAAAGGAGTAGCCAGTCCCAAAGAGTAGACCAAGAGCAGGAGGACGCCGGTGGCGATCTGCCCCGAGCTTCCGGCCAGCGTCAGAATCATACCCAAAATTGGCCCGATACAGGGGGTCCAACCAAAGGCAAAAGTCACACCAGCTAAAAACCACCCTGTTACCCCAACGAGTGGTCGCTTGACCTGAAACCGCAATTCCTGTTGTAAAGGAAATAACCGAAAAACACCCCATTGGGATAAACCCAGAATAATAAGGAGGATTCCTCCTGTTTTCAGAAAGACCACCCGTAACCCCGTTAGGAGCTGCCCTAACGCCGAAAAGGCTGCCCCGAGCAACACAAAAACCAGCGTAAAACCGGTGATAAAAGTGATCGCCGCTTTGATCAGCTGTCCTGGTTTGTTCTCCCCGTCAGTAGGCAAAGTTCCGGTCAGCACCGCCAGATAACCGGGGGCCATGGCTAACACGCAAGGGGAAAAAAAGGAAAGTAATCCGGCCAGGTAAGAGAGGATAATGCCTGGTGTTTCCATGTGAACCTCCTTTCATTCCATCAACCAGCTGTCCTATTCCGCCAGGTACTTCTGGAGGCGGGTTTCCAATTGATTGGAAGTCAGCGCCCCCATAAAGATCTCTTTGATCCGGCCGCTTTGGTCAATGAAGAGCGTGGTCGGAATCGCTCTAATGTTATATTTTTTGACAGTTTCCCCTTCTCCATCAAGTAAAACCGGAAACTTCATCTCCGCGGAGGCCACAAAGGTCTGTAATTGTTCCAGACTACTGTCCTCCCAGGCGTTAACCGCCAATATTTCCACCCCTTCTCCCTGGTATTTCCGGTAGAATGCGACTAAATCAGGAATTTCCCGTTTGCACGGTGGGCACCAGGTAGCCCAGAAATTTACCAAAGTCAGTTGGTGTTTGCGGTAAACTTCTTTCAATTCCACCCTTTCTCCGGAGAGATCTTCCAGGATAAAATTGGGCGCTACCGCCCCAACGGATACTGCTTCCTCCTCCTGCTCCTCCCCGAGACCAAGACCAACCCAGATTAAAAGTAGAACGGCAACAAGCACACCAAAGATCAGTAGACCTTTCCGGGATTTGAACGCCATCGTATAACCTCCTTTATACGGTACTGGGTATACTATACTATTGGTTCTGCCCATTGTCAATTACCAATTTCCAAGCACTCCGGTGCGGCCAAAATCATATCTATATCAGGGAGGGATCAGCGTGAAGACAGGTCGCATTCGAGATTTTTTTGCCGGGGGAAATACCGGCCAAGGATTCTATTCCTTTTATGATCAGGTAGTTGACCTAGAGGCAAGTCACTTATATATTCTGAAAGGAGGGCCCGGAACAGGTAAATCTACCTTTATTCGAAAAATCGGCGAGGACCTCTTTAAACAGGGTTATGACCTTGAATATCTCCATTGCTCATCGGATCGTAATTCCCTAGACGGGCTGGTAATCCCTGCTCTAAAGACAGCATTTATTGATGGAACCGCCCCCCATACAACCGATCCGATTTTGCCGGGGATAAGGGATGAGATCCTCAATCTAGGGGCCTTCTGGGACTCCCGCAGGTTAAAATTAAACCAAGACCGGATCATCGAAATCAACAAGAAGAAAAAAGCCTGTTATGAGCGGGCTTACGTTTACCTGAATGCCGCGGCCGGGGTCTATCGGAATTGGCGAAAAACCAATTTTTCTTGTTTAGATGAGGTGCCTTGGTTAACCGCGTTAAGAACAATTAAAGAAGAGGTTTTTACCCCTTGTCAACCAACGGGAAAGCTAGGCCGGCTCCGCCATCTCTTTGCCAGCGCCATTACCGCCGATGGTCCTATTCATTTTTTGGAATCAATCTTTGCGGAAGCCGCCCACTTATATATTTTAGACGGTCCACCAGGCAGCGGCCGAGCCGGAATTTTAAATCGCCTAGTCGCCGCAACCATCGATTACGGTTTTGATGCCGAAGTTTTTCATTGTGCCCTGGATCCCGCCAAATATGAGCATCTCTGGATTCCCGCCCTAAAAACCGGCGTCCTTACCTCGACCTGGCCCCATAAATACCCACCTGGTGACGGTTGTCGGTTCATTGACACCGCCGCCTTTCTCAATCAGCAACAATCCTCATGCGCCGACACGCTAAAAGAATCCCGCCTTGTTTTTCTTGAACTTTGGGATCGGTCCATCGCTTGGCTCAGCATGGCAAAAAAAATTCATCAAGAATTGGAGGAATATTATGTCGATTGTATGGATTTTACCCAAACAACCCGCCTGCGCCAAGCAATTCTACAGCAGCTCTTAGACGAGAGAATTGTCAGATAATTGATGCAGCAGCTTTTTTATAATAATTGACCCGCCGATTTTACATAAATTAGAAGGTTCGCAGCAGGAGATAGTCCAGGGACTAACGAATAACTTCAGGATATTATTTCAAGTATAAAATGAGGTGCTTTAAACAGATGGACTTATTTGAAAAATGTTACGATTATACCATAGCCAAAGAGGCGATGGCCGCCGGATTATATCCTTATTTCCATGCCCTCCAATCGGGTCAGGATACGGAAGTCACCATGAGCGACCAAGATAATGTCTTAATGATTGGGTCCAATAATTATTTAGGCCTCACCAGTGACCCACGGGTTAAACAAGCCGCCATTGAGGCCACTGAGAAGTATGGATCCGGTTGTTCTGGATCGCGATTTCTGAATGGAACTTTAGACATTCACCTCACCCTTGAGGAGCGCTTGGCGCAATTTATGCATAAAGAGAAAGCGCTGCTTTTTTCGGCTGGGTTTTTAGCGAACTTAGGAATAATCTCTGCCATTGCCGGACGGGGTGACTATATCCTCTGTGACCGGGCGAACCATGCCAGTATCTACGACGGCTGTCGTTTATCCTTTGCGAAAATGTTCAAGTATGATCATAATGACATGGAAGACTTGGAAAAACTCCTGCAGAAGCTGGGGACGGAGGCTCCAAAACTAATCATCACCGATGGCGTTTTCAGTATGGAGGGTGATCTGGCCAATCTACCAGAGATCGTCCGCTTAGCCCGAAAATACAATGCTCGTATCCTGGTGGATGATGCCCACGGGGTTGGGGTCCTAGGCGCCAACGGACGGGGCACCGCCGAGTACTTTGGGTTAGAAGATGAAGTTGACATGATCATGGGGACCTTCAGTAAATCCTTCGCTTCTTTAGGTGGTTTTCTGGTCACTTCCGAACCGGTTTGCCACTATATTCAACATGTTTCCCGTCCTTTAATCTTTACCGCCAGCATGACACCGGCTTCAACCGGGGCCGCCCTAAAAGCTCTGGAGCTGATCGAAACCGAACCCCAGCGCCGTCAACACCTGCTCACCATTGCTGAGCAGTTCCGTGCCGGTCTGAAACAACTTGGGTTTACGTTTAGTGCAGGCGTTACGCCCATTATTCCTATTCTCGTTGGTGATATGGGTAAGACCTTTATGGTCTGTAAAGTCCTTTTTGAAAATGGGATTTACGTCAATCCGGTGGTAGCGCCGGCCGTCCCGGCTGATGCCACCCTGATCCGTACCAGCCTCACCGCCACCCATACGGTGGAACAGATCGACCGTGCCCTGGCGATCTTAGCTAAAGTCGGCCGGGAAATGGAGATTATCCCAGCGTAAAGAAGCCCCCTCGCCAGGTTTTTCCTGCGCCAGGGGGCTTCTTTTATAACAATCTTTTTTTATTGAAAATCAATCCCGTAAAAAACCCGGATTAACTTCTCCTTTATGCGTTCCGGGACTAAACTCGCCAGTACCGGAAATTTCGTCGAGAGGTAATCACCCGCAACATAACACGAACGGGGATTTTTCTTACCAACAATTTTCAATACTTGATCGGCAATCACCTGTGGCGAAGGGGCTTTTTGCATATTTACATCGATCATCCGCCAACAGGCATCGGCCCATTTTTGGTAAGGTGAGTTTTCCTTAATCCCAAATTTAGTCACATTATTAAAGTTCGTATTAATATCGCCGGGTTCCAGGGAGACCACCTTTACCCCGAAGGGTCGTAGTTCTTGGCGTAACCCTTCGGTTAGCGCTTTCAACGCAAACTTCGTGGCTGAATAATGAACCTGGAACGGTATGACAAAACGAGCAGCCAAAGAAGTGATATTAATAATCAGCCCGCCCCGTTGCTCCCGCATCACGGGTGCAACCGCTTGGATTAACCGTAACGCACCGCCATAATTCGTAGCAAAAATCGCTTCAACCTGCGCTAAGGGAAACTCTTCTAAGGGTCCGAATACTCCGAAGCCGGCATTGTTAATTAAGACATCGATCCCCTCGGCTTCCGCCAGGAAACGACTGAACCCGTCCCGAACCGACTCATCGTCGGTCACGTCCATTTCCACAAACTTCACCTGCTGCTGTAAGGTGGTCGGGAGGGTCGCCACCTTAGTAAGATCACGAGTCGTTCCCCAAACCAAGCACCCTTTTTCCGCCAAGGTCAGAGCAATGGCTGCCCCAATTCCCGAAGAAGCTCCGGTAATCAGAACTTTTTTCCCTGCTAATCCCTTTTCCATCCCCAAACGCCCCTTTACTACTCTTGCCCGCTTTTGTCACCGATACCCTAGTACCCTACTTCGAACGGGCTTTTTTTCCGCCAAAGACCCGTTGCCAGAAATTCAATCCCCACGTGTCCCAGGTCTTCATGACTTTTTCAGTCATGTCTTCCCCACCCACTTGGAACCCTTCTTTGAGGAGGAGACAATCCAAACGTTTATCTTTTACGACTTTGGCGAGGACCGCTTCGAATTCCTCCATCACGGCCGCCTCTTCTTGGCGGTAGCTCTCCTCTAGTTCATGTCTTTTCTGATCAATCCGCGCCTGAACCGCCAAGGCCATTTCCTGACTCCGGCCATATTCATGAGGGTCTAAAGCCTTGACCTGTTGTTGATGTTCCGCTAAAACCTGGGCGGTATAATCCGCTAAAAGCAGCCGATTGGCTTGTGCTTGTTCTTCTAACCGCCGGAAGGGAGGAGCATCTTTTTTAATCAAGGCCAAATCGATCAGACCGATTTTTGGTGTCGACAGTTTCTCTTTCGCCTCTACGGTTCGGTACTGTCCGGAAAAGGACAACAAAATAATCAAGAGTCCCACCGTTAAAGTGAACGAGACAATCAACCGCTTTTTCATCTTAAACCGCTCCTAATAGGGCATTTTGTAAAGACAAGGCAAAAAGCCCATTTAAAATAGTTCCAAACTAATAAGTTATATTCCACCCTCCTCCCGGATTTCCTGCCGGAAGAGATTGCATTAGTATTTGACCCGTTTTCCTGTATAAAGCAGAATGGTTTCTTCGCCAATATTAGTCGCATGATCAGCAATCCGTTCCAAATAACGGGCAACCATATTTAAGCGGATGATCTGCTTTACCCAGTTGGGATCTTCTTGTGCTGTTAAATTTGTTGTCAACTCTTTATATATGGAGTCGCAAATATTATCAGCCTCTTCATCTTTCCGGCAAACTGCTTCCGCTAGGTCGGCATTACCGTCAAGAAAAGCCCTTAATGCAACATCGAGCATGTTAAGGGCTAACGAGGCTAACTGGGGAATATGAATTAAAGGTTTAATATACTCTTGATTTTTCAACTCTAAGGTGATCTCAGCAATGTTCGTGCCGTAATCAGCAACCCGCTCCAGATCTCTTGCCAGCTTAAAAACGGAAAGACTGCTCCGAAGTTCTTTTCCTTGGGGATTCTTGGCCGCAATAAACCGTGTGATTAGATCTTCGATTACAATTAAGTGATTGTCAATTAAATCGTCTTGGTTAATGATCTCGAGGGCAATTTCAGAATTTTTTTCAACTAAAGCATCGATCGAACACCGTACCGCCTTTTTTACCTCTCCCCCCATCTGTTCTAACTCCATCATCAACTGATCAAGCTGGTTCAAAGAAACCACACCTTTCCTCGTTAATAATTAGGGAATAATCTCCTCTACCTTTATCAACGACTAACTGGGTAATAAAATTCCCCACAAGCATAGTATTAGTTACGGAAGATTAAAAATCCTGCTATGAAAGATGATCTTATCCCCTCCAGGTAGCTCTTTCCAAATCCCGCTTTCCGGAAGGATTAAGCCCGATGAATAGCGAATTAATTTATTTTAGGCTCTGCAATTCTACCAAAGCTTTTTGCCATGAGAACGCAAAAGGCCGCTATAAGGAGGTGAATTCGGTGATTTCTAAGATCCGCTACGGAAGCGGAATTCCGGATTTATTTCTATTTACTCATCTTTATATCTCTAAATCCATTGTTTTTCAGATTGAACAACAAATTCCTTGGGAGGAGTAAAACAAATGTCCATTAAAATTGTGACCGATTCCACGGCTGACCTCTCACCGGAATTAATTAACCGCTACGGTATTAACATTGTTCCGCTTTCAGTCACCTTTGGTGAAGAGGTCTATCTCGATGGAATTGACCTAACCCCGGAAACTTTTTTAGAAAAAGTCAAAACTTCTCCGGATTTTCCCAAAACCGGTCAGGCAAACCCGGCTACATTTCTAGAACTATACCGCCGTTTACTGGCCGAGGGTCATGAGATCTTTTTTGTAGGAATTTCCTCCGACTTATCAGGAACTTATGCCTCCGCGTGTCTGGCCGCCGCGGAATTAAAGGATGCCCCCATCGCCACCGTTGATTCGCGAAACCTCTCAATGGGTATCGGTATTCTCGCCTTACAAGCCGCCGAACTGGCCGAACAAGGGTTTTCCTTGAGCGAGATTGTGGCCCGGGTGACTGGGATGACTTCCCGCATCCGAACCTCCTTTATCGTAAATTCTTTAGATTTTTTATATAAAGGAGGAAGACTGACTCGCACCCAAGCCCTGGTCGGGAACGTTTTACAAATTCATCCTCGTATTGAGGTAATCGATGGAAAAATGAGCGTCCCGGAAAAATTCCGCGGTAGTAAAGCAAAAGCCAATACCCGGCTATTGGAGTGGGCGACGGACAATCGCGAAAACATCGATGACAACTGGATCTCTGTTACCCACTGTGACGACCACGAGTCGGCACTCCAGATCGCCGACCAACTGCGGGAAATGAAACTAGCCCGGAACATCGTAATAACCCAGGCCGGTGCCGTGATTTCCACCCACTGCGGTCCGGGGACCGTCGGCATTCTCTATTTAGAAAATAGCCCATGTTGTTCACCAAGCAATGAAGAGTAGTCGGCGTGAACAAC
>ENA-UOOK01000316-UOOK01000316.1-fermentation-metagenome-genome-assembly--contig:-NODE-316-length-62378-cov-4.795196_pt1 | contig 62378 bp, 54 predicted proteins | sample MGYA00245777_ERZ724023 | MGnify/ENA primary metagenome ERZ724023 (study PRJEB28704, sample SAMN03018312) | fermentation metagenome | biome: anthropogenic terrestrial biome; feature: soil; material... | reverse complement strand
TTTGAACGATTAATCCCCGCCGCATCTAAAAGCATCTGAACATCATTTGGAGCGAGATAACCATTGTCACAGGAGTCAATAACTTTTCTGATGATATTAATATCCACAGGTGGAAGATTTGTCTGTGTTATAGGGGCGGGAGTGTTCATAATCTTGGCAAATACCGAACCGAACATTACCTCTTCAGGAAAAGATATTCCACCTTCTGACTGAAAATGAACTATTTCGTCATGAGCATTCACTATGGAAGTGAGAATCGGGAAAATAGGTTTTTTGCAGGTTTTCTGTTTCTTCAGAATGGAATCGGTGACATCGGTGATATTGCCGAGTCCCGGATTTCCGAAGATTACGGAGATACAATCGACGTCAAAGTCGTTTTCGCAGGCATCAATGATCTTTTCAAGCTGTCCTGCAGTGCCCGTGGCAAGAAAATCAATAGGATTACCGACTGATGATCCGAGATAAAGCTGTGAAAGCAAATCTTTTGCCTTCTCACCTTCAATGTGAGGTATCTGTATTTTGTTGGAAGACAAAACATCCGTAAGCATTACGGCAGGTCCGCCGGCATGTGTGACAATTCCCATCTTTTTGCCTGAAGGCTTTGGAAACATCATGACAGCCGCAGTGGTTACCAATTCGGTTCTGCTATAACATCTGACTATGCCTGCTTTCCTGAAAAGAGCGGTTACTGCCTTGTCAGGAGAAGCCAAAGCTCCGGTATGCGAAGAAGCTGCTCTGCTTCCTGCCTCGCTGTACCCCGATTTGATAGCTGCAATTCTTGCCCCTTTACTGACAAGAGAAGCCGCATGCTTCAATAATTTCTGAGGATTGTTGATGCTTTCGATATATAACATCTTGACAGGGGAGCTCTTCCCGTGCTCATAAGTGAGGTCAAGATATTCAAGCATGTCTTCGACACCTATCTGTGCGCAATTCCCTATGGAAAATACACTTGCAAAGCGTAATCCGAGCTGCATGGCTATTTCGAGAATAAATACGATAGTTGCTCCCGAACCAGAAATGAAATCCACGCCGTCGTGGGAAAGCTTAGGGATAGGCTTGGTGAAAACGCCTGTATATGAAGGGGTTATTACTCCAACGCAATTCGGTCCTATCAGAGAAGCACCTACGCTGTCTGTAATCTCTACTATTTTTTTCTCAATCTTTACACCTTCGGGACCGTCCTCTCCGAATCCGGCGGAGATGATGATTATGGCTCCGCAATTTTTCTTGTAGCACAATGTATCGACAACATCGACACACAATTTGGCAGGGATTGCCAATATAGCCAAGTCTATTTCCGGAATCTCTTCAACGGCGTGATAAGTAGGCAGACCGTGTATGTTTCCGGTTGCTTTGGGATTGACGACAAGTACCTGCCCTTCAAATTTGTTGTCTATAAGATTCTGTAATATAGTCCCTCCGGGCTTGTGAATATCATCGCTGCCTCCAATTACGACAATGCTTTTGGGTGAAATGAGTTGTCTTGTAATCATTATTTATGTTTGTTATATCATGCAAATATAATAAATATATGAATATATATAATAAAATATTCATTATAAATTACAAAAATTAATTATTTGTTAACAATAACTAATGATTTGAATTATTTAGGCTGAATTTACTAACACTATTGCCGAAATAAATAACTGTTGCTTTTCCGCCAAATAATATTTAAATTTGCTGAATTTTAAGAGAGGTAAAACAAATATGAGTACAATATTACTTGAGCAGGTAACAATTAAAGGGGAGAAGAAAGATGTTCTGATTAAAGGGAACATAATTGCTGAAATCGGTGATTTAAAGAATATTAAGGCGGATAGAACTATTAATTGCAACGGCAAATGGCTTCTTCCCGGATTTGTAAATATGCATACACACTCATCAATGACCCTGATGAGAGGCATAAGCGAAGACTCTCCTTTGCAGGAGTGGCTCAATAAAATCTGGGACATAGAGGAGCATATTGACGGAGAAATGATATATTGGGGGGCCAAGCTTGCAATCCTCGAAATGATTAAAAGCGGGACTACTTGTTTTCTCGATATGTATTGGATTATTCCGCAGATTTACAGAGCTGTCGAAGAGATGGGCATAAGGGCCGATCTTACATACGTCCTACTTGATAATTTCGATAGAGAGAAGGCTGCAAGGCAGATAAAGGAGTGTGAAAGTCTGTATGAACGCTCAAGAGAGTGGAATCAAAGATGCCGGTATGGTGTAGCAATTCATGCAGATTATACTGTATGTGAGGACACTATGCGATGGGCTGGCAGTTTCACCAAAGATCGCGGTCTGGTTTTGCACACACATATATCAGAAACTCTCAAAGAGAATCTGGAAGACAAAAAGAGGTATGGCATGACCCCTGTTCAACATTTTGAGTCTCTCGGACTTTTAGATAAAAATACAGTAGCGGCTCATTGTGTATGGGTTGATGAAAACGATATCGAAATCCTCGGCAAGAGGGGGGTCAATGTAGTACATAACATTAATTCCAATTTGAAGCTTGCTTCGGGGTATAAATTCAAATACAATGAATTGAGAGATGCGGGGGCCAATGTGTGCCTCGGAACAGATGGGGCAGCATCTTCCAACAATCTCGATATGATTGAGACCATGAAGACCGTGGCAATGGCCCAGAAGGCATGGAGAGAGGATCCAAAGGCTATGCCTATCTCGGAATTGATGGAAATGGCTTCGCATAACGGGGCTGTGGCACTGAATATGAATGCAGGAATTATCAGGGAAGGAGCATTGGCAGATTTAATATTGATAGATACACACTCTCCTTTCTTCGTTCCGGACTTTAATTTTGAAGCCAACCTTGTGTTTTCCGCCAACAGCTCTTGCGTAGAAACTGTTATTTGTGACGGAAATATAATCATGGAGGGGAGGAAAGTTGTTGGAGAAGACGAAATATTGGAGAAAGCCAATGAAATTGCATGGAAATTATCAAAAATCAATTAATATGGAAGAACAACTGAAAAAAATCTATGAAGCAGCCGATTTTATAAAATCAAAGCTGAACGGAAAAGTTCCGCAAGTGGGAATTATTCTCGGAAGCGGATTGGGCAAACTTGCCGACAAGATAGAGAATACGCTCGTTATTCCTTATACACAAATTCCGAATTTTGCCAAATCTACGGCGATAGGACACAAGGGGAACTTTATTTTCGGACAATTGTCCGGCAAATTTGTCTGTGCCATGCAGGGGAGATTTCACTACTATGAAGGATATGGCATGGATCAGGTGACACTTCCCGTACGTGTCATGAAAGTGTTGGGAATCGGGTATCTGTTTGTCTCCAATGCTGCAGGTGGTGTTAATTTTGACTATAAAGTGGGTGATCTGATGATTATCAGGGATCATATCAACAAATTACCTAATCCTCTCGTAGGAAAGAATCTTGAAGACTTCGGACCGAGATTTCCCGATATGACACGTCCATACGATCTTAATCTGATCAGAAAGGCGGAGGCAATCGGAAAAGAACTCGGTATAACCCTGAGAAAGGGGGTCTATCTTGCAGGAACAGGACCATCTTACGAAACACCTGCCGAGTATGCATTTTTCAGAATGATCGGGGCCGATGCCATAGGCATGTCAACAATACCTGAGGTAATTGTGGCTCGTCATTCTAATATTCCCGTTTTCGGAATGTCTGTGATAACCAACGAAGCTCACGGTGACTTTGCAGAAGATTTTGTCAATGACGGTGATGATGTTGTCAGAGCTGCCGATGCTGCTGCCGATAAGATGTCGGCAATATTCGGAAAAATAATAGAGACACTGTAATGCTTGCGAGTGTGTTTTCATACGATTCCGTTGAGTTGAGCGCTAACGGAAGGGAAGTGATTATTCTTGATCAGACACTATTGCCCAATCAGGAAAAATTTCTTCATCTGACTACGGCCGAGCAGGTGTTTTTTGCAATAACCCTCCTTAAGGTAAGGGGTGCGCCTGCCATCGGAATAGCGGCCGCATTCGGACTTGCGATGAGTATCAATCGTTTTAAGGCCAAAAATGTAGAGGCTCTCGAAAAAGAATTTTTGAGAGTAAAAAGATACCTTTACATATCAAGACCGACAGCGGTCAATCTGATGTGGGCTTTAGATAAGATGGAGAGGTGTTTTTATGTCACAAAATCAAAACTTGACGATAAGGACAAAAAACCTATAGAAGTTATAAAGAACACCTTGATTGCCGAGGCTCGTTCCATCAAATTGGAGGATACGAGGATGTGTCTCTCAATATCCGAGAACGGATGCAATCTGCTGAAACCGGGAGTGGGAATACTTACACACTGCAATGCCGGTCATCTTGCCGTATCGCGCTATGGTACAGCTCTCGGCCCGATTTATCTTACCCAACAACAGGGATATGCCCCGAGAGTGTATGTCGATGAAACGAGGCCGCTGCTTCAGGGAGCAAGGCTGACGGCATACGAACTGATGAATGCCGGAATCGACACGACATTGATATGTGACGACATGGCTTCAATCGTAATGAGCCAGGGAAAGATAGATATAGTACTCGTGGGATGCGACAGAGTGGCTGCCAACGGAGATGTGGCCAACAAGATAGGGACGTATGGCATCGCCGTGCTTGCCCGTCATCACAACATCCCGTTCTATCTTGCCAAGCACTACGGAATTCCGTTCTATTCTCTCGGACCTACAAGCACAATTGATTTCAACTGCCCTTCAGGCGATAACATTGTGATAGAGGAGAGGGCTTCATACGAAGTGACAGATATGTATTTCAGCAAACCTTCAGCTCCGGAAGGGGTGAAAGTGTATAATCCGTCATTTGATATAACTCCCGCCGAGTTAATTACAGGAATTGTTACCGAGAGAGGCATTTATAAACCGAATGAATTGACTAAATTATTGTAATGATTACATTTATCAGTTTATCGAGTGGTAGTAACGGAAATTGCTATTATATTGGAAATGAGAAGACTGCAATACTGATAGATGTCGGTATCGGAGTCAGGACCATAAAAAAACGTCTCGCTGAAAATGACTTGTCGATAGATAATGTGCATGCGGTGCTTATTACTCATGACCATGTGGACCACATCAAGCATCTTGGAAGTTTTACAGAGCGGTATATGCGCCCCGTATATACAACAGAAAAGCTGAGCAAGGCGTTGAATTATCACTTTTGTACTCGCGGACGCATGATGGGATGTGTCAACGAGCTGAAAATGAGGGAGCAGAGTATTGCGGAGGATATTGAAGTCACCCCGTTTGTGGTGCCTCACGATGCGACAGAGACGGTCGGGTATTATATCGATTTTTTTGGAGAGACATTTACATTTCTGACAGATCTCGGTGCACCTACTGAAGATGCCGTCAAATATGCCAAGATTGCCAATAATCTTATAGTCGAGTCTAATTACGATGTGGATATGCTGCTTACAGGTACATATACCAAAGAATTGAAAATGAGGATAATGCAGGATCACGGACATCTCTCTAACGAGCAGACGGCCTCACTTATCAGGAGAGCGTATCATAAGGAATTGAAAAATATATACTTATGTCATTTGAGCCAAAATAACAATACTCCCGATTTGGCATACGGTTATGCCGAAGATGCTCTGCATACCCTCGGATTGAAGGTCAAAAGCGACGTAATGCTTCACTGTCTGCCGCGCTGTCAGCCTTCATCTAAATTTTGTATTTAAAACTAATTGTTTAATTTTGTAGATAATTAAAATTTATAGTTATGAAGAAATTAGTTACCGTGTGTTTATTATTTGTGACAATAGGGTTATTGTCAGGATGTTCCAAATTAAAAGTCGATTCTCAGCTTATAGTTGGAACGTGGACTTCCTATGCTTATTACAAAACTATGGAAAGTGAGCCTTCCACCTATACCAAGGAAAAATATATATTTCTTGAAGATGGAACAGCTATATGGTACGATTCGGGATCGATAGTATTTCAGGTTCCTTATGTGTTTGACAACACCAAAAAAACACTGACATTTAAAGATGGAAAAGAAGACTTGGTTTATGAAGTTTATGCTTTTGAAAACAACAGTTTGATTATCAATTATAAAGAATATTATATCGAATATCGTCAGCGATAACGACTAATCGACATATTGCATTTTATAGTATTTGGCAGTCAGTTTTTCTCCTGTTGCACGCTCTATCATTTCATTCCATTCGTAGCATTTGCCGGTATTGAATATATACTCCTGCATCCATTCACCGACTTCCTTTTTCCCGATATAGCACTCTTTGTCTGTATCGCCCGATTTGGTAATGTTGGTAACGATGTAGTGGTGTATTTGCGAAGCAAATAAATCTCCGAGTTGGTAGTTGTGATAATAGCATGGATATAAGGCTATGTGAATCTTTGAAGCCCAGTCCGGTTCATTGCGACCTTCGGGGCGGTTAATCATCTGATATTTTTCTACCAGATCCCACCATAGTTTGTTTAAATCCTGTTCTGGATTGGCATACATCTCCTTTTCAAATCTGTAAAGTACCTGAGTCCAGCGGCTGAAAACGAGTTTCTGAAGTCTTGCCGATTTTTTGCAGTCTCCGGCTATTGATGAAGCCTCTTCCTCGCTGATGCCAAGCATCTGCTTCATCCATTCAGGATTACGTGAGACTCGCTCGAACATCATTGCAACGGCTTCTGTAGTGAATGTGTGAGCCGCATCGCGAAGAAAATAGGGATTGCCGGCAGCATCATGGCCTGCAGCATATACTCCGTGCCCGAATTCGTGAAGCATGGTGGACATCCATGTTTCATTGTCTGTTATATTGCAAAGAATGCGAATGTCTCCGTTTCTGTTTATATCAGTGCAGAATGCGTGCTGATTTTTCTTTTTTTTCGGATATAAGTCACTGTTATCCATGATTTTGGTAACATCAAGACCTATGCTTGCATAGAAATCCGTTGTCAGCTTTTCGAGATTTTTGCCTTTGTAGTATTTATCGAGGTCAACAGGATAAAGATTGGGCGCTTCCTGAAAAAAACGGCCCTGATAGTGCCACGGCATGAGTTTTTCGACAGGGACATTATATCTCTTGGAAAAAGATTTGTCCATATCGCTTTTGAGGGTGGCAAATCCATCCCGAGTCATTTCGTCCAATTCGTCAAATAGTCGTGATATCTCTTCAGGATCCTGTTCGTCAAGGGTAAGTTTCATTGTATGGTAGTTGTCAAATCCGAGCGATTGGGCAAGCTTGTTGCGAAGTCTTACTATTTCGAGAATATCTTCGGCAACATAAGGCCCGATGGCTTTGTGTGCTTTCCATACAGCTTCAAGATCCGAATTGTTGGTAGAAGTGTGAAGTATTTCTTCAACTTCGTTGTCATTTATCGGTTTACCTTTGAAAACGGCTCTGAATTCCCCGTATTTTTGTTCGATGGTACTTCCCTTTATAATAATTTCGTTTTGTAGCTTAGTATCTGCCTGCCCTTCAAGATAGGCATTGTATAATACTGTCAACTGACGTTTGAGAAGCGGATTTTTGATACTTCTGCCATCCTTGTATTTTTTCAATTGTTCAAATGTGTTCTTATCGGAAAAAATAGAAGCGAGTTCCATATTGCTTTCGGCATTCAATTTAAAATCTTCAGGGTTGCCTGTAGTGGCGCCTCTCCAATAAGCTGCTTCTGCTTTTGCGGAAACAGGCGCGGAAATCTGTTCGATATTATCGATAAGTGTATTGAGTTTCATTTCGTTACGTTGCGTACATCCAATCATCATGAATGAAATTGTTAAAAATGCAAAAATTCGTTTCATATTATTAGGTTTAGTATGATTAAATCAATCGTCATTATTCCTGTTCATATCCCAAGTGGTGCCAATTGAAAACATATCCTTCTTATCCTCAGATACTTCCAATAATAATCTTTTGGATGTTATCTCTTTGATCTGAAAAAGGACTATGGTTGAAGATGGAAGATTGGTCTCCTTGTCGGGAATCAAAAATTCGGTATGAAGAGTGAAATTCTTTTTATCGTAGGTGAATTTCCCTTTAATTGTGTCATTTACAGGATTATCGGTACTCTGTCCCATACGGTTGATAAACTTAAAATCGCCGTCTTTCTCGAAGATGTAAGTGTATTTAGTATTCTCGTAATATTCCTCACTGTCATCCACATACACTTTGGATACATCCCAACGTCCGTATAGAAGAGAGAGTTCACTTGTAAGCATCTCCCACAAATCTTCGCATCCTGAGGTGGTGAGAGCGGCAATAAGGACTGTAAATAAAAAAATCGCTTTTTTAATCATTATACAATAAGTTTAAATTTTAGCCCACAAATATAAAAAAAGAGGATGAATATTTTTCATCCTCTCATATTTATTTGAAATATTTACATAAAATTATGCTTTCGGGCCGGCAACAACCAATGCCGCTCCGGCAGGATTTCCTGTAAATTTCGTAAAGTTCTTTACAAATCTTCCGGCAAGATCTCTGGCCTTTACTTCCCATTCCTGAGGTGTTGAGTATGTGTTGCGAGGATCAAGAATGTTGGTATCTACATTAGGCAGCGCTACAGGCACAGCAAGGTCGAAGATAGGAATATTGATGGTCTGAGCCTTATCCATCGAGCCGTCAAGAATAGCATCTATGATGGCTCGTGTATCTTTGATTGAGATACGTTTGCCCGTGCCGTTCCATCCCGTGTTTACAAGATAGGCAGTTGCACCGCTCTGTTTCATCCTCTTTACAAGTTCTTCACCGTATTTGGTAGGATGAAGTGAAAGAAATGCAGCACCGAAACAAGCCGAGAATGTAGGGGTAGGTTCGGTAATACCGCGTTCCGTACCTGCAAGTTTAGCTGTAAATCCGCTCAGGAAATAGTACTGAGTCTGTTCCGGAGTAAGTTTGGATACCGGAGGTAGCACACCGAATGCATCTGCGGTCAAAAATATGACTTTTGTTGCAGGACCTGCCTTGGAGATAGGTTTGACAATGTTGTCAATGTGGTAAATAGGGTAAGAAACACGGGTGTTTTCTGTAACGCTCTTGTCGTTGAAATCTATTTTGCCGTCTTTGTCAACAGTTACATTTTCAAGAAGGGCATTACGTCTGATGGCATTGTAGATGTCAGGTTCGGCATCTTTGCTCAAATTGATTACTTTGGCGTAGCAGCCCCCTTCAAAATTGAAAATTCCGTCATCATCCCAGCCGTGTTCGTCATCGCCGATGAGCTGACGTTTAGGGTCGGTTGAAAGTGTGGTCTTGCCTGTTCCGGAAAGACCGAAGAAAATAGCGGTGTCACCATTCTTGCCCACATTGGCAGAGCAGTGCATTGCGGCAATTCCTTTTAGTGGAAGCAGATAGTTCATGTATGAGAACATACCTTTCTTCATCTCTCCACCATACCATGTGTTGATAATCACCTGCATTTTCTCTGTAAGATTAAATACAACGGCTGTTTCGGAGTTGAGTCCAAGCTCCTTATAATTGTCAACTTTTGCCTTTGAGGCTGTCAGAACGACAAAATCGGGCTCGCCGAAGTTCTTTAACTCATCTTCTGTAGGACGGACAAACATATTTTTTACAAAATGTGCCTGCCATGCCACTTCTACAATGAAACGCACTTTCATGCGGGTATCTTCATTTGTTCCGCAAAAAGTATCAACCACGTAGAGTTTTTCAGATTTAGAAAGCTGCTCTGTCACACGTCCTTTGCAATAATTGAATGCTTCTTTGGTGCAGGGACGGTTGATGGTACCATCCCACCAGAGCGTGTCCCGAGTTACGTCATCCTTTACAAAATATTTGTCTTTAGGTGAACGACCGGTGAATTTCCCGGTGTAAACAGCTGTGGCTCCGGTTTTTGTTAATTTGGCCTTTTCAAATCCCTCGTTTGCCGGATTCATTTCATCCTGAAACAGCGTCTCGTAGGAAGGATTGTGTACGATCTCAAAATCGCCCACAATACCATACTTGCTTAAATCTAAATTTACCATCTTGAAAAATTTTGGGTTTATTATTTATGATTGTATAAAACTCTTTTTTGATAAGTCCTAAAACAGTCGTACAAAAATATATAAATTCCTTCAAAAATAAAAGGAATTAAAGAAATATTTCTTTAATTGTAGCTCTTTTTCACCCGAAACACAGCTATGAACAAAAAAAGGCAGAAAATGTTCAATAAAAAGAAGAAAAACAATACCTTTGTTTTCCGGAAACAAAAAAGTATAGTCAGACAGAGAATGATAAAAATATACAACTTTTCGGATCACAAATCATTGCTTAATTCTTTTGTCCGTGAAATCAGAGACATCACAATTCAGGGAGACAGGCTTCGTTTTCGCCGGAATATTGAACGTATTGGTGAAATTATGGCGTATGAGATCAGCAAGGAGTTAAAGTACAGAAACCTTGAAATTACTACACCGCTTGCGGTGACAGAGGTAAATGTGCCGGATGAAGATATAGTTATTGCCACTATTTTGCGTGCCGGGCTTCCTTACCACCACGGAATGCTTAACTATTTCGATGGAGCGGAAAATGCGTTTGTTTCAGCCTACAGGAAATATAAAGAAACCGGTCATCAATCTTTCGACATTCACATAGAATATATAGCTTCCCCTTCCATTGACGGAAAAACATTGATCCTGACCGATCCGATGCTGGCCACTGGCAGCAGCATGGAACTTACCTACAGGGCGCTGCTCACCAAAGGTACCCCCTCCCATATCCACATTGCCACTATCATTGCGAGCCGGCAGGCCGTAGAGTATTGCGTAAAAATCTTTCCCCCCGAAAAGACTACAATATGGGCTGCAGCCATCGATCCGGAATTGAATGAGTCCGCCTATATTGTTCCGGGTATCGGAGATGCGGGGGATCTGGCTTACGGTGAGAAAATCTAATTGTAGAATTTTTTTTCGAATGCGCTAAAACCGGCCTGTTTCAGGATGAGACGGCGCCACACGGCCGACAGGAAGCCGCTTCCGTATCCAGTGGTTTGTATCCATGCGGCAACGATACTGTAACAGGCTATTTTGAACGATTTATACAGCCTCAGAGAATCTGTAAAGATGGCAAGGCTATAGAGAAGAGGAATAGCCAGCAGGAATGGGTAAAGCGCTGAAAGAAATAAGATAATTGTCATGACGATGACAAAAAGAGCGGGAAGGGCATGTACCGCTTTCAGTGAGCCGGGATGTTCCAGATGCAGGTTTATGCGGGCTATACCGGAATTGTGGACTTGTTTAAAAAACTGTCGGTAGGTGGATCTTCTTTTATGATATACATAGGCTTCCGTAATGAGTGTTGTCCGGAAGCCGGCATCCAGCAACCGGAGACTGAAATCTATATCTTCACCGAAACGCATGCTGCCATAACCACCTAAGGCCTTAAATGCCGGTCGTGATACGCCCATGTTAAAACTGCGGGGGTAAAACCGGTCCATCGATCGTGACTTCCCTCTGATGCCGCCGGTTGTGAAAAAAGAAGTCATTGAATAGTTGATTGCCTTTTGTACAGTAGTAAATGAAGGCAGTGCGGCATCGGGACCCCCGTATGCATCTGTAAAGTTTTCTTGCAGCGAGCGGGAGACGGTCTCCATGTAATGTGGCGGGATAACACAGTCTGAATCGAAAAAAATAAGATAATCATTTTTTGCCCTCTCGGCACCTGCATTTCTGGAGAGACCAGGCCCGGAATTTGTTTTGTAAAAATAGGTAATATCCAGCCTGTCACGATATTTATCTACTACCGCATCGCTTTTCAGGGTAGAACCATCCTCCACAATAATCACTTCAAACTCCATGAAGGTTTGCTCACAAAGACTTGAAAGCAGTTCGTCCACTTCTTCGGGACGATTATAGAGCGGGATGATGATAGAGAAAGACATGCAATATTCATTTAAAACATACAAAACTAACGATTTTATTTCTAACTCACGTAAAAAAATCCCTGTCCTTATTTTTTCATCGTATTGTTTCACGAGAAAAAAACTCAACAGTTAAAAATATGTGAAAATGTTTGAATATTTAAAAAAACACTGTACCTTTGTCATTCTATATGATTTTGGGAAATTTCACGAAAATGAGACGTATAAAACCAAAAAGAATAGAATCGATAAAATAGGGTTGTATGGGTAAATGGACTAAAATATGCATCTATTGTTTCATTTTATGGAGCGCTATTTCATGTAATAGGGAGGGAGGTACCTCTATTAAAGGAAAAATAACCAGTCTTGATTTTCCCTATATTCTTGCATCTTATTTGTCGGCCGACACACTTGCCATCGATACCATTGCCATCGACAGTAGGGGAAGATTTAACTACAGATGTCATATTGATACACTGACTACCTTTTCTCTCTATTTGAATAATTACGAAAGTGCTGCGGTTGTTTTTGCCAATTCGGGAGAGAAGATCAGTGTGGATGGCGATGCACGGTTGCCTGATCTCATCAGAATAAAAGGAAATGAGATCAACAATGATCTTACCACTTTCAAGATAAACAACACCGACTTGCTTACCCAGCGGGGACAATTGTTGGCGAACCTGCTCATGGAAAAGAAATCTGACGTTGTTACAAACAACTCAATTACCCGCCATGACGAGATCGCGAAGTTGAATGTACTTAATCATGAACTGACGCTGAAGGCGGAAGAATTCATCAAAGAGCATCCGGCAAAATTTTCCAGTCTTATTCTGATCAGTAACTTTTTCATGAACAGCGATAATCCGAAGGCATTGAAAAGGGTATTGGATTATATAGAGGGTGATATAGAAAAAACACAGTTTGCAGCGAGGTTACGTTCTTATTCCGATAAGATAAATCTTTCTGCCGAAGGAGCGCAGATGCCTTATTTCCGGTTGACTGATAAAGATAATAAAGATATTTATTCTCACGATTTTCAGGGAAAATTTCTGCTTCTGTCATTTATCTCTACTGCAGGAATTGAATCCCGGGAAACGGTCGCACTTCTGAAAAATGAATATGCCAACGTGAACAAAGACAGTGTGTCGTTTGTCACGATTTATATAGATTCCGATATTTACCCCATTAACTATGCTGTGAATGACTCTATTCCGTGGACCGTTGTCCCTGAAAAGAAAAGTTGGGGATCAGATATTGTGGAAACTTTCAATGTGCAATTCATTCCTTTCAATGTGCTGATTGCACCTGACGGTACCATTAAGGTACGTAATGTTCCCGCCCAGGGAGTGGTGGATGTGATCGGAAAAAATTCCGGAAACTAAGTATCATACAACGTATGTTGCATGCTGGTCAAATTGTTTGGAGCGGCTGTACAGGGTATCAATGCCACGCTCATTACCATTGAAGTAAACTGTTCGAGAGGTATCCGTTTCATGCTCGTGGGGCTTCCGGATACATCCGTAAAAGAGAGTCATGAAAGAATTGTCTCTGCCCTGGAGGTCAATGGCTTGAAATTCCCCCGACAGCAGATAGTTATCAATATGTCGCCTGCCGATATCCGTAAAGAGGGTTCGGCGTACGATCTGCCTTTGGCTGTTGGTATTCTGGCAGCTTCAGGTTCCGTTAGCCCTGAAAAGCTGAATGATTATGTGATGATGGGAGAGTTGTCGTTGGATGGTAGTATTCTTCCGCTCAGAGGAGCTCTTCCTGTTGCCATCATGGCAAAAGAAAAAGGGTTCAGGGGATTTATCCTGCCTTCAGCCAACGCGAAAGAAGCGGCTGTAGTAAAGGGATTGACAGTATATGGCATGGACAATATTCGTGAGGTAGTCGGTTTTTTTAACGGGCTACACATCCCGGCACCCACCCTGGTAGACATAGTACGTGAATTTCAGGAAGGAGGTAATGCTTTTGATTCCGATTTCTCTGATGTGAAGGGACAGGAAAATGTGAAACGTGCACTGGAGGTAGCTGCTGCAGGCGGGCACAACATAATCATGGTGGGGCCGCCCGGGTCGGGTAAATCGATGATGGCCAAACGCATGCCGTCTATTCTTCCGCCTTTTTCGCTGGATGAAGCACTTGAGACTACCCGCATACACAGCGTAGCAGGCCAGATGGGGCTGCATAAGTCGCTGATGACCCGGAGGCCGTTTCGTTCGCCACACCATACCATCTCCGATGTGGCCATGGTGGGAGGTGGTGCTTATCCGCAACCGGGTGAAATCAGCCTGGCGCATCATGGTGTGCTTTTTCTCGATGAGTTGGCAGAGTTTAACCGGAATGTACTAGAGGTTATGCGTCAGCCACTGGAGGATCGCAGGATCACCATTTCCCGCGCCCGTTTCAGTGTGGATTACCCGGCCAGCTTCATGCTTGTGGCTGCCATGAATCCCTGTCCCTGCGGTTTTCACAACCATCCCGATAAAGAATGTGTATGTCCTCCCGGAGCGGTGCAACGCTATCTGAACAAAATATCGGGACCATTGCTCGACCGGATCGACATACAAATTGAAATTACACCCGTCCCTTTCGATAAGATTTCAGACCGTACATCGGCCGAGCGCAGTGATCACATCCGTATGCGCGTGGTGAAGGCAAGGGAAATACAGCAGGCCCGTTTTCGTGGAGTAAGGGGTATTTATTGCAATGCCCAGATGAGCGGGAAGGCGCTGCACAAGTATGTATCCCCCGACAATGCGGGATTAAGTCTTCTGAAAACGGCGATGGAACGCCTCAGCCTCTCTGCCAGGGCTTATGACCGTATTCTAAAGGTGTCACGGACCATCGCCGATCTGGAGGGGAGCGAACAGATCAAGCCGGTTCACCTGGCGGAAGCCATTAATTACCGGAATCTCGACAGGGAAAGTTGGGCGCGATAAGGTTACCTCTTTTCGAAATGATGGTCGTCGTAATACTTTGAAAAAGAATAGCCCCATCGAAATCCTCTTTTCAGGAACTCTTTTACCACCGGGTGTCCTGGATAGAATGTGCCGTTTATCGTGGTATCCTGTACGGCACCTGTTGGAATATTTGGCTGGTCACCCTTTTTCCAGCGTAAAGGATTAAATCGCGGATTTATATCGATGGCCATGCCGGAGGCATGTCTGGAGTAGGAGATGTTACGGTAGCAGAAACTATAGCTGTTGTTATCGGCCATCGAGAGGCTGTCGTTCCAGTCGTAATGGACAACAGGAATGACTTTTTCTATCACAAATCCCTTGTCGAGCATGAACAGGAACATATGCACCAAGTCAGATGAGATTTCTTGATTCGAGAGAATCTGTCCCCTATGAATTTTTCCGTCTGTGGAGAGATAGGGTACGTTGAACAAGATCAGCTGGTCAATGATCTGTCGGGGTGCTTTGCTGCCGGCAATCGCTTCCTCAAAGGTATAATTGGCATCAATGATGGTATCTTTCTTCTGCACACTCGTTTCTAAAGGGGGTTCCTTTGTTTCTGCAATTGGGTGCGATTCTTTCTTATTGTTTGTGCAGGAAAGCAGAAATGCACTGGTGCAAAGAAGAATGAAACTTGTTTTCATCAGCTGAGTTCCAGTCCGAATTCATCGGATAGTTTCAGAAGCGCCGGGTTTTGCTGTACCATCTCGTCGAATATTTCGCGCGAAGTAAGCGGTTTTTTGATGGCGTTATCTTCAGCAATGCGGATGGTCATGGTGATCTCCCCATTCTGCAAAGTTTCCCTGAGATAGGAAAGAATGGAGAGGCTGTGGTCGGTAAGGTACTGCTTGTTTAGCTCCGTATTTACTTCTACCTCAAAAATCACGTCGTTCAGCATTCTGGGCAGGTAAAGTGACATTGTATTTTTAAGCAGCACCTCCTCCTTTAGTGTTGCAGCATAAGATTCCCATGCAGTAACCAGTTCCTCCTCAGTGAACAGATTGGTTCCATTTTGCCGGACTTCTTCACCAATATTGTTTACTTCCTCTTTTTGGGTCTGATTAATTGAGGCGAGCGATACGCCCATATCCGCCATAGAGAGGCTTCTTATTTTGGTAACAGCCGGTTTATCATTCTCTTCAATGGATTGAACCTCTGTGTTGCGGTTCTGCACCTGGGATGTTTGCAACTGTCTCTCATCCTTTTGTTGCCGCCTTTCCGACTTTTCGGAAAGAATAACATTTTTTCCGGATTGTGGCAGAGTAGTCGCAGTGGGGGAGATTTTCCCCTGAGGTACTATTGGCTCAATAATCTTTTTTTTTTCTCCACTTCCTGCCGCGTTACCTTCCTTAAGCTGGCATAACTTAATCAGTGTAAGTTCCAGTAACAATCGTTTGTTCTTGCTGAGGCGGTAGTTTAGGTCGCAGTCGTTGGCAAGTTCAATGGCTTTATAAAGGAAGTCATTGCTACTTTGCTGTGCCATGGAGATATACTTTTCCCGGATAGAAGATCCCACCTGAAAAAGCTGTGCTGTAGCCCGATCTTTGCATACCAGCAAGTCACGAAAGTGGGAAGAGATGCCACTGATGATATATTGCCCTTCAAACCCCCTGTTCAGGATGTCATTCAGAATGAGCAGACAGTTTACCACGTCTCCTGCGAGGATCGCTTCAGAGAGTTTGAAATAATACTCATAATCCAGCACATTCAGATTTTCAATAACAGCCCGATAAGTGATATTCCCTCCGGTGTAGCTGACTGTCTGATCAAAAATGGACAGTGCATCGCGCATGCCTCCGTCTGCTTTCTGCGCGATGATATTGAGTGCTTCCGGCTCGGTTTGCACTCCTTCCGATTTTGCCACATATTGGAGATGTGTTACGATGTCGCCAATATGGATGCGGTTGAAGTCATACACCTGACAACGAGACAGAATGGTGGGGATGATCTTGTGCTTCTCCGTGGTTGCGAGGATAAAAATCGCATGTGCCGGAGGTTCCTCCAGCGTTTTCAGGAAAGAGTTGAAGGCGGACTGCGACAACATATGTACTTCATCTATGATGTACACCTTATACTTTCCGATCTGTGGCGGCACCCGCACCTGGTCTATCAGGCTGCGTATGTCATCTACGCTGTTATTGGAGGCGGCATCCAGCTCGTGTATATTGTATGATCGTTGCTCGTTGAAGGCAACACACGATTCACACGCATTGCAGGCTTCATATTCGTGTGTAGGATTCAGGCAATTGATTGTCTTGGCAAATATACGGGCACAGGTGGTCTTTCCCACGCCACGCGGCCCGCTGAATAAGTAGGCATGCGCCAGCTTATTGCCCGCGATAGCATTTTTCAATGTCGTAGTCAGTGCTTCCTGCCCCACGACAGTGCGAAAGGTGGAGGGCCTGTATTTTCTTGCAGAAACAATGAAAGTATCCATGACTGAATAGCACAAATCGTAAATCACAAAAGTACGAAAAATATCGGTTTTTTACTACCTTTACGCCAAATTGCGACAAAGAGATTACGATGAAGAATTTCATTCTTATTATGTTGATCATGGCTATAGCGCTGCCAGCCACGATCTCCTGTTCTTCGAGCAAGACCCAATCTGAAACAAGGGCAGATATCGCGGAGCCCCGGCAGTCTATTGTTTCAGATACTTTCGTCTTGCCGGTAATTCCTGAAGCACTGACCGATCCCGGAGACCGGGCAAAATATCTGTCGTTGCATTTTTGGGACCGGTTCGATTTCACCGACAGGAAGTTGCTTGGACGTCCTGAAATTACCGAACAGGCTTTTGTGGATTACATAAATATATTACCCCTTCTCTCCAAGGAGGTTGCGGATAAGTCTCTCCTTTACACGCTGGGCAAGGTAGAGACCGATACGTTGTTTTACCGTCATTTTGCATCCCTGTTTGATAAATACTTTTACGATCCAAATTCTCCGTTTCGTAATGAAGAGTATTATCTTCCCGTTTTACAGCAGCTTGTGCAATCGTCCTTGTTGCCGGAAGAGGATGTTTCACGTTATGTCTTTCAGCTCGATATGGCATTGAAGAACCGTATCGGACAGAAGGCAAACGATTTTTATTACACGCTCGAATCAGGATTAACCTTCTCATTATACGAACTGAAAAGTGAATATACGCTGCTGATGTTCTCTAACCCTGGATGCCCAACCTGTGAAGCCGTGATGGCAAGGCTCAACGGTTCAAAACCATTAAACGATGCACTGGCTATGAACACAACTTCCCGGACCATGCTCACTATACTCACCCTGTATCCCGATAACAATCTCACCGAATGGTATAAGTATCTGCCAGAAATGCCGGTTAAATGGATTCATGCATACGATAAAGGAATGGAAGTGACGCAAAGGAAACTCTACGATATCAAGGCAATTCCCACCCTTTATCTGCTTGATAAGGACAAAAAAGTAATTTTAAAAGATAGTTCAATAGAAGCTATCGAATCATTTTTCTCGGTAACTCATTGATATTTAGAAGTCTTGATTCTTTCAAATGTTAAATTTAACATTTGAAAGGAAAGTTTTCATACATAAATGCTCCTGTTTCAAAAAAGTGACGTACTTTTGCAAACTTCAAACAAAAGCTTTTAGCGAAAAGCATTGTAATTAAGGGATATGGCATCCTGCGTGAAGCACCCGCCAGATCCAAGTAGAAACCAAAATAAGTATATATGAAGTACGTGAACTTTTGCCTTGGAGCGATATTCTCGCTCGTATTGACCGCAGGTTCTGTTAGTAACAACACCCCCTCCACAGGTTATTATCCAGGGGAATTGATTCCGGATATTACAATCACGGATCTGTCGGGTGATGTCCACCGCCTGCATGATTTTAAAGGTAAAAAAGTAGTGGTGAATTTTTGGGCTACATATGATGCCCTATCCAGAGCCAATAATGTTCAGTTGCACAATTATCTGCGAAAGCATCATGCTGATATTTCCTTTCTATCGGTTGCTTTCGATGAGAACAAGCATGTAGCCGAGAGAACATTTGTTTTGGATAATCTCGACACTACTTCCCAGTTTTGTGAAGTGAAGGGTACCAATTCGGATATCTTTCATGATTTCAAACTGAATCGTGGTTTCAGTAACTACTTAATCGATGAAAACGGAGTCATTAAGGCAATGAATGTTACTCCAGAAGATTTAGAAATCATTCTTTAAGATTGATAGATAGGTATGTAAGAGCGGGTACTGTTATTTCAGTGCCCGTTTTTTGATTCTTCGGGGGCTCTATCGTCGTCGTGACCGGTAATGGATGTGACTACAGGGAGTCGATAACAAAGGCAGGATCCAACCTGGAATCCTGCCTTTAATCATAAGATATTTAAGATGAAATCAATATCCCGGATTTTGATACATCTTCTCAGGATTCAATTTTACTTCATCAAAAGGAATGGGATAGTAGATATCCTTGGTTCCAAAGTTAAGCAAATTTGAGATTCCGTAGTCGTCCTGATTCTTTCCATGCATATACTGTACAAGCTCATTTGGCGAAAAGAAACGTAGCAGGTCATACCACCTGTGATTTTCAAAAGCCAGCTCCACGCGTCTTTCATGCAAAATAGCCAGTTTTAAAGTGGAATACTTCTTTTTATAATCTGCATTGTTTTGCATCTCCTCATAAGATGGCATTCGGGCTCTTTCTCTTACCTGATTCAGGTAGCCAATTGCAGCGGTATTGTTTCCCAAATACATCTCAACCTCAGCAAGCATTAATATGATATCGGCATAGCGCATCACAATCCAGTCATTGCCCCCGTATCCCAATGTGCCGGCAGCGGTACTGGTATCGCGAAATTTGGTAATAAACCAGTTACGGGCAACGGCATTCGAGGCGTATTTTACAGACCACTCCTTACGCAAATCGCCCTCCTCATATTCTTTTACGAGATCGGGATTCACAAATGTTCCCGCTCCCGTTGATTTATACTGGGAATTGATGGTTTCTCCTTTGGCCTGATTTGCCTGTGCTACAGAAGAGTAATAATCTTTATCGCCTTGTATATAGACAATCTGAAAAATAATCTCCGGATTTGTGGATTTCTTTTCCACATCAAACACATCTTCGTAAGGAATCTCCCTTAATTGGGTGAATTTTCTCACAGCATATGCTTCAAGCAGATACTTTTTGGCGTTGTTCAGGTAAGCCTGTTTGTCTCCTTCTTCCAGTGTGGTATACATGGTGAGATAAACCTGTCCCAAAAGACCGTTAATGGCAGCTTTGCTTGCCTTTCCCTTCCCGGAAATTGGCTGGTGATCGGGTAGATTGCTATTTAGTGCATTGGTGAGATCTTTCACAATCTGAGCGTATACGGTTTCCTTCTTTTCTCGGATAGTATGGGTTTCTATTTCATCGGTAGTAAAGAGATAGGAGGTTACCAAAGGCACATCTCCCCATTTCCTTACCAGTTGAAAATATATCAGGGCGCGCAAGAAGAGTGCTTCCGATCTATAACGGGCTCGGGTAGCGTCATCGACAAAATTTACCGTCTCAATTCCATGTAACGCAAAGTTGGTTCTGCTGATTGCTTCAAAATGGGCTGACCAATGATTCTTGAGATAGGTATTGCTGGGAAGCAGTGAGAAATCGGTAAACTGAAAAGGTTCACCGGATGAGGATTGATTGTCTAACCTTCCCATGTTATCCGATCTCTCTTCGGTGTATGCAGTGCTTCTTTCCCCTAAGAGGTAATTTGACCGGATTGACTGGTAAGCTCCGTTTAAAGCCCTCTCAACATCATTTTCATTTTGAAAATAGGATTCTACCGAAGTCTTGTTTGGATTTTCCTGATCCAGAAAATCATTGCAAGCAAATGATGCGAGTATTAATCCGATAAATATAGGCAATCTAAATAAATATTTTTTCATTTTTATAGCTGATTTATTCATTAAAATGTAATTTGAACACCCACATTATAGCCTCTTGCAAGCGGATATTTACCATAATCCACACCGGGTGTTAAGTTTGATCCGTTGTTGTAATCTACTTCCGGGTTATATCCCATATATTTAGTAAGGGTAAAGGCGTTATCTACCGCCAGGTAAATACGTGCATTTTTAATGCTATTCCGGCTGGCTACATCGATTTTAGGTATTGTGTAACCCACCGTTAAATTGGTCATTCGTAAGAACGATCCGTCTTGCAAATAAAATGTAGACAGACGTGTACTATTGCTTTGCGTACCTCCCCGTGAAGCTTTGTAAACCTTTCCGTTTCCAGGGTTTTGTTCATTCCGGTAACGTTCGGTTACTATTTTGTATTGATTTCCGGAACCTTCCATATTAAAGATGTAATAGTCCTGTCCATCCAGAATCTCATTGCCTGCAGAGCCATTGAATGATGCACTGAAATCGAGGGCTTTGTATCTCCCGCTCATATTTACCCCGAAGGTAAAGTCCGGGTGTGGGGATCCGATGATCTGTTTGTCGTCGTCATCTACGACTCCGTCACCATTCAAGTCTTCAAAATAGAGATCTCCCGGTTGAAGCTGGATGCTCTGTGAAAGCGAACGAGCCGGGCCTTTCAGTTGATAACCTTCCGGAAACGACTTGGTTGCTTTGTTGTAGAATTTATCATCTTCGGCGATATTGGCCATATCCGACTCCCGAACCATTCCTAGTACTTTAAAACCGTAAAACATTCCAATGGGTTGTCCTTCCATGGTGATATGCGTTTTGTAGGATCTTTCGGCACCATTGGTGATGATGGTGCTGGCTCCACCAAGATCCAGTACCTTATTTCGGTTTATAGAGAGGTTGGCTCCTACTGTAAAGTTGTAATCTCTGTGAGCGAGTATACGTCCGTCAAGCTGTAAGTCGAAGCCACGGTTTCTGATTTTTGAATCTCTGAGGTTTGTGAGCATGCTGGTTGCACCAGAGAGCGCAGAAATAGACTGGTTAAATAACAGGTCGAAGGTAAGTGAGTTATAGTAGTTTGCGGAAACTGCCAGGCGTCCATTGAACAGATTCAGGTCTGCTCCTGCGTTGAACTGTGAAGTAGACTCCCATCCCAAATACTCGTCTTTAAAGTCCTGGGGGTACATTGCCGATACCACGGTCCCATTTCCAAATACAGAACCAATGGGTGAACTCATCACCTGGATAAAGTTGTAGTTACCGATGTCGTTATTTCCACTGCGTCCCCAGCTGACTCTGAATTTTAGAGTGGAGGTATCGCCGAATATATTCCGATAAAATGATTCATTTGAAACGTTCCAGGCTGCGGAAATGGATGGGAAATAACCCCAGCGATTTTTCGGACCGAAAAGGGAGGAAGCGTCACCCCTGAAAGAACCTGTCAGATAATATCTATTCTGATAGTTGTAGTTTAACCGCGTGAAATAGGAAACCATTGTCCAGATCGATTTACCGGTAGTATCTACCAGGGAAAGATCGCTCGGGTCAGCACCGTGGCCGGTCACTTCTGTAATATGATCATCCTGAAATCCTTTTGCATTTACTTCCAGGATATCAGTTTTATGGTATTGCAAAGAATAACCACCCACACCACTGAAATTGTGTATATTATTAAATGATTTATTGTAGTTTACGGTGAATTCACCCAAATAATCAGTCACGTTTGTATTTTTTGCACGTGCATAAGCTGCGGCCTTGGCTTGAGGTGAATAAGGAGGATTGGAGCCCGATGAGAGGCTTGTTGGCTGATAGAATTCATATTTTTCCGTGAAGTCATAAGTTCCCAGGTTTGCCTTGAAAATGAGATCGTCTATCAGTTCATAGGTCCCGAAAACGTTATAGGTATTCCGGATACCGTTTCTGTTGATTTTTGTTTCAGAGGCAAGCGCTACAGGATTTTCAATGGACTGTAAAGCATACATGCTCGACAATGCACCCATTTCATTTTTGGCAAATGATCCGTCTTCATTATACGCTTTAAAGATTGGGGCATATACCAGGGCACCCAGGATGGGACCCTGATGGAAGCGGCCTTCCCTTACCTCTTTGTTCCAGGTAGATGTCATTGAGACATTGGCGCCAATCTTGAACCGGTCGTTTACATTCACATCCACATTGCTACGTAAATTAAGTCTCTTCTGACCGGTTGTAACAATGATCCCTTCCTGATCCTGATAGCCAAGGCTAAGTTGGTACTGAATTTTGCTTGATCCGCCCGAAACCGAAAGATTATGACGGTGCATTGGGGCATTTTTGTATAATTCATCCTGCCAGTCGGTATCATATTGTGGATCCAACACTTTCTGCTTATTAAAATCATACATGAAATCGGGAATATTAACGCCACTCTGGCTCGAGCCTAATCGTTCAGCTCTCTGTGCGTTGGTATCGCTGAACATGGAGTCATCCCAGACTTTTCCAGCGTTTATCATCAGGTTTTTATAGTTGTTGTTCCGGCCGTCGACGTATAGTTCGGTGAACTCCCTTGCATTCAGCATATCAATCTTATCTGACAATTGAGAAACCGTAAACTGATAATCGTAATTTACCTGTGTTTTACCTTCTTGTCCCCGTTTGGTGGTGATGAGTATTACACCTCCCGCCGCACGTGATCCGTAGATGGCAGCTGAAGCCGCGTCTTTTAGCACTTCAATCGACTCAATATCGTTTGGATTAAGAAAAATGTCTTCGTTGGCCGGGTAACCGTCAATTACATAGAGAGGATCGGAACTTGCATTAATGGAAGCGGTGCCTCTTACCCTGATTTTTGTTCCTACATATGGAGCGCCACTCACCTGTGAAATTTGTACTCCCGGGATTTTACCCACCATGCTTTGTCCTACTGAGGGTGCTGTCAGACTCAGTTCATCGGCACGAATACTTGCCACAGCACCTGTCAGGTCAGTTTTCCGCATGGATTGATAGCCAACCACAACCAGTTCATCGAGTCCCTGCACATCTTCCTGAAGTACAATGAAGATGTGGTTCTTCTGATCAATGGCTACTTCCTTTGTCAGATAACCGATATATGATACTTCGAGCCTGTGGTTTCTGTTGGTAACATTTAATGTGAAATTTCCATCGAGATCACTTACAGTACCGTTTGTTGTTCCTTTTTCCAGGATGTTAGCTCCGATAATTGGGATCTCGTAGGCGTCAAGAACGGTACCCGATACCGTGATTGTTTGTTGTGGGCCGGCTTTCACGATATTGTGAAACGGGAGTAAGAACAGGACAAAAAGTGATAGTACGATGAGTGAAAGTTTCTTTTTTCGTACGATAAAATTCATAAATTTTTGATTCATAAGTAAATAATAATTTCAGTTTCAAATAAATAATTATTGTCAGGGATCCAGCGGCTCAATTGGATTAATTTGAAGCGCATTGGGCAAGGGGAAGAGTTCCACGAAGTTAAGTCCTGTTCTTTTGCCAGTTTTGTATGGTACAAGGCCAATTTCCCTTTGACATCTTTCGGCAAAGGATCCACTGAATACAGTGTTTATATGACCTTCTGATGAACTTACCAGCATGGGTTTATTCATGGGAATGCCATTTCTGAAGATAATTCTGGCTGTGTTACGGATATTTGAGGTGGTGTGACGAGCATGTGGTTCAATAATGATTTGATCTTCCGGAATTTCAAATTCATTTATTAGATATTGTTTCATATGATACGCTTCTACATTCCGGGTTTTGAAAGGATACACCTTGCCACCGGTCACTACGATAAAGGGAGCTACTCCTTCTTTATATTTTTCCAAAGCTGTCCTGAGCCGGATTTTTGCACCCGGATTGAGCGGGAAATCATAATTGTCGGGACCGAAACCCAGCACTACCAAAGCGGTGTAAGGATATTTGTCCCAATCTGTTTGTTTAATTTTTTCATATGCAGCTTTATTTTCTCCTTCCCAAAGAGGTTCATATACTACTGCATCGTCGCGGTCATTCAGATCGAGTAGTAATTCTGCAGCGGAATAAGTAAGATGGTAAAAGAGAGGATTGTTTTCTGCCTGAGATACCAATAATGACTTTGTCCAGGACATTAAATTCTGGTGTTTCCTGCTTCCAGTCGGATAACTTAACGAGTCGATACCGGGGTAGAACGGCTTAACGCCAATACCATACACATCAATGATCCGGTTCATGGCTGACGCATCCTGTTTCCATACCTTTTTAATAATATCACCCGGGTCCGACTGATCCATCAAGAGATAATAACAACCTGAGGCAATCACATGGTCATCAAAAACTTTTTTGAATGATGGTTGCTGTTCGAATAAACGAACAATCTGAATTCCGATAGTTTCTATTTCCTGCTCGGAGAATTTTAACATATTTCCTATGGAGTCATAGCTATTCCCCGATTTTCTGAGTTTCGTGTATTTATCCTCAGCTATTTTTTTTAATATTTCATCCTCCGAAAGAATCTTTTTTAATTCATCCTGATGGTCGAGTACCGAAAAAAAATAGAAATTTTTAGTTTCTACCTTATCCGGATTAAGTAGTTTGTAGCCTACCTTCGGACTTCTTTTCTGCGAATACAGCTGACTTGAAAATGTAATCAGTAGGAAACTGATCAAGAGAGTTATTGTATGCATTTGATAACCGTTTAAAAAATCACATCTTTTTCAGGATTACAAATTAACCCCAAATTTGTTACTCCGTGATGAAGAAAAAATGAAGTTTTTGTTACCTTTATCAAACGAGATAAGCCTGCAAATGAAACCGCAACGGTTCTTATTGATATCTCTATTGCAGGACAGGTGAAATAACTTTGGTGATATCCTATTCCGGAATATGAAAGGCCTGAAACTCGAATTTAGAACAAAACTCTGGGAGGTAATAATTTTTTTATTTAAATTGCGTGCCCCGTAAATTTATCGGGTTCATTCTAAAAAAACATAATATGAGAACAACAATCATTTGGATATCCCTTATCTTATTATCTGTAACATCTCTTTCATCACAGAGCAGAAATAATGTCTCTTTAAATATAGCCACGTTTAACATCCGTATGGATACGCCAAATGACAGCCTGAATGCGTGGAAGCATCGCAGGGATATGGTAAACGGGCTCATCCGGTTTCATGATTTTGACATTTTCGGAACACAGGAGGGTTTTCATCACCAGATTAAGGATATACTTGCACCGGGCGGTTACGATTACGTGGGCGTAGGCAGAGAAGACGGGAAAGATGCCGGAGAGCATTCGGCGATTATTTTCAGGAAAGAGCGTTTCCTGGTGCTGGATAAGGGCGACTTCTGGTTTTCAGAGACACCTGATGTCCCTGGAAAAGGCTGGGACGCCACCTGTTGTAATCGGATCTGTTCATGGGCAAAATTCAAAGATATTATATCCGGCAAGGAGTTTTACTTTTTCAACGTGCACTTTGATCATCAGGGTGTTGAAGCTCGACGGCAATCATCTCTGCTTTTGCTGAAAAAGATCAGGGAGATTGCCGGCAGTTATCCGGTGATTACCACCGGTGATTTTAATGCCACTCCCGACTCCGAACCCATTCAGATCATTTTTAAAGACGGTTTGCTGAATGATTCATTTACTGCATCGCTCCAGTCTCCTTATGGAACAGTAGGTACATATAACTCATTTAATTTAAAAGCTCCGATGCAAAACAGGATTGATTATATCTGGGTAACCCGCGATATTATGGTGAAAAAGTATGGCGTGCTGAATGATGTTCATCAGGGTCGCTTTCCTTCCGATCACTTTCCGGTGATGGTAGAGGTGAGGCTCTAAGACTGTTTAAAGAAAAATTGCCGGATCACAATTATTGGATCCGGCAATTTCTAATGCCACGCAGAAAGGTGGTGTCACTTTGATTTTCCCTGATTGGCCACGGCCTCCATCAGTTTCCTGATCTCTTCCGGATCGCCCAGGAAATAATCCCTCTGCAAGTTCATTTCATCATCGAACTCAAACACGTAAGGTACGGCTGTAGGGAGGTTCAAGCTTACAATTTCCTCATCTGAAATGTTCTTGAGATGCTTGATGATACCACGCAGGCTGTTGCCGTGTGCTGCCACAATTGTTTCGTTGTATTTTGTTTTCATCTCCGGTACAATGGTGTCATTCCAGTAGGGTAAAATGCGCTCTACCGTATCTTTCAGCGCTTCAGTAAGCGGCAGATCACTTGCGTCTACTCCTTTGTAACGCGGATCCTGAAACGGAGAACGCACATCTTCCTTCTCCAGTGGTAATGGCGGCACATCGTAGCTGCGGCGCCAGATGAGTACCTGCTCGTCACCATATCTGGCAGCCGTTTCTGCCTTGTTGAGCCCCTGCAGCATGCCATAATGTTTCTCATTCAATCTCCAGGTTTTTTCTACCGGAATCCAGTCCAGATCCATCTCGTCTAGTACTACATTCAATGTTTTTACCGCCCTCTTCAGATAGGAAGTATACGCTTTTTCAAATTGAAAACCTTCCTTTTTCAGGTACTTACCTGCTTTATGGGCTTCCTCAATACCCTTTTCGGTGAGGTCTACATCTGTCCAGCCGGTAAAACGATTCTCTTTGTTCCAGGCACTCTCGCCGTGGCGAATTAAAACTACTTTTTTCATACACTTATTTTAAATATTTTGGTAAAATGAGTTTTCTTTTTTTACTGTCGGTTTTTACAAAACTATATAAAATCGGCCAGATTTGAGTTATCACCAGGTGTTTTTCTCATAGTTGTATTCACTTCCATTCGCTTTAGATGACGCAGTTGGATCATCAGCAGATAAAGTGACAGCAAGGCAGCCAGGGTGTCGGAGACAGGCATGGCGATCCACAATCCGTCGAGGCCCCATAGACGTGGAAAAAGAATGATACCCGGCACCAGAAATATCAGCTGCCGGCTAAGGCTCTGAATGATGGATTTGCCTGCAAAGCCGATGCTCTGGAAGAAACTGGAAGAAACAATCTGAAATCCTACCAGGGGTAAGGCTGCCACGGCAATGCGGATACCTCTTCCCGTAATCTCGAGTAGTTCGTTGTCGGACGTAAAGGCTGCGGCAAAAAGTCCGGGAAAGAACAAGCCGACCAGAAATCCGGCTACTGTGATAAGCGAGGCAATCTTGAATGAATAAAAGAGTGTCTCCCTTACACGCTTCAAATTACCGGCTCCGTAATTATAGCCGATGATAGGCTGTGTACCCTGGTTGAGTCCCATGATAATCATCAGGAAGAGCATCAGTACGGTATTGATGATGCCATATGCCCCCACCGCCAGGTCACCTCCGTAGCGCAGAAGAGAGGTGTTCATCAGTAGTGCCACGCCCGATGCGGTCACCTGCATGCTAAAAGGTGACATGCCGATGGAAACGATGGCACCAATGATTTTCCTGTCCAGGCGGATGTTCCTCCATCGCAACCGGATCATGCTGCTTTCCTGTAGAAAGTGATGCATCACGAAAAGCATCCCGATAAACATCGATATCACTGTTGCCCAGGCAACACCCTTGATGCCCAGGTCGAAACCATACAAAAAAATGGGCGTGAGGATCACGCTAAAAACAGCACCAATGAGCATGGTGATCATTGCCTTCCGGGGATATCCAGAAGAGCGCATCATCGCGTTAAAATTATAACAGAGACTTACGAATACATTTCCTAACAATACAATCTGCAGATAATCACGTGCATAGGGCAGGGTGAGGTCGCTGGCGCCGAATGCCCGAAGGATAGGGTCAAGATATATGAGTAGAAGGGTGATGAAGACCGCGTTCAGAATCACGGTGAGAAGCAGTGAATTGCCAAGTATCTTTTCGGATGTTTCCTTGTCCCTTTTCCCCAGACTGATGGAAATGCGGGCTGCTGCGCCGGCGCCTACGAGCATACCTAGCGAGGAGGTGAGGTTCATGACCGGAAAGGTGATGGCCAGGCCGGAAATAGCCAGTGCCCCCACACCCTGTCCGATGAAAATACGCCCGATCACATTGTAAAGGGCAGTGACTACAGTCCCTACAATGCCTGGCAATGCATAATCCCAGACAAGCTTGCTAATCTTTTTTGTCTGAAAATCAAGTTCTTTGTTTGTCTGCAAAATGAATGTAATGTAATAACCTTTTTGTCTCTGTTTCACCGGTTCTGGAGCAATGGTTTTTCTACCGAGAGTGAACTCCACCGGAAAATAACAAATCTCACAAAGTTAGTAAAATCCTGCTATTTTCAGGTATTTTTCATGGACTTTTAGTCTGCATGTTTTGTGTTTCAGATAATTAATTTTATTTTTGGATTTTAAACCTGTAGATGATGAACACCAAAGAACAACTCCTTCACTACGTGTGGAGGTTCGGGCTCTTTCCTCCTGCATCACTGAGAACGGCGGATGGACTAAAGGTGCAGGTCATTGATCCCGGTGTGCACAACAGCGATGCCGGTCCTGATTTCTTTAATGCGAAGATAAAAATTGGAGATGAATTGTGGGCCGGAGACGTGGAAATACACCGTTCTTCCGATGAATGGGTGAAACATGGTCACCAAAATGACAGGACCTATAATTCCGTCATTTTGCATCTTTCGGAAAATGTGAACGCCCCGGTAATCAATGAACAAGGACAACAAGTGCCACAGTGTGTAATTACCGTGCCGGAGGATATTCGCCGGGATGCCGGTTATCTCCTCTTCAATCAGAGTCATATCCCCTGTGAAAAGTTTATGGGCACCTTGCCTGGATCCATGTTGACTTCCTATCTCGATGCACTCTCTGTGGAAAGGCTGGCACGTAAAACAAATGATATTTTTACTCATCTGGTGCGTTACCGTCATTCATGGGATGAAGTATTTTATATGTTACTGTCACGTAATTTCGGTTTCGGACTGAATGCTGCAGAATTTGAGAAGCTTGCGCTTTCACTGCCTTTCAATTATATACTGCGGCACAATGACAATCTTTTTCAGATAGAAGCACTGATGTTCGGACAGGCTGCGATGCTGGAAGAGGACGGGTTGAACGATGCATACTACAATCAGTTGCAAAAGGAATATGTTTTTCTGAAAGCAAAATACAGTCTGAAGAGTCGAAAGGAATTCTTCTTTAAAAGTATGAGGACCCGCCCCCGGTCATTCCCGCAGATACGCATTGCACAGCTGGCATCTTTGTTACAGCAATCGGGACGTCTCTTCTCTCTCGTCCTCGAAAAAGAGGAACTTCATCAGTTGTACACACTTTTTCAAACTGCTCCATCTGAATATTGGAAGACGCACTACAGCTTTGGTAAAAACTCGCCGAAAGCGGATAAGCAACTGGGCAGGGCCTCAATAGATGTTCTGCTCATTAATACAGTGGTACCCATGCTGTTTGCATATGGAAAAAAGACCGATGCTGAAAAATACTGTGACAGGGCAATCCGTCTGCTGGAATCGATAAAGCCGGAAAATAACAGCATTATCCGCGAATTTAGTGAAGCGGGCATCATGCCGAGGCATGCTTTCGACTCGCAGGCGCTCATTCAATTGCGGAAAGAATATTGCGATACCCGAAAATGCCTTTACTGCAGGATAGGACACAGGTTGCTCTCATCACCACGCGCGGGCAAATAAATTCGCCTGCCGCCAGTCACCTTCGTTTCTCGATTTTCAATTCTTGCAATGAACAGAAGGCATGTTTAGTTGTCTTCTGTTCATTGCTTATCGAAAATAGTTGTACTTTTGCATGGTAAACAGGGAATGTTTGTCCAACAGCTGTAATATGCAAAAAAAAATTCTATCTCTGCTTTCCTCTTTTTTTATGATGGTGCTGACCATTGTCATGTTTCATTCTTGTGCAAACATGGCGGCACCTACAGGCGGGGCTTACGATGTGGATCCGCCGAAAGTGAGAAGGGCTACACCCGGCTTCAATTCGCTTGGTATTACTCCTTCGAGGATAGAGATCGAGTTCGATGAAAACATAAAGATTAAATCACCTTCGGAAAAGGTGATCATCACCCCGCCGCAACAGACATTGCCGGTGATCAGATCAGTCGGAAAAAAAGCAGTAGTGGAACTGAAAGATGAGTTGAGATCCAATACAACCTATACGATAGACTTCACTGATGCCATTGCCGACAACAATGAAGAAAATCCACTTGAAAATTTTGTTTTCTCGTTCTCAACCGGTGATCAGCTTGACACCCTCTCCATCTCCGGGAAGGTGCTTGCGGCCCAGGATCTTGAGCCGGTAACGGGGATTTATGTGGGGATACATTCCAATTTCGATGATACCGTATTTACCAGAGTACCCTTCGAACGTATATCGAGAACCGATTCACGGGGAAATTTTACGGTCCGTGGTATGGCGCCGGGAAAATATAAGATCTTCGCACTGAACGACCAGAACAGAGATTATAAATATGATAACCCGCAGGAAGCCATTGCCTTTCTCGATTCTATTGTTATTCCTTCCACAATGCCTGCTGTCCGCCAGGATACGGTATTTGTGGACAGTATCACCATCGATACCATTCGAACGGTTCAATATACCCGCTTTTTGCCGGACGACCTGGTACTGCGATCCTTTCAGTCGGACTTTCAGCGACAATATCTGCAAAAACAGGAACGTACGGAACGCTCCAAACTGACGCTTTACTTTGCTGCTCCTACTGCCATGCCCGAATTTAGTCTGTTACAACCATTGGTGTCAGGTGACGACTGGTATGTGATGGAGCGGAGTGCGGGAAACGATACGCTGTTGCTGTGGATCACCGATTCGCTGATTTATCAGCAGGATTCCATTACGATGAAAATTAATTATACCCGCACAGACTCGCTCAACAAAAATTATATAGAGACCGATACAATCCACTTCAACATCCGGAAATCGGCGCGTGAGAAAAGAGAGGATAAGAAGGGGGAGGAGAAGGAGGAAGGAAAACAGATTCGATACTTGGGTCTAAAGAGCAATATACAATCCTCTTTTGAGTTGTTTAATCCTATCCGGTTCGAGTTTGAACAACCTGTGGTGCGTTTCGATTCATCATTTGTGCAACTGGAGATGGTTATTGACTCATTGTTTGAGCCTGTTCCGTTTCGTGTGGAACCTGATACGCTGAATCCACGTAAACTGACTATCCGTCCCCATTGGGAACCTGGAAAGAAGTATAAACTAACGGTTGACTCGGCACGCTTAATTAGTCATTACGGACTATTGAACAACAAATATGAAGAGTTGTTCACAGTGAAGCCACTGGATCAGTACGGCAACCTCGAAGTAAACATTGGTGGATTACCCCATGGTAAAGTGGTATTTGTAGAGTTGCTGGATAAATCGGATAAACCTTTTCGGAAAAGCTTTGTCAAAGGGAACACGGTGAGATTTCAGGATCTCCCGCCCGGTGAGATCTACGCACGCATGGTAATTGACGAAAATGAAGATGGTGTGTGGACGACCGGAAATTATGAAGATAAACGACAACCTGAAATGGTTTATTACTATCCCGGAAAATGGGTGATCCGGGCATACTCAGATCATCAGGAGGAGTGGCAGCTTGATGCTATTCCTGTGATCAGGCAGAAACCGCTTGAAATCACGAAAAACAAACCGGAAGAGAAAAAGAGAAGAGATCCCAACAGAGACAGAAATGACCAGCAACAAAATCAGCAAAGCTCACCCTTTGGTTTTGGCGGAAGCCGTGGTTCAGGCGGCATTACGGGAATGTAGTAAATGAGGGAACAAGGTTGTTGGCATAAATATTTCATTAAAAAAACAGACAATGCAAAAATATATTTTTAGACTGTTTATTATTATTCTTTCATTCTCAGGCTTGTTGCCTGTAAATGCGCAGTGCAAACTTACCAACACCGCGTTTCAGAGCGGAGAGAATGTACAATACGATCTTTATTTCGATTTTGGCATCCTGAGTGCACGAGCCGGCAGAGGATCACTACAGACGATGGAAGCCAATTACCGGGGGGTGAATGCATTCAAGACGGTGATGATGCTCAACACCTCGGGTCTGGCAGGAAACCTGTATATGGTAAATGACACCCTCACCTCCTACATTGATTATAACCTGCGGCCCTTGTTGTTCACGAAGGAGGCCAAAGAGGGAAAGGACTATTCGGTGGAAAGACAATCTTTTACCTACGAGGGAGATAAGATAAATATACGCGCACTTCGCAACAGAAACCACGTGGAGAGATTCGACGAGGTAGTTACAACCGATAAGTGTACATATGATTATCTCTCCGTGATCTCTTACGTGAGAAACCTGGACTATACCGGTATGAAGAAGGGCGACAAGCATTATATCCAGTTCATTTCGGGTAAAAGACCGGTGGACATGTATGTGAACTATCTGGGCACTTCATCAATAAAAGCAAATAACGGTAAAACATACGAGGTAATCAACATTTCAATGAACATTCAGGATGATGCCTTCACCGATCCAAAAGAGTCGCTCAGCGCATCGTTGACGAATGATAAAAATCGCATCCCGGTCATCATCAATACCAGTCTGAAGCTGGGATCAGTCCGGGCCATCATGCGCGATGTCTCCGGAGTGAGGCACTGATAAAAATGGTATCAGAATTTCCATAATATAGACAGTGTCCGTAGTAAAGGATAAATTTATCCTTCCGATAAAGAAATCGCGAATGACAAAAGTGATTCCAGACGATATTAAAGAAATTTATCTTTAAACAGAATTTAAAAAATCCCAAAATTCTCCGGAAAAAATGTATCTTTGTGGGCGTTATCGTAAATTTACCCAAAGGTATGTTCGTTCAGAATGATTCCGCTAAAATACCTGAGCCGGCGCTTAGAAGGCTTCCCTGGTACTTATCGTATGTAAAACTACTGAAAAGCCAGGGAGAGACCATTGTATCCTCCACACAGATAGCAAAGAAGATCGATGTTTCCGCATCCCAGATAGCCAAGGATTTATCCTATGTTGATGTAAACGGAAAGACAAGAGTCGGTTACGATATCGATGACCTGATTTCGGTACTTGAAACCTTTCTCGGGTTCAAACAAACCCATAAGGCCGTGTTGTTCGGTGTAGGCAGCCTAGGTGCTGCCTTACTATCCGACTCGGGATTGGAGCAATATGGCCTGAAAATTATTGCAGGCTTCGATGTGAAGTCATCCATCGTGAACCAAAAAGTATACACCATTCCTGTTTTCCATACCGATGAATTTTTCGAGAAAAACAAGAAGATAAAAGCGGAAATAGGTATCCTGACCGTACCGCCAGGTTATGCACAGGAGGTGTCTGATTATATGATCAGTGGAGGTATCAAAGGGATATGGAATTTTACTCCTTTTAGAATTCGTGTACCGGAAGGTGTTGTTTTACAAAATACATCACTATATGCTCATCTGGCAGTGATGTTTAATCGTTTACGCCCATGAAGATTTTTGCTGTAGGACTTAATTACGCATCACACAATGAAGAGATGAAGCGTATGTTTGTGAGTGAGGAGCCGGTATTCTTTATGAAACCCGATACTGCGCTACTCAAAGGTGGAAAACCTTTTTATCTCCCCGATTTTTCGCAAGAGATGCATTATGAAACAGAGCTGGTAGTCAAAATAAGCCGGCTGGGAAAAAATATTGCAGAACGCTTTGCAGAGCGTTATTATGAAGAGGTTACGGTAGGTATAGATTTTACCGCCCGTGACTTGCAGAGGAAACAGAAAGAACTGGGATTGCCCTGGGAGATATCCAAGGCTTTCGACAATTCTGCTGCTGTAGGCACCTTTATCTCCAAAGAGGATGCAGGTGGAGTGAATAATGCGGATTTTCGTCTCGACATCAACCAAAAAACAGTACAGCAGGGTAACTCGGGAGATATGATTTATCCGGTGGATAAGATTATTTCGTATATTAGCAGGTTCTTTACTTTGAAAATGGGTGATCTTATCTTTACCGGTACACCCGCCGGCGTAGGTCCGGTACAGGTAAACGACCATTTGCAAGGGTATATCGGGGATAAAAAACTGTTGGATTTCAGGGTGAAATAAGTTTCGCTGCAACAAGATAATCAATCGGTATCATAATGAACAAAAGAGCAGGAGTTTTTTTGTACTGTATTCTTTATATATTATGGAGCAGTATCGTGATGGCACAGGAGTATAATCCCATACCTGTGGCTATGCCCTCTTTGCAATTTGCTCCCGATGCCAGAGGCGGGGGAATGGGAGATATAGGCGCGGCAACCATGCCCGACCTTTATTCCCAGCATTGGAATGCAGCCAAATACCCGTTTATTTCTACCCAGGGGGGTGTGGCTTTTTCCTATACACCCTGGCTGAGCAAGCTGGTGAGCGACATTCACCTGCTCTATGCTTCAGGATACTGGAAACCGGGGAACGACGATCTCGATGCGCTTAGCGCTTCATTACGTTACTTCTCGTTAGGTGACATTGACATTGCCGACATGAACGGTGAGTTCTGGCAAACTGTTTCACCACACGAGTTTGCGCTTGATCTTGCCTATTCCAGAAGACTTTCGGAAACCTTTGCCGGCGCTGTAACACTCAGGTATATCCGGGCCGATTACTCCACAGGGAACAATGAGACGACGCCCGGTAATGCATTTGCTGCAGACATAGCCGGCTACAATGAATCCTATCTTTATCCGGGACGTGCCGAGGTGCTGCTTGGTCTGGGTTTCAATCTTTCCAACATCGGTACAAAAATCTCATATGACGGGGGTGGCAATTCCTATTTCCTCCCTGCAAACATGCGGTTGGGAGCCTCCCTGGGGTATCCTATAGCAAAAGACCACACCCTTTCATTCAGTGTGGATCTCAACAAACTGCTCGTTCCCACACCACAATTGGCGAAGGAAGGGGAGACTGCGGAAGAGGCACAACAGCGCATTGAAGATTATCAGGGTATCTCTTCAATCGCCGGCATTTTCAAGTCGTTTGGAGATGCACAGGGCGGCTTGAAAGAAGAACTGCAGGAGGTCATGTGGTCTCTGGGAATGGAGTATACCTATCTGAATCAATTTTCCGTGAGAACAGGTTACTACCATGAGGCAGAGAACAAGGGTAACAGGCGTTATTTTACCTTTGGTGCCGGATTCAGAATGAAATCTTTTCAGATTGATGCAGCCTATCTGATCTCCACCGCGCAGTCGAACCCGCTGGATCAGACACTGCGTCTCTCTTTAGGATTCGACATTGAGGGGATCAGAAACTTAATGCGGTGATTATGAATATGCGGATTGGATTTGGCTACGATATGCACCGTTTTGAAAAGGGACGCCAGCTGTGGATTGGCGGCGTTCAACTTGATCATCATTCGGGATTACTTGGACATTCCGATGCAGACGTTTTGATCCATGCCATTTGTGATGCTCTTCTGGGGGCAGCCGGTCTGCGGGATATCGGTTATCATTTTCCCGATACTTCACCCGGTTACAAGGACGCCGACAGCAAGATACTGTTGAAAAAATGTATCTCCTTGTTGCACGACAAGGGATATCGTGTGGGAAATATTGATGCAACGGTTTGCACTGAACGGCCAAAACTGAATCCCTACATCCCTGGAATGCAACAAAAGCTGGCCGAGGTAATGGAGCTCGACGGCGATGCCATTTCCATTAAAGCAACGACTTCCGAAAAAATGGGATTTGTAGGTCGGGAGGAAGGTATTACCGCTTATGCAGTTGCGCTAATCGAAAAAATATAACGGTACGATGTGGCACTTCAGGTGGTGGCTTCGTTTAAAACAATCCCGGGGACACGGTGTTCATTCATCTTTTGACTTTAACTTGATAACTAATGTGTTATGTAAAAAACACAATTATTATGCTTTTTACGATATCCCGAAAATACTAAGGGAAAACGGCCTACAAAGTTTTGATAATGACCTCAATCATCTCTCCTTTCGTCTTGTCAATCATTTCAATTCAAAACGTATTCTTGAAATAAATTCGGGTATTGGGATAAATACATGTTATCTTACATCAGTGGCTTCCGATATTCATTGTACCTGTATAGAGAAGGAGGTGTATCGGGTGGAGGCAGCGAAAAAGCTGCTGGCAGATATCGGAAACAGATGTGAGTTTGTGACAGTACTGAAAGAAAACGGTAGAGAGCCCTACGATGCCATCTTTATCAATCTGAAAGAGAGAGAATCGATACGGGATCTTACTATTGACAACTTGCTCCACCTGAGCCATGAGAATACCTATTGGGTTGTTTTTCCAATAAACAGCAGACAAAATAAACAATTTTGGTCTGCCATCGTTAAAGATGAACGGATCAACATCACCTTCGACAGGAAGACAACAGGTATTGCCTTTTTGCACTCTACCTTTCACAAAATGCACTATCTCGTATGATTATAGTGCCCGTTTCGAGGAACAACAGAGAAAATATCCTGTAAACCGCTGTGAAGAAAGTTTGTTAGTAAAGAACGGATAGCTCGCTGCTGACCATATACAAAAAAACAAACAATGAAAAAAAGTATTATATACACAAAGACTGGCGATAAGGGAACTACATCGCTAGTCGGTGGAACGCGGGTACGTAAGACACATATCCGACTTGAGGCCTACGGCACTATTGATGAATTGAACAGTTTTATCGGCTGGTTAACTTGTGAAGTCAAAGAGAAGGAGCATCATGATTTCCTGCGCTACATACAACATAAGCTCTTTACCGTGGGTTCGTTTCTGGCGACGGAGACCGAAAGCAAACTGCCAAAGGCTGCAAGCATTGTCAACGACCACGATATTGCCCGTATCGAAGCACAGATCGATCAGATCGATGCGATCCTGCCACGCCTGAACCGCTTTGTGCTACCCGGCGGCAACGAAGCTGCTTCAAGGGCTCATATCTGCCGGACGGTTACCCGCAGAGCAGAGCGTATTGTTTACCGTGTAGCGGAGGATTTTCCCGTTTCGGAGAAAGTGGTTGTCTTTCTCAACCGGCTTTCAGACTACTTTTTTGTACTTGCACGACTGGAAAGCTGCAAAACATCGGAAGAAATATACTGGGAACAGGGAGATATATAAAAACTTTTTATACATTTGCGGAAAATTTGGAACAAACAACTAAAAATTTTTTTTCAATGTATTGGACACTAGAACTGGCATCGAAGCTGGAGGATGCTCCCTGGCCCGCTACAAAGGATGAATTAATCGATTATGCACAACGTTCAGGCGCACCGTTGGAGGTTATCGAAAATCTGCAGGAAATAGAGGAAGAAGGTGAAATATTTGAATCAATAGAAGATATTTGGCCCGATTATCCGAGCAAGGAGGATTTCTTTTTCAACGAGGACGAATATTAAATGTGAGCATCCCATAAAAAAAGCATCCCGGTCTATAAAAGAAAACGGGATGCTATTTTATTTTGTGTCTGCCGGTCAGATCAGCTTGTCGATTTTATCAGTGAAAAGGCTCTTGGCGCCTGCCCCCACCACCTTATCTATCACCTCACCGTTTTTAATGAAGAGCACCGTGGGTATGTTGCGGATCCCGTATTTTGATGTAGTATCGTCGTTGTTGTCCACATCAAGTTTTCCGACTACCACTCTGTCCTTATATTCCTCGCTGATTTGTTCAATGATGGGTCCCACCATCTTGCAGGGGCCACACCATTCGGCCCAGAAATCAATAACTACCAGTTTGTCTGTCTGCAACACCTCGTTAATGGTTGCATCTGTAATTTGAAGCGCCATATTTTTCCTTTTTTAATTATGTGATTAATTGATTTTAAAATCGATCAGTAGATTATCTCTCAGATAATCGATAAAATGTCTGTTCACCTGAATCCGCGCCGGGCGTGAAAAAAGCTCTATGCGCATGTGGGACTCTTCACCGATAATCTGGAAGTATAACAATGAATTTCCCGAATTGTTTTTCACCAACGCTGATAATTCTGTCACCGTAGTTTCATCCAGTTCGGTAAGCGGAATCTGAAGTGTGATCTTTGAAACCAGTTTTTCCCTCATCTCCGACAGCAATCCAATGGAGTTGATTTTTACTTCAAGTTCCTCCTGCCTGAATCGTTTGGGTTGAACTTTCGCCTGAATATAAACCGACAACCCAATGCGTGCATACCTGCCGAAATTGACACTGTCTTCGCTGAAGAGTGCAATTTCATAGCTGCCGGTATAGTCCTCTATTTTGAAAATCGTATAAGGAGATCCCCTTTTGGTTTGTCCCTCACGCACAGCCGTGATGATTCCTCCAAACGAGATATCCATGCCATTCAGGGTTTCAAGGTCCTGTAGTTTGACCGTGTCGGCATTGCATACATATTTCAGAATAAACTCGTAGTCGTCGAGCGGGTGAGCCGATAGATAGATACCGATAAGTTCACGTTCCTTGTTCAACCTTTCGAGGTCGGACCATCGCTTTGCGTGCGGAATTTCCGGCCGCGCGATCTGAAATGAAGTATCGTCGCCAAAGAGGGAATTTATTGATTCCTGTTTATCCTGTTGATATTTGTTCCCGTAACGAATGAGCGTTTCCAGAAATTCTTCGCCTCTGCTATTCATGGCGAGGAACTGCTCCCGATGGATGCCCGGCAAGGAATCGAAGGCGCCCGATAATGCCAGCGCTTCAATATTCTTTTTGTTACAGGAGGAAAGATTTATCCGTTCCACAAAGTCGAAGATATCTGCAAAAGGCCCGTTTTTTGTGCGTTCCTCAATGATGTCAGCCACCGCACCCTGTCCCACACTCTTGATTGCAGCAAGACCGAAACGTACGTCTCCTGCTTTGTTCACTGAGAACTTAAGAAACGATTCGTTAATGTCGGGGCAGAGTACGTTCATACCCATTGCCTTGCATTCGTCCATGAACTTGGTAATCTCGGTGATGTTGTTCAGGTTGTTGGAAAGCACTGCAGCCATATACTCCGACGGGTAGTTGGCCTTGAGCCAGGCCGTCTGGTAAGCCACCCATGAATAGCAGGTAGCATGCGATTTGTTGAAGGCGTAGGAGGCAAACTTTTCCCAGTCGGCCCATATCTTATTCAGGGTCTTCTCATTGTATCCGTTTTTCTTTCCTCCTGCCAGAAACTTCTCTTTCAGGGCGTTCATCTTGTCGATCATCTTCTTTCCCATTGCTTTACGCAATTCATCGGACTGGCCCCTGGTGAAGTCGGCCAGTAGACGGGAGAGAAGCATCACCTGTTCCTGATAGACCGTGATGCCATAGGTCTCGCTCAGGTATTTCTCCATGATGGGTAAGTCATATCTGATCTCTTCCTTGCCCTGTTTACGGGCGATAAAGGAAGGTATGTAATCCATGGGCCCCGGTCGGTAGAGCGCATTCATCGCAATCAGATCCTCAAACTTGCCGGGTTGGAGTTCCTTGAGATATTTCTGCATGCCGGCCGATTCAAACTGAAAGGTACCGGTAGTCTGTCCGTTGCAATAGAGGCGGTAGGTCGCCGCGTCATTCATGTCGATGGTATTGATGTTGATCCTTTTGCCATGGGTTAACTCAATATTGGTAAGTGCATCCTTGATGATGGACAGTGTTTTGAGGCCGAGAAAGTCCATTTTGATCAGTCCCGTCTCTTCAATCACCGAACCTTCGTATTGTGTGACCAGCATCTTTTCCCTGGTCTCTTTGTCTTCCGCCGTACTGATGGGAACCACGTCGGATATGTCGGTCTGGCCGATGATTACGCCGCAGGCATGCACACCGGTATTGCGCACGTTTCCTTCCAGCATGGCAGCATATTTAAGCGTATCTTTCACCAGGGAATCGTTGCTATTGGCTGCCTCCTTGAGTTCCGGCACGTTGTCGATGGCTGTCTGTAGAGTGATTTTTTTTACGTTTGGAATCCTGTCGGGGACGAGTTTTGCCAGTCGGTTCGACTCGGAGAGGGGAAGTTTATGTACCCTTGCCACATCCTTGATCGAAGACTTTGTAGCCATGGTGCCGTAGGTAATGATGTGGGCCACTTTCTCGCTGCCATATTTTTCGGTTACCCAGCGGAGCACCTTACCCCGCCCTTCATCGTCGAAATCGATATCGATATCGGGCATCGATATGCGGTCCGGATTCAGAAAACGCTCAAACAGCAGGTCATATTTTAAAGGATCGATATCGGTAATGCCCAGACAGTAAGCCACTGCAGATCCTGCTGCCGAACCACGGCCTGGCCCAACAGCCACATCCATCTCGCGGGCTGCGGCAATAAAATCCTGTACGATGAGGAAATAACCGGGGAAACCCATGTTCTTGATGGTGTCCAGCTCAAATTGCAACCGTTCAATGATTTCTTCACTGAGATTGTCCCCATACCGTTTTTGGGCGCCCATTTTGGTGAGATGTGTCAGGTAGTCCGCTTCCAGCTTCACCCTTATCACCTTGTTATAATCGCCCAGACGATGAAAGGTCTCATTACCGAACTCTTCAACAAGTACTTCCTCGGGATATTGTGTCTTGTATGACTCTTCGGTGCCGAATGCCGGATCGATGGGGTAAAAGGGCATAAGCGGAGAGTGGTCTATCGAGTAGAATTCCACCTTTTCAGCCACCTCAAGCGTATTAGAGAGAGCCTCGGGAATATCAGAAAATATACGGTTCATCTCCTCCGTGGTTTTGAGCCACTCCTGCTTGGAGTATCTCATCCTGTCGGGGTCATCAAAATCTTTACCGGTACTAAGGCAGATAAGGCGGTCGTGTGCATCTGCATCCTCTTCGTTTACGAAATGGACATCATTGGTGGCGATCAGCTTCACATCATATTTCTTTGCAATGCGGATCAATTCTTTATTCACACTTTCCTGTTTGGGATAGGTGGTCTGATCGGCATCGGGACGATCTGTTTTATGGCGCTGCAGCTCGAGATAATAATCGTCGCCAAACACTTTTTTGTACCACTGTACAGCTTCTTCTGCCTCAGCGATTTGCCCGCCATCTACCTTCCTCGATATCTCTCCTCCCAGGCATGCCGATGAGACGATCAATCCCTCGCTATACTGCTCCAGCAGTTCCTTGTCGATACGCGGGCGGTAGTAGAAACCTTCCGTCCAGCTCTTGGAGACGATCTTGATGAGATTTTTATAACCCTGCATGTTCTTGGCCAATACCACCAGGTGCCATCCGCTGCCGTCTATCTTGTCCGCCTGCTGAAACCGGTCGCGGCGCGCCAGATAACACTCACAGCCGACGATCGGCTTGAAGAGTTTTTTTTCTGTTTCTGAGAGTTTCTTGACTAGCAACAGGAGTTGATTTTCTTTCTCGCGTTCAATCTTTGGAGTTTTTGATCCGCTTTCCTGAGATTTTCCGGCAGCATCTTGGGCAATCAGATTTTCCAGTTTTTTTATCTCATTTTTTATTTTCCCTATTTCTGTTTTGACCGGACCATTTTTTTTATTGACATAATTGAGAAACTCCTTGATGCCGTACATGGCACCATGGTCAGTGAGTGCGATGGCCGGCATGCCGTCATCGTAGGCTTTGTCTACCAAACGCTGGATGCTGGCCTGCCCATCGAGCAGCGAGTACTGTGAGTGAACATGCAGATGTATAAAAGGGTGCATATCGGTTACCTGATATTTTTGGAATCAATATTGGCAAATATACGGAAAATAGAGCCAAAACCGATTGAGTTATTATCATAAGTTATCAACCGATGATGTTATCTATCAAAAAAAGAAGAGGTTTGTGGGTAGGATATTTTCCACAAAAAAAGCCGGTGGGGTACCCACCGGCCGTAAGACTTCTGTCGTGCCAATAACGTCATTTGGCAACTTTTTCGAGCCATTTAATCATTGCCAGCATGGTGAACATGGATATGAGGCATGCAACTACGAAAACCATCCAGGTAGCCGACATGGAAAAGGAAGTATAAAAGATGGCGCCGATGAAGAGCAGACTGTTACCGGCCGCTGTTGCTCCCAGCCATGCCCCTTGCATAATACCCTGATATTTTGGTGGGGCCACCTTCGATACGAAGGAGATACCAAGAGGGCTTATGAAAAGTTCAGCCACAGTGAGTATGAAGTAGGTGCCTATGAGCAACCAGGGCGTTACACGGGCTAAATCGGGCAGTCCACCCATGGCATCCACCTCTCCCTTCAGTGGTAGTCCCATCGACCCGAATGTCATTACTGCATATGCCAATGCTGCAATTCCCATCCCAATGGCAATCTTCCGGGGTGTGGAAGGTTCTTTGCCTTTTGCACGCAACCAACCAAAAAATCCCACGATGATGGGTGTCAGGAACACCACGAAGAAAGGGTTGATCGACTGGAATATTTCAGCACCCTGTAGGGTGGCAAATCCCAGGTTGACCTTAATCTGGCTCAAGTCTGTATAATCCTTGGCAAAATAGGTGAGGGTAAGGCCGTTCTGGTGAAAAGAGAACCAGAAGAAAATGACTACGGCAAACACTGCGAACAGGGCGTATAGCCTCTGCTTTACCTCTTTGATATCCATTTCTTCTACCTCTTCGATGCCTGAAGCGGTAGCTTGCTTGTTTGCGGGGTCAGGAAATCTGTTCTTGTTAAATGTGTATATCACCAGAGAGATCAGCATGGCGAAAATAGCCACAGCAAAGGCATAGTGAAACCCGGTAGTAAAAACATTCAGATATTCATTTGCAAAGGCAGTGAGGTCGGTGCCGGAATATCCAACTTCAGCAGCGAGGCGTTGTAATCGTTCCATCCCCTCGCCTGTGATCTTGTTTCCCAACAGCTGGTGGGCAAGAGCAGGCAGGTCGGCATTATACAGAAAGCCGTTTTTTTCCACCCACCAGTTTCTGACACCTACAGCCAGGAACGGAGCAAAGATGGCACCCACGTTGATAAACATATAAAATAACTGGAAACCGGAATCGCGCATCTTGCTGTACTTCGGATTGTCGTACATCTGTCCTACCAATGCCTGCAGATTACCTTTGAACAACCCATTGCCCAAAGCAATGACGAGGAGCCCCAGGCAGGTAAACGCCAGTAAAAGTCCGAACTGACCAGCAGGTACAGGAGTGGGTGTGGGAATGGAGATGATTACATAACCCAGTGTCATCAACAGCAAACCTCCCAGGATAACACCTTTATAGTTACGGGTTTTATCGGCCAGCAGCCCGCCCACGAGTGCCAACAGGTAGATGGAGGCATAAAAAATAGAGTAGATGATGCCGGTTTTGGTTTCGTCCAGGCCAAACTTGGTCATAATAAACAGCGAGAGAATGGCCATCATGGTGTAAAAACCAAACCGCTCCCCCATGTTTGCCAACGATGCTGCCAGCAAACCTTTTGGATGATTCTTGAACATGCTTCAATTATTTAGAGTTGTAAATATTAGTTTTCGGTTTTTTAAATCTGCAAATATAAACTTTTCGTCAGATATAAACACTGTTTCAGTAAAAAATGGATATTTTTTTTCGTGTGTCGGAGTCATATTTTTTCTTCCTTTTATTTGTATATATAAAAAAATTTGTACATTTGCATCCACCATTTGGGTTGCTTTATTATTTTAAGAGAATAATTATAATGAATAGTTCGGTATTTGCATTTTCTTTCTGGTTTTACTTTTACTTTAGTAGGTGAAGGCAGGATTTTATATGCAAAGAGAAGAAATTAAAAAGTCATATCAGATAAAAAAATCCTGTCGATCATACGGCGGGATTTTTTTTTGAAAAAAAAGAATCTATGAAAAGAGTTGCAATACAAGGGGGGTTGGGTGCTTATCACGAGATCGCAGCACGCGAATATTTTGAGGATGAAGATCTGGAAATAGTGGTATGCAACACCTTTCGCGATATTTTTACAGAGGCAGAGAAAGACCCGCACCTGGTAGGTGTGATGGCCATCGAGAATACCATTGCCGGCAGTTTGCTGAAGAATCACGACCTGTTGAAAATGCACAGTCTGAAGATTGCCGGAGAGCATAAACTTCGTATTACCCATTCACTGGCGGCTCTCCCCGGGCAGACAATCAGTGATATCAGAGAGGTGATGTCGCATCCTATGGCGTTGATGCAGTGTGAGGATTATCTGGACACCCTCCCCGGCATCAGGGTGGTGGAGCACGATGATACAGCACTTGCAGCGAGGGACATTCAGGAGAAAGGATTGGTTGGCACAGCTGCTATTTGCAGCAGTCTCGCGGCCGAAATATACGGACTGGAAATCCTTGCAGCGGGTATAGAAACAAACAAACGTAATTTCACCCGTTTTTTTATACTCGCACGTGAAGAGATGCTACGCGAGATTCAGAAAGACAATCATATCAACAAATCGTCACTGGTATTTGTATTGCCACATGCCGAGGGCAGCTTATCCCAGGTACTCTCTGTTTTATCGTTTTACGGTATCAACCTCACCCGTATTCAGTCGCTCCCGATCATTGGCAGGGAGTGGGAGTATCAGTTCTATATCGACCTGACCTTTAGCGATTACAATAGATACCGACAATCGATTGATGCAATTTTACCGCTGATCAGTGGCCTGAAGATACTGGGTGAATACAGGGCGGAGAAACACCGGAAGGATCAGGGACCAGAAAATAAGGACAACAGAATTAATAATTTATGATGATGCATATAGAACCTGCCGAACATATCAAGTCTATTCAGGAATACTATTTTTCTGTAAAACTGGCTGAAGTGGCCCGCATGAATGCCGAAGGCAAGGATGTAATCAGTCTGGCCGTGGGAGCACCCGACCGGATGCCGTCGCCAGAAACCATCGACACGTTGTGTGAGACTGCGCGGCGTCCCGATGTACATGCCTATCAGCCTTATGCGGGTATACCCGAATTGCGGCGTGCCTATGCTGAATGGTACAAAAACATCTATGGTGTGTCACTGGCTCAGGATGAGGTGTTACCGCTTATCGGATCAAAAGAGGGTATTCTCCATATCTCAATGACATTTTTGAATTTCGGGGATGCAGTACTGGTACCCAATCCAGGCTATCCCACCTATATTTCGGTGTCGGAGCTGCTCAGAGCCCGGATCATTCAGTACGACTTAAAGGAAGAGGATGGATGGCAGCCCGATTTTGAGGCGCTGGAGAGGCTTGACCTCACGGGGGTAAAGCTGATGTGGGTGAACTATCCGAATATGCCTACCGGTGCCAATGCAACCCCATCACTGTTTGAGAAGCTGGTAGCTTTCGGCAGAAAGCATGGCATCATTATTTGCCACGATAATCCATACAGCTTTATTCTGAATGACACTCCCATGAGTATCTTATCGGTGCCCGGAGCTAAAGATATCTGCATTGAATTGAACTCATTGAGTAAGTCACATAACATGTCGGGCTGGCGCATGGGAATGCTGGTCTCCAACCCGCAGTTTGTAAAGTGGGTGCTCAGGGCCAAGAGCAATATCGACAGCGGTCAGTTTAAACCAATGCAACTGGCTGCGGTGGCTGCGCTGTCGAACAGTGCTGCCTGGCATGCCGATATGAATCGTATCTATGCCGAACGACGCATATGGGCAGAGAAAATTATGGAACTGTTGAATGCTTCCTATGACAGGAGTCAGGTGGGACTGTTTGTCTGGGGCAAGCTACCCGACGCATCGCCGGGGAGTGAAGCATTGGTGGATGAGCTGCTGCAGGGAGCGCGGGTATTTATTACTCCCGGTTCTATCTTCGGCAGCAATGGCGCGCGATTTATCCGCATCTCACTCGGTTCTTCCGTGGAGAAAATGCAGGAAGCATGCAAAAGGATTGAAACCTATTTACAACTTTGAATGTTTGCGATCAGTGAGTGTAAAATCAAACTTGTTTGAATTTTACCGAACGCAGCAAACATCTAAATTTACGCAGTAAATTTGAATTACAACTGAATAACAATAAGACAATGGAATTTGAATCAATTTTATTACCGGGAATAGACGCGAAGAGGCCGCTTGTGATTGCCGGACCCTGCAGTGCCGAGACAGAAGAGCAGGTGATGACTACTGCCCGACAGCTCGCTGCCACCGGAGTGAAAATATACAGAGCCGGCGTGTGGAAACCCCGTACCAAACCGGGAGGCTTTGAAGGAATTGGAAGTCCTGCCCTGAAATGGATGATGCAGGCAGAAAAGGAAACCGGCATGTATATGGCTACCGAGGTAGCCACCGAGAAACATGTCTATGAGGCACTAAAGTATGGCATAGATATGCTCTGGATTGGTGCCCGCACGACTGCCAACCCTTTTGCCGTACAGGAGATTGCCGACACCCTCAAGGGGGTGGATATCCCCGTTCTGATTAAAAATCCCGTGAATCCTGATCTGGAGCTTTGGATCGGGGCACTTGAACGTCTTTACAATGCGGGAATCAGGAGGCTGGGTGTAATCCACAGAGGATTTAGCACCACTGATAAAACAATTTACCGAAATATCCCCCAGTGGCATATCCCCATTGAATTGAAACGCCGCTTTCCCACGCTGCCCATTCTCTGTGATCCAAGTCACATTGGCGGAGCACGTAATCTTATACAGAAGTTAAGCCAGCAGGCGATGGATCTTAATTATAGCGGATTAATCATCGAATCGCACTGCTCTCCCGATGAAGCATGGAGCGATAAGGCACAGCAGGTTACTCCGGCAGCGCTCAAAGAAATTCTTCAGAATCTGGTGATCCGTGATACCACCCAGACCACCGAAGATTTGTCGGTTTTGCGCGATCAGATCGACGACCTCGACAACGACCTTTTGCAGTTACTGGCCAAGCGTATGCGTGTCTCACGTGAGATAGGGCATTATAAACTGGAGCACAACATGCCCATCCTGCAGACGCAACGTTACGACCAGATACTGACCGACCGTGCTTACCAGGGTGAACGGATGGAAATGTCGGGCGAATTCATTAAAAAGGTGCTTGAGGCCATCCATTCCGAATCGGTGCGTCAACAAATGGTAATTATGGAGCGGGAGAAAAACAACCAAATAACGATTGAATAATAGTCAACAGATGAAGATATTGATACTTGGAGCCGGCAAAATGGGATCATTCTTTGCCGATGTGCTCAGTTTTGATCACGAGGTGGCTGTGCTGGATACAGATCCCAGAAAGCTGCGTTTTATCTATAACACACAGCGGATGACAGTTGCAGCGGAAGTGGAAGCATTTGCTCCGGAAATGGTCATCAATGCCGCCACGCTTAAGTACACCATTCCCGCCTTCGAATCGGTGCTCCCTTACCTGCCTGCTAGCTGTATCCTGAGCGATATCGCCTCGGTAAAAACGGGTCTGGAGGAATTCTACAAAGAGCGTACCCGTCCTTATGTTTCCACCCATCCCATGTTTGGCCCTACCTTTGCCAGCCTGAGCGACCTGAGCACACAGAGTGCCATCATCATCTCGGAATCATCCCATCTAGGCAAGGTTTTTTTCAGGGATCTCTATCATCATCTCAAATTGAATGTATTTGAATATTCGTTCAGGGAGCATGATGAGACCATTGCCTACTCCCTCTCCATCCCCTTTGCCTCAACACTGGTGTTTGCGTCGGTGATGAAACACCAGGATGCACCAGGCACCACCTTCAAAAAACACATGAATATTGCGCAGGGATTGCTTTCGGAAGATGACTTCCTCCTTAGCGAAATCCTGTTTAATCCCTACACTCCCGGTCAGTTGATCAACATAAGGGAGAGACTCGGGGAGTTGCTGGCCATCGTGGAGCAGAAAGATAGCGAGGGCATGAAGAGGTTTCTCAGCGAGGTGCGAAAGAACATTGAGTAATTATTTGGTAGTCGATAAAATATACAAGAAAAGAGAGATAGTCAATCCGGTCAACAATAAAAAATACTTTCTTTATTGTAATATTTTTTTGTCACAAAACCTACTCTGTATAAATCCGGATGATCTTCGCGTCGCTTATAGGGCGACTGTTGCCGTCTACAGGCAGGGCTGCGATTTTATCGATCACATCCAGTCCCTCGGTCACCTCGCCAAAGACTGTATATTCTCCATCGAGGTGGTGAAGACCACCGTAAGTAGTATAAGCCTCTTTCAGACCTTCCGGCAGAAAGAATTTTCCCGGTGCCAGTGCATAGAGTGAATCCACTACCCCCAACAGGGAGTCGAGCAGTGCGTTAAAACCTCTCGGGTTGCTATCTTTCAAACGGGCCAGCTCCTCCTTGTGTGGCGCATAGTGGGTACGGATAAGCTGGTTTTTTATGGGGACATTCACAGCCATTTCCATGGTATCGAGCTTACCTTGCGTGTATTCCTTTCCATGGACGAGATAAAACTGGGAGGCATCTGATTTTTTTTGCGGATTCTCGTTGTCGCCCTTTCGGGGAGCAGCCAATGCTCCTTTTTTGTGAAACCTGTTCTCGCGGAATTCAGGCATCAGCTCCATGTCGGTACGTCCACTTCCTATTTGTATGCCGGCAGGTGCGTTGCGTGAGTCCTGAGCACCGCCCTGAATCACAAAGTTCTTTACCACCCGGTGAAAAAGTGTTCCGTTGAAGTATCCCTCCCTGATCAGTTTCAGGTAGTGGTCGCCATGTCGTGGCGTGTCGTCGTACAGCATCGCCTTCATGGTGCCGTAGTTGGTTTCTATTACAATGACGGGATATCGGTTCTGTGCCTGCAAAAGTGTTGCGGAGGCCATCCACAGGAAAATGAGTAAAGTTCGGTTCATAATTTAATTTTTTTAGCTGTCATCAATCAGTAATCATCTCTGCAGAAGTAAATTTCGGACTTGGAGTGGTAAGCAGGCATGTATTCCACTGAACGCTGGTCACTGGGCACTTGCCGTTTTTTAATTTGGCGCCCGCTTGTAGAGATACAATGCAATGAGGATGAAAATAATATTGGGTATCCACGCAGCGATGAAAGGGCTCATGCCTCCCTTCACAGCGAAGGTGGAGCTCACCGTCATGAAGAGAATGTAAGCCATGCTTAGCGCCAGCCCGATACCAATATTCAAACCCATACCTCCCTTTACTTTTCGTGCCGAGAGTGCGGCGCCGATGATGGTGAGGATAAAGGCCGAGAAAACTGAAGCGATGCGGGAGTGATATTCAATCTGAAATGATTGGATATTGCCCATACCGCGCTCTTTCTGACTTTTCACATAGCTGCGCAGCTGAGGCGAAGTCATCATCTGCTGGTCACTGTTGGCGATGATGAAGTCGTTTGGCACAATCTGCAGGATGGTATCGATGGAAGTGCCCTTGGTAATGGTTTCTTTCAGGCCGTCGAAGTCTCGTATCTGATAGTTGTTGATGGTCCACTGAAAGGCCGAGTCGTAACGGATCGACTGGGCTGTTAGTCGCGACACCAGTTGAAGGCTGTCAAAGTGATCGATGGAAAAGTAATAACCGGTCTTGCTCGACATGTCAAAATTACCGAAGTAAACAATGGTACCCGGACCCACTTTAAACTGGATATCGCGGTCGCCTGTTTTTTTCTTGCGTGGATCTATATAATTCTGTTCAAATTCGATGCGTGTGGCATTGGCCGGCGGAATCACATAGCTACCGAAAACAAAAGAGAAGGTAGCGATAACAAGTGCCGAGATCATATAAGGTTTCATTAATCGTCTGAAACTAATACCATTAGATAGTATGGCTGTAATTTCAGAGTTGAGTGCCATCTTGGAGGTAAAAAAGATCACTGCAAGGAAGACAAACAAAGGGCTGAAAAGATTGGTGTAGAAAGGTATGAAGTTGAGATAATAATCGAAGATAATATCACGCAACGAGGCGTTATGGGTCATGAACTTATCAATTTTTTCATTGATGTCGAATACCACCGCAATGGAAATGATGAGCACAATCATGAAAATATAGGTGCCCAGAAACTTCTTGATGATATATCGATCCAGACGTTTAATTGCCAGTGGATTATCTCTTTTTATCATAACCTTCTTGTGACGTTTTCTATCATCTTTGGTTTCCATGTTGAAAAGTTCCCGGCAATAATGTGTTGCCGGGCTTCTTCCACCAGCCATATGTAAAATGCCAGGTTGTGGATGGATGCGATCTGTAGGCCCAGTATCTCGTTTACATTGATAAGGTGCCGCAGGTATGCCTTGCTGTAGAGTGTGTCCACAAACGATGCTCCCCCCTCCTCTATCGGGGAGAAATCGTTTTTCCATTTTTCATTTCGCATGTTTATGATTCCCTGCTTGGTGAATATCTGTCCGTTGCGGCCGTTACGGGTAGGCATGATGCAATCGAACATATCCACGCCGCGTTCAATGGCCTCAAGGATATTCTCCGGCTTACCCACTCCCATCAGATAGCGTGGCTTGTCGGGTGGCAGAATCTCGTTCACGAGTTCCACCATCTCGTACATTTTTTCGGTGGGTTCACCCACAGCCAGACCGCCAATGGCATTGCCGTCCGCATCTTTTAAAGCCACGTTCTCTGCCGCCCGGCGTCGCAAATCGGGATAAACGCAGCCCTGCACAATGGGAAAGAGCGCTTGGCTGTGGTTGTAGGGGCATTCTGTCTCGCCAAAGCGTGTCAGGCAACGGTCGAGCCACCGTTCCGTAAGTTCAAGCGATTTTTTTGCATAGGCATAATCCGCGTCGCCGGGTGTGCACTCATCAAAAGCCATCATGATGTCGGCGCCGATGACGCGTTGGATATCAATTACCTTCTCGGGAGTAAAGAAATGGCGTGATCCATCGATGTGAGACTGGAACTCAGCTCCTTTTTCCGAGAGTTTCCTGTTGTCTGTCAATGAGAAAACCTGAAAACCACCGCTGTCGGTCAGCATCGGCTTATTCCAGCTGTTAAACCGGTGCAGGCCGCCTGCCTGTTGCAGAATTTCAAGTCCCGGCCTGAGATAAAGGTGATAGGTGTTGCCCAGAATGATCTGAGCCCCTATGTCTTCTTTCAGCTCACTGATATGTACCGCCTTCACACTGCCTGCAGTGCCGACAGGCATAAAAACCGGTGTTTGTACCACGCCGTGGTCGGTGGTAATGAGCCCGGCCCTGGCATTCGTCTTCGGGTCGGTATGTAGCAGTTGGAATTTCAAATTACTTTGTTTCGTGGCGTTTTGATGGCAAAGATAGAATTTTTTGCTGTTATAAACAGAATAGTAACTGTTTAAAAATAGTTAGGAGTGGGAGGGATATGCCTGTGATGATAAATACGGGAAAAATCCAAATTTAATGAACCTATATGCGATGATAATTAGAAATATTCAAAGAATATCGTACTTTTGCCTTTGTATTGACATTTTATTGAATCACATGTTGTCGTGTCCGGAAGAGAAAATGCAGATTATGATGCTTTTTAACAAGGTCATGGCATTTAAGGAATAATCATTATGGAGAGTAAACCAGAGTTGATGGCGAGAAAGCCTGAATGGCTGAAGATTTCCCTGCCTCAGGGAAAACAATACCTGGATGTAAAAGAGATTATCGCAAGAAAACAACTACATACCATTTGTGTGAGTGGCAAGTGTCCCAATCTGGCGGAATGCTGGGGCAGGGGAACAGCTACATTCATGATACTGGGAGATATCTGTACCCGCGCCTGCAGATTTTGTAACGTAAAAACAGGCAGCCCGCAGGGAATTGTCGACTGGGATGAGCCGGACCGACTGGCAGATACCATTGAGGGAATGAAACTCCGGCATGTGGTGCTGACAAGTGTCGACAGGGACGATCTGCCCGATGGTGGTGCAGCGTTGTGGGCGAAAACGGTGCAACGTGTGAAGGAGAGAAACCCGCGGGTGACCATTGAAACGTTGATCCCCGATTTTAACGGGGTCGCCGAACATATAAACCTTGTGATTGATGCTGGTCCCAACATCGTATCACACAATATGGAAACGGTGAGAAGACTGACGCCGAAAGTGCGAAGCCGCGCCAGATACGACGTGAGCCTGAAAACAATTGAAACAATTGCGAAACACGGCAAGGTGAAGGCAAAATCAGGAATCATGGTCGGCCTGGGAGAAACGCCCGAGGAAATCATCGAGACAATGGACGACCTGAGGAGTGTGGGGTGCAAAGTCCTGACAATTGGCCAATACCTGCAACCCACCCGCAAACACCTGACCGTAAAAGAATATGTCTCACTCGAACAGTTTCAGGAATACAAGAGAATCGGTCTGGAGAAAGGATTTCAATTCGTCGAAAGTGGTCCGCTGGTACGTTCCTCCTATCATGCGGAGAAACATATTTAATTCAATGTGCCAATGAGCCAATATGATAATGAGCCAGTTGAAAAAGGTGCTTTATGGGAAAGACAGTAATTTTTGAAGATCTGGGAAGAATCCGCTACAAGGAGGCATGGGATTATCAGGAAAAGCTGTTTCAACAGGTTATCCGTAACAAACTGGAAAGGAAAGAAAATAAGCATCAGTACCTGCTTTTTTGCGAACACGAACATGTTTACACCCTCGGAAAAAGCGGTGACAGACGGAATCTGCTGATCGCCAAAAACCTGTGTGAAAGCCGGAATATCGATCTGCATGCAATCGACCGGGGAGGAGACATTACTTACCACGGTCCGGGTCAGCTGGTAGCTTATCCGATCATTGACCTTGAGAATTTTCAGATTGGTATCAAACGATATATCTCTCTACTGGAAGATGTGGTAATTGAAACATTGAAATCCTTCGGTATTTTAGGTGTAAAAGATGAAAAGGCAATGGGAGTATGGTTAGATCCCGCTCTGCCGGACAGGGCAAGAAAGATATGTGCCATCGGAGTAAGGGCCAGTCGCTTTGTAACGATGCACGGACTGGCTTTGAATGTGAACAGTGACCTTTCCTATTTCAATTACATCAATCCCTGTGGATTCACCGACAGGGGCGTTACATCCATGCAGAAGGAGCTGGGTAGAAACGTGGATTTTCAAGCTGTCTCCGACGTGATGAAAAATGCCTTCGCTGCCATTTTCGGGATGGTATACCGGTAATCCGGTAAATGGTTACACACGAATGGCTGTATTGCAAACATTTGTTGCACATTCTGCCGGAATACTTAAACATTTTTAACGGCGTTTCCTATCGAAACCGCTTTAACATTTCTATTTTTGTACCCCATAACAAGAATCCATTATTAACAGTCTAAAAATATGAGCCAAGTAGTCGATATCAAAGAACTCAATGAGCGTATTGAACAGAAGAGCGCTTTCGTGCAAACGCTGGTGACCGGGATGAACAAAACAATCGTAGGACAGAAACACCTCGTGGAATCTCTGCTGATCGGACTGCTTTCCGATGGTCATATTTTGCTCGAGGGTGTCCCCGGTCTGGCAAAGACGCTGGCCATAAAAACGCTTGCTCAGTTAATCGATGCCGGTTACAGCCGTATTCAATTTACGCCCGACCTGTTGCCTGCAGACGTCGTAGGAACCATGATATATAGCCAGCGTAACGAAGAATTCCTCGTGAAGCATGGTCCTGTATTTGCCAACTTTGTGCTGGCCGATGAAATAAATCGTGCACCGGCAAAGGTGCAAAGTGCCCTGCTTGAAGCGATGCAGGAAAGGCAGGTTACGATTGGCGAACAAACCTATAAACTGCCCGATCCCTTTCTCGTGATGGCCACGCAGAATCCGATTGAACAGGAAGGTACTTATCCGCTTCCCGAAGCGCAGGTAGACCGTTTTATGCTGAAGGTGGTGATCTCCTATCCCTCGAAAGAAGAAGAAAAGCAGATTATTCAACAGAATATTTTTGAACCGGTGACCATCGATAAGGCAGTGATCTCTACCAACGCAATTTTAGAAGCACGCAAGGTAGTACGTGAAGTGTATATCGATGAAAAAATCGGTAAATACATCGTGGACATTGTGTTTGCTACCCGTTTTCCCGATCAGTATGGAATGGGCAACCTCAAGGAGATGATCGGTTTCGGGGGGTCACCGCGCGCGTCCATTAACCTGGCGCTGGCTGCACGCGCTTTTGCATTTATCAAACGACGCGGTTATGTGATTCCGGAGGATATCCGGGCTGTGTGCCACGATGTCCTCAGGCATCGTATCGGGCTCACGTATGAAGCAGAGGCCAACAATCTCACCTCCGAAGAGATCATCAGTGAGATTCTGAATAAAGTAGAGGTGCCTTAAACGCTCGAGTCGGGTGATTCAGTATAACAAGTGCAGTTCAAATGAAAAATCCTCATGAAGAGGGTAAGATTCAAATGGAGACGACCGATCTATTAAAAAAAGTACGACACATCGAAATAAAAGCGCGTGGCCTCTCCCGTAACATATTTGCCGGCGAGTATCATTCCGCTTTTAAGGGGCGTGGTATGGCTTTTTCTGAAGTGCGGGAGTATCAGTACGGAGATGATCTGCGTGATATCGACTGGAATGTGACCGCGCGATACAATCGCCCTTATGTAAAGATATTCGAAGAGGAGCGGGAGCTCACCGTGATGTTGATGATTGACGTGTCGGAGAGCCTGGGCTTTGGTTCCCGCAAGGTGCTTAAGCGGGATATGGTGGCGGAGATTGCTGCCACACTGGCCTTTTCAGCCATACAGAACAACGACAAGATAGGAGTCCTCTTTTTTACCGACAAGGTGGAGAAATTTATTCCCCCCAAAAAAGGAAAAAAACATATCCTGTTCATCATCCGCGAGATACTGGGATTCACTCCAGAGAGCAGTGGCACAGATTTGAATATGGCGCTTCGTTATATGACCAATGCTATCAAGAAGCGGTGCACAACCTTCCTGATTTCGGATTTCATCGATTCCGATGATTACAAAAAAGCACTGCAGATAGCCAATCGAAAACACGATGTGGTTGCCATTCAGGTCTATGACCAGTTGAGTACGGAGCTTCTTCCTGTTGGGCTAATGAAAGTGAGAGACCCCGAAACGGGAGAAGAGCGGTGGATAAACACTTCGTCGCGAAAGGTAAGAGAAAGCTATCAAAACTGGTGGAACGGTTTGCGAAACAACATGAATTATGCATTCAGGCAGAGTGGCGTGGACAGCGTATCTGTTTCCACCGAAAGTGATTATGTGAGGGCATTATTGCAATTATTCCAGCAAAGAAAGTAAAAGTGAAGAGGATAAGATATCATATCTGTTTTATGCTGAAAACTGCCTTGATGGTGTGTGGTATTTCACTGTCGCTTTCGGTGACTGCGCAACGTGCCTCGGTACAGGCTACAGTGCAACCGACGGAGATTCTAATAGGTGAGCAGGCGTTGATTAATCTGAAGGTGATTACGCCTAAAGACCAAACCATACTTTTTCCTGTGTTCGAGAAAGAGATTGTTCCCGGCATTGAAGTGATTGCTATGCTTCCTCCCGACACCACGGTGGAGAATAATGTAATGACACTGAATTTCAAGTATGTCGTTACCTCTTTTGATTCTACCTTGTATCATATTCCCCACATGTCGGTTTTCGATGGTACGGACACCATCTATTCAAACTCGTTCGGACTGAAAGTGACCTCACCCCAGCTATTGGATTCCACGCTGGCGTATCTGGAGAAAATAAATAAGGGAGAGACTGATTCCATCGATTTTGAACAGTTGAAGCTACACGACATAAAACCTGTACGGAAAACGCCTTTCGTGTGGACCGATTATCTGTGGATCCTCTGGATCGTGCTGGGTATCATGTTGCTTGTTGCATTTATCGGACTTGTTATCTGGTTGATACTAAAGAAGAAACGCAAAGGTTATATTTTCAAGCCACCGGTGATTCTACCGGCACATGTGCGGGCTATCAGGGAGCTGGACAAGCTGAAGGAGGAGAAAATATGGCAACAGGGAAGGGAAAAGGAATTTTACAGCAGACTTACCGATATTCTTCGTAGCTATCTGTTTGAGCGGGAAGGAATCAATGCCATGGAGATGACTTCCGGTGAAATTTTGAATGAGATGCGCAAGCTGTTGGAGGGAGAATCAGTTTACAACAACTTGAAACAGATTCTTTCTACTGCCGATCTGGTGAAATTTGCCAGGTACAAACCCTATCCAGATGAGAACGACCTTAGTATGGTGAATGCCTATTTCTTCGTGAACCAGACCAGAGAGCCTGATCCGGTTCCAGAAAAAGAGGAACTACAAAAAGAAAACAATGAGGTGCCGGAACAGGGTACCGCAAAGAGTAAGTAAAAAGCATGGAATTTCTGCATCCTGAATATCTCTATCTATTGCTGCTGCTCGTACCGCTGATTGTGTGGTATATGATACGGCTGTCGAAGACACAGGCTTCCTTTAAGCTGGCATCTACAAATGCTTTTAAAGGGATGAAGGCCGATTTCAGGGTCTACATGCGACATCTGCCGTTTGTATTGCGGTTGATTTCCATCGCACTGGTCATTATCGTGATTGCCAGACCACAATCGGTCAGCAGCTGGGAAGAGACCGAAACACAGGGAATAGACATTGTAATGGCACTGGACGTGTCAGGATCTATGCTCTCTCAGGATCTGAAACCCGACAGGCTACAGGCTGCCAAAAAGGTGGCGGCTGAGTTTATAACAGACAGGAAGAATGATAACATCGGCTTGGTGATATTCGCCGGTGAAAGTTTCACGCAGTGTCCGCTTACCACTGATCATAAAGTGCTGTTGAACCTGCTGAACGAGATTAATTTTGGAATGATTGAAGATGGAACTGCCATCGGACTTGGATTGGCAACTTCCGTGAACAGGCTGAAAGAGAGTGATTCCGACTCGCGTGTGGTGATCTTGCTCACCGACGGGACAAACAATAGCGGACAAATAGCGCCGCTTACAGCAGCCGATCTGGCCCGTTCATACGGGATCCGTGTCTATACGGTAGGTGTGGGCACCAAGGGGATGGCTCCCACGCCGGTGAATACGCCGTATGGTATCAGAATGCAGAATATGCCGGTGGATATCGATGAGAAAACACTCACTGAGATCGCTGCCATGACCGGGGGGCAATACTTCAGGGCGCAGGATACAGAAGGGCTCCGTCAGGTATATGAAGAGATTGATGAAATGGAAAAATATCTGATCAGCGTCCAGAATGTGACCCGGCGCCAGGAATTATTCCTTCCCTTTGCATTGTTTGCCATGGGGTTGATATTGATTGAGTTATTGTTGAGAAGAACCTGGTTGAGAAGTATCCCATAAAAATACCCGGGGAAATAGAAGGGTAAAAAGTTAAAGTAGAGACATGTTTAGATTCGGAAATCCGGAATATTTATGGTTGTTCATTGCCATGCCTTTGTTGCTGGCGGTTTACATCTACCTGAACATCAAAAAGCGTAAAGCAGTACAAAAGATGGGTATCCTTTCCACGCTCAAGATGATGATGCCTGAATTATCGCTAAAACGTTCTTACCTCAAATTCTGGCTCATTTTTGCAGTGCTTTGTACGGGCATTTTCATGATTGCACGCCCTCAGTTTGGTACCAAAGTGGAAAAAGTGGAGAAGGAGGGCATAGAGCTGGTGATTGCTATGGATGTCTCCAACTCTATGCTTGCCAAAGATGTCTCACCCGACAGGTTGTCGCGTGCAAAACAAATCCTGTCGCGCCTTATTGATGTGCGGAGAAATGACAGGGTGGCTTTGATTGTCTTCGCCGGAGAAGCATTCGTACAGATGCCACTCACGTCGGATACCCAATCGGCAAAAATATTCCTGAATACTATTGACCCGAGCCTTGTTCCTATTCAGGGAACGGCCATCGGTGAGGCGATCCGTCTTGGAGTGAGTTCCTTCTCGAGCGACAAAGATATCAGCAAGGCCATGGTGATTATTACTGATGGGGAGGATCACGAGGGTGATGCGGCGTCAGCGGCCGCCGATGCGGCAAAGGCCGGTGTGATGGTAAATGTGCTTGGAATAGGTTCTCCCGACGGTTCTCCCGTGCCCTCACTTGAATATGGAAGTAATTTCATGACTGACAATGAGGGTAATGTAGTAGTCTCACGCCTGAATGAACAAATGGGGATGGAGATAGCACAAAATGGAGAAGGATTTTATGTGCGCGCCGATAACTCTAACACGGCGATCCGTGCACTTGAAACACAACTCGATGAGCTTGAAACAGGAAAGTCAACCAGTCTCTCCTATTCGGAGTACGATGAGAAATTTCCCTTTCTCGCCTGGATGATGCTGATTATCCTGTTGATTGAGATTCTTGTATATGATAAGAAAAACCGCTTGTTCAGAAATGTGAAACTCTTTAAATAAGCCGTCAGTACTCAGCTTAAGAACCGGCGAGTGATTGACCGGAGCCGGAGAGGAATATGACCGTAAAAAAATGAAAAGAAAATGAACAGACTGTTTGTAAAATATGGATTATTATTGTTGCTGATGCTCTTTCCCTTGTCCGTTTCCGCGCAAAAGGAAGTGCGTAAAAATATCCGTAAAGGAAACAAGGAATATAGTCAGCAGAAATATTCGGAAGCCACTGCCTCTTATGAAAATGCGGTGAAGGGAAATCCCTCGTCCCGGGAGGCAAACTACAATCTTGGAAACACATTGTATAAGCGGAAAGAGTGGGATAAATCCATTGAACAGTATAACCATTTCATCTCATTGGAACAGGAAAATCCTACGGAGGCTTCTGCTGGTTGGTATAACACCGGAAATGCCATGTTGCAAAAGAAAGAACTGCAAAAATCAATGGAAGCTTACAAAATGGCATTGAGACTGAATCCGGAGGACGATGAAGCACGCTACAACCTGGCTGTCGTACAGAAAATGATACAGGATAAGGAGCAACAGGATCAGGGCGAGGGAGAGCAGGAGCAGCAGAAACAGGAACAACAACAAAATAATAATCAGCAAAACCAAACTCCACAGAATCAGAATGATAAGGAGAAGAAAGCAGAGCAGTCGGAACAGCCGGAACAGATGTCGCGTGACAATGCGCGTCAGTTACTTCAGGCCATAGAACAGGATGAGAAGCAGACTCAGGATAAGGTTCAGCAGATTAAAGCCCAGGAGAGGGAGGAACAGGCTGAGAATAACAGAAGAAACAATAAAAACTGGTAGTAGTGTGATACAAATGAATCAGAAACAACACGGCATGATTTTCCTTTTTTTCGTGACACTCTTGTTCACGGGCAAGGTAACCGTGTCGGAAGCGCAGGTGACATTCAAGGCTGCGGCACCTGCGACGGTTGTACAGGGAGAGCAATTCAGGTTAAGTTATGTGTTGAATAAGGAGGGAAGAGATCTGCGTATGCCCGATATGCCCGACTTCGACCTTCTCTTCGGACCCAGTACTTCCACCAGCTACAGTCAGCGTACTGTCAACGGAAAGACTACTTCCGAGAGCTCGGTAACTTATACATATATTCTTGCGGCGAAGAAAACGGGGTCATTCACCATTCCTGCAGCGTCAATTACTGTGGATGGAAGCCACTATCAATCTAATACGCTTCAGATCACCGTGCTTCCGCCCGATAAAGCATCATCGCGGGGTGCCGTGCCGGGCGAAAGACAACAGGGTGAGCGTGCTACTGCAGGTACCGTCTCTGCGCGTGATGCATTTATAAGGGCTATTGTTTCCAAAAACAGCCTCTATGAACAGGAAGGATTCACCGTTACCTTCCGTCTATACACTACATTGAACATTGTGAATTTCGGAAAAATACAATTCCCCGAATTTGAAGGATTCATGGTTGAGGAGATACCCTTGCCGGTGAATCAGCAGCTCCAGATGGAGCGTTACAACGACAGGAACTATTATACGGCAGATCTTAGAAAAACGTTGCTCTTCCCGCAGCGTTCGGGTCAGATAACCATCCCTGCCGGCAATATTGAAATGGTCTTCTCCGTTCCTTCGGGAAAGAGCGTTTCCACTTTTTTTGGTTCACAGGAGGTAATGGCAGATGTGAAGAAAAATCTGACGACGAATCCCTTGACAATTAATGTGAAACCATTGCCCCCTAACAAACCGGCCGGTTTTGCCAATGCGGTAGGGACCTTCACGCTGAATTCATCCATCAGCTCTGAAAAAATCAAAGCCAACGAGGCGCTTACTCTTACACTTGAGATCTCCGGTACAGGTAACATAAAGCTTATACGCAACCCCGAGATTGCTTTTCCCGATAATTTTGAATTGTATGACCCCGCCGTTGATAACGCGTTGAATGCAACTACAAACGGGCTTACCGGCATCCGGAAGATTTCCTATATGGCTATCCCACGGTATGAGGGAAGTTATTCAATACCATCTGTGGAATTTACCTATTTTGACCCCGGGACAAGCAGCTATAAAACGCTGACCACACCCCAATACAATTTACAGATAGCCAAAGGAGATCCCGGAAGTGCCGCCGGTAACTTTGTAAACCGGCAGGATGTAGAGGTAGAGCAGGATATACGCTTTCTGAAGACTGGTGATCCGATCTATCTCTCACGCACAGAATTTTTTGCAGGGTCTTTTGCATACTGGTTGTGGTATCTGGTTCCTCTGATATTGCTGGTTTTATTTTTCGTGATCAACCGGAAGCAGGCGCGGGAAAATGCAAATGTTGCGCTGATGCGTACAAAGAAGGCCAACAAGATGGCCATAAAACGATTGAAAATGGCAGGAAAATACCTCAGGGAGCACGACAAGGAGAAGTTCTATGATGAAGTGTTGCGAGCACTATGGGGGTATTTCAGTGACAAGCTCTCCATTCCTGTGGCACGGCTTTCTAAACACAATATTGAGTCGGAATTATCAAAACAGGGTGTCAGCGAAGAGCTTGCAGGCAGGTTCTTGCAGATTCTCGATACCTGTGAGTTTGCCCGTTATGCCCCTGCAGAGAGTGATGCCGGCATGGACCGGATTTATCAGGCTACTGTGGAGACAATAGGTGAGATGGAGAATAAGTTGAAAAAAAGAGTAAGATAATTGTGAAAGTAAAGAGTGAAAAAATCGTATGAAACCATTCCAATTTATACTTATACTACTGTTTGTTTTTCCTGCAAGCATCAGGGTGTGGGGGCAGGAAAGCGAGGCTGCTCAGGCATACAGGAATCAGGACTACAAAAAAAGTATTGAATTGTACGAACAGCTCGTAACACAAGGTATCCGCGAAAATAAGGAGTCGGCGCAACTTTATTTTAATCTTGGCAATGCTTATTTCAGAGACAATAAAACAGGTAAGGCTATTTTGAACTATGAAAGGGCTCTCCTGCTGGATCCCGGCGACGGCGATATACGACACAATCTTCGTTTTGCCAGAAACAGGACTGTAGATCGTATTAACACAGCAGGTGACTTGTTTATCACAAACTGGTTTCACGCTGTACGTAACCTATACAACTCCAATGCATGGGCAAATATTGGCATCATGTTTTTTATTCTTTTTTTAATAACAGTGGGAGTTTTTCTTTTTATTCGCATTCTGTGGATCAGGAAAAGTGCCTTTTATACAGGCATTGTGCTTTTTGTTCTGATGATTATGACAAATATATTTGCCTTCAGTCAAAAAAGCGAACGTATTCACAGAAATTATGCGATTGTCATGACGGGAGCAGCCCGGGTAAATGCATCACCCGACGAAAACAGCAACGCTCTTTTTGAACTGCATGAAGGAACAAAAGTGAAGGTCAGGAGTAGCGATGCCAACTGGTACGAAATTGAGATTGCAAACGGCAGCGTGGGTTGGACATCAAAACAAAACGTGGAGATTATATGAATGAGGCCATAGACAGACTGTTGCCGTTGGAACGAAACTTGTTCTTTGCACTAAACGGCAGCGATTCGCAATTTATTGACAATGTGATGTGGATGCTGAGTGGCAGGCTGGTATGGATACCTCTTTTTTTGTTCATTATTTTTCTCTTCTTTTATAAAACCAACTGGAAAGATGGTTTGCTGGTAACCCTGTTTTTTATCTTGCTATT
>ENA-UOOK01000315-UOOK01000315.1-fermentation-metagenome-genome-assembly--contig:-NODE-315-length-62466-cov-7.881944_pt1 | contig 62466 bp, 50 predicted proteins | sample MGYA00245777_ERZ724023 | MGnify/ENA primary metagenome ERZ724023 (study PRJEB28704, sample SAMN03018312) | fermentation metagenome | biome: anthropogenic terrestrial biome; feature: soil; material... | reverse complement strand
CAACGCTCTCATTTCTTCATTTGTTAGAATTAGGGTTTTCATCATTACACCTCCGTAATTTCTTTAACATCTTTACTAATATTCTAACATACCTTATGTTAAATGTCAAGGATTATTTTAATGTTTATTATTATAAACGAACATTAGGGGTTTTGTTTAATATAGTTAACAGATAATACCACAAGTAAGGCTATCAGGTCTTTCAATAGGTAGCAATGATTCAATAATGAACTACTATCATATAATTGACATTCATTACATCTTATTATATTACATTTATCTCTCTCAGTCTCTATAATATTCAGTGCGGTCTATTATATCTAACCTATGTGGTGTACCAAATACATCATATGGTAATTCATTAGCCACTATGGGATAAAATGATTCCCAATCTCCATATTTATTCTTTTTAGGATGTAGTTCAACATTATATAAAGTCTTTACGTTTTCAGCCCAATTTAAAATCGCCTCATCTTCAGTATCTCCTTCAGCGATACAATAATACCAATATCTATTCCAACCTGAACCATTTTGTTCGCTACTACCAAGTTGATATACAAGCCATAATCGTTTATTAGTAAATGGATTAATCATCTTACGTCCTCTCTTTCTATTTTACGGGCGTTATTAGTTTCTGTCCACAATACGGACAATATTTTGTATATGTTGTTAAAGCTGTGTGACAATTAGGACATTGGGGTAATGATATATCGTAAATCTTATAATCTAATAATGATAATTCTTCTGTTAATTTTGATGGCATGAGTTCTTTTGGGATTTCTTTTTTCATAGCGTTTATTGCCATATCTAATGTTATATTTTCTTTACATTTACAGTTGTCAATATCTGCAAGGTGTCTTATATAATCAATATCACTTATCGCTTCTTTCCATGTTATCATTATTTTACTCCTTCTTTTTCATAATTTACTACCCAACGCCTTGTTTGTCCAGTATCTTTATATATGTTTTTACCTTTATCATCTTTACCCATAAATTTAACTATCTTTTTATCTCCAAATATAGCTTTGATAATATCGCCTTGTTCTAATCCGTGATAGTGTCGTTTATTGATTTCCACATTCTTACTTACGCCACATTTAATGTTATATAAATCAGCCCACGGTCTACCCCATTGGTCTACTTCGATTGATTCCACCATATATTCGTGTATGCTTGCCGATTCTATCTTTATATCAGTATAACCAAGTAATTGGATTTGCCATTTCATTGCGTCCTGTTGTGTAGATGGAGAAATATGTGTTAAAGTGATTATATTTTCAATAAACTTTACATTATCAATTTCACGATATTGTTTTTCGCTTTCTTTTTTAAAGCATCCTTGTACTGCTTTATTTTCAATATCTGATAATTTTGATTTAGTTAAGATTTTAGACGTATAAAATTTATCATATAATGTATTTTCATATATTAATTGATTTATGTCTCCAAAACATTTAAAATAATTTAGTTTAAATAATATATCTAATGACTTGCTGTCTATCTTCTTGTCTTTTTTAGAAGTAGAAAGATAAATCATTAGGTCTTTTTTTGTTTTAATAGTATCTTTTAATTCATAAAGAATATCAGGTACGTTTTTTGACATTCCTTTAATACTTGCCATTGTTTGATTGATTGATTGATTTTGCTCATCAATGGTAAATTTTCTGTTATCATCTCCAAACTTAATTGGATTTAATTTAATTCCATTATCAATCATTTCTTTTTTAATTTTATTTACTTTATTTTTATTTCCTTTATTTGTATATCTTTGCAATGTTACTTTGTAAAAAGCCAATGGATTTGTTGCCTTTTGCCATGCTAAAGTTACACTATCTAACGCCATACTATATGCGTGTGCGCTGTTAAAACCATATTGAGCAGAGTTTTCTATAATTTGCCATACTTTTCCAGCCATTTTTTTAGCTTGATTCTCATTATCTGTTTCTTTGGTTTTTAATATAGCTTGCATAAAGTTAGGAATAAATTTCTTTTTTGCATCTTTAATAATATAGTCTTTCTTTTTACTAATTGCTTTGATGATAGTATATGTTTCACTCATAGGGAAACCAGCAAATCCTAATACTTTCATAAGACTTTCCTGATATAAAATAAAAGAAGAATGACAATATTCATCTTGCAATAAGGTATCAAATGCTTTAATTCCATATTCAAATGGTTGCCTGTTTTCAAATGTTTTATACATTGTTTTAAACGATGGTCTTATGGCGGCAATAAATTGAGTTAGTTCTGAAATATTATGGGGCTGATATTTCATTACTTTTTTAGTTGCTCCTTCTTGCTCACATTGGTTTATGCAAATAGTTTTCCCATTTTTATAAATATCCCATACATCTTGATTATTTTCAATCTTTTCTGTTAATTGATTTATAGTTAAAGGTTTTATCCCCATTTCTTTATATATGTCATACATTAATCCAATACTATCTACAACCAAATAATCTTGTTTTAAATATCCAAAAGAATCAATCGTTCCACTTTCTATAACAGCAGTAAGGGTTTCTTTCCCTGTTGTTTCTGATTTACACATTATAACGCCAATATCTGATTCTATATCTCTATCACTACAAATTGTACCGCATGGATGACCTTTAATATTATCTACAATTCCTTTATATTGTTTACATCCTTCTATTAATTTACTATATTTTTCTTTATCAACATAATCATAAATACTTATTAACTCTTTATCTTCTTCATCTTCTGCATATTTTAGAGCTTCTTCATACTTAGTAATCTGTGAAGATACTTCGTTCGCAATTTGTGGGTCTAAATCATAGGCTCTGGCATACATCTTAAAAGCGGATTTATATTTAAGTGTACCTAATGCGATTAAATCATTTGTTCCCTTTTCTCCTAATAAATCTCTTTGAGAATGAATGGCTCACGCTCACTTACATTATGGTCTATATCTGGTGGGGTATGAGATTCCTTGACTCTAGTTGCAGTTAAGAAACGTTCAGAATACATAAGAACAGAGGCATTTACTTTATCGACTTTAGTGAATCCTAATAGTTTGTTAAGATACATTGATACACCACTTCCCCTACCAGTAGGTGTTAATATACCACCATAATTATTTATAGCCCTTTTAATTATTTCATAGTTGTCTAAAAAATAATCCGCCATATTACAATCTAATATTTCTTTAATATCATGTTTTATTTCTTGAACATATTGGTCAAGTTTGTCTTTATTAATATCAGTTTGTTGGTTCATCCATTCTTTTCTTAATGTGTTAATAAATAGTCTGTTTCTTTGTTCTTGTGTTAGGTTTTGATACTTTTTTAATACAGGAACTTTTAATGTTCTATCTAATATAATATCTTCAAAAGATAGAATAATATTAGTATTGTTAATGGCTTCATAAATTTCGTCTTGATTTAATATTCCTTGTGTTTCAAACCTTTTAATAAATTCATCTACACTTGGATAGTCCAAGAACCACCCATCTTCATCATCATAGTGTATTTTATTTGACCTTAATAAATCTTCCCTATCTTCATAGGATGATTTATCTATTATATGACTATCAGTTCCAGCAATCAATGGAATATTATATTGATTATGTAAATCTAAAATATGTTGATTTAATTTTTTCTGTTTCTCTGTAAGATGTGGTTGAACTTCCAAATAAAAAGAATTAAAATGTTCATTTAATTTTAATACAATATCATCAATATCGTCATATTTATTCCAAAAGGCAACACAAGCGGTAGTTACAAATATATCATCTTTTGGCAAAGACAATAGTAATTCTATATCCATTCTGCCTTTATAATAATAACCAGTTTTATAGGCAATAGATATTGCTTTATTGATTGCTTTTCTGCCGTTATCATTTTTTGCCAATAATATAATATGACAATTAGAATTATCCTTTTCAAACCTATTCTTAACCCAATACATTTCTGTACCAAAGACAAATTTTATATTAAGATTATTCTTTTTATTGAATTGTTCCAAATCATTATATACCCTAAAGTATACTCCTTGCCAGCCATGTTCTACGGTAGAATAAATCTGAGGAACATCAGAACAATTATTTTTTATGTAATTAAAATAGTCTTGATGCACCAATGGGCTGTCTTTATTGTATCTATGTGATTGTGAAGTATGTTTATGATAATTTTGATAGTATGTCGGTCTATTATTCATCTAATCACTTTAGTCCTTTCTGTTTATTTTTTTTAATATTCAATTATATTTCATCAGCAAAGTAACAATTCTCTTTCTCTCCAAATTTAATTCCAACCCTTTCAAACGCTATCTGCCCACAACTAATTCCATCAAACAAACTCAATACATTCATTTATTTTTCTCCTTTATTTATATCTTCAAATAATCTATCGTTTTGTACCTATGTTATTTAATATGGTTCTTAAACGATTCTTGATAAGAGGTTTGATAAGTATTCGTTTTGTACCTATGTTATTTAATATGGTTCTTAAACTTTCTCTTTCTTTTTCTTATTAGCCCTTGCGTTTTGTACCTATGTTATTTAATATGGTTCTTAAACAAATTCATTATTTTTTTTAGAACATTTTTCGTTTTGTACCTATGTTATTTAATATGGTTCTTAAACCCATTTTGTACCCATGTTATTTAATTAGGTTTTAGTGAGTGAATAAATCCTCACCTTTCGGCATCAAAATCTACCGAAATAAACTTTATTTTCTAAAGTCTATTGATTTTGCAATGTTTTTACTTGCATTAAAGTCTGCGTTATCTTCATATCCACAAGCCTTACATTTGAAATGGTCTTGTGTATCTCGCTGACCTTCTTCCCAATGCCCACATTTTGAACAAATTTGACTTGTATGATAAGGATTAATTTTTCTAACCTCAATACCATATCTTTGTGCCTTGTATGTAATGAACTGTTGTAATTCATAAAAAGACCAGTTTCTTAATATAAATTTGTTTGTATTAAACCCACTTAAATCTTCCATATTTATATATTTAGCATTATTTTTTAAGGCGAAATCTATAACTTGTTTGCTTACATAATGATTGTATGTTTTGACAAAGTTCCTTTCTTTATTAGAAAGTTTATCTAATGCTTTTAATTTTTTATTTCTTCCGTGACCACCATTGGTAATTTTTACATTCTTTTGTAGGCGTTTTCTTTGTGCCTGTAATTGCGTCCTTATTCTTAAAAAATCTTCTTTAGAGCCAATGAACTGCTTTTTTACATTGCTATTATTCAATCCACATACGGCTGGAACTGCTATCCCCAAATCCACACCGACTACAGTATTTTCGTCTAACTCTCTACTAATCTTTGGGATGTCCATACTCATATTCAATATAATCTTTTTGTCATTAAATTGAATCGAACTACCACATACATTATATTCTCCATCAAATATCTTCTTGATTTCTTCTCTTAAATATATTGATTTATGTGGTTGACCTAATATCATCTTAAATGTTATACCATTAGCGAATCTAATGAATATTTCTAAATCTTTATCGTATAGTTTAGATATAAATTCGTCATAAGATTCATAGTTATGATAAATTCCGTTATCCTTATGTGGGTTAGTTTCCCTTAATCTTACATAATCAACATGAACTAATAATGGATTATCTTTTCTGTATGTAGGTAAACTTACTTTGCCATATAATAAACCGTCTTTACAAGCCTTTGAAAAGTCTTGTCTGACCTTTTGCCCCAAACTTGCCGTTGTTGGCAAACCTTTGGCGAACTCCACATCTAAATCATACGCACTCCCTTTTTTACTCGTTGCAATTCTTGTGTATAGACGATTTAATTCTTGCCTATCCTCTTTACTAATATCTTGAATTGTACTAACATATAAGGCAGTCATATATTGGTTCATTGCTTTATTTTGATTGAATATACCGTCTCTTATGTATTGATATACTCTGTTTACTTCTTCTTTATCTCCTACTGGATATAGTTGAATTTTTCTTGTCAATATCATATCAATTCATACCTCTTATATTTTACTGATTCGCCATAACGATTAATGTCACACATCCACTTACTATCAATATTATATCCCATATCCTTAATATCTCTAATTCTTGCAGATAGTCTTGTAACACCGTATTCTTGTATGGCTTCCCAAGATGTAATGGTTTTATAATCTTTAAGGTGTCTTATTATTCTGTCATTCTGATTAATCTTCTTCATTGTCATAATCTCCTTCATATATTATCTTACCATTTTCGTCAACCTCTAAAAAATCATGTCCTGTAGAATCGGGATGAACGTATTTTATTACAACCGTATCTGCCGATATTGGTTCTCCATCCTGTGATGCCAAACATACATATCCCGAATCCATTAGGGCGGTTAATACTTCCGCCATATATTTTATATTAATTTCCATTTCGTTTACATAACTTATCATATAATCACCTCTTTAACTACTTGGATTAACTCATTGTTTGGAGTTAATAACTTACTTAGTTTAATATTCTTTAACATTTTTTTACTCTCCTTTGTTGTTATATATATAGTAACACAAAACAGGGTCTTTGTCAACCCTGTTTTTTTTTTATTTTATGAAGTTTTTTCTTTCCTACCAAAACTTTCCATAGTTTCGTTTATTTCAATTTCATGTGACTTAATGAAACAACAGACGTCATTTATTATTCTTATTTCATTTTCATCAATTCCGTAATCCAACATATTAAGGTCGATTTCTCTTTTGAAGTCCTGTTGTTTGTGCCATTTATTCAGGTTAATATAAGTGATTCCATCGGCTCTATTATATGTGATTGGAATAACGTATTGTTCGTTGTCAAAATCTTCGTCATAACTAATCCATACTGTTAATGATATGTAGTCAAATTCAAATGCTACTTCACAATTACTACCACATATTTTCTTTATTTCTTTTAGTATATCCATATTTATCTCCTAATATCCTTTTCGTGAAAATACAATAGTTGTTTATATTTCTTTTCGCCAAAGATTCTTTTATATTTATTCCTTGTCTTTTGGCAAGTCCAAGAAAACGGTAACATATGATAATTTACAATAAATAATGTTTCTAGTAAGTCATTATCTGATAGCTCCAAATCATACCAAGACAAAAGATGATATGCTCCCACACCTTCATGGCTATAGTAATGAGCAACCCCTTCTTTATCGAATGATTGGGTATATACCTTACCTATATCATGCAAGAAACTGCCTAATTTATATGGGGTCATTGCACCATCAGATGTAGTAACTGCTAAAGCGTGTGTTAACAAATCTTTTCTATGATGCGGATTACATTGATTAAACCCCTTCATTTCTTCTATTGCCCAAAGTAAGTTTTCTCCTTCAAATTCGGTCTCATGATATATCTTTATATAATCAAACCCTTCTTCATAAAATGGTATTTGAAATCTTGCTAACATAGAGTTTAATATTTTTTCTTCTAATGGATTGTTTCTATATCCATTCCTTCTGAAACAAACCGTTGGTCTCGTTGCCATAATATACGCCATCTTCCAACAACACAAATCCTTAACATTATCAAGGATTCCACGGCGAGATTTCATTGTAATATTCATAGCGTCTACTATTACATTGTTTCCATCGAGAATCTCTTTCTTTACACGCCTGTTTAATTCTGCAAATACTTCATCGTTGTGCGTTTGGTTAAACCTATCTCCGTATAATTCCTCCCTTAAATCATCCGATGATATAATGATTGCTGGTGCATATTTGTTTATTAATTCTTTTGCTCTTGTAGATTTACCGCTACTCGATATTCCTACCATCATTATTAGTGTTGGTGTTGTCATTTAATAATTCCTCCCTTAACTCCATCTTAATTGTTTCAGATGCAAGATTGTCTAAAAGCGTATCAATATCATGATTGATGGTGAGTTTATGTTCTGCCATATATGTTTCTTTCATAAATCCCACATTATAGTATATATCTTTTGCTTCTTTTCTTGCTTCCTCTAACGGTATTGGGTTTGTCTTATACATCATAATATCATCAATATTGTTTGGCGTCAATAGTTTTTTGAAACTATCATCGGTTGTCGTATATCTAAATAAGAAATCATATAGTCTTTCCATATGATGTAACTGTTTCGGGTCATAACCGTACTTTTTTATGGCATCTTCTGTAGCTGGTGACAAATGTTCCATCATCTTATATTTATTGGTTACCATACCAACAATTGCGCTTATCAAAGCATAGTTATTATAATGGGCGATTGCTTCCCTGTTAAGTAATAATTCTTCTACTAATCTTATGTATTTTCGGTTACAAATACAATATTCAGTAAATAATATTTCTAAGAAATTTATATTCTGTTTTTTAAAATTCTTGAACATTTGTCTTATGTCTTTAACATCACATAAACCACCACAAGGCATATTAATAGTTTTGCTTATAGGTTGTTTGTTTAGAATTATATCATCTAACTTAGGTAATACGATTGCCTTACTATCTACATCAGAATTGGGCGTGTCCATATGATAATTCTGTGACCCATATAATGCCACATAAACCACTTCATACCCCTTATCTACAAGAATATTATAATGTTCTCCTATTACTGCTAATGGTTTCATTTTCTTCATTTATTTATCCTTCCTTAAAATGTGGTAGATTTAATTTCATTTATCTTTTTGTATGAAGGGCAAGTTTCTGAACCACCCTTAATATAATTATTATCTATTCCTTTATAAATATTTCTTACATATGATTGATAATAATTAGGAACATAATCAGTAACCCACTTCATAAATGTGCCGATATTATCTTTTGGTGCTTCTTTATAATACTGGTTTACTTTATCATCTGTTTTCCTTAAATAATCAAACACTATCGTTGCCGTGTCCATAACTCTACTTTTATAAGGTGATGGTACTTTACTTATCAAATCATCAAATGTGTCATCGGCAATACTTTTTATTACCACATTAACAGAAGAAACCTTTGATAAAATATTGTGAATATTTACATAATCATCGCACTTTACTTTGACCATAAATCCGTTTATATTTAATACATACCCTTCTTTTTCATTAGACTTGTATTTGGATAAACTGTCTAACACATCGTCTAAATTCATGTTATATAAGGTTGTAGTTCTAACATAGAATTTATTCGCCATATCTACAACATCTTTGTATGAAAATTGTACGCCATTTGTACTATCTCTTATTCCCACCAAGTATAATCCCTCGTCCTCTTTGGTATATACGACACAATGAGCATCCTTCAAAGATATATATTCAAATATAAAAGTATATTTCGGGTGTGTTTTCAGCATTTCTAAATAATTAGAAGCACTTGATAACATATTATAACCATCTTGTAATCTCCAAGACGAATCCTTGTCTAAAGATTGACTACCACTCATAATAAGTTGATTATTATACCACCTTGCACTCTGCATTGAACCATCTAATTTATTTGATACTTCAACGCTCTTTGCTTTGACAATTTTATTCTTAATATTTTCAAGACTGGTTTCTTTACATTCATTAAGATTCCTAAACTTCTTAAATGGCGAAAGGACAATATCTTCATTTACTATATCTATTACCAAACTTCTACATTCTTGATAAAGCCCATCATATAAATCCCAAAAATCGGTATATTCATATTCTGATTCACCATTAAAAACATTTGAATATCTACCATATCTAATCAATAATAGATTCCCATATTGCACAAATTCTAATGGTTCACACATCTTCTGATAATCATCCCTGCAATATTTGGCAATCAAATCTTTTATAGGTGTGGTTGTGTTGAAATTTACGCCTATTTCTTTTTTAATATCTATGAATAAATCATATTTTTTAGGAAAAATTAGGATTTAACAGAACCAACTAATGCTAACATTGTAATGTATTGATTAACTTATAATTCCGCCTCATAGACAGCATTATAAAATAAAAAAAAGTATTATAAAGTTTCAAAGTTGTTTTTATCGGGTCATATAGTATAATCAAGTTTTAGGAGTTTTTTATCTGTATTATTTACCATAATAAAGGCTTATATTCGTTTTTTTGTTCTGGTTTTGAGAAATCAAATAAGTATTGTTATATGTTTAACTGTACCGACACTTTTGGGTTCCAGATTTTTCCATATAAAAACGAGCAAGATCAGGCGAAATTGTTGGAACGTTTGGAGGGACAAAATGCACTTCAGTGAAAAACCAATTATGAAAATTCTGGCATGTATTTCTATTATAATAATGATGTCAAGTTTAATTGCTGCAGGAGCAGCTTCCTGTAATGCTCTTACAAAATCTGCAGGAAATTCGACAACTTCTATTGCAGATTGTGATCAGGGAAAATGTGTATGTGATTCATGTGTATGTGATTCATGTGTATGTGATTCATGTGACTGTGAGTCTATTGCAGCATGTAAACAGGCAAACTGTGGCTGTGAATCATGTGACTGCACATCTACTCCAGATTGTGGTCAATTAAGCTGTGAAAAAATTGCAGGCTGCGGACAGGGGAAATGTGATTCATGTGACTGTGAGTCTATTGCAACATGTAAACAGGCAAACTGTGGCTGTGAATCATGTGGCTGCGAATCTATTATCGACTGTGGACAGGAAAGCTCTGATGACATAGAAGAGACTCTAGCAGCAGATGGTTGTGGCAAAGTTGCAGTAACTTTAGAAGAAGAGTCTGAAGGCTGTGACAAATCCAAAGAAACCTCAAAAACAGCAGAATGCAGCAAAGCTGTAGAAACAGGATGTAGCAATGCTGTAGAAACAGAATGCAACAAAGCTGTAGAAACAGAATGTAACAAAGCTGTAGAAACAGAATGCAACAAAGCTGTAGAAACAGGATGTAACAAAGCTGTAGAAACAGGATGCAACAAAGCTGTAGAAACAGGATGCAACAAAGCTGTAGAAACAGGATGTAGCAATGCTGTAGAAACAGGATGTAGCAAAGCTGTAGAAACAGAATGCAACAAAGCTGTAGAAACAGGATGTGACAAAGCTATACAAACTACAGAAACAGAAAGCTGTGGAAACGCTGTAACCCCAGAAGATGATGAAGACGGCTGTGGAAATGCAGATGACACTGTAAATGAAGCAGAAGATAAAGGAGACTGTGTAGAAGAGACAACTCCAGAAAAAGAAAAAGGAGACTGTGTAGAAGAGACAGCTCCAGAAAAAGATAAGGGAGATTGTGTAGAAGAGACAGCTCCAGAAGAAGATAAAGGAGACTGTGTAGAAGAGACGGCTCCAGAAGAAGATAAAGGAGACTGTGTAGAAGAGACGGCTCCAGAAGAAGATGAAGATGATAATGGTGCAGTAGTCGTATAATATCTGTCAGCAGGTATTATACAAGGGCCAGTGAATAACTATAATCAGTGGGCCAAAAATATAACTTATGTGCTGGAGAGTTAGAGATACTCTCCGCACAAAAGTTGAAACTTAACCAGTAAATACAGCTATTTTTCAGATACAGCTATTTTTCAGATAGCTTTTCTAACAATTTAAAAACAAAATTATTTTATTTTTGGTAACTATCTAGCGAAATCCAGAGTAAAAATCGGACTTCGACATTTTCTTCTGCGAATTTTCGAAATAACATGCGCTATCGATTTATATTAGCTACAATTAGGTATTATAGTAGACGGAACATAACGCTACCGGATATTCTTTTTATATTTAGAGCTTTGATTATTCAGATAACCGGATCAAGGCTCTACCAAAAATATTATTACCTTCATAATATAAATACGCAGGAGAAATATGAAGGACAACACTTTAGGGAAAAATTCCCTGCTTCGTGAAGAAAAAGAAGAAAAAATCCTGGTTGACCCTTATGGGCGCAAAGTAACCGGGCTTCGGATATCCATTACTGACAGGTGTAACCTTTCTTGCATGTACTGCCATAACGAAGGAGCAGACTGCTGTTCCTGCGGTCCCAGAGGGTATGAGATGAGCCCGGAACTGATCTGTGGGATTGTCCGGGAAGCAGCGAAGTTCGGAGTCCGTAAAGTGAAATTCTCAGGAGGAGAACCGCTTTTCCGTAAAGATTTCGAAGACATCCTTGCCTGTCTCCCTCCTTTGAAAGAGGTTTCGGCAACTACGAACGGTATTCTGCTTGAAAAACGTGCAAAAACCCTCAAAGCTGCCGGACTCGACAGGGTAAACGTGAGCCTGGACACCCTTGACCCCAAAAAGTATGAGGAAATTACTGGAGCTCCGCCAGGGACCCTTGAAAAAGTGATTAGAGGGATCAACAGTGCAGTTGAAGCCGAGCTAACCCCGGTAAAACTGAATATGGTGCTCCTGAAAGGCATAAACGAGAATGAAATTGATGCAATGATGGATTTCATCCGCCCTTATGAAGGAAAAGTAATCCTGCAGCTTATTGAGCTCATGAATATTGACCCGGAGCTTTCAAAGTATACTATTGACTCAAAAGCCCTTGAAAAAAACCTCGAAGAAAGAGCAAGCGAGGTCAGGGTCCGGCATCTGCACCACAGAAAAAAATATGTGATCGATGGTGTGGAAGTGGAATTCGTGCGTCCCATGGACAATTCAGAGTTTTGCGCCCACTGCAGCAGGCTCAGAGTCACAGCCGATGGGAAACTCAAGCCCTGCCTGCTTGTGCACGATAATCTTGTTGATGTAGGGGAAGCAAGAAGCCCCGAAGAGATAGAAAAACTGCTCATGCTTGCGGTAAGCCGGAGAAAGCCTTATTATACTCCAACTGCAAAAATCGAAAAATTAGAGAGAATGAAAAAATAAGAAAATATGCAATAAGGAGGAAAAAAATGAAAATCAAACTTCTGGTAGACGGCAGAAAAATTCCGATGAATGAATTTGTCCAGAAAATAGTAGGAAATGTTATTAAGGCAATGGTTGAAACTCTTCACACAATCAATAGCGACTGGAAGGAAGTTTCTATTCATATAGAACAGGACGAATAAAACTAAGAATAAAACTAAGAATAAAGAACAGAAACCTTTTTTCCGGAATAAAAAGTAGGGGTTTATCCGGCAAAGGATTCTATTCTCTTTTACAGGTGAATTTATCTGAAACAGGTTTATCCATAATGAGATTGCTGTTCTCAAAGCCGTTATCAAAGGTATTTTTCGATCTCCGAAAACTCTATTCTTGCTGTTGAGTCCAGGGAAATAGGCGTTATTGAGACATGCCCTTTTTGCATGATGGCATGCACATCAGTCCCTTCCTCTTCTTCGCGGATAAGGTCTCCTGCAATCCAGTAGTAGGGCCTGCCTCTGGGGTCACGCCGCTCTTCGACGTCGGTTTTAAAGATCTTCCTCGCAAGGCGGGTTATTTCTATGGGTGTGTCTTCTTCGGCATGGTAGGGAACGTTGATGTTTAACAGGTCCACATTTTCAGGCATGCCGTGCCTGAGGACGTTTCGAGCCACCCGGTTTACGATTTTGATTCCGGCTTCAAAGTGCTCTCTATGATAATCCCTGGGGTCATCAAATTTTTGTCCTTCATCAAGCACCTGCATGGAAGCGGCAATTGCAGGGACTCCATAACTTGCAGCTTCGAGGGCTCCTCCAATGGTTCCTGAAGTAGTGATCGTATCTGTACTTATGTTTTCTCCAATGTTAAAACCCGAGAGCACCAGGTCAGGCATTTCCTTGAGAATCGTGAAAATGCCAAGAATTACAGAATCAGTAGGAGTGCCGCCCACAGCATAAGCAGGTATGCCTCCTACATCAGTCTTCGTGATACGGAGAGGCTCAAAGATAGAAATCGAGCGTCCTACCCCGCTCTGCTGGACAGCAGGAGCCGAAATTGTAACTTCCCCGAGGTCCGAAACGCTGTCAAAAGCGGCTTTCAGGCCTGTCGAATAAACACCATCATCATTTGTAACAAGGATTTTTGGGACCATCAGCTTTCCCATAAGTTGCAGGATAACTTAAAATTTATGGAAACGCTGCACTAATTTCGTTTTCACATTGCAGACTTAGGAATTGCAGACTTAGGCATTGCAGACTTAGGAATTGAAAGCAAAAACAAAAGCAAAACAAGAGCAAAGACCCAAAAAATCTGAAAAGTTAAACAAGAGATAGCAGGAACATAAGGTTAAATTGGGAAAAATACGCCGGCAGAAATACCAAAGCAAAAGATAAAACACAGGGCTGTTTGTTTAGTATTTACTGAGCCCTGGTTCTTTTTTGACCTAAGAATGCCTCCTTTCTGAGCAGTTTTCGATTCAAGTTAGAAAGGAGGCCTGCAGAAGCTTATTAGCTGTAGTTTTAAAGTAAGCTTTAAAGAAGGTTTTTAATTTTAAAGCACATGTTTAATTTTAAAGCACATGTTTAATTGTAAATTCATACAGGTGATAAACACTGAAAGAAAACATTATCACCTTTATTGTTAGAAACTCCAGACTATGAAGCCATTCCCCGATTTCCATAATCGTTTCCGGTTGTAAACTATTCTCTTCTATTACGGTTTTTATGATTTCCTGTAAACCTTTTGCTAACATTTATTATAACCCCACTGATAATGTATTCTGTCAGACGTTGCCTCAAAGCATTCTCTGTTTGAAAATGCCCTGTGCGGGATATTTTTTATCCAACATAGTCTCAAGAGGAGCCTTCTGTTTGAAGACATCCTGCATAGCATACACTATCCGACTTAGTCTTGAAGAGGCATCTCCATATTGAAAATGCCATATCTTACCCCACCGGCTCTAACTTTAGAAGCTTGTCATATTAAAAGTTGTTGAGCTTGTCTAAGAGAATTTTATATGAATACCTGAATAATTTACAGACCTTTCAATGAACCTTTTGACCACGAAGCAGAAAATAGAACCGGAATATTGATAGCAAAACAAGAGAGTCCACGAAATCAGAACAGATCTTAAAAACCCGAGATAGGAAAAAGAAGCTATTACCGGGTGTTAATTCCTGACCCGAATTTGTCATGCAAAATGCGACCTGAGCGCAAATCCGATTGAGTACAAAAGAAAAGAGAACTCATCCCCATTTTCATAAAACAAAAAAATCCAGTCGGATTTTACCAGAACTTTATTTTTATTTTTTTGCCGGACTCCCCGGAAAATCCAGCTCCACTCTTTCGACAACGCGCCTGAGAATGTCATCCTTTCCATAAAATTCCTTCTCTCAGCACTTTATCTTTAAAAATTTTCGAAACTCTGGAAAGATCCACAACATCAACTGTATATGGGATATTAAGATCCTCAATCTTTTCTTTTAAGAAAACCAACTTTCTCCGGTCAAAATTATTCCCTAGAAGAATCCCGATGTCTATATCTGAAACCCGACTAAAATCTCCTCTAGCCCTGGAACCAAAAAGTAAGACAATAGCATTTTCTTCGTTTAAAGTTTCAAAAACAAGGGATTTTAGGTCCTGGATGCTTTTTTGATAGATAGTTTGATAGATAGGGGAAGGACTGCTCATCAATTATTCATTTAGAGGTTTCAATACTTTAATTTAATGTAAACCATAATGATTCCGATTATAGTCAGAACATACGGATGCAAGATTTAAGAACTCACGAACAAATCCTGCATAGATGCAGAGCAGTGCAAATTTAATATAATGATACCCTTTATCCATCTATTATTTCTAACAAATCAAAAATTCACGATTACCCTGTATCCCCCAATCAATATTACGAGGACTTATAAAATGGATAAATACGAAAAAGTATTCGAGCTGGCAAAGCGCCGCGGATTTTTATGGAACTCATTTGAGCTGTATGGCGGAAGCCGCGGATTTTATGATTACGGACCTCTCGGGAGCACTCTGAAGAGGCGGATCGAGCAGATCTGGAGAGAATTTTACGTTATTCAGGAAGGGCATATGGAGATTGAGTGCCCGACTATAGGGATTGAGGATGTTTTTGTCGCATCCGGGCACGTTGGAGGCTTTTCTGACCCCCTGTGTGAATGCAAGAAGTGCGGAGAGGCTTTCCGGGCTGACCACCTGGTGGAAAACATCATGGCTGCGGCAGGGACCCTGAGTGCAGAACAGCTCACACAGGTCATAAAGGAAAAGGGGATCACCTGCCCTGAATGCGGTGGAGAACTCAACGATGCTTATGAATTTAACCTGATGTTCAAGACCACAATCGGCCCCGGGACCGGAAGGAAGGGCTACCTCAGGCCGGAAACGGCACAGGGGATGTTTGTGGACTTCCAGAGGCTGTCCCGCTTCTACAGGGATAAGCTGCCTTTTGGGGCAGTGCAGATAGGCAAGTCTTACAGGAACGAGATCGCGCCAAGGCAGGGTGTGATAAGGCTCAGGGAATTCACTCAGGCGGAGTGTGAAATCTTTACGGACCCCAGGAACAAAAAACACCCCAACTTCGAGCGCTTCGCAAACAGAGAGCTTACTCTTTATTCGCGGGAGGCGCAGCAGAAGGGCGAACCATTCAGGATGACCGTAAGACAGGCCGTGGAAAAGGGAATCATTGCCCACGAAGTGCTGGGGTACAACATTGCGCTCACGAACGAGTTCCTGACAAAGGTAGGTATCGACCCTGCAAAGCTCAGGTTCAGACAGCACCTGAAAGACGAAATGGCGCACTATGCAATTGACTGCTGGGACGCAGAAATCGCTACAGACCGCTTCGGCTGGGTTGAAATCGTTGGAATTGCCGACAGGACGGACTACGACCTCAAAGCTCATGCAAGAGTCAGCAAGACCGATCTTTACGTCTATGTGGAATACGATGAGCCCAAAATGGTGACCCGCTTTGTTGTGAAACCAAATATGGGGAAACTCGGCCCTCTCTTTAAGGGCAAAGCAAAAGCCGTCGCAGATGCCTTAAAACAGCTTTCTGAAGAAGAGCTCTCAAAGGACCAGATCAAAGTTACCGTGGACGGGGAAGAGTTGACTGTCAACTCAGATGTGGTGGACTTTGCCGAAGAGACCATAAAGGTTAGCGGAGAAAATGTTATTCCTCACGTGATTGAGCCCTCCTACGGAATAGACAGGATCTTCTACGGGATCATGGAACATGCCTTTGACGAAGAAAAGGTTGCCCAGAAAGCAGCCGAATCCGGACTTAAAGGTGCAGGAGAAGAAGGAGAGACAGAAAAAGAACCCGAAGAATCAAAGGGTGAAAGTGAAGTAGAAGGCGAAGAGGAAGCCCGCCTTGTAATGCACTTCTCAAGTGCAGTCGCCCCTGTACAGGTCGCAGTCCTCCCGCTCCTTACCAGAAAAGAGCTTGCAGACCCTGCAAAAGAGATTCTTGCTAGACTCAGGGAAAAGAGCCTGCTTGTCAGCTATGACGACTCAGGGACTATCGGACGCCGCTACAGGAGAAATGACGAAATAGGAACTCCCTACTCAGTCACCGTTGACTATGACACCCTTCAGGACGGGACTGTCACAATAAGGGACAGGGATTCCATGCGCCAGGTCCGGGCCCCGATCAAAGGAATCGAAAATGTGCTCTATGAACTGATTTACAAGGGCAGAGATTTCGAATCCGCAGGCAAGCCTTTTAACTTTTAAAATTAAGAGTACTGCCAATTCCTGAGCTGTGGGCTGAAGAAGCCTGCAGCAAACTATTTAATTTTTTATTACTTTTTTATAATTGAAATAAAGCCTTGAAACAAAATGACCTTGAAAAAATAGGCTGAAAAAATTAACCTGAAATAAAGCTGAAAAAATTAACCTGAAATAAAGCTGAAAAAATTAACCTGAATCAAAATGAACGAAAATCTATTTCCTGAGAAACCGGCATACATGAAGCACCCATTGATAAAGCCTAACACAGTTGAGCAGAGGCTTTACCAGCTGAACCTGGCAGGAAAAGCTCTTGAAGGTTCAAGCCTTGTTGTCCTTCCGACAGGGCTAGGAAAAACAATTATAGCGCTTTTTGTGATTGCATCCCGGCTACAGCGCTTCGGGGGAAAAGCCCTGATACTCTCACCTACAAAACCCCTTGTTGAGCAGCACGCAGCTTTTTTTAAAAAGGTAATGGCTCTTCCTGAAGAAGAGGTTCTTGCTTTTACGGGCAGCATTTCCCCTTCAGAAAGAGAAAGGCTCTGGGCGCAGGGAAAACTCATAGTATCTACGCCCCAGGTGATTGAAAATGATATTCTTACCAGGCGGATCAGCCTTGAGGATGTTAGCCATATCACATTTGATGAAGCCCACAGGGCAGTCGGAAATTATGCATATACGTTTATTGCGGAAAAGTATTTTGAGAGCGCAAAAAATCCGCATGTTCTCGGACTTACCGCAAGCCCTGGAAGTTCGGATGAGAAAATCTCAGAGGTCTGCGAAGCCCTGCATGTACAGAACGTGGCAGTAAAAACGGAAAAAGACAGGGACGTCCGTCCGTATGTGCAGGAAAAAGAGATCGAATGGCTCCAGGTCAATCTTCCTGCAGAGATGGCAGAAATCCGGGGTTATCTTGAGAAAATTTTCGATGACAGGCTTGCAATTATCAGGAATATGGGTTTTTCTGTAGGCAGTGGAAAGTATGTCTCTAAAAAAGACCTCCTGCTCCTTCAGAAAAAGCTTCAGGGCGAAATAAGAATAGGAGGGGACCCTGCAATCTTTTCTGCCATGTCTGTAGTCGCAGAGATGATGAAGGTAAACCACGCAGTGGAAATGGTGGAAACCCAGGGCCTTGAAGCTCTCAGAAAATACCTGGAAAAACTGGATGCTGAAGCCTCTTCCAGCGGTTCGAGCAAGGCTGCAAAAAGATTGATGGACGACCTCTATATGAGAAAAACCCTCTGCAGGGCAAAAGAATGTGATGTCGAACATCCCAAACTCGAGCTTACACGGAGAATCGTATGCGAACAGCTTGAAGGAAACCCGGACTCAAGAGTAATTGTTTTTACGAACTACAGGGACAGCGCTGAAATGGTAGCGAATGCTCTTTCCGAAGTTTCCGGGATTAATCCTGTCCGTTTTGTAGGGCAGGGTTCACGCCATAAGGATAAAGGGCTTACTCAAAAGCAGCAGGTTGAAATCCTGGACAAGTTCAGAGCCGGGGAATATAATGTCCTTGTAGCTACCTCGGTTGCTGAGGAAGGGCTTGACATCCCTTCCACAGACCTTGTCCTATTTTACGAACCTGTTCCCTCGGAGATCCGGAGCATCCAGCGTAAAGGCAGGACAGGCAGGCAGCATAAGGGCAGGGTGACTGTCCTGGTGACAAAAGGTACCAGAGACGAGGCTTATTACTGGAGCAGCAAAAACAAGGAAAAAAAGATGCTGAACAGTATGCACGGGCTTGAAGCTGTCCTGGGCCCGAAAACTGCAAAGAAAAGTTCAGAACTTTCGGATTTTGAAGGCTTATCCTCTGTTTCAGACTCAAAACCAGATTCAAATCCAGAATTACAAGAAATAGAAATAGAAAATAGGGATGTAAACATAAAAGAAAGGCAAAAAACCCTTGTGGATTTTGGAGCCGCATCAGGAGAAAATTCAACCGAGTCCCTTAAAATCGTAATCGACCACAGGGAGACGAAGAGTGGAGTTGCAAAAGTTCTGGACAGGCTTGGAGTCGAACTCAGATTTATGGCTCTCGAAATAGGAGATTATGTTGTAAGCGATCGCCTCGCAGTAGAAAGAAAACGTACGGATGACTTTGCAAGCTCCCTGATTGACGGAAAACGCAATCTTTTTGCCCAGCTCTCCGGCCTTTCGAGAGCTTATGAGAAACCTGTCCTGATAATTGAAGGTGAAGACCTTTTCACATCCAGGCAGATCAACCCAAATGCTATTTATGGCTCTCTGGTTTCCATTGCAATCGATTTCGGAGTGTCCATTCTATATTCACGGGATGAAGAAGAGACTGCTTCTATTTTGAAAACACTTGCAAAGCGGGAGCAGACGGAAAATAAGCATGAAATCAATCCTCACGGAAAAAAATCTGCCAGCACCCTTGCAGAACAGCAGGAATACATTGTTTCTTCGATATCGAGTATAGGGCCAAAAGCTGCCAGAAACCTTCTTTTGCATTTTGGCTCGGTAGAAGCTGTTATGCAGGCTGATATGGAAGAGCTCAAGAAAGTAAAGTTAATAGGACCAAAAACAGCGGCCAGAATCAGAGAAGTTCTCGAAAGTCCGTATAAAGGATAAGCCGTAAAATTCCTGCAATCAAAAGTTAGGACGTATCGAACTCCCTGATATGGTAGCCTTTATTTCAATTAATCACGTCTTTATATTTTTTTTAGCCGCTCTACGAGACCAATACCTCTTTCTATCAGCTCTAAATGTTCAGCAATGCTGCGCGGGTTCTTTTCATCCTGCAGGGAAGCTGCAATACTGACCATCTTTTTAAAGAGAAGGTTTTCCAGCATTTCGTGATTTCCATAAACTGTAGAAACCCTGGACGCTTCCACACTCTCTGCCCGGACTGCGGGTACAGCCTCAATTTCAGGAACTGTCCTTCCCGCTTCTTCGGTTTCATAAAGAGTCTCTGGGGATTCTTCTTCCGCAGATGGGAAAGCTTTCTCTTCTTCCTCTCCAGCTTCTGGTGTTCTTTGCCCGAACCTGGGCTTCTGTCTGCGTGTCTGAAATTTCTTTCTGGCCTCAAAAGATGATCTATCTCTCTCAGTAGAAGATCTGGCTTCTGGAGCCTGGACTTCTGCCGCAGGTTCAGGTGCTGGAGTTTCTTCCCCTTCTTCCCGAACATCACAGATAGGGCAGATTACCATTCCCTGATAACGAAACTTGGGAGCTCCGCAGACTTTGCAGTGTTCGGCGAGCATTGTGCCCCCGAGTTCCAGGAAACGAGCTATTCTCTTTACTTTTTTGTCTTTCTCAGAATCCATATGCCTAACCTTCCTTTTTACACAGTTTCTCAATCATTTTATAAGATTTTTCCTGTAACTCCCTCTATATGAAGTTACCTTTATAAAACATAAAGCAGAAAAGAGTAATAAGCAAAATCGAAAAGCGAAGACACCAAAACAATCGGTCTCAGGGATTACCGATAATGTTTTATATAACAAGCCTGTCTTACAATAATTTGTTAGCTCTAATTTTTAGATCATAATTGACTGCGAAGGTGATTAAATGCCATCAAATGATTCGGCAGAAGTTATCAGACAATGTCTTCAAGTCCTAGATAGTATAACCAGTGACTCTTCAGTTCCAAGGAATATCAGGCGTTCTGTGAATGAAATCATGGATATCCTGAACAACGAATCCGAACCTCTCTTCCTTAGAGCAGCATCAAGCATTTCAATTCTCGAAGATATAAGCAACGACCCGAACCTTCCTCTTCACACAAGGACTCTGATCTGGAATCTATCAAGCCAGCTCGAGACCATTCCAGTAGATGAGTAAAGTAAAGAAAAAAGAATTTTCTAATCCCGTAAAAAGATTTTTCCCGAGAGCAACTTAAAGAAAAACCTCGGCTCCCGGAAAGAAAAAATCTCAGATGAGTTTCTAGAGACGATTCTGTAAAAAAATTCAAGATTTAATCTGATTCTAAAAAAAGAACCTTAAGGGAAGTGACCTGGCAGTTTTGATAGTCGTATCTATCGGATTTTGGAATTAACTAGAGGTAAAGGATACCGAAAAGATAAAAACCCTGGGAAAAAACCTTTTTCCATCTTTTCTCGATCTTTTCTCAATCTTTCTCTATTTTCTCCTTACTTTTTTAGGAATCGGATTTTAAACTTATATTGAATTTTTGCCTGAATTTTTTGCATTTGCCTGATTTTTTTGCATTTGCCTGATTTTTTTGCCTATAACAGAGTGAATAATATAGATAAGTTAATACATGAAAAAGGAGATAAAAAGAGAGATAAGGATATAAATAACCTTAAAATCAAATTATACAGAGAAAAAAATTTCAGGCAATATATGAAGGCGATAAATAAAAATGGTAAATTGCAACTCTGACCGGGCTAACTCTGACCGGGCTTATGGACACAAGCTACAATCAAAGCAAGGTTTTGAAATAAAGCTCTGAAAGCCTGAAAAGCATAAAAACCAAAAACACGTGTAAACGTATGAAAATAGAGTGAACTACTGGTATAGAAAGCCAGTACAAAATAATTGTAAAATTTTATGGGGGGCAGAAAGTAATGCTGGAAGAAATTTCTAATCGGATAAGGGAGAATCTGGAAGTCAAAGACAGGATCAGAGAAGAAGGACTGAAGATTTCAAGGGAAATTGTCAGAGAATGCAGGACAGCAAGTTTTGCTCTGCATGGGAAGGACTTTGAAAAGGCAAGTAACAGCATAGAAACGGCTGGAAAAGCTTTAAAAAAACTTGAAGCCCGGTTTGAAGGGCATGCTGACATTTACCATGCCGGATTTGTAGAACATGCACAGCAGGAGTATTCGGAGGTTTCAGTCCTTTACAGCCTGCTGAAGGATGAAGGAAAGATGCTGAGTCTTCCTTCTCCGGACGAGCTGGGAGTTGAATATACTGCTTACCTTAACGGGCTTGGCGATGTAGTGGGCGAGCTCAGAAGGCATATTCTTGACCTTATAAGGGGAGAGGCCTTTGAAAAAGCCGAAGTGTTTTTAGGTATAATGGAAAATATCCATGCAACCCTTATGGACTTTGACTATCCGGATGCGATCACAGGCGGGCTCAGGCGAAAGACTGATGTATCCCGCTCCTTGATAGAAAAAACACGCGGTGACGTAGTAAACGCAATTCAACAGCAAAAACTTGAGCTCTCAATGAAGAGCCTGGAGTCCAGGTTATAAAAGAATTTCAGACGTAAGAGAATTAGAGAAGCTCTGATGCAGGATAATTATATAAAAAATCAGATTAAAAACGATTCTCTCCTTCAGTGTCCTGACAGAATTACAGGCTACAAGAAAAAACCGTCTAAGAAGGAGAGCCAAATAATTTTTACAATAAACACTAAAATCATTTATCATTTAGTGCAGTTACATTACAATTCAGCACTCATTACCTGAAACTCATTATCCAGTGTATTTTACTGGTTATCCAAACAGTTCAAAATATACATATAAACGATAAAACCCTAAGGGTCTGATAGATCCTAATTCCAGTAATCAATTGTAAGAGGATATCCATGAAATTTGATCCAGAAAAAATAAAAAAGGATGTAAAGGAAAACTTTGACTTTGCCTGGAACGAGGGCAAAAAAGTGGTCAAAACCCCTACTCTTAACGAGCGCTACCCGAGAACAAGCCTGAAATATGGGAAGGCTCACCCTGTTTATGATACAATCCAGAGACTGAGAGAAGCCTATCTGCGCATGGGTTTTGAAGAGATGATGAACCCTCTAATAGTTGATGATAAAGAGGTACACAAACAGTTCGGAAGCGAAGCCCTGGCAGTCCTTGACCGCTGTTTCTATCTTGCAGGCCTGCCCCGCCCCAATGTGGGAATCTCTGACGAGCGCATTGCACAGATTACCGAAATCCTGGGCGATATAGGAGAAGAAGGTATAGACAAAATCAGGAAAGTACTTCACGCTTATAAAAAAGGAAAGGTTGAAGGAGACGACCTGGTTCCCGAAATCTCGGCGGCCATTGGGGTTTCAGATGCCCTTGTAGCTGACATGATTGAAAAGGTTTTTCCTGAGTTTAAAGAGCTTGTCCCCCAGGCAAGCACAAAAACCCTGCGCAGCCACATGACAAGCGGCTGGTTTATTTCCCTTGGAGCCCTCCTTGAGAGGGAAGAGCCTCCTTTCCATTTCTTCTCCATAGACCGCTGTTTCAGGCGCGAGCAGCAGGAAGATGCCTCAAGGCTTATGACCTATTATTCAGCTTCCTGCGTGATTATGGATGAGAATGTGACTGTTGACCATGGGAAGGCAGTCGCAGAGGGGCTTCTTTCCCAGTTTGGGTTCGAAAAATTCCTTTTCAGGCCAGACGAGAAGCGTAGTAAATACTACGTGCCTGACACCCAGACTGAGGTCTTTGCTTTCCACCCGAAGCTGGTAGGTTCTAACTCAAAATACTCAGACGGCTGGATCGAAGTTGCAACTTTCGGCATATACTCTCCAACCGCCCTTGCAGAATATGACATCCCGTATCCTGTAATGAACCTCGGGCTTGGAGTTGAGAGGCTTGCCATGATCCTGCACGATGCACCTGACGTCCGTTCTTTAACCTACCCGCAGATCCCGCAGTACAGCGAATGGGAAATGCTGGACAGTGGGCTTGCAAAGCAGGTTTTCGTAGACAAAATGCCTCAAACCCCTGAAGGACAGGAAATTGCGTCTGCCGTGGTTGCCCAGTGCGAACTTCACGGAGAACAGCCAAGCCCCTGCGAGTTCCCTGCCTGGGAAGGAGAAGTTTGCGGAAGAAAGGTTAAGGTTTCCGTGATCGAACCCGAAGAGAATACAAAGCTCTGCGGACCTGCCGCTTTCAACGAGGTAGTTGCCTATCAGGGAGACATACTGGGAATCCCGGATAATAAGAAATGGCAGAAAGCCTTTGAAAACCACTCGGCAAGGGCAGGCATCCTCTTCATAGAGGCTTTTGCAGCCCAGGCTGCCCGGGAAATTGAAGAAGCTGCAATGTCCGGAGCAGATGAGCACATTGTCAGGGTAAGGATTGTTAAGGTTCCCTCTGAAATTAACCTGAAGATAGGACCTACTGCCCAGCGGTATATCACAGGTAAAAATAAAAAGATAGATGTCAGGGGCCCGGTCTTTACTTCGGTAAAAGCGAAGTTTGAGTGAAATAAGAAGCAAAAACAGAAGTAAGCAGTAAAAAAGGAATGGGCTGTATGCAAAAAAAGGGAGTGCCGCTTTCAAGATATCCAGAACTTAAGAGATTGATGGAAATTGGAGAGCCTGTGTGTATAACCTTTGAAATAGAAGAAGGGGATACGAAAGAAGGGCTTCATGGAACAGTGCCCTCCCAGAAAGCAGTACCATCCCAGGAAACGGCTCACGAAGAAAAAGCAGCCGGAAAAGGGAGAGAAGAACTTTCAGAGAAGTCCGGCTTCCTTTTTTGCGAACTTGTTCAGAAAGCCCGCATGGGAGAGAAATTCAGAATTTCCGGACAGGGCTGTTCTCCCGGAGACTATATCCTTGGACTTTCCGAAAAGAGCCCTGCCGAATATTACCTCCGGTCCGGAAGGTACGGGAATGCACAGGCTGCAGAAAAAGCAGCCCTATCCCTTCCTAGATTAAAGAGAAAGTTTTGCTCCATTGTGATCGAGACCCTGTCCCTTAACAGGGAAAATTTTGATGTGCTTATCCTCTTCCTTAAACCCGAGAGAGCTATGCGAGTTGTCCAGGCAAACGCCTATTCCGGAGGAAAAAGGACAGTAATGGATACAATGGGTGCAGCTTCAATCTGTGGAGACTGTACTGTACTGGCTCTAGAACAGGGTATTGGTTTATCCTTCGGGTGTAAAGGGTCGAGAAAGCACAGCGGATACGGAGATTTTGAAGTTCCCATTGGAATTGCTTTTGAAAAAATAGAGGAAATTGAGGAAGGACTTTCAAAGCTTCCCGAAACAGCAAAATGAAACAGCAAAATAAGAGACTTTGGATGGATATGCGCCTGTTAGCTTTTGTTACATCACTTAATCTAAGAAGTTAACTAAACTTTCCAGCCCGATAGCTTCTAATTGCCCCGGAGAAACGACTGCAACGGTTGCCAGGAGACAAACCAGGACAAGAGCGTAGACAAAGGTCTTCAGTAAAAAAGAACTCATCGAAAAGTGCTTTTTGCGCTTGCTGTCATCAACCTCTTCTACGAGCCCTTCATAACTGACTTTTACACTTGACCAATTGGCATTGTTGCCTGACTCACCTGAAGAATCACCATTTTCAGAATCCTGATTCTTTCCGGAGGAAACGTATTTGGACCAGTCAATAGTTTTAGATTCGGAAGATGAGGTTGACTGGCCAGGACTGAGGGGATCACTGCCGGATTTGAACGAAACATAGGATATAGTAGTTGTTCTGAAAGGAGATTTAGATCCTGACGGCATGTCAGGCATCTCCGGGACCTGAGAGTCCTGAGCAGGACCATGACTATTATCAGAAACTGCAGAGATTTCCGTTACCTTTTCCTCTGGAGGCAGGGACATGTCATATGCCTTTCTTTTTTGAGTGTCTTTGAGGGTTTCGTAAGCCTCTTTGATTTTTATGAACTTTTCATGGGCATCAGGTGACTTAGCTCTGTCCGGATGATATTTTTTTGCAAAATAATGATACTTACCTTCGATTTCTTCAGGAGTTGCGCCTCTGGGAATATCGAATAACTGATAATAGTCCACCGCTTTTCACCCTTTGAACCTATGTCTCTATCTTTGAAACTATGTCTCTATTATTGATCCATTCTATTGAATCGTTAATATGCTGAGAACTAATCAATCTATCGAACTATTAATCATTGAGACCCTCTGGCCTTTCTATAGTAACGCTTCTCATGATTCCGGTCCCAAGATCTTTGGCTGTAGCATATATTATTCCATTAGCATCAATATCAAAAGTAACCTCTATCCGCGGAATTCCTTTTGGAGCAGGTGGAATATTATCGAGAACAAGCGTTCCTAAAGTAACGTTTTTTGATGCAACCCTTTCCTCCCCCTGCAGGATTTTGCCTCTTACGACCTTCTGGTTGTCGTAATGTGTGGTAAAAGTTTTACTGTTTCTTGTGGGAATTGTTGTATTCTTCGGAATGATCGGCGCCATCAGATCCCCTACTGTTTCAAACCCGAGGGTAAGAGAGGTAACGTCAAGAAGCACAAGGTTACCCGAATCAACGTCTTCCCTTGGAGACTTAAGATAATCGTTTCCAAGAATACCGGCCTGAACAGCAGCCCCCATTGAGACCACTTCATCAGGATTAATGTTCTGAAGAGCCTTTTTTCCCATGAACCCTTCTACAGCTTTCACAACAGCAGGCATCCTTGTAGATCCACCCACAAAAATAACTTCATCAATTTCCGCAGGGGAGAGATTTCCGTCCTGAAGAGTTTTTTCTATAATTGAGATAGTTTTCTTAACAAGGTCTTCAGTCATTTTGTTGAACTGCTCTCTTGTTATATCTATGTCCAGGCTTTTGTTTTCGAAAATATATGGTAGGTTAACATTTGCGGTCTCTAGGGATGACAGGTCTATCTTACAGTGCTCTGCAGCCTCTCTAATGCGCTGCATTGCCTGAGGGATATCTAATAGGTTTTTACTTTCAGTTTCCTGGAATTTAGCAAGTAAGTGTTCAGCGATCCGCATGTCGAAGTCGTCACCACCGAGTTCGGTATCGCCACTGGTAGCGAGTACTTCAAAGATCCCGTCTTTAATTTTAAGAATAGATACATCAAAAGTCCCGCCTCCAAGGTCGTAAACCAGAATTTTCTGGTTATTAATCCCATCCCTCAGACCATAAGCAAGTGCAGCTGCGGTAGGTTCGTTTATAACTCTGAGCACTCCGAGCCCTGCAAGTTCGCCTGCCTTTTTTGTTGCAAAGCGTTGAGAATCGTTAAAATAGGCAGGGACAGTTATTACCGCTTTTTCGACGGCATCCCCTAAATATTTCTCAGCATCGTGTTTTAGTTTTTGAAGGATCTTTGCGGAAATTCCATGAGGGGTAAATTTTTCATTGTTTAGCGACACTTTGTAATCGGATTTCCCCATATGTCTCTTTATGGAATGAACCGTATTCTCAGGATTGGAAACCATCTGCCTTTTGGCAAGGTCCCCTACAAGTAACTCATTCTTTTTTGAAAAACCTACAACTGAAGGAGTAAGCCTTTTTCCTTCGGAATTGGGAATTACCTTAGGCTCACCAAGTTCAATTATCGCCATACAAGAATTGGTGGTTCCCAGGTCGATACCCAGTACTTTTCCTCTGATATTTGCCGTTGGAGCACCCCCAATAATTTTACAATGTTCCCAAGAGATATTAATTTATCTATCGAAGATATAACGTATACATATAGAATTAAATTGCAGAGATTGGACAAATGAAGAGTTTAATATTTACTCAGGTATAAAAAAATCTTGTTAAATTTATTTATAAATAAAAGGGAAATGAGATTAAAAACTAATCAGGAAAAAACAAAACTTTATAAAAAATAATTATAATGAAATAAAGCAAAATTTCATAAAAATTGATGAAATATATTATAAAGCTTTTTATGAAGATTTTTAAGTTCTTACCTTTATTTTTATCGTTTGTTTTGCCCTTTTATTTTTCCAGATTATTCGCGCAGTATATTCTGGGAGAAGTTTCGGTACAGAATATTCTGGGAGAAGTTTCGGTACAGAACTATGATCTAATTGTTTAATCTGGTATTATCTAATTCATAATCTGGCATTATCTAATTCATAATCTGGTATTATCTAATCTGGTCTTTTCTGTGAAAGAAACTCGATATAAAAAGGGTTCATCCCAGGCTGTTCTTTGAAGGAAGCGAATGCCAGAGCACACTTATCCTGAAAAGAACTACGGGATGAGTTTATATAGAAGTACAAACATGTAAAATGCGATTTTAATTCCAGAGCAATTCCAAACTCACACTAATGGAGGATTAAATTATGGCAGGACAGCCAATATTCATTTTAAAAGAAGGAAGTAAGCGAACTAGAGGCAGGGATGCCCAGAGCAACAACATTATGGCTGCAAAAGCAGTAGCAGAAGCAGTCAGAACCACCCTTGGCCCCAAAGGTATGGACAAGATGCTTGTAGACTCAATGGGCGATGTCGTTATTACAAACGACGGAGCAACCATTCTCAAAGAGATGGACATCGAGCACCCTGCAGCAAAGATGGTGGTAGAAGTATCCAAGACCCAGGACGATGAAGTAGGAGACGGAACCACCAGTGCAGCTGTGGTCGCAGGTGAACTCTTAAGCAAAGCCGAAGGCTTAATCGAACAGGAAGTCCACCCGACAATTATTGCATCCGGATACAGGATGGCAGCCGAGAAAGCTGTTGAAGTCCTTAACTCCCTGGCAATGGATGTGGATATGTCTAACAGGGACCTGCTGGTCAGCATCGCCGAAACCGCCATGACCGGAAAAGGTGCGGAAGCCTCCAAGAAACTCCTTTCCGAGATTGCCGTAGATGCTGTTACAAGCGTTGTCGACACAAACGGCAAAAAGACAGTTGACAAGGAAAACATCAGCGTTGTCAAGAAAGTCGGTGGCAGGATAGAAGATTCCGAGCTTATTCCAGGCATGATCATTGACAAGGAAAGAGTCCACACAAACATGCCCGAGAAGGTCAAAGATGCAAAGATCATCCTTCTGAACTCCGCAATCGAACTCAAAGATACCGAAGTGGACGCAGAGATCTCAATAACCTCACCTGACCAGCTCCAGTCCTTCCTTGACCAGGAAGAGCAGATGCTTAAGAAAATCGTCCAGAAAGTTATCGCCAGCGGCGCAAACGTAGTCTTCTGCCAGAAGGGCGTTGAAGACCTCGCTCAGCACTACCTCGCAAAAGCAGGCATCTTCGCTGTCCGCAGGGTCAAGAAGAGCGACATGGAAAAACTCGCAAGGGCAACTGGCGGCAAACTCATCACCAACCTTGACGAGATTACCCCCGAAGACCTTGGCTTTGCCAAACTTGTTGAAGAAAAGAAGGTTGGCGGCGACAGCATGACATTTGTCACAGGCTGCGACAACCCCAAAGCTGTTACTATTCTCCTGCGCGGCGGCACAGAACACGTTGTTGACAGCATAGACAGCGCTCTTGAAGACGCTCTCCGTGTGGTAGGAGTTGCAATCGAAGATGAAAAACTCGTTGCAGGCGGCGGCTCTCCAGAAGTAGAGGTTGCCCTCAGGCTCCAGGAATACGCAGCAACTCTCGAAGGCAGGGAACAGCTTGCAGTAAAAGCTTACGCCGATGCTCTCGAAGTTATCCCCAGGACTCTTGCAGAAAACGCAGGCCTCGACCCGATCGACATGCTCATGGAGCTGCGCTCCCAGCACGAGAAAGGCATGAAGACTGCAGGACTTAATGTTTACGAAGGCAAGGTCGTTGACATGTGGAAGAGCTTCGTAGTCGAGCCCCTCAGAGTCAAGACCCAGGTAATCAATGCAGCTACAGAGTCTGCAGTTATGATCCTCAGGATCGACGACATCATCGCTTCTACCCGTGCAGCCCCAGGCCCTGAAGAAATGGGCGGAATGCCACCAGGAATGGGCGGAATGCCGGGAATGGGCGGAATGCCACCAGGAATGATGTAAATTCCTGAAAAAATAAGAAAAACCGAAAACTGATTGAATCCAGAAAAAGGCGCAGTATTTTTACTGCACCTTTTTTAAAGTTCAGTCAGAAAATATTCCAGGCCTGAAAGGCATTTTCCGGACTCTCAAAGGAAAATCCATGTGAATTTCCGTTCTCTTTTCCTCTTTCAGGCTTTTTTAAGGCAATTAAGAATGTCTGCAGCTTCGTATTTTGTTTTTATAATCCGTGTCCTGCCCCTTTTACCCTTGCCTGTAAAGTCAGCGTCCACGTAGTTAAGCATCTGGAGCCTGTTGACCATGCCGTAAAAGCGGGTGTATCCAAGCTGTGTCAGCTCATGGAAGGATTTATAGAGCTCTCCAGCCTTAGTTTCATCCTTCTTTGCTATCAGTTCAAGCAGCTGTTTTTCAGGGTCTGATAGGAGGCTTATCCCTCTGCACAGATGGAGCAGTTTGGATGCTTCGTAAGCTTTCTCCACGTCCCCTAATAAGATCATGCGGCTTCCCCTGCGTTCTGCGTTAAAACCTGAACGTCTGAGAAGGTCGATTCCAACCCTCAAATCTCCTGTCTTTTCCACATAAGAGACGATAAGTTCCAGCACTTCGCCAGAGACTACTTTGGGGTAAAAACCATACCTGACCCTGTCCTTAAGGATATCCAGAAGCTCTGCCTCCTCATACCTTGGGAAGGATATTTCTTCAGGCAGGAAAACCGAGTTAACTCTGGAATCCAGGCAGTAAAGGTCAGATGCATCATTTACTATCCCTATAACCCCGATTTTTGCTCCCGGATATTGCTCATGAGCCCTTAGCAGAGAATACATTACTTCATTTGCATGCCCTTCACAGCACAGATAATTAAGGTCGTCAAGTGCTACAACCAGGACTTTTTCCGAAGAAATCAGAAAATTTACAACAGCCTCAAAGAGTTTTCTGAAAGCAATCCCGGAATTAGGGGGAGAGATCCCAAACAGCTGCCTGTAAATTCTGGACATTACGGCAAAACGTGTGGAATCAATCTGGCAGTTAACCTTTACAGCCACAACACCCGGAGCATGAGCTTCGATCTCTTTGAAAACCTTCATAATTGCACTCGTCTTTCCAGTGCCCGGAGGGCCGACCATTAAACAGTTTAAAGGTCGCATGCCGCGCAGGGCAGGTTTGAGTGCAAACCTGAGCGCATTTAACTGCGAATCCCTGTGGGGAAAATATTCAGGGAGATAATCTGGCTCAAGTACCGAAAGGTCCTTAAATAGAGTTTCGTCCCAGAGTAGTATATCGTTGCCTGTCAAGGAAACATGCTCCTTTGTGATTGATGTGTATTAATGTAGTATTTTTGCCGCTGGATTCTTATAAATGGATTTCCTGTGATTGCAGAATACTGATTTTGAGTGCTGGTCTGTAAAAGTATGTTTGAATGACCGGGTCTCAATCGAATGCAGCATAAATGAATATTCAGTGTAATTAAATATTATGAGTTTCATAGTTTGAACAGATATTTAAAAGGTCATACTCCAGTTTTGATATAAATAAGTTAAATTTTTGTAAATATATCTATTGTTCTGTTTAAATTTTTCATAAATATGTTTTATTACATTTTAGCTTTTTTGAATTTTTACAGAATAATGAACTCTGAATAATGAATTACTTATAAACAAGCATCCCGTAATTTTGGGAGACTGTCAAGGAAACTAATAATCAAATAATCTAATAATATTAACAACCAGTCCCGGATAAAGAAAGAAACTTATGGCTTGCCCTGTTAACTATATTTATTGGTTGAAGAGCATCATGAGATTAATTGAAGAAAAATTGAAAAATAATTAGAGTATAATTAAAAACATGAGCGGATTCCTGACCATATTAAGGACTCCTGAGCATATTATTCATGAGAATATCTTTGAAAGTTAACTGCATATTTGAAAAACAGGCGCCGACGTGCTCGATATTTATAGTGGGACGGGGAGAAAATATGGAAATTGAATCGAAGTTTTTGGTAACTGAAGAAACAGATTTTAAAGCGCTTGAAAATCTCTCCACGCTTGCTTCTTATACAATTTCTGAAGCTAAGATCCAGCTAAATGAGGACACTTTTCTTGATACTGAAAATAAAGACATAATGGCTGCAGGGTATTACCTGAGAGTAAGAAAAGACTCAGGTGAAAAAGGGAAATGGGTCACTATCAAAAGTCTGGGGGGCTTTAAAGCCGGAACCCACCAAAGGGAAGAATATGTCAGCTTCCTGCCTGAAGGGCTTTCTGTACTCGAATGCCCGGACCTCCGCATTAGAAATATGATTTTCCAGTTCACTTCAGGGCTTAGCCTGTTCCCGTTAATCGCCCTCAAACAGAAAAGAATAATTCGCCAGTTAAAGCTTGAAGAAAAACCGATAGCTGACCTTTATCTGGATAGGGTTAACCTCAAAAGCGAGAGCAGGAAGAAAATATACAATGAATTTGAGGTTGAACTTAAAAGCGGAGGGACTGTTGACGACCTTGAGACCATCAGGGCTTTCCTGCTTGACCATTACAGCCTTATAGAAAGCCCCTTTTCGAAGTTTGAAAGAGCCTATATTTTCAGGGAAAATCTCCCGGAAAAAACCCTGCTGGACCTGAAAGAAAGAGCTGTCTGCACACAGCTGGCTAACCACAAAAATATCTACGGAAAGCAAGCTAAAATTCTGCTTTTACTTGACAGGGGCAGTAGTCCTGCGGAACTCAGCCTTCTACTCAAAGTCCCGGAGCCTGAGATCGAAGCCTTACTCTCGCAGTTTGGAAAAGAAGGGCTTTCTATCTTTCCATTTACAGGAGCCAGAGAAGAAATCACTGGAAAAAGTCTGATGTTTTATTTTCAATCCGGAAGAGGGAGTCCAGAAAGCAGCTGGACAAAAATGGGTTACGAGGAATGGACTCCCGAAGCACTCTTAAAATTCTATGGGATTAGCAGAGAGAAGGCAGAAAATATAATGGCAGGAGCCCTCACCCTCTTTGATGGGCTTTCTGCTTATCACAGGTTAGGAAAAGAAGAAAGAAAACTGCTTGGGCTTGCAGCTCTCTTACAGAACATTGGAAGTACTTCACGCAGGGAAGAAGAAAACCCTATCATCAAGGAGATTATCCTTACGCATCCCCTTAAAGGCCTGAAGCCTAATGAATTACAGATGCTGGCTCTGATTATGGAACTTCACGATCCTTCAATAAATGAGAAACAGATCTGTCTCGCTCTTGAAGAAAGAAATACCGGCCTTTCTCCTGCTTTTCAGAATAAAGCCCTTACTCTTACGGCTTTTCTCCGTATCGCCAGTAATTTAGAAACCGAAAATCAAAGGTCTTTGCCCTGCAGGTTCAGACAGCTTGATGGAGCTGTTGAAATAGAACTTACTGGGCCTGATGCGGAAAAAACTGCAAAGAGGGCAGAAAAGAGAAGTAAACTCTGGGAATATCTCTTCAGCACCGAATTACGGTTTATTCAGGCAAATGAACCTTTTGATACCGAAATATCAGAAAAAACCCTGGAAGAAACCCCGGAAAAAGCCTTAAAAAAATCTTTAGAAAAAAAACAGAGAGAAGAAGGAAAAGAAGCTGGAAAAGAAAAAGAGGAAAAAACCAGGGAGAAAATTGAGGACATAACTAAAAAGGACATAACTAAAAAGGACATAACTAAAAAGAACATAACTGAAAAAGATAAAACCGAAAAAGATAAAACCGAAAAAAGAACCGAGAAGAAAAAAAGAAGAGAAATTCAAAAATTCACGGTCAGACCGGAAGATTCCATGGCCTTTGTTGCGCAAAGGATTTTTGTATATCAGTTTTCCCAGATGCTTGCCCATGAAAAGGGAACCCGAAAAGGAGAAGATATCGAAGAACTGCATGATATGCGCGTTGCGGTCCGCAGGATGAGGGCAGCGGCAATAGTCTTTGATAAATACCTTGACTCTGAAAAAGTGGAGCCTCACCTTAAAGGGCTCAAAAGAACCCTTGGTGCCCTGGGAGGAGTCCGGGACCTTGATGTTTTCCGGGAAAAAGCAGAAACTTACCTGAAAACCCTGCCTTCAGGGCGTGAACATGACCTTGACCCTCTTTTTCTTACACTTGCAGAGGAGAGAGAAAAAGCCAGGGAAGACATGCTTGATTACCTGGACAGTGAAAAATACAGCCGTTTTAAAAAAGACTTTTCGGAATTTCTGGACTTTCCGGAAACCTGGGCTCTACCTACGACTACGGAGAAACACGATTCTCTGCCTCACAGGGTAAAGGATGTTCTTCCTTCCATCCTCTATGCCCGTTTAGCTGATATAAGCGCCTATTCCGAATGGGTGGAAGGACCCTATGTTTCGGTTGAAAGGCTGCACAGGCTCAGGATTGCTGCCAAGGGGCTGCGTTATACTCTGGAGTTCTTTGAGAACGTGCTTGGAAAAGAAGTTGAGGGCCTTATCAAGGATTTCAAAGCTCTGCAGGACCACCTCGGAGACCTGCACGATGCAGCAGTTGCAACTGAAATGCTGGATACCTATCTAAAGACAGGAGCCTGGGGACTTTCAGGAAATGAAAAGGCATCATATGAAAAGCAAGTTCTTGAGAACCATGAAGGAATTGAAGCTTACCTCGCCTACAGGGAAGCGGAGCTTTTAACTTTGCTCGACACTTTTCCGGAAGCCTGGGAAAAAGTCCGGGTAGGTGAGTTTAGAAAGAAAATTGAAAGCGCGATCAGAAGCCTGTATGAAGGCCTCTGATGGACTTTCAGTTTATTTTTAGATTCTCTGCGTATTTTTTGGATTTTACTTTATTTTTTAAAAACAATTGAAATTGGAAAAAACTAAAAAATTCAATTTTTGAAAAAGCTCCGTTTTTGAGGGAGTTCTGTTCCTGAATAAGTTTCAGTCCCGTGGGACTTCCTCAACTTCAACGCTCCCTTCAAAAACTAATGGGGCTCCCACAGCCTGGTCTATAATTACTTTAGACTGGAGAGAATACCCAAAAATCTTCTTAAAGAATTTCTTTTGTTTCTCTACTTCCCAGATTTCGAGCTGGCACTCCCGCTGGGCGTGCATTTCAAGCACAAGACTTTCGGTGGAAGCGATATAGAAACGGACATGGGATACAATACCGGTATGGGTACGGTCAAGCCCTTCGGCAATACGGAGAAGGGCACTGAGAGCCCTGATACTTTTTACAGATTCTTTACTTAGACCTGCAAGGTTGGGATGTTTCTTTTTAGGGGTGTTTTTCCTGTGGAAATAAGCAAGGTTTGCGATGACCTCTATTTCTTCAGGCTGGAAGCCAGGGAAACTGCTTTCTCTTATGAGGTGATAGGCATGTGCCTGATGTGTGTCGTATGAGAGGAATTTCCCTATGTCATGCAGGGTCGCGCCGTATTCAAGAAGCTCTCTCTCACTCTCCTTAAACTCATAGACCCCAAGAGCCTGAATGCTGTCAAAGAGTTCAAGGGCAAGCCTTGTAACTATATGGGCGTGTTCCTCGTCAAAATTGCAGGCAAGGCCAAGCTGCATAATGCTGCGCTTTCTTACCGACATCTGAGTGACCATGTACGAGAACTCACTCTTCGAAATATAGTCCGCTAGTAGACCTTCCCTGAGCCCGCGTTTGCTGACCGTGATCTCAGGAAGTTTGAGTTCCTCCATAAGAGTCTCTATAATTGCAGCTCCGGCAAGGATTATATCTGCCCTCTGGGCGTTTATCCCGGGGAATTTGCGCCTCTCTTCAAGCGGCAGAGCACACATTGCCCTGACAATTTCCTTCAGGTCTTCGTACTCAAGTTTCTCAAAACTTTCATGGGCTGTCTTATGCAGGTAAACAAAAGCTATTTTTGCAAGGTTTTCGATAGTCCCCGAGCTTCCAACTGTGCAGCTTACCTTGTAACTGGAAAGCTCTTTAATTAAATCCGCACTCTTGCGCCTGATGTGTGCCTTGATCTGCTCATAGCGTTCCTCGGAGACCGGACCTGTTTCATCCGGAAGGAACATATTTGTCAGGCGGATTGACCCGAGGTTAAGGGAGTGAAGGAAATAGTACTGGTTCTGGTCCCCTACCGATACTTCAGTGCTCCCGCCTCCGATGTCAATAAAAAGGGCTTTTGAGTTTCCAAGCCTGAGCCCGCTTGAAACCCCCAGATAAATCAGGCGGGCTTCTTCGGACCCTGAAATCGTGCAGACTTCGAGGTTTGCTTCCTTTTTAATCATTTCAAGAAGCTGGACTTTATTGCTTGCTTCCCGTGTTGCGGAGGTGGCCACAGCTATGATCTCTTCTGTCCTGTAAGCTCTTGCAAGCTCCATAAACTTCTTACAGACAAAGGTTGCCCGCTCCATAGCTTTTGGCTGCAGAATCCTGTCTATAAACTCCTTTTCTCCAAGCCGCACCGTTTCCTTCTGCTTGGTCAGGGGCTGGTAAGACCCATTGGGATTTATACGGACAAGAAGAAGCCGGACTGAGTTAGTCCCAATATCAATAAACGCAACAACCCTGCCTTCGGAAATTTTCTCGGGTTCCATTCACGACCACCTGAAAGCCCTGCCTTTCGTTTTTCTCGAAGGATTCGAGAGCTTCATTAGCTTCACAGTATTTGTTCACATTTTTATTCTATTTGAGATTTGTTTTAGTCTTTTATTTTTTTAATCTGTATCGTTCTATATATGTAAAATTTTAAGTTAAAAAACCCTGCCCACGAGAAACTTTGAAAATTTATATATAAATTTTAGGCAGAAAATGAGACACAGAAAGCTAAGTAATGAAAGAGGAAAATAAAATGAGGAAAAAATAAAAAGAGGAAAATAAAATGAGGAAAAATAAAAAGAGAGGATAGATACTAAATGAAAATGAAGGAAAAAGAAAAGAAAAGAAAAAATTTAAATTTTCCCTTCAGCTTTCTTTGGTCTTAATGTCCCATATGCTTCTGTTCTCAAGCATCCAGAGCTGGGAATCCAGTTCTTCTTCTTCGGGCTGCGGGTAAATCCTTTCAGTCCTGCCATTGGAAAGCAGGAGACGGGCTTTTATGTTATCTTTCAGGTGGGTACCGAGGATGATATCGCGCACAACAGGAATATAATCCTGAGACACCGGAAAGAGGACTTCGACCCTGTTGTCAAGGTTGCGGGGCATAAGATCGGCACTTCCCATAAAGATCTCCTCTTTTCCTCCATTCCTGAAGTAATATATTCTTGAGTGCTCAAGAAAACGCCCGACTATCGAAGTTACTCTGATATTTTCACTCAACCCGTAAATACCTGGCCTGAGGCAGCAGATGCCTCTGACAATGAGGTCAATCTTTACCCCGGCTTGTGAAGCCCTGTAAAGCTCACGGATGCACTGGTAGTCCACAAGGGAATTCATCTTGAAGATCAGATGGCCGTTTCCGAATTTCTCGTGTATATCAATCTCGCGCCTGATGCGTTCAAGGATCTGGTGCCTCATTGTCTGGGGAGCTACCAGGAGTTTGATGTAATGGTCTTTCCTTGAATAGCCTGTAAGGGCGTTGAAAAGGTCAGAGATATCTTTGCCTATAAAAGGGTCACTTGTCAGATAGCCGCAGTCAGTATAGATTCTTCCTGTAACAGCATTGTAGTTTCCAGTGCTCATATGCACATAGTACCTGACACAGCCTTCTTTTTCAGCTCTTACGATCAGGCACATCTTGGCATGGGTTTTGCGCCCTGGAAAGCCGTAGACTACGTGGACTCCTTTGCGCTCAAGTTCTTTTGCCCAGCCGATATTGTTCTCTTCGTCAAAACGGGCTTTGAGCTCAACAAGGACTGCAACCTGCTTGTTCCGGTCCGCTGCTTTCATGAGAGCCTGGACAATCCTAGAGTTGTCATCCACTCTGTACAGCGTCATTTTGATGGCCAGGACCTCCGGGTCGTCAGCGGCTTCTTCCACCAGATCGATTACCGATTCAAAACTGTCATAAGGATGATAGAGAAGGATATCCTTCTTTTTCAAGGCTGCAAAAATGTTTTCTTTATCAGCCATACGAGGATGTTTTCTCTGCTCAAAGGGTTCGTATTTGAGTTCAGGCCGGTTAATTTGAATGAGTTTCATAAGGCTTGAGAGGCCCAGAGGCGCGGCTGACCTGAACATCAGAGGCGGTGTTAGCTCCAGGTTCTTAAGGAGAATATCAGAAACCCTTTCGGGCATAGTATAATCAGTTTCAAGCCTGACAGCGGGCCCGAAGTAATTTCTACCTACTCTCTGCTTTACAGCAGTCAGGAGGTCTTTGTCCCCATCTTCATCAAAGCCGAGGTCTGCATCCCGTGTGATCCTGAAGGGATAAGCTCCCAGAATGCGCTGTCCGGGAAACAGCAGATCGAGGTTTGCAGCAATCAGCTGTTCAAGCCACACAAAACTTCCTGTTTTTAGGTCTTCAAAACTGGAAGTTATTTTTTCCTGGCCCTCTTCAGGCACAACGATCAGCCTTGAAAACATGGGAGGGATCTTGACCCTGGCAAAACGTTCGCCATAGTCGGGGTCATCGATAAGTACTGCAAGGTTGAGACTGAGGTTTGAAATGTGCGGGAAAGGATGTCCGGAGTCGAAACCAAGAGGTGTGAGTAGCGGAAAAATATTTCTTTCAAAATAATCTCTGAGTTTTTCTCTATCCTCTCCGGAAAGTTCAAAGTAATTAAAGACTTTAATTCCATTTTCCCTGAGAGCAGGTTCGAGCACTTCATTCCAGCAGCTATCAGAAATAGGAAGCTGCCTTAGAAGTTCTTTCCGGATGACCTGAAGCTGTTCCTGAGCCAGTTCATCTATGCGGTCTTCCTTTGCCCCCTCTAAAATACGTTTCTGAACCCCGGAGACCCTGACCATAAAAAACTCATCAAGATTGCTCCCGAAGATAGCAAGAAATTTGACTCTCTCAAGCAAAGGATTGCGTCCATCCAGAGCTTCTTCAAGAACTCTGTCATTGAACTGGAGCCAGCTGTATTCCCGGTCCGCATAAAACCATGGGTCACTCAGGTCAGGCATGCCTGATACTTCAACCCGGGTTCCGTCAACACTATCCGTAACTAATCTATCAAAATCTGCACACTGATCTGGGAAGTTCCGCTCCATTCCTATCACGCGTGACCCTGGGGTTTGTATATCTTCAGTCTGCCCCCAAAAATATCAGAAGATCTAGATATAAGATTTTTGCCTGTCGATCTAGATATAAGATTTTTGCCTGTTTTACTATTTGACATAATTACCGTACGTTTATTCAGTATATAGCAGGGTTGAAAAGAAGATACCTTCAATATATTTAACAGTCAAAATATTCAGCTTTCGGAAAAAATTTCCCCTAATCGCGTATCAACCCTTTCAATAACCACTTAGCAAGCTGAGGTTTTCAGTTTCCTGTCCAAGATGAGGCATATCTTCTTATAAACTGATCGGACATGCATTGACACTAAGACGTATATAGACTTTTGGATTAACAGAAACGTGAAAAACTTCAAAACCCTAGAAAACTCACTACTATTTATTATATATAGTACTAAAGATTTATAACATTATCCTTAGATAACAAAAAAATAAACAAAAGAGAAACGCTTGAGGTTCGCAAAAAACGCACATGAAATTTTTCAAATAGCAGGCACAAAAAATGAAAGTACTGGAAAGCACTTTCACACCAAAAAAACTAACGGGATATCATTGAGTGAAACTATCAAAAAAGCCAGAAAAATATAGCATATATGTAAAATTAAGATATATCAAGATATATCAAGATATTTTAAAAGAAATTACCAAGAGAGTAAACTTTTGAAATTATACTCACTCTAACTCAGGATTATACTTTAACTCAGGATTATACTTTAACTCAGGATTATACTTTAACTCGGGATTATACTTTAACTCGGGATTATACTTTAACTCGGGATTATACTTTATTTTTAAATTTATTCTTTAAATGGGCATAAAACTCCTGCTCTTTTCCCGTAGTTTTTCTCAGCAACCTTTCCACGATAAGTTCAGGAGTGCTTCTTGCGACGCGATTGTATACCGGGTTTCGGTTTACTATCAGTTCAAGGCTGGAGTCCAGCCCCTCGGCTTCTATTCCGTCCACTCTGATTTCTGTCCCTGTGTTTTTGAGGATAAGTTCCGAAAGATGGGAAACAAAAACCCCGAGGCTCTCTTCGTTCCGGGTAAGATATTCAAGAATCCCTGCTATAATACGAGCTGAGGCTCCGGGTTCAGTAATTGATTCCAACTCATCGGCAAGCACAAGTTTTGCGGAAGATTCGGAAAGCACGGAGAACTGTTTAAGGGTGGTTTCAAAAGCTCCTGCATCAAGAGTTCCTTTTGATTTTCCGAAATAATAGAATTCTTCTACAGGCCCGAGTTCAAGTTTTCTTGCAGGTACAGGAAAGCCCATATGTCCGAGAACCACACACTGGGCAAGCAGTTCAAGTAAAGAGGTTTTGCCCCCGGAGTTTACTCCGCTCAAAAGTACAACCCTGCTTTCAAGACCCTCCGGAGAAAAACTCGTTTTTCCAATGGAATAGCTTACAGGGTCAATTTCTCCGTACCTGGCTTTCAGGAAGAGGTTTTCTCCATCTTCAAATCCAATCCCGGCTTCAGATATAATTGTCGGCATATTCAGCCGGAAATGTGCGGCAAAGCAGGCTATGGAAAAACCCAGGTCAAAATCAAGGACTTCCCTGACGAGCCTTTCTACAGGCCGGCGGAAGGTTGAGAGGGTTTTTGCAAGTTCCCGTTTGCGGGAAAGCCTTGCTTTTTCAAGAGACATATTCAGTTTTTGCCTGAGAAGCTGTAACTGAGCCTGTTCTGCTCTGAGAGGATAGGAAATTTCATCGGAAAAGAGGGAATCAAGCATAAGCTTTTCCTGTTTCTGGAAATCGAGCTTTTCTGAAAGTTCTTCTTTTACAGCTTCGATCTCGTCCTTATAGACTCTCTGCAGCTCTTTTGCGAGCAGGTCTTTGATTTCCATTCCCCCGCTCACAAGCTTGATGAGTTCCTGCCCGCTCAGAGTAAGAGAACTTGCTTCGAGCGTCCGGTTCATCCGCTGGTTTGCCTCATTTAAGGTAGATGTCAGTATGGGATCAAGGTTTTTCAGAGCGGTTTCAAGCCTGTCAAGTTTGGGGTCAAGTCCTTCAACGGGTTTTCCGTCCTCTCCTACCTTAAGAAGGGCTGTTTTAAGGTCTTCAAGATCCCTGTCTGAAAGCTCCTTAAAGAAATCAAAACCTGCCGCCCGCAGAGTTGATGCTATATTCAGGCAGGAAAATATGCAGTCCAGATTTTTTGTAAAAAAAGCAAGCTCTACTTCAGGCAGGATCTGCCAGAACTCGGCTTTTAAGGGGTCCTGGAAAAGCTCGGGTTCAAGCCCTTCAGGAAGGTCAAAACTGAGATAGATATCATCAAAAACAATAACGCTTGAGTACCCTCTTGCAAGATCTACGAATTCGGAAAAGTCCTCCACAGCCTGAACAGACAAAAACGCCTGGAACCTTTCCCTGGCCGCATCCAGAGTTTTCCGGTCCCCTGAGAGAATTATTCTGTCCCTCACTCTCAGGTTTACGGGTATAGGTCTGAGTTTCTTTACCCTTGAAAGAAGATTGAGAAACTCCTTGTCCGCAGAAAGGACATCTGCCAGTTCCAGGTACTCTGCCACAAAAACCCGCCTCTCCTCAATAAGGTCCATACGGGACGCAGGGAACGGGTAAAAGAGGTCCAGCTTATCCTTAGCATGCGAAGTATGAGCAAATGTTTTTATCAGCTCAAGCAGGCGGGAGTACAGGTCAAGAGCTTCTTTTGTCTTAAGAAAATCGGATATCGCACACCCTTCAGCCCTGGCCCTGACATCTCTGGCAAGGGAAAGGGCAAATGTATGGCTGACCCCATTGACCTCGGAAAGCGAAGCTATATCCCCTTCAAGGATTGCCTGGAGAGCTGCGTCTTCACTCCCGAAGTGCTCGACAAGCCTGCCGGCTACTCGCTCACCTATTCCATGAAGTTCCCGTAAACCTGAGAGTTGCTGAGAAGTTGTCATATTCAAAACACTTTTAATCGGATCAGTTGAATTCAGGGCTGATACCCTATTTCTGAGACCCTATTTTTATCTTTTTATTTCAGGAGAAGAGCAAGTTCTTTTTCAAGATAGGGGCGCATGGAAGCTGTGTATCCGTGCGTTTCTTCGGTAGCATTGTACATTGCCTTTGGCTCTTCTGCGAGGTCAAAAGTCCTGAGTGCCATTTCATGCGAGATTACAGTATCATTAAAAGAGTGTATCAGAACAAGCCTTGAAGGTGGAACGGCACTGAGATAAGTGTCCGGGTCAACTGAACGATAGAACTGATAAGCTTCAGAATCAGCTACCTTTACAGGATCAAGCTCTCCTGTGCCATACCCCGACGTGCTGATCCCTATAACCCCTTTAAGGGAAGGTTCAAGGGCGCAGGATATAATTGCAAACCTGCCTCCGTTACTTTCCCCGAGGACAGCAAGCCTTTCCGGGTCGATTTCCGGCTGGACGGAAAGCACATCTGCGGCTTTGAGGACATCATAAACCATAAGGTATTCAACAGGTTCAAGGTCGGCTCTAAAAAGTTCAAGGTCCCCGTCAATATTTATTGCGCCCTGGTTGCGCTGGTCAAGGGTAAGGGTTGCATACCCCATTTTAGAGAGTTCCATAGCCAGTCCCTGTTCGCCTTCTTTACTTACCCCAGCTCCCGGAAGCAGAATTACTCCGGGAGAGGAAGAAGAAACGTTTGCAGGAATTCTCAGCAGGGCCTGGACTTTATCGCCTCTGCTTTCAAAAGAAACCAGTTTCAAAGTATCCGAGTTTTCAGGTGAATACAGGTCTTCAATTTCCTGAATTGTAAATACAGGTTCTTCTCTCTCTGGAAAAGATAAAATTCCTGCTTCCGAAAGCACCCAGGGCAGAGCCTCCTCTATGGAATTGGAGGGGTTGTAAAGAACCCCGAAGATGCCCACAACTATCAGAAGAAAACCCAGGAGAAAAATTACGGGTTTCTGAGTTCTGGTGCCTGAAGAAGATCTCTTCGTTTTTTTAAATATTTTTTTTCCAGAACTATTCCTGCTCAAAGGAACCCTGCCAGAAAAATGCGATTAAGGCCAGAAGCCGTTTACAGCACTTAAGAATAATACTGCGATGCCCACAAGAGCACCTGCTACCAGCACTGTCTTGGGCTGGATGTGAACTGCATTTTTGTCAGCTTCGTAGTAGCGCATAAGCCCTGCTGAGGACTGAAGTCCGGAACCTGATCTTTTAGCCATGAGTAAAACACCTTTAAGAATGCAATGTGATACTAAATGTGATACTAATTAGTTAATTGTTGCGTTCTAATTGGAAGTTGCGTTTAATTAGAGATTTAGGTAGATTATATTATATTCAGTTTAGCTAGATTCATTGTAAGGATCTTCTGTGATAATCCTAACTATAATAATATTTGAACTACTCATTAATACTATTCATTGATAATACTAGATAATTTACAGTTTTCATATAATTTACAGTTATCATATATAAATCATGCAGAGCAATTCCTGCTCCAATTCCGGATCCAATTAACGCTCCAATTCCGGACCTAATTTTAGATCAGTCCTGTGCTACGAAAGTAAACCTCCTGGTTAAGGACCTCAAAATTAGAGAGCCAAAAACCAGAACCTGAAGAACTCAGACGAGAAGCTCAGACGAGAAGCTCAGACGAGAACTTCATCCAGCAGGATAGGCGGATAAAATACACCTCTTTCCGTGATCAGTGCCGTCACGTTTTCCATAGGAGTTGCATCAAATGCAGGGTTATAAACCTCAACGTCTTTTGGGGCAAGCTGCTTGCAACCTGCGAACCGCAGTTCATCAGGATTTCGCATTTCAATCTTTATGCTCCCTTCCCAGCCTTCAAAGTCGAAAGTAGAGACCGGAGCTGCCACATAAAAAGGAATTTCATGTTCTCTTGCAAGGACAGAGTGCGTGTAAGTACCTATCTTGTTAAAAACGACATCCTGGGTAATCCGGTCAGCCCCTACAATAACGCTGTTCACGAGCCCCTGGCGCATTGCCCAGCCAGCCATAGAGTCTGCAATAAGGGTCACAGGGATTTTGTCCTGCATGAGTTCCCAGGTAGTAATCCTGCTTCCCTGGTTTAAAGGCCTTGTCTCGCAGGCAATGACTTTGATCTCTTTCCCTTCAGCAATAGCCGAACGCACAACTCCGAGAGCTGTACCCCAGTCAACACAGGCAAGCCTTCCTGCATTGCAGTGTGTGAGTACGGTATCCCCATCTTTCAGGAGCTTTGCTCCGTATTTACCTATCAGCTTATTTGTTTCAATATCTTCTTCTGCAATATCTCTGGCTTCCTGAAGAGCAATATCCCGTATTCCCTGAACATCGAAGGCATCAGAAACCGCATTTAAGACCCTGTCCACACCCCAGCTAAGGTTTACGGCTGTAGGGCGGGTCGATTTGAGTGCTTTTGCCGCAACCTTAAGTTCTCGGGTTATGGATTCAATATCTTTTGCCCCGCTAAGGGAAGCTGCCAGGGCAATTCCGAAACCTCCTACGGCACCGAGCGCAGGTGCGCCTCTGATCCTGAGAGACTGTATAGCCTCACAGAGAGAACTCAGGGTTTTGCATTCTATTACTTTGTACTCCTGCGGGAGTAAGGTCTGGTCTACCAGTACCACAGAATTGGACTCTTCATTCCAGTCAATTGTTCTCATCAAATCACTTTCCGGTGTAAACATCAGGTTCTGCCGGAGAATCTTCCGACTTCCTTTTCAAGCCCCCATCAGATAAAAACTTATTTAGTATCCTTTTTCAGGGGAGAGCTTTTCGTATTTAGACAACTATTATATCAAGCAATATTCAAGCAATATTCAAGCAATTCAAAAATTTTACAGAAAATTAGGCACACTGCCAACTTGAACAAAAGGTTCAAATTAAAAAGGTCTCTATTTCAGGCTAAAAATAACAAATAAGCAGGCGGTTCAAAAGCCTGATATCAGATTAATAATTTTATTTTACTCTAAGCCAGCAAATTTTAGAGTGTACGTTTTAGTATATAAACAAACATAAACAAACGTAATATTTCACTCACGAAGAGCAAAATTAGATATAATAGATTTGTAAAGTAACAGTACAAATTAGAGAAGATTTTAAATCCATAGCTGAGATACATGAAGGTTTGTAATTTCAAGAATTTATACTTTCATAATTTCAGAGACCTTGAATCCGTAAATCTCTGGACCTATAATTTTGGAAATCTGTCGTTTCATGCAAGTTGTGGTTTATGAGAGTCAGGGTATTCATCGGAGAGTAAGCGCTTATGACAAAAATAAAAATAGCAATTGCAGGGATCGGGAACTGTGCAAGCTCTTTGATACAGGGCATTGAGTACTATAAAACCGAAAATAAAGATCCCATAGGGCTTATGCACATGGACATCGGAGGGTACAGGCCCGGAGATATCAAAGTTGTTGCTGCCTTTGACATTGATGCCAGGAAGGTAGGAAAGGATGTTTCTGAGGCGATATTCGCTTCCCCGAACTGCACAACAGTTTTTTGTCCTGACGTCCCCCTCGCAGGTGTGAAGGTAAAAATGGGCAGAGTGCTTGATGGAGTCTCTGACCATATGAAGAATTATGGGGAAAATTATACTTTCATTGTCAGCAAAGAAACCGAAGCCACAAAAGAAGCTATTGTGAAGGAACTGAAGGAATCAGGCGCAGATATGCTTCTTAATTACCTGCCTGTCGGTTCTGAAGAAGCTGTCCGTTTTTACGCTGAATGTGCACTTGAAGCAGGGGTGGCTTTTATCAATAATATGCCTGTTTTTATTGCAAGTAATCAGGAATGGGCAAAACGGTTTGAAGAAAAGAATATCCCCATTATAGGTGATGATATAAAAGCCCAGCTTGGGGCTACGATTACCCACAGGGTCCTTGCGGACCTATTTGAAAAACGTGGTGTAAAGCTTGAGAGGACCTATCAGCTAAACACTGGCGGAAACACTGATTTTCTCAATATGCTCAACAGAGACAGGCTTGCTTCCAAACGTGAATCAAAGACCGAGGCCGTCCAGTCCGTTCTTTCGCAGAAGCTTGAAGATGAAAATATCCACATCGGACCGAGCGACTATGTTGCCTGGCAGAAAGATAACAAGGTCTGTTTCCTCAGGATGGAAGGAAAGCTCTTTGGGGATGTGCCCATGAACCTTGAACTCAGGCTTTCAGTGGAAGATTCCCCTAACTCTGCAGGTGTAGTTATTGATGCTATCCGCTGCTGCAAGCTTGCTCTCGACCGCGGGATAGGAGGAGTACTGTATTCACCGGCTTCCTACTTCATGAAACATCCGGCTATCCAGTATCCTGATGATGTGGCATACCGCAGGACTGAAGAGTTTATAGCTGGTACCAGAGAACGTTAAAGCAAGAAGGGGAAAAACCCGAAGAAGAAAAGTACCTGTAAAGACAGTTAATGTCAGAAGGTCCCGGATGTTTCCGGGAATTTTACGTTTTTCATTTTCGGAAATATTTTCTGCCAGATGAAGTTTTTCTGCAGATTTATCTCAATGTTTTTATCTATTTAAATAATTCAAGTTTAATATAATTTAAGTTTAATATAAGTTAAGTTTAATAATATAAAATAATGATTATTTAACGAATTCCTTCTGCTGTAATTGAAAATTCCGCACTTTTGCCTTCAGGACGGGAACGGTGTTTGTAGAGAACGGCGCGCCTTGTACCCTCCCCTGTTTTTTCCAGCCGGATAATTGTCTTTGAAATATGTTCCAGAGAGCTGCCGCCCAGCGGACGAACCCCTCCTCCGATAACATCCGAGTATACCTGATTTGTTATAATTGCGGCAAAACCATGTTTACGGGCAAGAGCATGTAGAAATCCTATCTGGTTGGCAAGCTCTCTGCGGCTTTTTATTCCGGTCTCCTCATCTTCGAGCTCAAACCTGTAATACGAAGTTGCAGAGTCCAGAACTACGAGCCCGATATTCTCGCCTGCTATCCTTTCCACCTCTCTTATGGCTGAATACTGTTCTTCAAAACTGAGAGGCTCGTAGATAATTATATTCCTGGCTATTTCTTTTGCATTTTCTCCTGCAATCTGCTTGAAACGAACAGGAGAAAGCCCTTCCGTATCTATGAAAATGACTTTCTGCCCCTGTTTTACGCATTCCACTGCAAGCTGGATACAGATGTTTGTTTTTCCGGTCCCTGCGGCTCCGAAGACCTGAGTCACGATTCCTCTCTCGAAACCCCCTCCAAGGAGGTCATCAAGAGGTTTACAACCGGAGGGTAATAATTTCTCTATGACTTGACACCTCTTTTTTCACTTGAGAGGTATGAAAGATCCATGATATAATGTTTTTTCGTATTTTTCATCTTTTTCTGAAAATAGAGCTCTGAAGACTGGAAGTAAAATGAAGAAGGAATATAGGAGAGAGGAATAGAAAATGAAGAGCATGAAAAGAAAGACGTGAATGAGAAATTGAAAAAGGTAGAAAAGGGGGTTGAAAAGAATGGGGAATGAAATTGATGGTCTAAATTACTAGACTCAAGATTACTAGACTCAAGATTACTAGACTCAAGATTACTAGACTCAAGAGATTCAGAAATTTTATGAGAAATAAAATTAGAGAGAAATAAAATTGAAGAAGGCTTGTAGAAGGAATTTTCTTTACTTATAGTAATAGTTTGTTTATTACAGAATATATTTTTTTACATTTGAATATATGCTGGGAATATCCTTTACTAATATATTCTAATGTTTTCGAGGAATAAATCCATATATATGTTGTCCATACCTATATCCATTAAAGTGCCTTCCACGCCAGATAAAGTCTTCTGTGCTTGAAAATGTTCTCATAAATCAGGCATTTTTTTAAAAACAGAATCCCTCAGATTTGTTATCATATTTGGTAACAAACAACTATCTTTGTATACAAAGTAAGAGGGTAATTGTATCCAAAGTTGGGTTGAAAAACCATTATAAGTAAGATCGGGCATCTAGAATAATTACCTGGAAATAAAGATAAACTTCGCTCAATAGAGTGAAAAACGATATCTAAAGGGCACTCTTTAGAAACGGTATGCCCTGTTCCGATGTTGCTGACTGGTCTGGAAGAGTTATTATACAATTAGTGGGTTGGCTAAGGAATGGTACCCGTGCTGGGTTTTATTTTGTTGCTGTGATGCGCTCTGCGTCGGCACAATCCCTCCTTGCACACTGGAAATAAAAGTAGAATGTAATAAAGATGCATGTAAAAGGCATGCAAGATTGAAATAAAAATAAGAGAAATGTTGTACCATAAATAAGAGGGGCGTAAAGTATGAAAAAGGTAATAGTTTACACAACCGAACGTTGTCCTAAATGCAATAAATTGAAGAAATTTTTGGAAGCAAATTCAGTACCTTTCGAAGTAGCAGATATGTCCACACCGGAAGCCCTTACCGAGCTGCGTTTTAATGGAGTATTTACGGTGACAGCGCCTGTTTTACAGATCAATAATGAATTTCTAACTTATACAGAGATCTTCCGCGGAGAGGAAGTAAACTCGGAAAAAGTTCTGGGAATTGTTTGACCAGGCATGAAATTTAAAAAAGATTAAAAACTTTGAAGATTCAACTTTACAGACTCCATCCTATCATTAAACGATTACTGAAGATGAGAAAATGACAGGCGAGATTTTCTTAACCAATGACGAATTATCTGACAGCCAGCCAGTGCAAAATGCACTTACCGGGCTATCCATCTCTTCCCTCCCCAAAAGTGACCAGTTATCTGACAATCAGCCCGTGCAGAAGACACTTGATGGACTGTCCGTCTCCCCCCTCCCAAAAGTCAGGACAACAGAAGGTTTCATTCTTAACTGGGACAGGAATATCATTGTAAACCAGCTTTTGAAAGAAACTAAATTGAGCGAGATATTCTACAGCAAGCCTGCAATCACAAAAGAAGAAGCTGTTGATATTGCAAAAGAAGCCGAAAAAATCATCCGCAAAATGAATATTAAGTTCCTTTCAGGCCCTCTTATCCGGGAAATAGTAAACAATATTCTGCTCGACAGAGGACATGTGGAATGGAGAAATATAATGACAAGAGTCGGAGCATCTGTTTATGATGCTTATGAAATCGACTCCGGATACGGTTTTGGAGCAAACGATAACGCAAACCAGTTGAATAATGCCGAAACCTCACATAAAAGAAAAGCCGACAAAATGTCAAAAGAGCAAAATCTCCTCCTGATGCCAAAGGAACTTGCAGATCTGCACTTAAACGGCGATTTCCATATCCATGACCTCGAATACATGGGAACAAGGCCTTTTTGCCAGGACTGGGACCTTCGCTACTTCTTTTACTACGGGCTCATGCCTGATGGGGTAGGAACACAGTCAAGTGTTGCAAAGCCCGCAAAGAATGCAGAGGTAGCTTTCCTGCACGCTGTAAAGGCGATGGGGTCGGCTCAGACAAATTTCGCCGGCGGACAGGGCTTTTACAATTTCCTGACCTTTATCGCTCCTTATCTTGAAGGCAAGTCCGAAGTTGAGATCAGGCAGCTCATGCAGATGTTCGTCTATGAAATGATGCAGATGATGTGTGCAAGAGGCGGACAGACTGTCTTTTCTTCAGTCCAGCTCTCCCCCGGCGTCCCTAAGCTCTGGAGAAATATTCCGGTTGTTGCTATGGGCAAGGTCTGGGACGGAAAGCGGGCGCCCCTCAGGACCTACGGAGAATTCGAAAAAGAAGTCCGTCTCGGGTTTAAGGCCCTTATGGACGTTATGCTTGAAGGAGACGCCTGGGGCAAGCCTTTCAGCTTCCCGAAACCAGAAATCTCTCTCGAACCCGACTTCATGGAAGAAGACGAAAGCTTTAACAGGGCTCACCCAGAGCTTCCGACTTACAAAGAGCTCTACAGGCTGACCTTTGAACTGGCTGCCAAATTCGGGACTCCTTACTTTGACAACCAGCTTCCTGAGTACAGAGGTGCAGGAGAAGGAATTTCATGTTACCAGTGCTGTGCTTACCAGTTTTCTGCAAACCCTACCGATGATAAGGAATTTGATGACAAGCTGCATTTCAGGAAAGGAAAGCACTTCTCAATGGGCTCATGGATGGTCCTGTCCTTAAACTGCCCGAGAGCTGCATACAGGGCTGAATATGATGATGAGAAGCTTTTCACCGAGCTCAAGAACCTGATGAACAGAGGTATAGAAGTCTTCAAAATCAAGCGTAAATGGATGAACAGCCTGATCAAGAAAAACAGAATTCCTTTTGCAGCCCAGTGCCCAAAAGACCCGAACACAGGGAAAAAAGGAGCGATGGCTGTGGACTTTGACAGCCTTGTATATACTATTGGAGTTATAGGGATCAATGAGATGGTCCAGTACCATACAGGCTACCAGATCCATGAGTCTCCTATTGCGTATAAGCTTGCCATAAGGGCTATGTTCGAAATGAAAATGCATGCCCAGAAGCTCTCGAAAGAAAACGGCATGGAAATCGCCCTTGCAAGGACTCCCGCGGAAACTACAGCCCAGCGCTTTGCAGTCTCGGACCTCCTGCACAAAGAATATGCTGACAAAGCAAAGCTCACAATTAAAGGAGACCTGAAAGCCGCAATGAAGGAATTCAACGAAACAAGGGACCTGCCAATTTACTATACTAACGGGACCCATATCCCTCCCGGAGCCGATGTCTCCCTGCCTGAAAGAATAAAATATGAGCACACTTTCTTCCCGATAGTAGACGGAGGAAATATCATGCATATCTGGCTTGGGGAAGGAAAGCCTGACCCTGACGGCCTGCAGGAGCTTGCCATGCATATAGCAAAAAACACTCAGACGGGTTATTTTGCCTTTACAAGGGACATGACCGTATGTACTGACGAAGGGTATGTAACTGCTGGCCTCCTGGACAAATGTCCGAAATGCGGATCTGAAAATGTGCAGCACCTCTCAAGAATTACCGGATACCTCCAGTCTGTCGAAGGCTGGAACAGGGGTAAGCGCCAGGAACTCAAGGACAGGAAAAGATACAGCACAAGGGAACTCAGGTGAGCTCCCTTAAATCTTTTTTACGTAAAAGGGAAATGGTAACGCCATGAAAGTAAATTACGCAGGCACTGTCCCGATTTCAACCCTTGACTGGACAGGAAAATCTGCTGTCACTATCTTTTTTCGGGGATGCCCTCTACGCTGCCCTTACTGTCAGAACCATCCGTACCTTGAAGGGGCGGGCTTTGTGGAACTTGAATTTGTGAAAGATCAGATTAAAAGCTCGAAGCCTTTTATAAGTGCGGTCGTTTTTTCAGGAGGTGAGCCCCTTATGCAGGAGGCTGTTATTCCCCTTGCTGAGTTCGCAAAAAATCTCGGGCTTTTAGTCGGAATCCATACAAACGGCTGCTATCCTGAGAGGACAGCCGAAATGATTGAAAGGAAGCTTGTTGACAAGTTTTTCATCGATTTAAAAGCCCCTCTCGACAATCCAGAGCTCTATGGAAAGGTTACAGGATGTGAGACTAGAGGAGTAGATATTCCCCTTTCCAGGACACCTGAGAAGATTACTGCAGCCGTTGTAAAAACGATAAAGACCGTAGATACCAGCGGCCTTGAGCTGGAACTCCGAACAACAGTAATCAGGGACTTTATCGGAAGCGAGGAGGAAATATTACGGATAGTAACCTGGATTTTAGAAAACGTGAATAACAGAGAAGTTACCTATGTACTGCAGCAGGGAATACCGGAACACAGCATGCAGGAGGATCTCAGGGAAATAAGAGTTCTTGAAAGAGGAGAACTTTTAGAACTTGGAAAAATAGCAAAAGGTTTCCTGGGAAAAGTTAGGATCAGGACAAAAGAAAAAGGCGAAGAGATTGTTTGATTCGTTCTGGGTCATCAGGCAAATTTATCCAGACCTGATAAGCAGTAAATTTATCAGACCTGATAAGCAGTAAATTCATCCAGACCTGACTAATAACACTTTTTGCTGACAGTTTTCCCTTTTTTACCTTTCTCAAAATATATCTTAATTCGTTTTTTCTCTTCATGGCATGAAATTAATTTGATTTGAAAAGTAATTTGATTTGAAAAGTACTTTCGTTTCTTTGTGCATGTTAATGAAGAATTTTATGCTTTTTTGATGCACAGATCTTTACAGGAAAATATGTTTTTAGGTTCAAATTCATTTGAAGTTTACAAAAGTCTTATACATGTCGAAGAATAAAAAGAACTTGATTCAACCCCTGATAAAACCCTTGATCTGGATTTGAGCTCCGGAGATAAGACTGATATTTTGGAGCGCTTTCCATAGCATCTCTGTTAATAATCTGCTGTATTCCTGACAATATATCGAAAACTCGTATATGCATGTCACCAAACTTTTGTGTAACCTCCAGGGTTACAAAAGTTAAATAAAGGAGAGAAACTCAGTCCATTTTAGCCCGGAGAAGGCTACGTATCTATAGAAAAAGAAAGCGGAAGTAATCGCTTCCAAAAAATGACCATGAAAGAAACAAAAGTATCTTCAATCGGAGAGCGCGCTCTAATCTCCCGCTTATCTGAGATATTCAATGCCCCTGAAGGAAAGGAAAGAGGACAGGAAGGAATCATTATAGGTGCCGGTTCCGATGACTGTGCCGTCCTTGACCTGAAAGGTGAAGACTGTCTGGTTGTTACGACTGATATGCTGCACAGGACTACGGATTTCCCCGCAGAGATGACTCCCTGGCAGATGGGTTGGATGTCCGCAGCCGTAAACCTGAGCGATATCGCTGCCATGGGTGCAGAACCCACAGGACTGCTAATGGCAATAGGAATGCCTTCGGATACCGAAATTGATTTTGTCGAAGAGCTTGCAAGAGGCATACAGGCATGTGCCGAGTTCTGCGGGACCACTGTTATAGGAGGTGACATTGATACCCATGCTGAACTGACAATTACAGGGACAGCCCTGGGAAGAGTTAAAAAAAGCCAGCTCCTCCTGCGAAAAGGGGCAAAGCCCGGAGATCTTGTCTGTATTACAGGATATACAGGGTCAGCCGGAGCTGCCCTTAAGGCGGTTCTATCAAAAAAATCTGTCAGTGAAACCGTCCTGAAGGCTCTTTTTGAACCAGTCCCCCGCACAAGGGAAGCTAGAGTGCTGGCTGAGTCGGGTGCGGTAACATCCATGATGGATACAAGTGACGGACTTGCTATGTCTCTTTATGACCTTTCCAGGCAGAGTAAAGTAGGTTTTAAGATAAGGGAAAATACCCTTCCCATCCTTCCGGAAGTCAGAGAGTTCGCTTCAGGTCCAGAGGAACTGCTGGAATTCGCACTTTACACAGGCGGAGACTTCGAACTCATTTTCACAGTTGACCCGAAACGGCTGAAAAAAGTACAAAATATATGTAACTTGACCATCATAGGGGAATGCACAAAGTATGAAACTGGTATTATGCTTGAATCCCCTGAATGCAGGCTGACAGCTATAAAACAGTTGGGATACCAGCAGCTAAAAACCTGAAACAGTTGAAAGGTCCTCTTTATTAAAAATTGACGCTAACCACATATAATAAAATCCAACACAAATACCAGAATCCGATAAATAAAATTAATGGCCATTGATGGAAAAAAATTTATAAATACCACGAAAAATCGATCAAAGTTCAGGTTAAGTTGACATAAAATTCAGAAATATAATTTATGCACAAGGTTAGAAGGATAGAACATGAAAAAAGCTAGTCTGAAAATAATAACAGGAATTCTACTGCTTGGGCTATTCTGCGGGGTTGCATGGGCAGTTCCCGACTTAGGAAGTTTTTCCCCGACATCAGACCCTACATCAAAAGTAGGTCAGAATCAGGAATTCACAATCAATACAAATGAAACATGTAATATAACATGGTACGTCAACGATTCCATGGTGAAAAACTCGGCAATAAATGTCAATACGGATACATATTCGAACAATACGGCACTTGCAGGAAGCTATAAGGTCAGAGCAGACGCCCAGAATGTAAACGGAACAGTACAGAAAGAGTGGACGTGGACGGTAGAAAGTGAAGGGCTTAACATCCAGAGCTTTTCCCCGACATCGGATCCTGCATCTAATGTAAGTCAGAATCAGGAATTCTCAATCAACACAAACCAGCTCTGTAATATAACATGGTACGTCAACGGTGCCATGGTGAAAAACTCGGCAACAAATGTCAATGCGGACACATATTCGAACAATACGACACTTGCAGGAAGTTATAAGGTCAGAGCAGACGCCCAGAATGCAAATGGAACAGTACAGAAAGAGTGGACATGGACAGTAGGAACAACCGGCGTACCTGTCAGTGTTAATCCCTCAGAAGGACCGGTAAATATACCTCAGGGAGGATCCCAGACCTTCTATGTAAATTCTACAAACAGCCAGAACGTCAAAGTAGAGTGGTTTGTCAATAACGAAACGAAGGGATCACAGGAAGGAACTTACTCCTCATACCTATTTAATGGAACGACTGCCGGCAGCTACACTCTTAAAGCGGTGGTCACCGCCCCCAATTATGATTCATCAACAAAAACATGGACAGTGAATGTCCAGGATAAGTATTATTCAAGCGGAAACAGGATCTGGGAAGATGGAATGGGCACTACCTACACATGGAATGCCCAGAGTTTCTCAGGCTTCTATTATGACCTTGATTCTGGAGTGTCTTCTGAAGAGATGACCATCAAGGATATAAAAAGAAACATAAAAGAAGGGGACATCGAGTACAGTACAAGACCTACTGAAACCGACTTTGAACACGGGAAATGGGGTTCATATCAGATAATAGGATTCATGGCAGAGAAGTACTTCGCAGGCTACAGTAAAAGCAACTCCACTGTTATAGGGGATGACGTAAGCCTGATATCCGACGGTATACTTTCCAAGATCCTGACCGACAGTGATGATAAAAAATCCGCATATACAGGAGATTCCATTGAACTTGAAGATGGTTACTCCCTGAACATTGTGGAAGTCGATGTTAGCGGAAAAAGAGTATGGGTCCAGCTTGAAAAGGATGGAAATGTTGTAGATGACAACTTCATTACCTCGGACCAAGACTATGTTTATGAAACCGACATCGGAGACGCAGAAGACGTACCAATAATCATAGTACATTTCGGCACGGTTTTTGCAGGTGAGGAGACTTCGGCTGTGGTCATACAGGGTATCTTCCAGGTCTCAGACACTTATCTGGAACTTGCAAACGGAGATACCTACGGGGAAATGGAAGTAAAGTCCCTCAGTAGCAGTGAAATAAAAATGGAGAACGGGGACAATATAGGTCTTGACAAGGGTGAAACAATCGACCTTATGGGCAAGATAAAGATTCAGGTCGCAGATGACGGCAAACTACGCTTTGCCCCGGTCCTTGATACCTCTGAGAAAGGAGTTTATGAACTAAGGGGAACGGTCTACGATAAAGATGCAAATGGGAATTCTCTTCCAACATGGACGCCCTACAACTTTGAAGGCTTCTATTATAATATAGATGAGGGAATAGGAACCGAGAAGCTGGAAATTACTAACTTAAAGGACAGAAATATTCCTGACGGAGCGCTGGTCTACACGTCTTCACCCCAGGCTGTTGAGTTTGAACACGGCGAATGGGGCAATTTCACAGTTGTCGGTTTCATGGCAAAGAAATACTTTGCAGGATATCCGGATAATGCTGTAAAAGGAAATATTGACGGTGTAAGCCTTCTTTCGGATAAGGTCCTTTCCGAAGTCCTTACAGACAGCGATGACAAAGAGTCCATGTATTCTGGTTCTGACCTTGTGCTTGAAGAAGGCTATTCTCTGGAAATCAAACAAGTAGATATTAACGGAGAAAATGTCTGGGTCCAGCTTAAAAAGGACGGAACCGTAGTGGATGAAGAGTTCGTTACTTCTGGCCAGGATTATATTTATGAAGGCACTCTTGGAAAGGCAGAAGATGTACCAATAATCATAGTACATTTCGGCACGGTTTTCCAAAGCACTGAGACCTCTGCTGTATTCATGCAGGGAATCTTCCAGATCTCGGATAAATACATCGAAGTAAATAATGGAGATACTTTCGATGAGATGGAGGTCACCAGCGTCTCAGAAAGCGGCATTACAATGAAGAATGACGGTGACATCGGGCTTGGTGAGGACGAAACCGTAGATGTTATGCGCGATATAAAGTTCAAGACGGCTGATGACGATATTCTCAGGTTCTACCCCTTCGTGGAAGTCGAAACTGAAGGTAACGCCAGCAAAGAACTCAAGATCAACTTACCTAAAGAAATTGTAGTAGGTGATACTTTTGATATCGGAGTAACTGCAGGCGATAAACCGATAGAAGGCATTAATGTCAAGGTCAACGCGACCAGCGCAGGTAAAACCAATGCAGATGGGATTGTTCAGTACACAGCCGAAAAGGAAGGAACTTTCAAGATTACTGCAGAGAAAGACGGATACACTACGGCAAACAAGAACATGAAAGTTATTCCTCCGAAAGAGAAAATGAGCCTCAATATTACTCCTGAAACAGTATATGTGGGAGAAACAATCACAATAGAGGCCTTAAAAACAATAGGAGGAAAGCCAATTGAAGGTATAAACGTCTCAATCGATGGTAATAATATTGGAAAAACCGACTCTAAAGGAAAGATTAAGTACACAACGGAGGAAGTCGGTAAAATCAAGGTCAGTGCCACAGGAGAGGGCTTCCTTGACAAAAACATTGAGGTCAATGTAAAAGACTATGAAGCTATCTTCGAGTTTTCCAACCTGGTAATCAATCCAATAGAAGTCAAAGCCGGAAAGGAAGCAACGATCACTGTTGACGCCGAAAATAAGGGTAATGCTGCAGGCGAATATAATGTGGAATTGTTTGTGAATGAAAGTTCAGTTGATTCCCAGAAGATTTCACTTGATGTGGGAGAAAACACAACAGTAACCTTCAAACATGCCGAAGAGACTCCAGGCACTTATACTGTCAAAGTTGGAGGGCAGGAAGCCACATATACGGTAAAAGAAAAGTCCTCTATGCTGCTTTACTCCCTGATAGGTATTATCCTGTTATTGACCGGCGGGATAGCTTATATGTTTACGAAGGGCGGCTGGACTGTGGAAACTCTCCAGGCCAAGGTAGACGAACTTGTTAAGTCAGCAAACCTGAAAAAATAAAAACGACAAAAAACTGAGAAAAAAGGAAATTCAAACGAAAAAGAAACTTAAATTCCCGTGTTTTTCATTTAACGCGGGCCTCTTTTCTATTTTTGAAGATACTAAGTTTTAGTCCATTTTTCTAATCGCACGTTCGATGGCATCTATCAGGCTGTTCTTCGGGGCAATGGTTGTAACAGGGATATTCAGGATTTTTTCCACAGTAGGGCCCACGATGGGGGCACAGACCAGGGCTTTTGCCCCGTCCCTTTCGGCATTTACGGCTGAGATAATTGCATCTTCCATAGAGGTTGCCGAGTACTCCCTGATGGTGACAAGCCTGCCGCCAATCTTTTTCTTTGTTTCCACAATATTGTCAAGTACAGATCTGGCTGCAATCACAGCGATAAATTCTCCACTATCGGACTCCTTTATATCACGGATCGTTTTTACAATCTGGCGAAGAGTTTTTATGTTAGGGTCCCGGTTACCCGATAGGATCTTATAGAGGGTGCTCGGGGGGATGTTCGCCTTTTTCGCAAAATCCACCGCAGTCAGGTTAAGGTCTTCCTTAATAACAGCGGAGAGTGTTTTCTGAAACACTTCGTCGGACTCAAATGCGGATTTTATGACCTTGTCTGCAACGTTCATTAAATTCAACCTCTGATCCTGTAAATAATTTTAATAAATACGATGATTTACGTTTTACAGGAGTTTTATTCCTAAATGAGAAATATGTCCCGAAGTATTAATACATTTGGGTCATAATTAGAAGGCATTTGAGAAAGTATATATAGCAAATTTCGAAGAGTATTAGCACGTAAGAGACTGTTCTTAATTTACATGGGAACTAGTCTTTCAAGCAAGAAATGAAAGAATGGGAGAGGATGGCTTTTTGAACAAATTTGTAATAAGCCAGCAAAAGGGGGAGAAAAATCCGCAAGATTTTCCCGAAGAGAAACCTGTCCCAGTAGATCTTATTTAGCATGTGGATCTATTATTATCAGAAGAGGCAATTATTGAGGTGAGGTTTTGAGAAAATCAAGCATACTTATCCTTACTTTACTGATGGTCGCATCCATCTTTGTATCAGGTTGTGCATCCAATAAAGGCACAAATGAGAATGTAACAGAGACTCCTACAATTACTGAACTGAACTTCGGCTACCAGCCGAGTACTCATCAGATTGCATACATGACTGCTTATGAGAAAGGATGGTGGAAGGAAGATCTTGCACCTAACGGAATTAAAAAAATAAACGAATACCAGTTTCCGACAGGTGCCCCCGAAATGCAGGCTATGATGGCGGGAGACCTTGACGTAGCCTACGTTGGAGCAGCACCAGCTATTACAGCCCTCAGCCAGGGTCTTGATGCAAAGATCGTTGAACCTGTACAGATAAACGGTTCAAGTCTTGTCCTCAGGCCAGAGCATGAGTATAAAAGCCCAAAAGACCTTAAGGGGCTTAAAATTGCTACTTTCCCGACAGCAACAATTCAGGACACCCTGCTCAGAGAATGGCTCAAACAAAATGGACTTAACCCTGAAAAAGACGTGACAATTGTTGGGATGACTCCAGGAGATGCTGTTACAGCTATTTCAGCCAAACAGGTCGATGCAGTCTTCCTGCCTCATCCATCCCCTACCATTATTGAAAAAGAAGGCAATGGGCGTACTATTGTACAGTCTGGAGAAATGAGTCCGAACCATGCCTGCTGCGTACTCCTGGTAAGTGGAAAACTTATTAGAGAGCATCCAGATATTGTGGAGCAGATTGTAAAGACTCATATCAATGCAACTGAGTACAACAAGGCACATGTGGACGAAGCTGCTCAAATATATTCCAACAAAACTACAGAAAATGTAGATACTATAAAGACTTCTCTTAAGGAATGGGATGGAAAATGGATCACAGATCCTGCAATAATTGAGAATTCATCTGTCAATTATGCAAACGTTCAGTATGAACTCGGGTACATCCAGAAACCTCTAACAGAAGAAGAAATATTCAATACTAGCTTTTACGAAGCAGCTGTAAATGAATAATAAAAAAGAATGCTAAAATAAATATTTAAAGAAGTTCAACTGCCTCGGCTATTAAAAGGGGCAGTTTTGAACTTCAATCTGTTCTAAAAATGGAAAACTGCCGGAAAGATAAAAAACTAATAATCCTTTTAATTAGACATGAAAATTAATTTCGTAAAAACAATCGAAGAAAAAGGCGTTGAAGCATTATCACTTATATTCGTAGTTGCTATATGGCAGCTTGTAGCGGATATGATCGTACAGAACAAACTGCTTCTGCCGAGTTTTTATGATGTGGTAATCTCTTTTTCCGTGATTGTGAAAAATGGACTGCTTTATACTGATATGCTGACAAGTTTACTTCATTTTTCAATTGGTATCGTGGCTGCATTTATACTTGGCATTCCTCTGGGAATAGCCATGGGATGGTTCAAAACGGCAAACAGGGCATTAGACCCCATAATAGAAATCCTGCGTCCGATTCCTCCTCTTGCCTGGATTCCTTTTGCAATAGTATGGTTTGGGCTTACACATCAAGCAGCAGGTTTTGTTGTGTTTGCAGGAATGATCTTTCCTATTATCATTAATACCTATACTGGTTTCAAAAATGTACCCAGGGTTTATGTTGAGGCAGCAAAGGTTCTCGGCTGTACCCGGAACGTAGACCTCATCCGCTTTATTGCAATACCCTCAGCCTTGCCTTCAATTGCTGCAGGGATCAGAATTGCAATGGGTGTAGGCTGGATGTGCCTTGTAGCAGCAGAGATGTTTGGAGTAAGCAACACAGGGCTTGGGTACCAGATATGGCACAATTACTACCTTCATAGAATGGATTTCGTGCTTGTATATATGCTCCTGCTGGGGTTCATAGGTCTTTTCATAGACCGCTTCTTCAGATACTACGTGGATGAAAAACTGCTCAGATGGAAGTCAGGGACTGTGATGTAAAAATGGGTAGATTAAATATAAAAAACGTTTCGCGTATCTTCGCCAAAAAAGAAGATGGGTCCGGGACCGAAGCTCTGCATGATATAAGTTTTGATGTGCAGGATGGAGAGTTTATCTGCCTCCTCGGACCTTCGGGCTGTGGGAAGACAACGCTGCTTCGAATAACTGCAGGGCTTGAGACCCTGACCTCAGGAGAAATAACACTCAATGGGGTTCCTATAACAGGCCCTGACCCTAAAAGAGGTATGGTTTTCCAGCAATATTCCCTCTTTCCCTGGAGAACCGTTATAGACAATATCACTTTTGGGCTGGAAATGCAGGGAATTAAAAAGGACGAAGCTCGGAAGCAGGTGGAAAAGTATCTGGAACTTGTGGGCCTGGGCCAGTTTAAAAACAGCTACCCACATGAGCTGTCAGGAGGTATGCAGCAGAGAGCAGCCATTGCAAGAGCCCTTGCTAATGAGCCCGAAGTCCTGCTTATGGACGAACCATTCGGAGCTCTTGACGCTCAGACTCGAAACATACTCCAGGATGAACTCCTGAAGATATGGGAACAAAAACATGTGACATTCCTGTTTGTAACTCACAGCGTGGACGAAGCTGTAGTCCTCTCTGACAGGATAATAGTTATGACCTCAAGACCAGGAAGGATAAAGGAAATCGTAAAAGTGGAATTACCCCGCCCGCGAAGCCGAACCAGTCCGGAAGTAAATCGCTTAAGGGACCGCATCCTCAAACTTCTGGAAGAGGAACGTTTCAGCAGATGATTTGTTTTAAAAAATACAAAATAAGTCTTGAACGAGCCGAAAATCATTTTTCGGCCCGGACAATTACTTTTGTCAATGGCTCTACTTTTCTCACAGTAACCTTTCCCACAAGCTCAAGAGTTCCTCCAGCTTTTACTGAACCGATAGAGCAGCCAGGCCTTACACGGATATCCCCTTCGCAAGCTGCAATATTTATCCTTGCTCCGTCAAGAAGAACAAGTTCGGAAACTGTTTCTATATTACCCAGTACTTTTGCTGTTGCACAGACGAAGGCACTTTCGGCTTTCACATTGCCCTGAACAATCGAACCTTTCCCGAGTTCAAGCCTGCCAGATACTATGAGATTTTTCCAGAACTTCACTTCCTGCCCAACAATAACGTTTCCGTCCAGCACAACATCTTCTTCCAGAAAAGCCCTTTTTTCAATCACAAAAGTGTTGGACCGGGGGTGGTACTTGATAAAACGCATCACTAGAAATCACTCCGGGATACTGTCCCCGGCTATCGATTGAAGAAAGCCGTAAACAATTTGTTTTTGTGGCGTATATAAAAACTTTGCCAATTGGATTTCAAAGTATGATTGAACAACTATTATATAATATCATCGAATGTTCACTAACAGAAGCCTCAATAAGAAGCCTGGCAAGAAATTGTGTACGGACTAAAAAAACCAGATCAGGAAAAAGAGATTCCAGCATATTCTCAAAGCCGGAAATTAGTGAGAATCTGAAATAATAACGAAAAGGCTGAAAAATATAGAATAAATCATTTTTCAGCCTGTTTTCGTATTTAGATTTTGAGGTTACCCTGTTTATTCGACAAGGCTGGCAAAACCGTATTTGGGAAGTACCCTTTCGATTTTAATCCTTACCTCGTCGCCTACTTTGGTACCCGGGACAAAGATCACAAAACCCTCTATGCGAGCAATGCCATCTCCCTGGCGAGCAATGTCCTGAATTGTAACATCATAGACTTCACCCTCTTCAACAGGGACTGAGCGACTTTCATCTCTGAACATTAAATCACTCCTTTAATCAGGTAAAACTTTAATATAACCAGTTGATTTCCTCAACCAGGCTTACTCGACAATGCTTCCAAATGCAAATTTCGGAAGCACTCTTTCGACCTTAATGCGAACTTCATCGCCGACCTTGGTACCCGGGACAAAGATTACAAAACCTTCTATACGAGCGATGCCGTCTCCCTGGCGAGCAATGTCCTGAATTGTAACATCGTAGACTCCACCCTCTTCGACAGGGATTGAGCGACTTTCTTCTCTGAACATGAAAACCATTCCTTTAGTTACTTTAGTTAAATCTTTAGTATGAGCTTAATAACCTTGCCGAGTTACTCAACAACACTTGCAAATGCAAACTTGGGAAGAACCCTTTCGACCTTAATCTTAACTTCGTCACCAACACTGGTGTTAGGGACAAAGACTACAAAACCCTCAATACGAGCAATGCCGTCTCCCTGGCGAGCAATGTCCTGAATTGTAACATCGTAGACTCCACCCT